>Ga0255127_1000404_pt1 | contig 22441 bp, 14 predicted proteins | sample Law_Miss_RepB_8d_FD_188555 | JGI IMG/M metagenome (GOLD analysis project Ga0255127, IMG submission 188555) | Freshwater microbial communities from St. Lawrence River, New York, United States - Law_Miss_RepB_8d | ecosystem: Environmental > Aquatic > Freshwater > River | place: USA: New York...
CAAGTTTGCAATTTTTAATGGTTGCCTACAATTTGTTAGAAACCAAAGCTGCCTATTTGAAAACAGGTGTATGGGCGGCCAATGCTGTTAAAGAAGCCAAACATTTAGGTTTAGTTGAAGTGGTGGCAAGTTCAGAAGATACCAATTACAATTACATCCCAAAAGATTATATCATTCCTACTGATGCTGATTATTTTCATTGCACAAGTAATAATACCATTTATGGTAGTCAAATGCAGAGTTTCCCAAAATCACCAATCACTATGGTTTGTGATATGAGCTCAGATATTTTGAGCCGTCAAGTGGATGTGAGTCAATTTGGATTAATCTATGCTGGCGCTCAAAAAAATATGGGACCAGCTGGTGTAACTGTTGTGATTGTTCGCAAAGACATTCTAGGTAAAGTAAGCAGAAAAATTCCTAGTATGTTAGACTATAAATTACACATTGAAAAGGAAACGATGTTTAATACACCTCCTGTATTTCCTATATTCGCAATGTTGCAAAACCTTAAATGGGTGCAAAAAGTAGGCGGTGTTAATGAAATGCAAAAACGCGCAGCTGCCAGAGCCGAATTGTTGTATAATGAAATCGATAATAACCCATTGTTCAGTGGCACAATCGCCAAGGAAGATCGTTCTCAAATGAATGCTTGTTTTGTATTAAACGATACTTCATTGGAAGATAAATTCAATGCTGCTTGGAAAGAAGCAGGCATTTCTGGCATTAAAGGGCATCGTTCTGCAGGTGGTTACAGAGCTAGTATGTACAATGCTTTGCCAATAGAGAGTGTAGAGGCTTTGGTAAATGTTATGAGAACTTTTAATTAATTATGATGAAGATACTTGCAAACGATGGAATAGATGCCAGTGCTAAATTGGCGTTAGAAGCTAAAGGTTTTGAGGTGGATACCAATAAAATTCCTCAAGATGAATTGCCGGCTAGAGTGAATGATTACGATGTTTTATTGGTTAGAAGTGCCACAAAAGTAAACGCATCTGTGATTGAAAATGCTAACAATATCAAATTAATTGGTAGAGCAGGTGTTGGTCTTGACAACATTGATTTAGAAGCTGCTAAAAACAAAGGTATTACGGTAGTTAATACACCAGCAGCCAGTAGTACCAGTGTGGCAGAGTTGGTGTTTGCTCACATGTTTTCTGTTAGCAGATGGTTGCAATACAGTAACAGAGAAATGCCTAATAATGGTGTAGCTAATTTTAATGGGCTAAAGAAAACGTGTTCGGAAGGCATTGAGTTAAAAGGTAAAACCTTAGGGTTAATTGGATTTGGAAGAATTGGTAGAGAAGCCGCTAGAATGGCTTATGGTTTGGGTATGAATGTGATCGCCTATGATCCGATGATTCAAACCGCAGAGGTTCAAATTCAATTCCATCCTGATGCTGGCTTGCCAACATTAACCCACACTGTTAAAACCATTTCTAAAGAAGCTGTGCTTCAACAAGCAGATTTTGTGAGTTTGCATATTCCTGGTGGTCAGGGTTATGTCATTGCTGAAGCTGAATTGAATATGATGAAGCCTTCAGCTGTGCTCATTAATTGCGCTAGAGGAGGTGTTGTAAATGAAAAAGATTTAGTAACGGCTCTAACCCAAGGTAAATTAGCCTATGCAGGTGTTGATGTATTTGAGCAGGAGCCACCAGTATATGATGGCTTGCTAAAATTGAACAATGTGTCATTGACCCCACATATTGGTGCTAGTACTGCGGAAGCTCAAAAGCGTATTGGTGATGAAATGGCCGAGCAAATCTTAAAGCATTTTAATTTGTAGATCTTGGCACATATTTACCCATTTAAAGCATTGTTGCCAGCCAAAGGCCTGGAATTACAGGTGTCTGCTAATACCCATTTAGACAGTCTAGATAGGCAGCATAAAATAGTAGATGAAAATCCTCATACATATTTAAATGTCGTAAAGCCATACATCAAATTTCACGAAAGCAAAGATCCCGTAAAGCATTTTCCATTAGGAAAAAAAGCATTGGACAAATTAATAGCCGAACAGGTTGTTGTTCAGGATGCGAATGAATCATTTTATATTTACAGTCAAGTTAATAAAAACAACGGAAGGGAGTACGTTGGATTGATTTGTACTGTGGCTGTTGAAGATTATTTTTCAGGCCATATTAAGATCCACGAAAATACCATTACTGAAAAGGAAGACCAACTGATATTACATATAGCTACTACAGGTGTTATTGGTGAGCCAGTATTGATGACTCATCAACACCACGATCAAATTAAATCACATTTAGTAGATTGGATAGCCCAAGCTATGCCCATTATTCATTTTGAGGATGAGTACAATATCATTCATTCTATTTATAAAATAGATCAAGTAGATTGGATCAATAAGGTACAAACCATTTATCAATCAATTGGTGATTTATACATAGCAGATGGTCATCATAGAAGCGCGGCTTCAGCTGGTTATTTTAAAAAACAAGGGCTCAATGATGGTCGTTACTTGTGTTTCATAGTGCCACCTGAAAGTTTGCATATTGATAGTTTTCATAGAGCTTTCAAAGCCGAACAATCATTTGATCAGGCCTCCTTTTTGCAAGCGTTGTCAGAGTCATTTGACATTCAAGCAATGGGTTCAGGTTTTTTACCTAGCCGTGAAAAATCTTTTGGCTTATGCCTTAAAGGTCAATGGTATGCTTTGAATTACTTGCCTTCAACTGATCAATACAATGCGGTTCAAAAACTTGATGTTTCCATCTTAGAGGAGGCCGTATTTAAGCAAATATTGCACATTAAAGATTCGAAAGTGGATTCAAGATTGACCTTTTACAAGGGTAGTTTGGGCATAGAAGACATAGAACGTATGATTCACAATGGTGAGCAAGATATGGTATTCACCGTTTTTCCTTGTGCCATTGAACATGTTTTTGAAGTCGCTGACCAAAAAATGATTATGCCGCCAAAGTCCACCTATATTGAGCCTAAACTCAGAACTGGACTTACCGTGCAATCTGTAAAATAGGCGGATTTTTGCCGCTTATCGAATTTTTCAAAAAAATCATTTTTTTAACTTATCTTGCAAATAGAACTGAAATAAGGTCTATGCTGCAAAGATTACTAACAACCCTCATCATTTTGACAAGCTGCTCGCTTTTTGGGCAGACTTCAACTCAAACTGCTGTTAATTATTCAAAAGCATTTCAATCTCATAGGTTGAGTGCTTATACACAATCATTGCAATTCGCGGAATTGTATGATTGGCAATCAGTCACAGAAGCCAATGCCATTGGATTTGTTAAAAAACAGTATCAACTTGGTGAAGATTATCAGTTGTCTGTTATTAATACATTGGAGGATGAATTAGGGTATAAACATATTCGCTATCAAATAAATTTCAAGCAAGTTCCAATTTTGGGGTCTGTATTGATTTTTCACATTAAACAAGGCGAATTGAAATCTTTTAATGGTGAAGTTTTTAAAATCAATAACCCAAATTCAGATAAAAGAATTACAGAGGAAAAGGCCTTAGCCTTAGCCTTAGATTCTTTGAAGGCTGATTTGTACATGTGGCAATCATCTGATGAAGAACAGAATATTAAAGAGATAAAATCAGACCCGAATGTAACATGGTACCCCAAAGCATCACTGATTTATGTTCCATCTCAATTGGATTTTAGCCAATCTGATTTTAAGTTAACCTATAAGTTCAATATTCACGCAATAACCCCAAGAAAAGCGGAGAATATTTACATTGATGTTCAAACAGGTCAAGTTGTAGCCCAAGAAAATCAATTGCATGCAGTAGATGTTATTGGAAAGGCCTATACCAAATACAGTGGATTAAAAAACATCACAACAGATAGTACTGCGCCAACCAATTTCAGACTTAGAGATAATTCAAGAGGTAATGGAGTTTATACTTACAATTTGAAGAAAAGCACCAATTATGGTACTGCAGTAGACTTTTTAGATTCCAATAATATTTGGAACAATGTAAATCTCAATAAAGATGAAGTGGCAACAGATTGTCATTGGGGTGCAGAAACAACATTTGATTATTTTAAATCTAAATTCAACAGAAATAGTTTCAATAATGCGAATGCCAGAATCAATAGTTATGTTCATTATTCGAGCAATTATGATAATGCCTTTTGGGATGGTGTCCGTATGACATACGGCGATGGTAATTCATTTAAGCCATTAACCTCCATTGATGTTTGTGGTCATGAGATTACACATGCAGTCACTACTTACACAGCCAATTTGATTTATAGTTATCAATCTGGTCAACTCAATGAATCTTTCAGTGATATTTTTGGAAATGCTATTGAACGTTATGGTAAACCGACAGGTTACAGTTGGAGAATAGGGGAAGAAATAACTTACAGTGGAAATGGACTTAGAAATATGTCAGATCCAAGAACCAATGGTCACCCACGTTGTTATTTAGGGACATATTGGTATACAGGTGCAGGAGATAACGGCGGTGTGCACTTAAATAGTGGTGTTCAAAATTGGTGGTTTTATTTAATTACTGAGGGAGGAACAGGCAACAATGATTTTTCTAATGCTTATAAAGTTGATAGTTTAGGCATTTTAAGCGCAGAAAAAATAGCGTACAGAAATTTGACAGTGTATTTGACCCCTAGTTCTCAATACGCAGATTCAAGATTTTATAGCATACAAGCAGCTAAAGATTTATTTGGACAGTGTAGTAAAGAAGTGATTGCTGTAACTAATGCGTGGTATGCTTGTAATGTTGGACCCAAATACGATAGTGGTTATGTAAAAGCCAATTTCAGAGCTGATACTATTATCTGTAATGCCTCAAAATTGGTTAATTTTTACAATTTGAGTTCAAATGCGCTTTCTTACAAATGGACTTTTGGTGATGCCAATACATCTACAGCTACTAATCCTTCACATACTTATAGTGCATATGGCAATTACACCATTAAATTGGTGGCTACTTCTTGTTTTAAAAACAAGAAGGATAGTATGACTAAAACAGCTTATGTTAAGATTGATTCCACATTTGATATTTGTAATGCTGTATTGATGCCAGCCTCCGGCATTGATAGTACGCGCAAATGCAAATCATTTGTATATGATGATGGGGGAGAAGACATTTACAAACAAGGTAAAATCACCTATTTACGCATAAGTGCCCCCGGTGCAGATTCAATTAGAATTAAATTCTATGATTTTGATTACGAGTTGAATTATGATAGTTTATATATCTATAAAGGATACTATCCTGGAACAGGAACTAAAATTGCAGGATATACGGGTTCAACAATGCCAAATGGTGGAAATACGATTTTAGTTGCAGGAAGTGTTGTTACGTTGAGGCATGTATCTGATCCATATGTTGTTGGTAGAGGGTTTAAATTACTTTATACAGCTGTCAAAAAACCAGTAAAAGTTAAGGCTTATTCAGATACAGCTATTTGTTTTGGAAACAGTGTCTTATTGAGAGCTACAGGTTCTGGAGGTTATTTTAAAGATTATTTTTACAAGTGGGATAATGGGGAATACAATGATTCAATAATAGTCAGCCCTACTGCTTATCAAGAGTATAAAGTTTTCCTAAAAGATATATGTACCAATAGCTCTGACTCTGCTCTTGTTAAAGTAACTGTTAGAGATCCTTTAGAACTTTCGACTAGTTCGGATACAATTATTTGTAAAGGCGGAACGGCCCAATTAAGAGCATCAGCATTAGGTGGAAATGCAAACAGTTATACGTATACTTGGGATAATGGTTTAGGAACAGGGGCTAACAAATCAGTAAGTCCTCAATCCACAACCTTATACAGAGTTATCATTAGCGATGCATGTACGCCAATTTCTGATACTGCTTTTGTTAAAGTCTATGTGAAAGATGCTTTGTCTGTTAAAATCAAGACAAATGATACAATTATTTGCTACAATAAAAGTAGTCAGCTTACGACTAATGCTAGTGGTGGAGATACCGTCAATTATACATATACATGGAATAACGGATTCGGATTTGGTTCTACCTTAAATGCCGTATTAAATACTACTACTTTGATAAAAGTCACATTAACAGATGCCTGTTCATCTGTTCCAGCGTCTGATTCTATTTTAGTCACAGTAAGACCTCAATTAATTGTAGATTTAAATAATGATACAACCCTTTGCAAAGGCAGAGGTACTAAATTAATAGCCTCAGCATTTGGTGGTAAAATTGAAAATTATACATATACATGGACACCCGGTAACGCAGATACTTCAATTATATCAGTTCAACCTAATACAAAAACTAAATACAAAGTTGAACTAACAGATAATTGCTCAGATAAAGCTATTGACTCCGTTGAAATAGATGTGCTTGGCCCGATCGTTATTTCAGGGTTAAGAGATACCACTATTTGTAATGGTATGAAGGTGCCACTAATCCCTGTAGTTTCAGGCGGCAAATCAAGTGATTATAATTATACATGGAATTTAGGCTTGCCTGCAGTTGCAAATCAATTAGTCAATCCTACAGGCAACACGAAATACCAGGTTATTGTTAGAGATGGCTGTACGGTATTAGGTGACACTGCATTTGCTCAAGTGGATGTTCGAGGTGTCTTAAGGCCTAAGATTGATTGTAATGACACTTTTATTTGCTTTAATAATACGGCATCGTTCAGTGTTTCAACAACTGGAGGAGAACCTTCTAATTACAGTTATTTATGGAGCCATGGTATGGGTACTAGTTCAAACGCATCAAAGACATTTAATGGATCCACTTGGGTTAAAGTAACAGTAAATGATGCCTGCACGGTTAACCCAGGCGTAGATTCTGTGTTTGTAAAAGTCAGACAACCTTTAGTTGTTAGTTTACCAAAAGACACCCTGATTTGTTATGGCAGCTCTGTCTCATTCACAGCGAATGCCGCAGGTGGAGATACTGCTACGCATGCATTTACATGGAACTTAAGTTTGCCTAGTCAGAATAATCAAACCCTTACCTTAACCAATAAAGCTACAGTAATTGTAGCATTGAATGATCTTTGCTCAGCTACTAGCACAGATACTATGGTCATTAATGTTATGCCTAAATTGAAAATTAATGGCCTGAGAGATACTGTCATATGCTTTGGTAATAAAGTGCCATTAAATCCAATCGTTACAGGAGGTGTGGCATCACAATACCAATATACTTGGTCTCAAGGATTAGGAAATGCACCCAATCAATTGGTTGCACCAACAACCCTAACTTTTTATAAATTAAAAGTTGAAGACGCTTGTTCAAATCCATCTGATTCATTGACCATTAAAATTGATGTTAAACCTACTTTGTCATTAAAAGCACAATTAACTGACTACAGCATTTGTAAAGGAGATACCACACACTTATATTTTAATATGAGTGGTGGTATGGTTAGCCAATACCAATGGACTATTAACGGGGTAAACAGCAATGTAACTTCAATAAAATACCAACCAAGTACAAGCACCCAATACATTGTTAGACTTCAAGACAATTGCTCACAACCTGTATCAGATACCGTTAAAGTATTCGTAAATCCAATTCCTGTTGCAGATTTTACAGTCAATAAAACCACTATTTGTAAAAATGAAATGGTATGGTTTACCAATCAAAGCTCAGGCGCGCAAAATTACCTTTGGTACTTGACTTCATCAGATTCAACTAATGCCAATGACCCTGTATACATTTATAATCAAGCCGGCGTTTTTGACGTTCAATTAAAAGCTATATCTGATTCTGGTTGTGTAGATGTTAAGCAAAAGTTAGCCTATATGACTGTGGTGGATTTGCCAAAGGCACAGTTTTCTTATTTGCCAAAGGCTCCTGATTTCATCAATCGTGATGTGTCATTCCAAAATAACTCTGTGAACCAAAATACTTTTGAATGGAGTTTTGGAGATTTTACCAAAGAAACATCTGTATCTAGTCCAATTCACAATTATCCGGATACGGGTCGTTTCCCTGTAAGATTAATTGTTAGAAATAGCATTGGTTGTGCTGATACCGCATACGAATTAATCAGGGTAAAAGATGTTTTTAGAGTATTTATTCCGGATGCGATATCAATGAACCATGATTTAATCAACGATAGTCTAATCATTTTAGGTAGAGGTATTTTAACCTATAACCTGAAGGTTTTCAATCGTTGGGGTGAGATGCTGTACAATGGCAACATGGGAGATTTACCATTCAATGGAAGAGACAGTAAAGGTACACCACTAATGAAAGGAACTTACCTGATTTATTTGAACGTTAGAGATTTTGAAGGATATATGCATTATATCCGTCAAACCTTTGAGATTTTGTAATCAGTAGTTGAAACCTTTTAGCGCCCATTTTTGTTGGCAGAAACCTATTCCAGGCATTGGGATTTTAATGCCATCTAAGATTTTAAAAACAGTTTTCAGTCCTTTGCGTTTAGTTTTTATAGCGCTCCAATGGATGTCTAAACTAAGGTAATAGGTTTTGTACCTTTGAATATTGGAGTAATCAAATGACTGTTGTTGTGCATTCTGCCATTTGTTTTCAAATGCACCTAACATGCCCTTGGCTCCATATCCAAAACTTATCGCCCAAACGGGATGTTTTTTAATGGGTGAAAAACTCAACCAATAAGATTGTCCATTGTAGTCTTTTAATAGTCTTTCTGGTATAGTACTGCCAAGTACATTTGGTCTGATTGCGGCATAGTTAGTAGCTTGATACATGAACTTAAATTGAATGCGTTGTTCATGCCATAATTGCTCTTGTCCAATACACAAAGCTGTTCCAAAAGAGTTGGCTAATAAATCGCCCCAAGATGCACCCCATCCTGCAGAAAAGCCATCCCAAATTTCAATTGGATTTTGAAACAGACTTCCAAAAAGTCCCCATTGCCAGATTTTATTTTTTTGCACTCCAGCTTTCTTGGCCATTTCCATGCTTAGTACGCCAAGGTTATAAGCTGAATAGGCATGGCCTAATTTATCAATTTGTTGCCATTCTTTGTTGTCATTGAACCAATGAAATTTTGATTGAGGGTAGTCTGCATACCACAATTTAGCCAAGGCCAAATGGGTGAGGACAGTCGTGCCCAATTCAATGCGCCTTAAATGTTTTGAAGTAAAACAACTGTCAGCTTTAAGTGTCTGAAAAGAACTTATAAGCAAAAGCCCTATAAGCCATTTAGTTTTCATCCAAGAATGGCAGTCTTGCAGGCATCTAATATGGCAAATGCTTTAGCGCTGCTTTGGCTTTCTGCATACACCCTTAAGACAGGCTCTGTACCACTAGGGCGAATCATTACCCATTCTTCATTGCCTAAATGGAATTTAAAACCATCCATATCTTCAATTTTTTCAATGGTATAATGGCCAAATTGTTTGTAGCTATTGTTTTTGCAATTTTGAATAATGCTTTGTTTTTGAGCCTCTTGGATATGCAAATCGTAACGTTCGACAGCAAAAGGTCCAACAATGGCATATACTTCATCAATCAATTGTTCAATCGATTTGCCAGTCTCAGCCATGTATTCTAAAATCAGTAAACCCATCCAAATGCCATCACGTTCAGGTATATGCCCCTTTACAGCAATGCCACCACTTTCTTCAGCACCAATAAGCACATCATCGTTGATCATGTATTCACAGATGTATTTAAAACCAATTTTAGTGGTGATGGTTTCTAGACCTAACACTTTGGCTAGCTTATCTACTTTTGAAGAGACTGAAAAACTCTTTACAATTTTGCCAGTTAATCCTTTATGTTGATGTAAGTATTGCATCAATAGTAAGATCAAATGATGCGAATCAACAAAGGCTCCTTTGCTATTAAAAAAGCCAATCCTATCGGCATCGCCATCAGTGGCTAATCCACATTGGATTTGATTTTGTTGTGCAATAGCCTCTGAAAATGGCATTAAATTTTTTAAGATAGGCTCGGGCGCCACTCCATTGAAACCTGGGTTGATTTCACAATGCATTAAAAATGCTTCTGGCAATAAACGTCTGATTACATTTTGTCCGGCACCAAACATAGCATCATATGCAAATTGTGGGGCATAGGCTTTTAATTTTACAACATTGAATTTCTCTTCAATAGCATTTAAATACAGTTGTTCGAAATCGGCGTATGCGATCATACCTGTTTCAACAAAGTGTTCAAAAGTTGCAACTGGAGGCAATGGGTTGTAATCGATTAAGGCTTCAACCTTGTCTATTTCAGATGGTACAACAGGGCCGCCATAATGGGCTTTAATTTTGTAGCCATTATAGCTTGGCGGGTTATGTGATGCTGTAATAATAATACCTGCATAAGTGTTCAACTTTGTGTTGGCTAAAGAGATCATTGGCGTTGAACAAACACCCTTGCTCAAATAGCATTTAATGCCATAAGAGGCCAATACGGAAGTCGTTGTTTCCGCAAACATTTTACCGCCAAATCGACAGTCATAGCCAACAGTGCAAGTATGGTTTTGAGTCGCCTTTAAAAGCCATTTAGCTGTAGCATGAGCAACTCTGCTTACATTTTCTACAGTGTATTGGTCTGCAATGATCTCGCGCCATCCATCTGTGCCGAATTTGATAGTATATGGTTTATTCTCTTGAGTATTTGACATAATAGCTTACTTTAGTCCAATAATAATTTCTTAATGCTTTGATATATAAATCTGATTCGTTGAATGGAATTAGATCTTGATTGATTTTGTAAAGATGGTATTGAAAAGTTTTTTCTTGAAGCACATCTTCAAGTGTCTTGAAATTCATAAGTAATTGCCATTTAGTAATGTCAGCAAAAGCAATGGTTTGGAGCGGTTTGTTGTTGGCAAACAATCGAATAGATTGAACATTGCTGAGGATGTTTTTGTCGGCAACTTGAGTCCAAATTTCAGTGACTTCCATCCTGGTAATACGAATATCTAACAAACGGTTTTGGTAATCAAAATATTGATTGCCACCTAGGTTAAACAATATCTCTTTGTTGTCATTCAAATAAGACTCAATTTGTTGAATGCACAAAGTGCCTGCATCAGTACTGTCAATATCATTGGGTTCAATAACATAAGTAATGAGCTTGTCTTGTTTGGGTTGGTATTTGCCTTCAACCTTTTTCTTTGAATAAAATGCATCCTTTTTAATCCTGAACGACTGAATAGGATCTTGAGAAAAATCTTGTTTGCCAAATTGAAGTAAATTAAATTGATAACGTCTGCTGTACAAGGCCTCTAGATATGTTATTTTCGCAGGGCCATTCACATTACAGGGAACATAATTCTGATTTAGACATAGTAATGCTTCAGAGAGGTCTACATAACCTAATGAAATTTTGCCATTCTTTGATTCGGTCAAAAAGGAAATACCCATAATCACAAACTCAGTTTTGCTTAGGTTGCTCGTCCATAATTCATTGAAAAAAATATGACGCTGTTTCACAAAACTTACCTGATTGCTGGCTTCAATATTTTTGAGCGCTTCAGCACTGATGTTGAGTTGTTTTTTTGGGGAATCCCATAGCTTAATTTTGCCTTTGTTTATTTGATCGTATAAAAACAAAGGAAGGCTTTGGACTAAGTTGAACCCAAAAGTATCGTCTTGCTCAGCTTCTGCTAAATGGATAAGCGTTGGTATTTCTGTATAGATTTTCCTTGCATTTGCAGTGAAACAAATGAAAAGTAATCCCAACAAAAGTCCATATTTACCCAAATGCGTTCTCACCAGTAATTTCCATTCCAAGTATCAATAAATGCACATCGTGAGTGCCCTCATATGTAATCACACTTTCAAGATTCATACTGTGTCTCATAATTGGGTATTCACCTGTAATGCCCATCGCACCGTGAATTTGACGTGCTTCTCTGGCAATCTGCAAAGCCATATCAACATTATTGCGTTTTGCCATACTGATTTGAGCTGGTGTAGCTTTGCCTGCATCCATTAGTTGACCAAGTCTCCAACCCAATAATTGTGCTTTAGTGATTTCAGTAATCATTTCCGCCAATTTCTTTTGTTGGAGTTGGAATGCTGCAATTGGTTTACCAAATTGTATACGTTCTTTAGAATACCTTAAAGCTGAATCATAGCAGTCCATAGCTGCGCCAATTGCTCCCCAACTAATACCGTATCTCGCAGAATTCAAACAAGTCAAAGGGCCTTTTAAACCTTCTACATTCGGTAAAAGATTTTCTTTTGGCACCTTAACGTTGTCAAATACCAATTCGCCTGTTGCACTGGCTCTTAAACTCCATTTGCCATGGGTTTCAGGAGTAGTGAACCCTTCGTAACCTCTTTCAACAATTAAGCCTCTTACTTTTCCAGCTTCGTTTTTAGCCCATACTACAGCGATGTCTGCAAATGGGGCATTGCTGATCCACATTTTGGCACCATTCAATAAGTAGTGGTCACCCATATCTTTGAAGTTGGTTAACATGCCGCCAGGATTAGAGCCATGGTCAGGTTCTGTTAAACCAAAACAGCCCATCAATTCGCCTTTTGCCAATTTAGGTAAGTATTTGTGTTTTTGTTCTTCTGAGCCAAATTTATAAATAGGGTACATCACCAATGAGCCTTGAACAGAAGCTGTTGAGCGAATGCCGCTATCGCAACGCTCTAACTCTTGCATGATCAAACCGTAGGTGGTATAATCCATGCCGCCACAGCCATATTCTGCTGGTAATTGAGGGCCAAATGCACCTATTTCACCTAAGCCTTTAATGATGTGATGAGGGAACTCTGCTTTTTGAGCACATTCTTCAATGATGGGTGATAATTCTCTTTTTACCCAGTCTCTCACTGAATTGCGAATAAGGATGTGTTCCTCTGTTAACAAATCGTCGATTTGGTAGAAGTCAGGTTGAGTAAATCTGTCTTTGCCTTGGTGGCGTTCTTTGAGGGCTTCGAAATCAATTGATGACATGCGTTAATTTTATTTTTTGCAAAAATAAATATTTTACTTTGATTGCAGGCTAATTTTGTTGTTCACTATGTCTGAAAACTTGGTCGGTAAAATCGCTGTTAATGCCTTGCAATTGCATATCAAAAAAGGTTTGTATGCTTCTGAGCGCCAAATTGAAAATCATTTCAGTGTTAGTGCGGAGGTTGAATATGATCCCAAAAGTTTGCAAAATGGCACTTATTTGGATTACGAGCGACTAGCTGAGCTCTTAATTACAGAGATGCACAAAGATGTTCAATTATTAGAGCAAGTGGCCAACAATTGTCTTAGTGCTATTCAGTCTGAATGGCCTTTTGCGAAAGGGGCTAAGGTTATCATCGAAAAACTGAATCCAGCCTTCAATGGTCTAAAATTAGCATCAGTCAAAGTAGAGATAGCTTACCCTTAAAATTATTATTATGTAATATATTTGTTAAAATTGATATTTTGTTTGTATTATTGTGTACTGAGTTCATTTGTTGTTTATCAATTATCTTCAAAAAACTCAATCACTCAATTAAAACCATTTGAATAAATTTATGAAAAAGCCATTTTTAATTCGATTAAGCTATGGGATTGCACTTTTTAGTCTTTTAACCATGAACGCTTGTAAAAAAGACGATGACCACGACCATTCCTCAAGTACTGACTCAGACAAACCCGTTATTACAATGTCATCTCCTTCAGATTCAATGATGTACAACAATGGTGATACAATGTACATTAAAGGTACCGTAACAGACAACAGTCTTCACGAACTTTTAGTGACAGTTTTAGACGCCAATGATTCAATATTGTATAGTCTAGCGCCTGTTGTTCATGATTTAACATCCTACACCATTGATATGAGTTGGAAGACCCAAGTAGGGAATCATACCAATGCTAGTATCATTGTTGTGGCTGAAGATCATAATGCCAATATTAGCTCTGATACCATTCATGTGCACATCATGCCATAATTCATATTTTAATTTTTAATAGAAAAGTTGTTGGCCTGCTAACAACTTTTTTTTATGCCATTTGTGTAAATTTGCGATGTGAATTCAGTGGTTAAAAAAGAAATTAAAATTACCAATGCTTATGGTATTGCCATGACGGCAGACATCCATTTGCCGAAACGTAAAACGCCAGCACCAATTCTGGTGTTTTGTCATGGTTTTAAAGGGTTTAAAGATTGGGGGCATTTTAATTGGGTGGCTGAACAAGCAGCCCACAATGGCTTGGCCTTTTTGAAATTTAATTTCTCAAAAAACGGCGTTGTCGAACATCAACTTAATGAAATATCAGATCTTGAGGCTTTTGCTAATAACAATTATTCAACTGAAATTTCAGATTTAAAAGCAGTCATTGATGAGATAGAAAAACAAGCAGAAGAATGGCGCATAGATACGACTCAATTGTTTTTAGTTGGACACAGTAGAGGCGGAGGGATTGCTTTGTTAGAGGCTTCAGAAGATAAGCGTGTTAAAGGTTTGGTTTTATGGGCATCAGTGTCAGAGTTTTCCTCTTTTTTTAGACCGGAAACCATTCAACAATGGGAAGCTGAAGGCGTTGTATATGCACCGAATAAAAGAACTGGTATTCAATTGCCATTAAAAAAACAGTTTTATGAGGATTATTTGGCCAATCAGTCAAAGTTAGATGTGAAAAAGGCTGCAAAGTTGTTATCTGTTCCTTTGTTAATTATTCATGGGGATCAAGACGAATCTGTTAGTTTACAACATGCGGAGAATCTATATAATATAGTGCCCCATTCGATATTGATTAAAGTTGAAGGTGGAACCCATACTTTTGGCGCTCAGCACCCTTTTGATCCGTCAACTGATGTTACTCCAATGTTAGAGGAGTTGATTGAAAATACCTTTGAGTTTGTTACAGATTAAACTTAATCTTTGATATGTTTATTTAATTTGTCATCAATCGTTTTGAGCATTTTCATTTGTAATGCCTGTGTTTCAAACAAAGATTTTATTTGTTCTTCTTGTAACAAATCTATTTTCTGATGCAAACTTCTGATTTGAATTTCAGCCTTTAAGTTGATCAAATAATCGTTTTCACTGCGTTTTCGATCTTTTTCCTCTACACGGTTTTGACTCATCATAATGATTGGTGCTTGTAAAGCAGCAATACAGGAGAGGATAAGGTTCAACAAAATGAATGGGTAGGGGTCAAATTGTTTAGCTGATAATGCCAAAACATTAAATGTTATCCAAATACACATGATCACTAAAAATGAAATAATGAATTTCCAACTGCCCCCAAACTGAGCCACTTTATCAGCAATCTTATCGCTTGTGCTAATATTTTCAATGGGAGGATTCAAAAGATTTTGAGTGATTAAATTCTCCTCTCTAATTGAATTCTCAACAATATCATGAAGTCTGTTAAGCAATTCAGTTTCTTTGTTAAGAATGGTTTGTATATCTTTTTTTGACATATTATCTGATGAGTTGAATACTGCCTTCTATTAATTTAGTTAATTCAGGTTGATCTTGTAAACGGTATTGGAAAATATAGTAATAGGTGCCAGATGAACATTCAGCCCCTGTATTATTGACTTTGCCATTCCAATTGCGCGGGTCATTTAAACCATAATCTTGTTCAGAATAGTAAACTTGCTTGCCCCATCGGTCAAATATTTGAAGATTGTAATAGGTTTCATTTTCAATGATAATATCGTACACATCATTCAATTGGTTTAGCTGGCCGGGAGTGAACACGTTAAAGATGCCAAAATCAGGAAGTCTATCATTAAAAACGACTTGGCAAAAAGTGTCTTTACAACCAAATGGCAATTGTGCAATTAAACAAACTTGGAAATGCCCTGTGTCATTGCCATAATCTTTACTTGGCTCAAACAAGGTAGAGCTGTCATTGTTGCCGAGTTGACCAAATTGCCATAACCATGTTGTAGGTGTAACAGGGCTGCTTAAATTATTGAATTTGAAAACAGGGGGTTTGCTGCTTGGATCAATGTTAAAGTCAGCTTTAACGCCTAAAACCGTCACCGATTTTTTGGCGGAATCTCTACAAAAATTATAAAGGCCTTTGTTGTAACTCGGTTTTAATTGTATCAGATAAAGACCAGATTGAGTATATCGGTGATTTAGAGATAGTCCATCTGAAGTGTCTTTTGTATTGTTATCACCCCATGTCCAAAGGTCTTTATTGTAGGCAGTATCAGATAAACTTTTAGCAGTAAAGCGCTCACCAACACAAACAGTATCTGGAGCTAACAAACCTGTACGTTTAAATGGTAATACCAAAACCGTTCTGTGAGTGTCTTTTTGAAAAATAGGATCAGGGAAAGTCGTATAACAAGCTTGTTTTTGTTTAGTGAAAGGATTGTAAATGGTATCAATGCCAACCAATTGTATACTGTATCGACCAGGGCGATTGTAATTAAAATAAACGGGATTCAAATTGCTAACAAATTGAGATGATTTGGCAGAATCGCCAAATGACCAAATGTAATGTTTGCTGAAGCGCGATTTATTGATGAACTCTGCATACAATGATTGGCAACCAATGGTGTCTTTAATGTAGAAGTATGGTTTAGGCCCTAAAGAGTTTATGAAGAATTTAAAGGTGTCAACGCAACCCGAATAAGATTGTATGGCCAAAGAGGCTGGAATACTGTCTAAGGAAGTATTGATGGATTGCACAGGATTGCGCTTAATAGATGAGAAAGAACCAGAGCCAAATTGCCATGCATAACTCTTAATACTGTCTATGTAAAAATTGGGTTTGAATTTTCGCCAAGCAGGGTATTTACAATACGATGATGAATCAAAAAACTGTTTTAGTTCAGCACAATACAATGTGAAACCATTGCGTTTGATGTTGGCATTTAGGTCTTGTACAAAAACCGAATCTTGTATAGTGTCTTTACAGCCAAAACTATCAGTAACTACCATTTTATAATCGCGCAAACCTCCACTTTTAAAGTAGTAGCAAGGATTAAATCTTGTTATTGGAGCTGAGGTGTCGCTGAGAATCCATGTAACATAATTTTTATTGGTGTTTTTTGTCCAATACATGCCTGTTACCATATCTCGAACTTGAGGATTAAAACAGACTTTATTGTAAATGCAATTTATCGGTTTTAAAAATGGTAATGTTAGAAGTTTTCCAAGATTAACATCCATTCTATAACGTGTTTCACAACCATTGGCAGAGGTCAGTAAAATTTGTATAGGGGCTTGAACAGCTCCATATGGGTATACATGAAAAACAGAATCGATAATGGTGTCTTTGTTGAACAAGAGATCCACATTGTTTTTATCAGCCCAATTGACATAGATTTTTTCTCCTTTTTTAAAGTGCCCATTTGTTAGCTGAATACTTACCCGATAAGGTTTACAATGGCCATATACCTTTAATGTAAATGTGTCTGTTTTGAGCGGATATACCCTCAAAGTTTGTTGACGATATATAGTGTCATATTCTGTAATGGTATCTGAATGTAACCTTAAAGAATCATCTCCATAATGCTCTGCCCATCCATAATTAGGGGTTTCAAAAGCAAATCCAATTTCGTAATCACCATTGTAACTGGTATCCAAAACTTGTGGGTAGGTTAACCAAGTTTGCCCGTGGTTTAATGTAAACTTTTTAGGAACTGGTTGTTTAATGGTGTCGTGCATGAAAGTGTTTTGACATCTAAAAATGGTGTCCGGATTAAGTATGGGAGGACAATTCTGCATGTTAACCCAATCTCTGGTTGAATCCATACAACCTGTAATGGTGTCTGTGATCGAAAAAAAGACTTTTACTTTACCACTGCTTGACGAGAATTTATGTTTATCAAACCAGTCTTTAGAAATATTGCAATTCTTGTATTTATTGATGTCTTTAATTCTTTGTTGAATACAGTTTTGACCGTAAGGGTCAGAAATTTCCCATTTATAAGTGCAGTGAGCTGGATTAATAAATTTAGAAGTGCTTACCATAAACACATCTTTATTCCGAAAACACTGGTCTTTATTGTAAATCTTTATTTGTGCAACAGGTCCTTGAACTCTAAAAGGTGCTGTTAGCGTCGTTACACAGGAGCCTCTGTAAATCTCCACTTTTACTTGGTATACGCCGGGCGCTTTTTGCGTAGTAAAATAGTTCAAGTTGCTTTTTGTAAAGGGATCAAATAAGTCATCATACCATTTAATGTCATCTCTTGCCACATTTTTGATGCTGGCTTCATTTAATGAGTTGTCGGAATAACATCTAAGCGTATCTAATAATTCTATTGAGGTTGGTAAGCTATCAATTAAAACAGGAATGACTTTAGTAAACGTATCATAACAAACAGGGTTGACAAAGCCAACTAATTGAATTTTAACCATCCTTGATTTACCATATCTAACACATTTAGCGTTAGTGTAATGCGGCATTGTGTCAACTTGTGAGGTGTCAAACAACCACCTGAAACGCCCTTTGTTGTTTGGGAATGCAAATGAATTGTTTTTAACACAAATCTCTACTTGGTAACAATTAGTGAATTTCTGAGTAAAGGTAAAGGAGTCTGTAACCGTTTGAATGATATTGATGTTATGTGCTACACTGTTTTTACAACCTTTGTTGTCTGTTAATTCCATTCGAATGGTATACTTGTCTGCAATCCCATAAACATGACAAGTACTGTCGCCTTTTTTGGGTAGGGTATTGGTTTCAAAGCCGCCATCGCCCCATACAATCAATCTTGAAATGATTTTTTGGCCAGTGACTCCAGGCGAACTTGTGTCGTAAACACAAATCTTATTGCGGTTCAAACAAGAATCATTAAAAGGATTAAAATAGAAAAAAGGTTTAGGAATAGGCACTACGTCAATTATGAGTGTCGCTTTTGAGACAGAGGAATTACTTAAAGTTGCAGTAGCAGTAATGGTGTAATTACCTGTTGAAGTATATTGATGACTGGGTGCTGTATTGCTGGAGGAGCCACCATCGCCAAAGTCCCAATTGATGGACGCTACAGTGCTGCCTGTTGGAGGTGTATAGGTATAACTTGCTAAGTTGCCCAAACAAATAATCTTAGGACCATTGATGGTGTTTTGAGCATGCAATTGATTGGCTAAGAAGCACAAAAACAAATAGAGAAACCACTTCTTTAGAGACATACTTTCAAATATACTTAATTATGAGCCCAATTCGTTTCTATGTGAATTAAAATTGACAATTCTCCTGATTTTCAATCAATAAAAAAATTACTTTTGCAAGCACATGGGGATGCATCAAACCAATATTAATGCGCTGGCTTCTGCCGCTAAACAAATAGGGGTAAAAGATGTTGTAATTTGTCCGGGTAGCAGAAATGCGCCTCTTGCTATGGCATTTTGGCGTATCAATGCTATTAAATGCCATTCTATCGTAGATGAGCGATCTGCTGCTTTTGTTGCCTTGGGTTTAGCAAAATCCTCAGGTCAAACTGTTGTATTGATTTGTACCAGCGGATCTGCATTAGTGAATTTCTACCCAGCTATTTTGGAAGCCTTTTACAGTGAAATACCCTTGATGGTTTTGTCTGCAGATCGCCCACCAGAATGGATAGACCAATGGGATGGTCAAGCCATTCATCAAAAGCAGATTTTCGTTAGCCATGTAAAATGGAGTGAGGAAACTTCCTGTAACGATGAACTCAATCCTCAAGCTTATTTTAAGCTCATGCTTGATGGATTGCAAATAGCCAATTCAGATCGTAAAGGTCCTGTGCATTTGAATGTGCCCCTCAGGGAACCTTTGTATGAAGCGACTTTACAAGCATTTGAATATCCTGAGTTTCCAATTGCAACAATTCCTCAAATAAAAATTGAAAGTGCTTTTCAGTGGCCAGAGTCTGTTGTAAACAGCAAACAAATACTCGTTGTGCATGGCGCTGATCATAACAGTAAACCGCAATTGCACGCATTGCAAAATCCCGTATTAACGGATATTATTGCCAATAAGTTGGCCCAATGCAATGTCTTAGATTGGGAGAAAGTGCTAATGTTATCAGATGAGGAAACACTTTCTAAGCTTCAAGCAGAGGTTCTGATCACTACGGGGAAAATGGTGGTAAGTAAACCCCTTAAACAGTTTTTAAGAAAGTACAAGCCAAAGTTTCATTTTCACATAACGGATACACAGTATTGTGCAGATCCTTTTCAAACTAATCCAATAATACTCCATGGTCAATGGGATTCAGTGCAAAATACCTTGCCTCCATCACCAGCTTATTTAGCTGCATGGCAACATGTTGAAAATGCATTGGCTTCAAAGCAATTGGTTCAATCTTCAGAAGCCTTAACGGAGCCCAATGCCTTGGCCTATATCCTGCATCATTTACCTCATTTGCCAATGGGTTTGCATTTTGCCAACAGCATGAGTGTGCGATGGGCATCCATGTTATTGCCATTGTTTAATAATCAATGGCAAGTATTTGCCAATAGAGGGGTCAGCGGTATTGATGGTTGTACTTCAACTGCATTGGGTATGGCCTTAAATTCAAATCATACACAAATCCTTTTTACAGGTGATTTGGCCTTTGCATATGATAACAATGCATGGTTTCAATCAACAATACCTAAACAATTAAAAGTTGTGATCTTCAATAATTTTGGAGGTGGTATTTTTGATCAAATTGAAGGGCCTCGAAATATGCCTGAAAAACATTTGGTGCAAACACCTCACAAGTATAGATTTGAACTAATGGCCAAGCATTATCAAATAAACTATGCCTTGGTTCAAAGTGCTGAAGATTTAGCAATTCATTTTGAAAAGTTTTTGAATAGCGAGGAACCTAGTATACTTGAAATCCAAACCAATAATTTAGATAATTATCATCAACTACAACAATATAAACAATCAAACATATGAGTCAAAGAGAATGGCAAACCATTAAACAGTACGACGAAATTTTATTTGAGTACTTTGAAGGCATCGCTAAAATTAGCATCAACAGGCCTCGTTACCACAATGCCTTCACACCAAAAACCAATATAGAAATGATAGATGCTATGGACTATGCTAGGGAACATCCGGATATTCAAGTAGTGGTTTTAACAGGTGTTGGCAAAGATGCCTTTTGCAGTGGAGGAGATCAAAACATCAAAACCATTGGGGGTTATAAAGACGAGCACGGTGTGCCAAGGCTCAATGTCTTGGATTTGCAAAAACGCATTCGTTCACTGCCCAAACCGGTGATTGCTATGGTGAATGGTTGGGCCATTGGCGGCGGTCATGTATTGCATGTGGTTTGTGATTTATCCATTGCCAGTGAAAACGCCAGATTCGGTCAAACAGGGCCAAGAGTGGGTAGTTTTGATGGGGGATTTGGCAGCAGTTATTTAGCCAGAATTGTGGGGCAAAAAAAGGCCAGAGAAATTTGGTTTTTATGCAGACAATATACCGCTCAAGAAGCCTTAGATATGGGATTAGTGAACAAAGTGGTGCCTCAAGATATGCTTGAAGATGAAGTCGTTCAATGGTGTCACGAAATGATGTTGTTGAGCCCAATAGCCCTCAGAATGATAAAATATGGCTTGAATGCAGAGTTAGATGGTCAAGCTGGTATTCAAGAATTAGCGGGTAGTGCAACACTCTTGTATTACTTTACAGACGAAGCTCAAGAGGGTAGAAACGCTTTTATTGAAAAACGCAAACCTGACTTTAAAAAGTACCCTAAATTCCCTTAGTGGAATTTTGATTTAGAAGGTCTTCTCTCAGCGCTTTGCTGGTTTTTGTACTGCCATCATGGCTCCAACCTGGAGGGTTTATCATATATTTAAAAGCGTGTGATAAAGAACTGCTTTTAAAGACATCCTTAAATAACTTGTTCCATTCATAGAACATGACAGTTAGTGGATTGTATGATTCAATTTTACTCGTTATGCCATATACTGGGGCTTCTGTTTCAGTTTGAAATGTGCCAAATAGTTTATCCCAAATAATCAAAACTTGCCCCATGTTTTTGTCGAGGTAAATCACATTGCTGGCATGATGCACTCTGTGGTGTGAGGGCGTTACAAAAATGGCTTCATACCATTTAGGGAGTTTGCCAATGAGTTCAGTGTGTAAAAAGAATTGGTAAACTTGGTTGACTGCATACATGAACATGATGCTCATACCATCGAATCCTAAAAAGGCAACAGGAATATAAAACACGTAACGGTATAAAGGCTGAAGGGTAGATGACCTAAGGGCTACAGTAAAGTTGTAATGTTCACTGCTGTGGTGATTGCTATGAACAGCCCATAAGGTTCTGTTGTAATGTTCAGCCCTATGCAACCAATAAAAACAAAAATCTTGACCAATGAACAATAGCACCCAAGCCATAATGGGGTATAATTGAATTAAATTGCTTTGAAAAATAGCATGGGCATTGCACCAATCTAAAACCCCTAAGGTTAAGTATTTAAAACCAAAATCAAAGGCGGCGCCAATGATGCCTAAACTGATGCTGACCAAACTGTCTTGCCACTGGTAATTTTTAAGTTGACGTTTTTTGCCGATGTAAATTTCACTTACAATAAATAAGAGATACATTGGTACAGTGATCCACAATAAAAG
>Ga0255127_1000407_pt1 | contig 22335 bp, 18 predicted proteins | sample Law_Miss_RepB_8d_FD_188555 | JGI IMG/M metagenome (GOLD analysis project Ga0255127, IMG submission 188555) | Freshwater microbial communities from St. Lawrence River, New York, United States - Law_Miss_RepB_8d | ecosystem: Environmental > Aquatic > Freshwater > River | place: USA: New York...
CTGGTCCACCACGCGCACGAACTCCGACACGCTCCAGTCAAAGCCGCCCTGGGCCGTGATCAGCCGGCGCATATGCACGTCGGCAAGGCCTTCCATGGGGGCGAGGATGAGGCGCATGGGCGTCATGGCGCCAGCGCTCCGTAGGGCACTTGCAGAACGCCATCCGGGCGTGGATACCCCGGCCCGGTTCCAGTGATGACGACCAGTGCCGCCGGCGCCCGCATCCTGCTTGTGTCGATGCGTGAAGCGAACTTCAACAGCGAGGCCGCTGCCGCATCCACCACAGCAGGCGATGCGCCAAGCTTGATCTCCACCGCACACCAGGCACCGTCTTCTCCGGTGACAATGGCGTCCACCTCCAGCCCTGTCTCGTCCCTGTAGTGCTGCACTTCGGCAAGCTGGTGATGACTGAAGACACGCAAGTCACGAAGCACCATCGACTCGAACAGAAAGCCAAGAAAATTGAGGTCACGCAGCAGCAGCTCTGGGGTTGCGCCGAGCGCTGCGACTGCCAGCGCGGGGTCCGCCAGATGCACGACCGGCGTCGAGCGCAGACGGGTAGCCGAGCGCAAGTGCGGCGCAAAAGCGGGCTGGTACTCCAGAATCCAGAGCCTCTCCAGCACGGCCAGGTACTCAGCGATGGTTTCCTGCCGTGCGATAGTGACGCCACTGAAGCGTGCGGCAACATCCATCCCCAGCGTGCTGGCACGCACTGCCGTTCCCACGTGCCGCGCCAGTGCTGTCAGCAGGGCCGCCACCCGCAAAGGGTCTCGTGCGACACCATCCACTTCCCGAATGTCGGTGCGGGAAATCTCCCCCACGTAGTCGCGCAATGCCTTCATGCATTGTGGCGTGCTCAGTGACATATGCCCCGGAAACCCGCCACGGCAGATCAGTTCGATCAGGTCGTGGAGGGTCAGTCCAGGGTCAATCACGCTGAACGACTCGCCGCGCAGCAGCGCCTTGAGTGATATCTGAGGGTTGCCGACTTTACGCTCGAACCCGCTGAGCGGCCGGATGCGCATGCGGGCAAAGCGGCCAGCGCCAGAGTGTCGGGTAATGTCATCGGCCGGACGCGCCGAGCCAGTCAGGATGAACTGTCCAGGGGTGGTCCTGGCATCGATGGCACGGCGTACGTGATTCCAGAGCTCCGGCACCAGCTGCCACTCATCCAGGAGCACAGGCGGATTTGCCTGCAACAGCAAATCCGGCGCCACGGCGGCCAGAGCCCGCGCATTGGCGTCGACGTCGAACCTGTGAACAGTGCCTGCGCATTGCAGTGCCGTGGCCGTCTTGCCTGTGGCCTTGGCACCCTCGATGACCACGCCTCCCGCGTAGGCAAGCCTGCTTTGCAACTCCTGGTCTGCCAGACGCGGGATGTACGACATGGGATGCTCTCTACCGGGAACTTGCGGAGCATTAAACCGGATCTTTGCGGAAATATCAACCGGAACTTTGCGGACATCTGAACCGGAGGAATGCGCCCTCAACGCTGCTTCGGATGCGCCAGCAGCCACTCCACCAGTTGTGCCCCGTAGGTCTCGGACACAGGCGGCGTGTGGGTGCCGCCGGAGATCGTCCACAGCTCTGCCGACCCGCCGCGCTTGCAACCTGCGACAAACTTCAGCACGCCGGTTTCGTAACCAGGCAGGCTGGCGTCCAGATCGCGCATCTCACGCGCCACGCCCGGGCGGCGGCAACCGTTGTAGTCGGCCCAGCGCTCCACGGTACCGCGCGCGCTCGGATAGCGGTTCTCCTGGATCTCGCCGCCCTGGAAGCCGATGGTCTCGTCGTCAGTGCCGTGAATCTGCAGCACATGCACGGCGGACGGCGGCGGGTCGCGACGCTCCAGATGGTTGGCGCCGGCCAGACTGATCACGGCGGCAATCACATCGGAATGTTCATAGGCCATGCGCAGCGACATGAAGCCGCCATTGGAATGGCCGATCACGTACACGCGGTCGGGGTCGATGGCGTATTGCCCTTTCAATGTATCGATGATGTTGCGCAGGTAGGCGCTGTCATCCACCGGGTTGTTCTCGAAATTGCAGCAGGCATTGGTGGCGTTCCAGAAGGGGTTCTGGTCGCCCCCCGCCTCGCGCAGACCATCGGGCGACGCCAGCACAAAGCCGTAGTCTTCCACCAGGCGGCCGATGCCCCAGTAATTGGTGATGCTCTGCCCGCTGGAGGTGTAGCCGTGCAGCAGCACGATCAGCGGCATGGCCGTGGCCTCGGCGGCATTGGCAGGCGCGCTGACCAGCACGGGGCCGCGGCCGAAGTCCTGTGTCTGGGCAGCAGTCTCGGCCGGAGTCTGGGCCACAGCCCAGGAAGCAGGCAGCAGCGCACACAGCAACAGCGTAAGTTGGGTGAGGCGGTTCATGAGGTTCTCCTTGCAGGGATGTGCGTGTGATTTATGCGGCGAGAGACTACGCGATAGAGGGGGGGATGGCAAAGGCCGGGGGTGGTTGAAGCGCCCGCGCAACGAGGCGCTGCTGAACACTGGAAGGCCTGGCCACCACTCATCACCACTTCGAGCAGCATGTTGCTCACTTTAGACACCTGAACGCCATATATGAGCGCTTTGTTGCTCACTATAATCCGTGCGTGCTAGATTTGAGCACCTTGCTACTCAATACAGTCACTCTTTTCCATGCAGCTGACCATCCAGATATTCCATACCGGGCAATGGCACGACGCCGCTGACCTGGAAATTCCCGCCCCCGAGAAGGGACGCGCAGGCCCCGCTCGCCTGAGTTACCGCCAGGACTATGCGCTGGCATGGATGGAGCATGATGATGAGCACGCCTGCAGCCTCACGCTGCCTGTCGAATTGATGCTGACCCATGATCACCCGCGCTGGTTCGGCTTTCTGGAAGACATCATGCCCGCCGGGGCAGCGCGGCGTTACTGGACGCAGCAATTGGGCATCGCCGACAAGAGCGGCGCCGAACAGGACGTCCCGCTGCTGCGTCATGGGTGCATCGCCCCGGTGGGAAACCTGCGCATCAAAGAGTCGCTTCCAGTGCTGCCCGCCAACAGTGGCCTGCAACGCGCCCGCTTTACCATGGCGGATGTGGTGGAGCGCAACACGGACTTTCTGGAATACGCGCAGCAGATGGGCGCCATCAGCGGCGGTGCCACAGGTGCCGGAGGCGAAGCCCCCAAATTCCTGCTGCGCCGTTCGGCGGCAGACGCCGTCTGGATCGACACGTTTCAGGACGACCCGACCTGCACGGACGCGCACTACCTCGTGAAATTTCCGCGCGGGCAGCGCAGCGCGGTCGACTGCGACATTCTGCGCACCGAGTATCACTACTACCGTGAACTGCAGGCACTGGGAATTACAAGCATCGACACGGCAGGCATGCAGCTGCACGAAGGCAGTCAGTTTCCCAGCCTGTGGCTGCCACGCTTCGATGTCGCTCTCGTTGATGGCCGCGAGACACGCTTCGGCCTGGAATCCATCGCTTCACTGCTGAATGCACCGCCCGGCGCTTTTCTGAATCACTTCGACGCACTGCGCAGCACCGTGCAACGCCTGTCGCGCCTGCACAGCAATAGGGAACGTGGGCGCGTCTTCGACCAGGCCGGCTTTGTCATCGAATGGGTGAAGCGGGATTTCCTGAACGTGGCATTCGGAAACTCCGACAATCACGCGCGCAATACAGCTCTGCTGAAGCAAGCGGGGCAGGTCTGGCTTGCATCCGTCTATGACTTCGCGCCGATGAAGGCAGACCCCGAGGGCATCATCCGTTCGCTGCGCTGGGGGACGCCCTTTGAAGAAGGTGGCAGATTCGACTGGCGCGGCATTGCCCTGGCGCTGACAGACCTGGTGGAGCCGGAACGTCTGTGCAACGAGCTGAACGCCCTCGCGAGCCAGCTCGTCGGCCTGCGTGATCGCTTGCGCCAGCGCCGCGTGCCGGAGCGTATCCTGACAATGCCCTCCGTTGGCCTCGACACCCTTGACCGCAGAATGGCACTTCACCTGAGCGAATGAGGATCAACATGAAAAATCTGTCTGGCGACGAGCGCGAAGCCCTGCTGATCAGACTGTTGCGCGCCGTGCAGCGGGAGGAAATGAGCGAAGGAGAATTGCTGCGCACGCTGCGCAAGGACATTCTGGCCATGAATCAGGACGAGTACGCTGCGCTGGTAAACGTCAGCCGCCGCACCCTGTCAGACATCGAGCGCGATGCGGGCAATCCCTCGCTGCCGGTGCTCAAGCGCGTGTTCAGGCCGCTGGGGCTCACGATCGGATTGCTGCCACGCAGTGAGGGAGTGTTGCGGAGAATGGTGGAGGCGGAGGCTGGGGAGTAGCGCAAGGGAAACTCAATTCCCGTAACAACTCCAGCGCGTTTCTGCCCGCATTGCGATCTTTTCCGATCACCATATCACTCGCCTGCTTTGCCTTTCGTGCCGTCGCTGAAAGACACCCACAGGATGCCCTCATCGATCGACAGACTATGTCACGCACCTTTTCAAAACCCTCCAAATTCTAAAAATTGCTGATTTTGTCCAGTTTTCGAAAAAACGGAGAATTCTCTATCGATTTCAGGACGACCCGCTGGCTGCTCATTTGCTCTCATCGCTACCGCTAGACGAAACATGAGGTACGCCGCGAGCCAGACTGCAAACTCTCCGAACTCTGAGTATCGAAGTGTGTATTCAGAGGCATTGATCTGACACCTCTTTCGTCCACACATTGACTGTCTATAAAAGTGGTATCAGATCACTCACACACCTATCCGAGAATTCGTGCCGGCACGATTTTTCCTTCAGCCAACAGCCTTTCCCGACCTGATATTTCCAATTCATTCAATCAACAAATCTGATTCCGTAAACTTCCCATCACTCACAATCCGTGCGCGACCACTCCAATCGCAATCCACTCCCTCAACGCCTCACCCTCACATACCTCTGCAACTTCCTCGGCGCCGGTTCTCCCCCGAAGATATTTCCCGCCGCATCCACCGACACAAACTCCGCGCCATTGCCCGTGGTGTCGCGCGGGTCGCCATCCGGCAGCCGAATGAAATAATTCACCCAGCCCAGGTGCGCGTCGCCAATGCGGATGCCCATTTCCCAGCCGGGGTTCTGCACGTCGTCGCTTTCCGAGTCGGCCACATAGATGTTGTCGTGCTGGTCGAAGAAGATGCCACTCGGGCGGCCGTACTGCGTCCATTGCGAAATGAATTCACCTTCCTGGTCGAACAGCTGGATGCGGTTATTGGAACGGTCGCCCACGAATACGCGACCGCGCTGGTCAATGGCGATGGTGTGCAGGGTGCGGAACTCGCCGGGGGCGTAGCCGGTCTGGCCCCAGGCTTTGATGAAGCGGCCGTCGGGCGCGAACTTCACTACGCGGTTGTTGCCGGTGGCGCCGTGACCGTCGGCCACGAAGATGCTGCCGTCCTGGGCTACGACGACGTCGGCGGGCGCGTCGAACTGGTTCTCGCCACTGCCGGCCTGGCCGGGGGTGCCGAGCACCATCAGCACCTCACCGGTGGGGCTGAACTTCACCACCTGATGGCCGCGCGTGTCGCCCTGGGGAATGCGGCCGCTGGCGGCGGCGTCGGTCACCCACACATTGCCCTGGGCGTCCACGTCGATGCCGTGGGGCCAGATGAACATGCCGCCGCCGAAGCTTTCCACCACGTTGCCGTCGGCGTCGAATTTCAGGATGGAATCCAGATCGGAATCTACGCACTCATCGCCGAAGCGGTCGGGCGCGGTGGCGTCGCAGCGGATGATGGCCCAGATGTGCACGCCGTCCACATCCACGTCGGTGTCGCCCACGGCGCCCATGGTGCGGCCGGTGGGCAGCGTGGACCAGTTCTCGACGGTCATGTAGGGGTTGGGGTATGGCTGGGCGGTGGCGTTGAGCGTGCAGAGTGCCGACGTGGCGAGCAACAGCAGTGCGGGAAGTGCTGAACGTGATGAGGCCATGTGGGGGCTCCTGTTGTTTTTATTATGTTCAACTTTTCCGGAGAGTATCTGCAAAGAAGGGGCTGTGCCACTGCGGCATATGACGGAATGGCATAAATCCGGGGCAAAGTGGGGAGGATGGCAATATTCCTACACGTTTTCGCGAGTTTCCCGCTTGCAGGAGCGGGCTGGCCCGCGAATCATGGTCTTAAGTAGAAGTGTCTCCCCATTCGAGTAACTCCCATGAACAGCACAGATCTGATCAATCACGACATGAACGAAGGCAATCAGTTGCAGAGGTTTCAAGAGGCCATTGAGGATTCCAGAAAATGAAAGACAGCGCGAAATACGCAAAGATCGTGGAATGGTCTGACGAGGACCAATGCTACATCGGCCGAATCCCCGGTTTGATCTACGGAGGATGCCATGGCCCCGACGAACTAAAAGTGTTTGAACAGCTGTGCGTAATTGCTGAAGAAGTGATTTCCTTGCTTCATGAGGACGGCACTCCCCTTCCCCCGCCCACCATCAATGGTCAACTGCACCGCATCCTGCCTGAGTGGGATGCTGGCGCTTCCCGCCAACAGCCCACTCACTCAGACACGCCGCCGCTCCCCCTCACGGCGTGACGTTGAAACTCCCCGTCACCAGCGTGCTGCCGCTGACCATACGGAAGGTGCCCACCACGGGTTGGCCCACCGACACGGGCTTGCCGAATTCGATGTAGCAGTCGCCGCCGCGCAGGGTGCCGAAGAAGTTGTCGTCGCGCAGCAGCACCTGCACACTGGCGCCGGAAGTCAGGCTGCAGGCGTAGCGTCCGGCGGGCACTACCACGGGGCTGGCGGTGGGCGACACGATCTCGATTGTCCAGCGCATGCCCAGAGAGAACACGCTCCCGCCTACCAGCGAGATAGACAAGCCTTTGCCCGAACCGGTCTGGAAGCCGTAGTTGGAAATTGTCACTGCGCCACGGGGGTCGTCCCGCTTGACGCCGTTGAACACCCAGTGCACGCCGGGCGCGATGTTGCTGAACTGCGCTGCCTTCTCGGCCTGCAGACTCGCCACGGCGTTCGCCACAGTGCCCATGTCTGTCAGATTGCTGCCGAACTGGCCGCCGAGCAGATACAGGCGGCCATCCTTGAAGCCCACATAGACGCCCGACGCGGGGAAGTGCTTGTACACATAGCCCTGCAACGATCCCAGTTCGCTGCCATTGCTGAACAGTGAGGGATACAGGTCCTGCGCCAGTTGCAGCAGGGTGTCTTCCTGCGTCGTCAGCGCCGGGGCGGCCCCTGTGCAGTCGGTAGAGCTGTTGAGGCGCGTGCCGGTGAACTTGCCCAGGTAGGTCTCGGGGTTCTGCAGCAGCGACTTGAAGTCGCGATAAACGCTGATTTCAGTGAGTGTGTTGCCGGCTACGCGCAGGATGTACTGGATGGGGGACTGCACGAAGCGCACGTCTGACACCGTGTGCATGGCGCCATAGGTAATGGCGGTGCCATTGACGCAGATCGACGGGGTGGCTGAGTTCAGCACGAAGGTCACTTTGTCGCCGTTCTTGAACGGGAACGTGGAGTGCGTAGTGCCGCCATAGGTCATCTGATAGGTGCCTGACAGCCCGCCGGGAATCATGGGCGCGGACTGCGCGTATCCATTGGTGACCAGCAGATGGAACGCAGCGATGACGGCCAGGGCCTGAACTACAATCTTGTGCAACGACGGCATGTGAGGGGCTCCACAACAGAAGAAACCGGAAAGTGGTTTCTCAATGCCGCCAGACTAAGCAGGCCGCCGTTGTGCGCCAACCCCCAGGGTTGGGGGGCTCGCATGAGCGGGCTTGCCTGCGAAAAGTGGTCTATATTGAAGCCAGCAACAGCGCGGGAGCAAAATCAGCCAATGCGCCAATCGATTCGATTTATGGAGTTCTCCATGCGATTGACATCTCAGCAGCAAGAAACCATCAAACTCGGCGTGCGTACATTGTTCAGCTCGCCAGTTGAGGTGTACCTGTTCGGCTCGCGTGTGGATGACAACGCCAAGGGTGGTGATATCGATCTACTCATCAAGCTGCCAGATGCCGTTTAAAATCCCGCCCTCACCGTCGCCCGGGCCAGCGCACGGCTCTCCACCTTGCTGGGGGGCCGCAAGGTGGATGTTCTCCTGCAGTATCCGGGCGCCTTGCAGCAAGCAATTCACCGAGTCGCGCAACAGGAAGGGGTGCGGTTGTGAGTCACCCCGTCGCTGTGTCCCCAGAATTTGAGCGACTGCAGTTCTTGTGTCGCATAGTCAGGAAGGAAGTCCTGCATTTGAACGAGACAACATCTCGATTGTTCGCCAATACCGCAGAGACGAGCGCAAAGGAGGTTAGTCACTGGCTGGCAGAACCAGAACTATCGGAACGTCTGGACGCGTTTGTGGCGCGTTTCAGCCGACTGCAGGACACAGTAGGGGACAAGTTGATTCCAGCGCTGCTGCAGCAGCTTGGCGAGCGGCCAGCCGCAGCAATTGACAACCTGTCCCGAGCGGAACGCCTCGGGTGGATGGATTCAGCTGAGGATTGGATGGCTTGTCGCACGCTCAGGAATCAAATGATTCACGAATACATAGAGGACATTCACGTGCTGACCCATGCCCTCAATGCAGGAAAGAATTTCGTTCCGGAAATGGGAAAAACCAGCTTTCGCATCATCTGCGAAGTAGAACGGCGACTGCCCTCTTCGCTACTGACGCCGGATTGATGCTTGCCTCACCCTCAAATCACCGCATGCCGCACCTTCGCCGATACCCACTCCGACACGATCACCGTGCCGAAGATCAGCACGAACACCGTGGCCACCTGACCCCACGCCAGGTTGTTGATGGCAGCGTTCATCTGCAGCCCGATGCCGCCTGCGCCCACCAGGCCCAGGGTGGTGGACTCGCGGATGTTGATGTCCCAGCGGTACACCACGATGCCGGCGAATGCAGGCAGAATCTGCGGCAGCACGGCCCACGACAGCACCTGCATGCGCCCCGCCCCGGTGGCCGCGATGGCCTCGACGGGCGTGGGCTGGATTTCTTCAATGGCCTCGTAGAGCAGCTTGCCGACAAAGCCGATGGAGCGCAGCGCAATGGCGATCATGCCGGCCAGCAGCCCCGGCCCGATCATGGTGACCAGCAGAATGGCCCAGATCAGCGCGTTGATGGAGCGCGAGCTGACAATCACGCCCAGCGCGAACGCCCGCAGCGCGGGATGCGGCGTGGTGTTGCGTGCGGCCAGGAAGGCCAGCGGAAAGGCGATGAGCACCCCGAGCGCGGTGCCCACGGTGGCGATGTTGAGGGTGTCCCACAGCGGCAACATCAGCGAGCCGGTGATGGACCAGTCGGGCGGCACCATGCGCCCGATCAGGCTGGCGGCCTGCACATGGGCGTCGCGCATGAATTCCCAGATGGTGTTGTCCGACACCACCTTGAAACACAGCAGGAACAGACACAGCCCGAGGAACCAGCCGGTCCACAGCAGCAGTTCCTGGCGGGGGGTGCGGTGGGCCCATGTGGGAGCAGGCTTTGGGGGGGCTGATTGTCCTGTGGGAGCTGATTGCCCTGTGGGAGCGGGCTTGCCCGCGAACTTTCCTGGTTCACTCATGATTTGTTCGCGGGCAGGCCCGCTCCTACAAAAGCGCTATTGTTCGCGGGCAAGCCCGCTCCCACCAAGCCCGCTTCCACACAGCCCGCTTCCACAGTCTCTGCTCCCAAAGAAGGCGTGTTCATGCCGTCCACCTCCGCACATAGCCGCTCAGGTATTCACTCATCAACACGATGCCGATGATGAGCAGCAGCACCGCCGCCGACGTGTCGTAATCATAACGGCTGATGGAGGTGTTCAACGTGGCGCCGATGCCTCCCGCGCCGACGATGCCGATCACCGCCGACTCGCGGAAGTTGATGTCCAGGCGGTACAGCGACAGGCCGATCAGGCGCGGCATCACCTGGGGCTGCACGGCATAGGCAATCCATTGCACCCAGCTCGCGCCCGTGGCACGAATGGCTTCCATGGGCTCGCGCTGCGCGTCCTCGATGTCTTCGGCCAGCAGCTTGGCCATGAAGCCGATGGTGGCAAAGGCCAGCGTGAACACGCCAGCCAGTGGCCCGAAGCCGAACATGGCCACGAACAGAATGGCGATGATGATTTCCTGAAACGTGCGCGAAACCGCGATGATGCCGCGGCAAAAGAAATACACGGGGCGCGGCGCGATGTTGCGGGCGGCACCCAGGCCGACGGGAATGGCCAGCGCGATGCCCAGCACGGTGGCCACGAAGGCCATCGTCAGGCTTTCCCGCAGGCCAACAGCAATCTCTCCGCCCCGAGTCACGAAGTCGGGCGTGAAGAACGAACCCACGAAATTCAGCGCGCGGTTCATGCCCTGGGCCACCCGCGCCCAGTTGATGTCGACGCTGTAATACACCAGCACCAGATACACCAGCGCGGCGCCATTGATGCCCCAGCGCAGCGCCTTGCTGCTGATCATGGGCAGGGGGCGCCAGTGTCCTTTCTTTGCGGCGGCCAGACGCAGCGGGTCCACCTGCGGCGCACCATTCTTGACCGCGTTGGCGGAAACGCCGCTCACGGATGGCCTCCGAGCACGGCAGCGGCCATGTCGCGCGCGCCGTCCTGCGGGGCGTCATCGTCGTGCTTCTGCGTGGCTGTCCAGTCCTCTTCGCCGTAGATGGTGGTGAGGATCTCGGGGGTCAGGCCTTCGGGCGGGCCGTCATACACCACGGCGCCGGCGCGCAGGCCCACGACGCGGTGCACGAACTGCTGCGCCAGCGCCACGTCGTGAATATTGATGATGGTGGCCAGGTTCTGCTCGGCGCACAGCTCGCAGATCAGGCGCATGATCTGCCGTGACGTCTTCGGGTCGAGGCTGGCGGTGGGCTCGTCCACCAGCAGCAGTTTGGGGTTCTGAATCAGTGCGCGGGCAATGCCGACGCGCTGCTTCTGGCCGCCGGACAGGGCGTCGCCGCGCTTGTCGATCATGGTGTCCAGACCCACCCGTTCCAGCAGCGTGAAGGACTGGCGAATGTCGGTTGCGGGGAAGCGGCGGAAGTAGCTGCGCCAGAACCCGATGTAGGCCAGGCGCCCGGAGAGCACGTTCTCCATCACCGACAAGCGTTCCACCAGCGCGTGGCTCTGGAAGATCATGCCGATCTGCCGCCGCGCTTCCCGCAGGGCCTTGCCGCGCACACGGGTGATGTCCTTGCCGTCGAGCTGAATGCTGCCGGAGGTGGGCTCCACCAGGCGGTTGACGCAGCGAATCAACGTGCTCTTGCCGGCACCCGAGGGGCCGATCAGCGCCAGCACCTGGCCGGCGGGCACGGTGAGGGTGACATTGTCGAGCGCCAGGTCGCCGGTGTCGTAGCGTTTGGTGAGGGCGGTGATGGTCAGCATGCAAAAACTCTTTTTAGTTTGTAGGAGCGGGCTTGCCCGCGAACATTTGCTAAGAGAAACCGGCGCCGGGAAGCCAGGGGGCCGTTCTGCGGCTGACCCGCGCCCCTCCCGGGTGCCCTCGCAGCGCAAAATGCCTAAGGTCATTTTGCTCACTCGGCGCGGGTCTTTTATGCCGCTGAACGGCCCCCTGGCTTCCCGGCGCCTTGAACTGTGCCAGCGAAGGGTCGCGGGCAAGCCCGCTCCTACAGTCAGTCGCAGTTGTAGATTGTGTTGGTAGCCTCATCAATCGTGCGCACCACGCCCCAGTGTTCCTGATAATTGATGGGCAGAAACTGCTCCATGGCCGCGTCGCGGAATTCGGCCTGCAGCGCCGTGCCTTCCCAGTCGAAGCTGAAGAACGCCGTGCGGATCTTCTCTGCCAGCTCAGGATGCAGGTCGTGGGCGACGCCGTAGCCAGTGGTGGGGAACGAGTCGGACTTGTACAGGCTGATGTACTGATCGGCGCTCACCACATCCCGCGCCACCATGCGGTGCAGCACTTCGTTCGCGATGGCTGCGGCGTCATAGTCGCGGTTCACCACGCCCAGAATCGAATTGTCGTGGCTGCCCGAGAACGCCGTCTTGTAGTCACGGTCGGCCGCGAACCCGAACTCGGTCTCCAGCAGCGTGGACGGGGCCTTGAAGCCGGAATTGGACGTGGGTGCGGTGAATGCCAAGGTACGGCCCTTGAGGTCGGGGATGGCGTTGATGCCGCTGCCCGGCCAGGTGAGGATCTCCATCTGGTAACCGTAGCTGCCGTCTTTGGCCGACATCATCGCGAATGGCACGAAGCCGACACAATTCACGGCGATCGGCGTAGAACCGGTGTTGAAGCCGGCCACATGCAGCCGCCCCGCACGCATGGCTTCCAGCTGCGCGGCATTGGACTGCACGGGGAAGAAGCGCACGTCCTTGCCCGTGGCGGCTTCCAGATGGGCGATGAACTCGTCCCACACTTTCGAATACATGGCCGGGTCTTCCACGGGCGTGTAGGCAAAGATGAGGATATTGGGGTCGCGCCAGCGCGCCGGGTCAGTGGGCGTGTCGGCCACCAGGTCCTGGTTCGCGTCCTGATAGCGGGGCGAGAGCTGGGCGTGGGCCGTGCCGGCAGTGGCGCAGAGGGCCGCGACAGAGAGAGCAATGACGGAGCGGGCCATGGCAGTTGGTGTGGCCAGATGCGGCGCGGTGGGCATGTGGGCTGTCGTCATGGGAAGAACCTGGCCATTCCTGTAACTCGTTGTGGCCGGAGTATAGGGGAATGGCGCAGGAAGTGGGAGCTGACTGTGGGAGCGTGCTGTGGGAGCTGACTGTGGGGGATGGCCCTGTGTGGGAGCGGGCTTGCCCGCGAACCCTTCGCTGGCACCCATCCAGGCCCCGGGCATCCGCCCTCCCGTGCAGCGGCATAATAGACCCGCACCGAGCAAGCCAGGAGACCGTGGCTCCTGGCGATGTGAGGGCACCCAGGATGGGTGCGGGTAAGCCGCAGCACGGGAGGGCGGGTGGCCGGGGCCGTTCGAACCCGTTGACTGTTCGCGGGCAGGGCCCGCTCCCACACAGAGCCCGCTCCCACAAAATACCCACTCACAGACGCGGGCAGCAGATCACTCCGCTTTTGGCGGAATCGGCGTACGACGCTTGCCCTTGTCCTTGTCGACGCGCTTGCTCTTCGGCTTGACCTTGGCACCGGGGGCCTTCACGCGCACCGGCTTGTCGCCACCAACGGCGTCCGGGTTGGCCTTCAGTACCGGACGCGGCACCTTGCGGATACCGGGCGCTTCCAGATCGGGGAAACGCTCAAGCACTTCGCGGGTGATGTCCTTGCTCTCCACATTGTGGAACGCAGGCTTGGTATCACCGTCCTTTCGGAAGGCAGGCTTCTTGAAGCCATCCTTCTTGAAGGCCGGTTTTTCAAAGCCCTCTTTCTTGAAAGCAGGTTTTTCAAAACCGTCCTTCTTGAATGCAGGCTTCTCGTAACCGTCTTTCTTGAACCCGGGCTTCACAAATCCTTCAGGCTTTGCGCCGTCCTTGTTGAAGGCAGGCTTGCTGAAGCCGTCCTTCTTGAATCCCTCTTTCTTGAACGCAGGCTTCTCGAAACCATCCTTCTTGAAAGCAGGTTTTTCAAAGCCGTCTTTTCGGAATGCAGGCTTCTCGAATCCGTCTTTCTTGAAGCCCTCTTTCTTGAACGCGGGCTTCTCGTAAGAGGGTTTTTCGTAAGCAGGCTTTTCATAAGCCGGCTTCGGAGCAGCGGCCGCATCGCGGGCGTAATGTCCTGGCGCAGCGAAGGGCTTCGTTACCGGCTCGATCATCAGCGGCTTTCTGCACACGTGGGTCTTCTGCAGAATCTGCATCACTTCTTTCGGCATGCCGCTGGGCAGGTCGACGGTGGAGTAATCGTCATAGATGCGGATGTGGCCGATGTAGCGGCCTTCAATCTCGGCTTCATTGGCGATGGCGCCCAGCACTTCCCGTGGCGTCACACCGTCCTTGTGGCCAACGTGAATGCGGAAACGTTCCATGCTGATGTCCGGATAATCGCGCAGCGGTCTGGCCTTGCCATCTTCCGCGGGATTGTGGCGCTGCACATGCTCGCGCGGCTCGCGCTCTTCACGCGGCGCACGGCGGGGACGCTCTTCGAATTCCGGCACTTCCTCGGCAAGAATCTGCTCGAACAGCGTGTCGGTGGGCACGCGCTCGGCGTTGCTGCGCTTGGCGGGACGCAGATCGTCTTCGAACTCATCATCCACCGGTACAGCGGGACGTGGGGCACGCTCGGCGCGAGGGGCCGGAGCTCTTTCTTCGAAGGAGCGCGTGGCAGTGCTGGAGGCGCTGCGTTCTGCCCGTGGCGCGGAGTCTTCACGCGGACGACGCGGCGTGCTCTCGCTGCGGCCACGGGGCTCGCCATAGGAGAAGCCTTCGCGGTCGCTGCGGGGCATGTCGCCGCCTGTGGCAGGCTCCAGCGGACGGTCTTTCTGCAGCAGATACGCCATGGCCGCTGCCACGTGCTCGGGGGCGCACTCGTGCTCGCGCACCAGGTCTGACACCAGCTTGTGGAAGAAGTCGAGCTTGCCGTCGCGGATGGTGTCGGCAATGCCTTCCTTGAACGCGTTGCTGCGCTTCTCGATCAGCTCGCCGCGGGTGGGCAGCTCCATCTGCGTGATTTTCTTGCGCGTGGTTTTCTCGATGGACTGCAGAAGACGTCGCTCGCGGGGCGCCACGAACAGAATCGCCTTGCCACTGCGGCCGGCACGCCCGGTGCGGCCGATGCGGTGCACATAGGCTTCGTCATCGTAGGGAATGTCGTAGTTCATCACATGGCTCAGACGGTCTACGTCCAGTCCACGGGCTGCCACATCGGTGGCCACCAGAATATCCAACTGGCCGTTCTTGAGCTGCTCGACGGTGCGGGTGCGGATGGCCTGGTTCATGTCGCCGTTCAGCGGCGACGCGGCGAAGCCACGGGCGCTGAGTTTTTCCGCCAGATCGACGGTGCTGGTCTTGGTGCGCACGAAGATCAGCATGGCATCAAACTCTTCCACTTCCAGAATGCGCGTCAGCGCGTCCAGCTTGCTGGTGCCCTGCACCAGCCAGTAGAACTGTTCGATGTCTTCGTTGGTGGAGATGGCGCTCTGGATACGGATTTCCTGAGGATCGGTCAGGTATTTCTCGGCAACCGCGCGGATCGGGGCGGGCATGGTGGCGGAGAACAGGGCCACTTGTCGCGTCTTGGGCGTGTTCTCGAGAATGGCTTCCACATCGTCGATGAAGCCCATGCGCAACATTTCGTCGGCTTCGTCCAGCACCAGGGTGTTGAGCTGGCTCAGGTCAATCGTCTTGCGATTGAGGTGGTCCAGCAGACGACCCGGCGTGCCCACGACGACGTGTGCGCCACGGCGCAGTCCCGTCAGCTGCCGGCCCATCTCCTGCCCGCCATAGATCGGCAGCACGTGAAACCCGCGCATGCCGGCGGCATAGGTCTGGAACGCTTCGGCTACCTGAATGGCCAGTTCCCGCGTGGGGCACAGCACCAGCGCCTGGGTGCGGGCCTGCGTCAGATCGATTTTCGCCAGTATCGGCAGTGCAAACGCGGCGGTCTTGCCGGTGCCCGTCTGTGCCATGCCGACGACGTCTTTGCCCTGGAGCAGCACGGGGATCGTGGCCTGCTGGATCGGCGAAGGCTTTTCATAGCCCACCTTGCTCAAGGTGTCCTGCAGGAATTGGGGCAGATCGAGCTCAGCAAAGCTGAGTTCCGGACGGGTACTGGATGACATTATCGGGCCTTGTACTGGTGGTTCGATTGAGAAGAGATTGCACTGACGACTGAAACTGAATGCGGAAAACAGCTGCAAATTCAAACGGGCGGCGATTATAAGCCAGAAGGGCTTGCCGCGCCTAGCGAAGACTGTGGGCGTGGGGGTTCGGGGTTGCTCGCTGGGTCACGGATGGAGGGCGGGGTGACGCTGTTCAGGACACGCTGTAAATACGTCCTTGTACGTTCGGCGCCCGCCATCCCTGGCGGGCGACGGTCCTGAACAGCGTCACCCCACCCTCCATCCTCGTGCAGTGGGTAACCCCGAACACCCGCGCCGGCGGGCTTTGCTGGTCGCCCCAAGCGGGAGCAGAGGAGGTGCGTTGGGATCTGGTGGTCGCGGTGGGTGCGGGCCAACGTGGGAGCGGGCTTTGCGGGCGTGGCACAGAACGCGTAGTCGGTTCCCGGGGGCGTGGTTTGCAGACCGTCGCCCGCCAGGGATGGCGGGCGCCGAGCATACAGGGACGTACTTGCAGCGTGTCTGCAATCCACGCCCCCGGCAGCCGACCAATCGCAGAGTGATGTTCGCGGGCAAGGCTTTTATGCCCTCGGGTACGCTCCCACCGTGGCTCACCCCTACGGGGAGTTCAGATACGCTACCGCACGGTCCGGAAAATCGGTAAACACGCCATCCACCCCTGCGTCGATGTAATACTGCTTCAGCATGTCCTCGAAGCTCTCGGCAAATGGCGGCACATGTCCTGCGTCCAGCCGGAAGGTGTAGGGATGCACCTGCAGCCCGGCCGCATGGGCAAAGCCCACCAGGCCACTGATGCGTGGTGCGCCGCGCGGTGATTCGCGGTCGATGATCATGCCCTTCTCCGGGCCAAGTCCGTCGGCGTACTGCGCAATCTGCTTCACGCCATCTTCAGTCTGCATCCACGCATTCTCGTCGCCGCCGTCAAGCAGCATCACCAGATTCAGCTCGATGCCCAGCGCCGGCTGCAGCTCGTCATGCACGCGCTTCAATTCGTCGAACTCGAAGGTCTGCACGAATACCTTGTCCTGCTTGCTGGTGTAGCCGTACTGCTTGAGTGTCTCGAGCACCGCGCGGCCGAGGTCCTTGCCCTCGGCAAGGTGGAACGCGGGCGATTTGAGCTCGGGGTAAATGCCGATGTCCTTGCCGGTGGAGTGATTCAGGCCCTGGATCAGCTCGATCTCCTGCGCCAGCGTGTGCACCTTGAATGTGGACGTGAACATCGGGAAGCGCTGCGGATAGTTCAGCGTCTTCACGCCGTTCTCGACACTGAAGCCCTCGGTCACATCCAGCGACTGGATCTCGGCCAGCGTGAAATCCACCGCGTAATGGCCACCGTCTGCGCGCGCCCGGCCGGGAAATTTCTCGGCGACATTGGTGGTGCGATCCAGCGTGATGTCGTGGATGACGATCAACTGGTCGTCACTGGTCATCACTACGTCCTGCTCGATGAAGTCAGCGCCCATGGCATAGGCCATGGCCTTGGACTCCAGCGTGTGTTCGGGCAGATAGCCGCTGGCACCGCGGTGGGCGACGACAACTTTGCCGGTGGACTGGGCGTGGGCGGAGAGTGCCAGGCTCATGGCGAGGGCTCCTGTGGCGAGTGGGTGCAGAATGGTGCGCAATTTCATGGGGGTTCCTTGGCTGGGCGCTGTGGGCGGAATCCTATCCTATGTGGGACGTGTGTCGGTAGTGTGACGCTGGTGCTTGATGGGTGCGGGAATGTCGGTCATCCGAACGGAGCTCCGCCCCTCCCCCGGGGCGGTGACGCGATCTCTGAATCGGAGTGCATGTGGACGTGGCACAGGGCTGGCGCCAAGCGCTGCGGGGCGGGGCTGGGAAGGACCGTCGCCCGCCATGGATGGCGGGCGCCGAGCGTACATGGATGTATTCACAGCGTGTCCTGACCAGCCCCGCCCCGCAGCGCTTGGCGCCGTGCGAAGTGCGGTTCGCGGGCAAGCCCGCTCCCACAGCCTGCTCCCACAGCTCCTACAGGCGGTAGCGCAGCTTCACCACCCAGTTGTCCACGACTTGATCAAACCACGCATGCTCAAACATCCCCGCGTAGTCATCCTCGAACGTCCGCGCCAGATTTCCGCCCCGCGTATACACGAAGAACAGGTCAGACAGCGGCGCTATCTCCCAGCGGTAGCGTGCCTGAAAGCTCATGCGGCTGATGGCGAAGTCGTCCGTGCCGGCTGTCACATCACCGGTTTGCACCAGCGACTCCACCCGCGATGCATCCACCTGGTAGAAACGATTCTCGAAGGCCTTGATGCCCGTCCACTGCAGCGAGAAACGCAGTTGCTGCTTGGCATTGATGAAGTAGTCCAGCTCGGCGCGGGGCGCCCACTCGTTGGCCTCGAAAGCCGTCATGCGGCCATTGCCCTGGTGGATCAGCCAGGCCTCGCGGTCGATATAGCGCGCGTTGACGTCCACCGACAGGCGATCATTCGGGTTCCAGGTGATGCCCGCGTTGTAGCTCAGATTCTGCAGGCCCAGATCCTCCTGCCCGGCATTCACGCCCACGGTCCACGACAGTGGCAGCGCCCGGTCGCTGCGCCACGACGCATCCACGGCCCAGCGTTCGGGAATCTTGAACGTGCCGTTGCCGCGACTCAGGGTGTCGTCCACACGCGGCGGGAAGTAGCGCAGTGTGGTGCTGAACGAGTCGTTGTCGAGGAAGGTCAGGTTCTCGGTGTAGAAGAAGCCCAGACGCACGGGCCGGCCGTCGGTGTTCCACTGGTTGTTGACCTGCACGGTGCGAGAACGGGAGCGCAGGCCGGGAAGGTCGGACTGGGAGATATTGAACCGGTAGTCACCCTGCACCAGGTCGTTGCGCGTGAGAAAGCCGATGTCGTTCAGCTGCAGCTCGTCGTCCATGTAGGTGGCGGTGAGGGAGTGCTGCACACCGCGCTCCGGGCGATAATCCAGATCGAAATAAGCACCGCTGCCGGTGACATCGCGTACGTCGCTGTGCACCAGCTGGCCGTCGAAGATCCAACGGTTGTCCACCGAGAAATAGTGCAGGTCCACGCCATTGACCATCGCGTCGCTGTCCGGGTAAGCCAGGTTGCTGCCGAACCAGCCCATGGCACGGCGACCACCGCCAGCGGTGTCTTCGTACAACAGGCGGCCTATGGCGAAGTCGCGGCCCTGGGCTTCCAGCGTAACGCGGCTGCCATCGGCCCGGGTGCCGCGCACCAGGGAGTCGTCTTCTGAGGCGAGCAAGGTGCCATAGCGCCAGTTTCCAGACTGCCCGGTCACTTTCGCGGCGCCAAGCAGGTCGGTGGGACGACTGAGATCGGTGGGAATCACACTGACGCCAGCGGGCACTGTAAAACTGGCCTGCCGCCCGATGCGCCGGGTGTTCATCAGTGTCGTGGGGCCAAAGCCGCCACCGCCGTCGCGGGGTGAGGTGCTGAACACGTCCTGCCCTTCCAGGAAGAACGTGCGTTTCTCTTCGAAGAAGGTTTCGAAAGCGCCAAGGTTCACCACCACATCGTCGGACTCCACCGTGCCGAAGTCAGGGTTCAGCGTGGCCGACAGTTGCAGGTTCGAGCTGGGCCGCCAGTACACGTCGGCGCCCACTCGGTAGTCGGTGGTGTTCTTCATGTCGTCGAAGGTGGCCGAGCTGTAGGGATAGAACGTGAACTGGGTGGCGGGATTCACGCCGGTGAGTTCGTATTTCTGGAACGCGGAGAGGTATTCACTGTTGGTACCCGGCAGCGCGGGCCAGGAATAGGTCTCGCCCCGGGCTGCCACCATGCGCTCGGTGTACAGGCCGATGCGCCGGGTGCTGCCCGCCTGCGGCAGGCTCATCATGGACCAGGGAATCCAGATCTCGGCCACCCAGCCTTCGTCGGTCTCGCGGGTCACTGCATCCCAGGGGCCGTCCCACTGCCGGTTGATCTGGCGTTCCGGCAGGATGGTGCCGTCCGAGAAGGTGCCGCCCAGATTCATGCGCAGGAAGTACCCGTACAGACCTTCGCCAGATGCGTCGATGGAGATGACATAGCCGTCACGCTGAATGCCCGCGTCGCGGGAACTCATGCGCGCCACCAGCGTCGCCGGGTCCTGATAGTTCATCACGCCCACGTACATGCCGCGCTCGGTGTAGAAAATGCGCGAGTGGGTCTCGACGGGCGCGGGTTCGAGAGTGTCGGGCTGGATGACGCGCATGCCGTCGATAACCGGAAGCGACTGCCACACCGGCTCATCGAGATAGCCATCGAGGGTGATGTCGATCTGGGCGTGCTCGTAGCGCGGCAGCGTGGGGAGCGGTTCGGCGGCGTGGGTTGCTGCGGACAGGCCGAAGAGGCCGAGGGCGGCTAGGCGGAAGGGTGGGGTCATGGTCTCTCTCATTATTGTTGTAGGAGCGGGCTTGCCCGCGAAACATACATCACTCCTGCAAAGTACGCCCAGCTCCCTGACATGACACGCCGTGAACCCATCCATGGGGGCTCGCCATCCGCCGTCCTGGCGGCTGACGGTCATGCCAGGGAGCTGGGCGTACTTTGCCTCAACTTCTGTGCCGCGGCGGGCAAACCCGACAGTGGAGGCGGAGAGGGACGCTTTGCAGCACCGCGATTCCTGAACGAAGCTCCGCACCCTCACCGAGTGAAAGCGGCGCCTGCGCTTGCGTCGCTCAGCCTGGCGGAAGCCGGCCCTGTGGGAGCGGGCTTGTCCGCGAGGGGTGGCACAGATCTGAGGCCGTCTGCCCGGGGCGGGCCTTGCAGACCGTCGCCCGCCAGGGCCGGTTTTTGCTCCTGCAAAACCGGCACTTCCGCCATCCATGGCGGTCGGAAGGCGGGCGCCGAGCTTACAGGGACGTACTCGTGGCGTGTCTGCAAGGCCAGGCCCGGGCAGACGGCACAATGCGGAGTACCAGTTCGCGGGCAGGCCCGCTCCCACAAGGTCGGGGGTATGCCTGCTCCCACTAGGTCAGGGGAATATCAGCTGCCCAGACGATACCGCAATTTCACCACCCAGTTGTCCACAATCTGATCCTGCCACGCATGCTCGAACAAGCCCGTGTAGTCATCCTCGAACGTACGCGCCAGATTTCCCCCCCGTGTGTACACGAAGAACAGGTCCGACAACGGCGCAATTTCCCAGCGATAGCGCGCCTGGAAACTCATGCGGCTGATGGTGAAATTGTCGCTGCCCGCCGTCAAGTCGCCTGTCTTTTTCAGATCATTCAAGCCCGTGGCGTCCACCTGGTAGAAACGACTCTCGAAGGCCTTGATGCCCGTCCACTGCAGCGCGAAGCGCAGCTGCTGCTTGGCATTGATGAAATAATCCATGGACAGTCGCGGCGCCCACTCGTTGGCTTCGAAGCTTGTCATGCGACCTCTGCCCTGGTGGATCAGCCAGGCTTCGCGGTCCACATAACGATTGTTCAGGTCAACCGCAAAGCGATCGTTCGGCTGCCAGTTGAAGCCGATGTTGTACGTCAGGTTCTGCTCGCCCAGTTCCTCCTGCGTGCTGCTGAGTCCCACATTCCACGAAAATGGCCGCGACTCGTCACTGCGCCAGTTCACGTCAGCGGCCCAGCGGGCCGGCAGGCGGAAGCTGCCGTTGCCGCGGCTCAGGCGGTCGTCCACCCGCGCCGGGAAGTAGCGGATATTGGTATTCAGCGCCGTGTTGTCGAGGAAGTTCAGGCCCTGCGTCAATGCGACGCTGAGCCGCACGGGACGGCCTGCGGTATTCCATTCATTGCCGATGTTCAGGGCGCGGTAACGCGAGCGCAGCCCCGGAATATTCGATTCATTGATGTTCAGTCGGTAGTCCAGCTGCATCAGATCATTGCGCTGCACGAAGCCGATGTCGTTCAGCTCGAGCGTGTCATCGAACCAGGTGCCGGTGATGTTGTGCTGCAGGCGGCGGTCGGGGCGATAGTCCAGGTCGAAGAAGCCGCCCTTGCCGGTAACGTCATTCACGTCGCTGTGGATGAGCTGGCCGTCGAACACCCAACGGGTGTCGGCCGAGAAATAGTGCAGGTCCACGCCATTGACGGTGGCAGAGCGGTCAGGGTGCGACATGTCGCTGCCGAACCAGCCAATGGCACGGCGTCCGCCGGAGGTGGTGTCTTCATAGAGCAGTCGTCCTATGGCAAAGTCGCGGCCCTTGGCCTGCAGGTTCACCCGCGAACCATTGGTCAGCGTGCCGCGCAGCACCGAGTCGTCTTCGGACGCCAGCAGCGTGCCGTAACGCCAGTTGCCGGCCTGACCGGTGACTTTGCCGGCTGCCAGCAGGTCGCTCGGGCGGCTCTGGTCGGTGGCGATCACGCTGACGCCCGTGGGGATGGTGAAGCTGGCCTGTCGCCCGATGCGCCGCGTGTTGAGAAGCGTCGTGGGCGGTCCGCCGAAACCGCCGCCACGCGACGAGGTCACGAATACGTCCTGGCCTTCCAGAAAGAACGGGCGTTTTTCTTCGAAAAAGGTTTCGAAGGCGCCCAGATTCACCACCACGTCATCCGACTCCACCGTGCCGAAGTCCGGGTTCAGCGCCGCAGACACCTGCATATTGGAACTTGGCCGCCAGTACAGGTCGGTGCCCACGCGGTAATCCGTTGCGTCTTTCATGTCGTCGAAGGTCGATGACACATACGGGTACAGCGTGAACTGTGTGCTGGGGTTGACGCCGCTCAGCTCCACCTTG
>Ga0255127_1000409_pt1 | contig 22300 bp, 22 predicted proteins | sample Law_Miss_RepB_8d_FD_188555 | JGI IMG/M metagenome (GOLD analysis project Ga0255127, IMG submission 188555) | Freshwater microbial communities from St. Lawrence River, New York, United States - Law_Miss_RepB_8d | ecosystem: Environmental > Aquatic > Freshwater > River | place: USA: New York...
GTTCTGTTGAACTTCTCAAGCTCTAACCATTAAGACTGATCCGGCTTATAGGGCGACTCTTCTTTAAGTCAATATTTAACGCTTCATGAGATGCATGGAGATCGCGAGCTGTGCCCGGTGAAGTCTTGTAACGAGTTCAGATTGTCTGATTCCAAGATCCTGAGAGACGTCTGAAAAAGTTCGCTTCTGATAGAAAATTCCCATCGCTACATCTTTGAGTGATTCAGGAAGTGTCTCGATTGCTGATAGCAGTTGCTTAGCAGGTATTTTTGAAAGATCAGCATCATTATCTTCTTCGAAAGAGATATCTAGATCAAAAAAATTGCTCATAAGCAAATCTCGTTTCTCAATTTATTTAGTTCCTGTCTTAGACCGATTCCTGCTGCTCCAACCAATGCACCTTGACGACGATAACTAAAGATAAAGTCCGTATCAAGACTTCCCTTTATTAGTTCTATTTCATCAGCGATTTTAGGTTCTCCATAACTAAGGATGCTCATTTCGTATTGATCACTCCAGAAAGAAGGCAAGGGATTGAACTGTTCGGTAGGGTTGAAATCACCAACAGAACCAGGATTGGCAGCATTAGCTATCTCTCGACCAACTCGCTTCCCACCTTCAATTGGGATATTCCAATGCTCAATTCGCCGAGCGGGAAGTTGTTGATTTACATAGGGGAAGCGAGCGATATCTCCGACGGCAAAGAAACTTTCGATCACCTTGCCGTCTGAGTTTACTGCTCGAAGTGTTTTATCCGTGAGCACTCCATTTGATTTGTCTAAAACACTTCCTTCAAGCCACTCAGTATTTGGTAATGAACCAACAGCTTCAATAAAAATATCGCACTCGAGTGATTTTCCATCGCCAAGAATGACACCAGTTACGAATGAATCACCAATCAAATCCTTAACGGAATTATTCATATGAAAATGGACACCTTTAGCTTCATGTCTTTTCTGAATCTCTTTACCAAATAATTCACCAATTATTGGGGCCAGTGGAGTGGTTTCCATAGCAACTACATCAACTGAGCAACCTAACTTCCTTAGAGTGGCTGCAAGCTCTAATCCGATAAATCCGGCACCAAGAATTACGACATGTTTGCCAGTAGCAACGGATGAACGAATTCTTTTAGCATCGTCGTATGTTCGAAGTGAAAAGCGGCCAGATTCGACTAGATTTTGAAAATCCATTTTTCGAGAGCGCAATCCGGTTGCAGCAACAAGAAAGTCATATGAAAGTTTCTCATTCGAACTGAGTGTGGCCTCTTTGTTTTCTATGTCGACAGATTGAGCTGGATTACCGAGAATAAAATCAGCCTTCAATTCCTCTGTATTTATCTTAAATGCCACCGAATCTAACTCTTTATCTTCAGCAAGGAGTGCTTTCGACAGAGGTGGACGGTTGTAGGGAAGATGCTTCTCTGCTCCCACAATAGTAATTTCACCATCAAAACCTGAACGTCTTAAAGATTCTGCAGTGCGCAGCCCTCCCATCGAAGCTCCGACAATCAATACTCTATTCACTTAAAACACCTCGTTAAGTATTTCTTGGTTCTACTTATTCGGTGATTGTGATGGCTTGCATAGGACATACATCTGCAGCAGCTCTTACATTTGCACTTTCAGAGTCTTCAGCAGTTGCAAGGTATTCCAATCTATCCTCGGCGTTAAGTTTGAAGATATCTGGTGCTTCAAAGACGCATTGCCCATAATGTTGACACTTTTCCATATCGACATGAACCTTGATCACTCTTTCTCCTTTACTGTAGATGGGTACAAATCTTTTGAAGGTGTACGAATGCCGCGAAACTCCCAATCGCCACCTAGTGCAGTAGAAACAACCTCTTCACTTTCAGTTGGTTGTGCGCCAACGCCTTCGCGAATCAGGTGACCTTCTGTAATTGTGTTACTGAGACGTCCTAGTCCATCGACTTCAACTTCAACAATGTCGCCGATTTGTACCGGACGTGAGTGTGCTGGGGTGCCAGAAAAAATCATGTCGCCGGGAACTAGGGTGATAGTTCTTGCGATGTCTGCAACAAGGTAATGCATATTCCACTCCATGTTGTCAGTGTTGTCTTCTTGTTTGAGTTCACCATTGACATAGGTTCGAATCATTTTGTTTCGAAAATCCCAATCAGTGACTATTCCTGGGCCTACGGGAGCAAGGGAATCAGCTCCTTTAACGCGCAGCATTGAACCAGCATCTGTATCGCGGAAATCGTGGAGACCAAAATCATTACCGACGCTATAACCGGCAATGTATTCGCCAGCCTCTTCTATTGAAACATCCTTACAAGTTTTTCCAATGATGATGACAATTTCACCTTCGTAGTTAAGCCATTTACACCGCTTTGGTCTGACCACATCACCTCGATGGGAATTGAGTGCAGTTATTGGTTTATGGAAATAAGTTGGAGCAGCAGGTAGTTTGGTTAAGAACTCTTTTGTGCGGCTTTCATAGTTCAGGTGTACAGCAATAATCTTGGTTGGGACAGCCGGTGGCAAATGGTGCGCATCTTTAATTGCAAATTTACGACCATCTTTTGCTACAAGTGAATCACCATTTCGTTCAACCTCGAGCGCTTTTCCTTCAACTTCAATTCTTCTAAATTCAGTCACGTGAGAGCACCAAATCTTTAGGCTGTGCGAATCCATTTGATGGCTCAGGGAAATAAACGTGAACCTGACCCGTTCCTACAGAATTCTCGTACTCGCTATAGAGAACACCTTTTGACTCATTGCGCTCTTCACCGAGAGCACCTGCCATTGCCAAGTAATGGAAGAACCCGGCTTCCGGCTTGTACTTTCTGAAAGTATCAAAATCTCCGAGAATCGCTGCGTGATTTCCATCTTTCATCCACTCAAGAACTTTGAGGTCGTATTGGTAAGCCTCGGGTGTGTAGATATGAATTGGATCGCTCGCTTCATGCTTTCTTAAATCTCGCAATTTATGGAAAGTGTGGGACAGGGCACCGGATGCAAGCAAAATTACTTTGCGGTCGCTGTCTCGAATCGCTTCACCAAGTGCTCTGCCTGCTCGAATGAAATCTTCAGGCGTACCCGTCTGGCAAACTGACAAACTAATCCATTTTTTGTCATCTAAACCTCTACCAAGATAATGCCAAAGATTGATGGTGGCGTAATAAATTGGAAGATGGGGATCTGCAATTGGAGTAATCCATGTGCCATTTTTTTCGTCGTACTTTGAAAGTGAGTTTGCGAGTTCTGGATCGCCTTTAATGGAATAAGGAATTTGCGACATTCCACGCGGTAATTCCTCAGAGGTAAACAACCCAGATCGTTCAGCCGCTGAAGTGACTACAAATTCCACAGTCGTTGCCCAATGGCTATCAAGTACAACGACAGTGTCGTAATCGAGTACATCGAACACATCTTTGCGAAGTTTTTTAAGTCCAGGAACCAAGCTGATCTCCTGGCCATTATTGAGATCTTTGCGAACCGTTTCGGGCAACATAATTGTTGGAACGTGAGCTAGTAATGCGGCCCCGACTACTTTTCCCATTTCTATTCCTTCCATCCATTTGGCGCTATTACAGTATTTTTTACGTCAGCGTAAAAATCAAAAGACCAAGTGCCACCATCGCGACCGATTCCTGACTTCTTGGAACCGCCAAATGGCGCACGAAGATCTCGCACAAAAAAACAGTTGACCCAAATAGTTCCAGCAACGAGATTTTTAGTTATTTTTGATGCATGCTCACGATTGCCAGAGACTACAATTGCGGCAAGCCCAAACTCAGAATCATTTGCTAGATTTAATGCTTCATCGTCAGTTGAAAAAGTTTGCATGCAAAGAACTGGACCAAATATTTCGTCACGGAAAATCTCACTATTGACACTGGGGTTCATTACAAGAGTTGGTTGATAGAAAAGTCCTCCTAATTCTTCATTAGGTTTTCCGCCAAGAACAATATTTGCTCCTTCTTTCTTTGCCCGTTCTACAAAACCGGAGATGCGCGCAAAGTGATCACTATGGATCTGTGGTCCGATTTGGGTATCTTCAACTCGAGGATCGCCCTGCTTAATCTGTTTGGCTTTTTCGACGAACTGCACTGCAAACTTATCCGCAATTTTTTGGTGCACAAGAAGTCGAGTTCCAGAAAGGCAAACCTGTCCGGCATTGTCGTACTGTTCAACGGCTAACGTTGTAGCTAAATCGAGATCAGCGTCATCTAGAACTATCAGGGGACTCTTGCCACCGAGCTCAAATGAAACAGGTGTGAGGTTATCTGCGGCAGCCTTTGCAATCTTTTTCGCTGTAGGAACTGATCCAGTAAAAGATATTCGTGAGACGCCTGGATGTTTTGTCAGAGCAGCCCCTGCTTCTTCTCCAAGTCCAAAGACAACATTAAAAACACCTTTAGGAATACCGGCTTGAACAGTCAAGTCAGCAAAGAAAGATGCTGTAAGCGGTGTCCACTCAGCGGGCTTGAGAACAACCGTATCTCCAGCAGCAAGTGCAGGACCAATTTTCCAAGTTGCAAGCATTAAGGGTGCATTCCATGGAGTAATGAGTGCTGCAACGCCAGATGGATCCCACGAAACATTATTAGAGTGTCCACGAGTTTCGAATGGTTCATGTTTAAGTTCATTGATTGCCCACTCTGCAAAGAATCGGATATTTGCAGCCGCTCTTGGCATTACACCTTTACGATGTGAGCGAAGCAATGCGCCGTTATCTAAAGTTTCAATTTGTGCAAGAGTTTCAACATTTTCTTCTATCAACTTCGCAAGACGTTCCAGTTTTTCAGCACGACCTACCGGCCCGAGGTCGCGCCAAGCAGGAAAGGCACTGCGTGCCGCATTAACAGCGAGATCAACTTCTTCAGAACCGCCTCGAGCGAAATCACCGAGGAATTGTCCATCGATTGGCGATGTATTTGAAAGAGTCTGGGCGGATGCAATCCGCTCTCCATTAATGAAATGGCAGGTCGAGATTTCAATACCTGCGACCTCAATACTCTTCACTTCGCACCGCTTCCATCCATGTTTGTGAATTCAGTCGTTTATCATATTCGTTAGGACACTAACGAGAAGTTTAGGTTACTCTAAAGATCGAGAAGTGTGAAGCAACAGTTCGGGAGATTGAATAACGTAGGCGCAAGGGAGGTTAGATGAGAATTAATCGACCACGGATAGCGATTCCTGCTCGGCTGGCTGAATCGACTTCGGTCACCAGGTATCGCGCAATCGTTACAGCACAAAAACTCGCTGAATTGGTGTGGGATGCCGGAGGTGAACCACTCTCACTTCTTCCAGTCAAAGATGAAAAATGGGAAGCCCGGCTCGAAGGAATCGATGGAATATTGATGCCCGGAGGAGCCGATGTTGACCCGCAACTCTATGGGCAGAGTCATCAGTCAGATGAGCTATATGGAATTAATTCAGAACAAGATCATTCCGATATTGCACTGGTTCATTATGCTCTGCAATCAGAAACTGCGCTTCTGACGATTTGCCGCGGTACCCAAATCGCTAATGTCGCTTTAGGGGGAACCTTGGTTCAGCACATGGATGAACCGCATTTAAATAAGTTATCAACTATTGAGTTTTCTAACATCGAAACTGATTTAGGCTTGAAAGCAAAATCACTGCTTGTTTCATGTTTCCATCATCAATCAATCGATCGGCTTGCAGAAGGAATTTCACCATTAGCTTATGCAAAAGAGGGGCACGTCGAGGCGCTGCGACTTCCAAGTAATGCGTGGGCATTTGGTGTGCAGTGGCACCCGGAAGATAACTACAAAGAAGTTCCAAGCCAACTCGAGATAGCCAAAGCGTTTATTAATGCGGCCAGAGGCTAAATCTTTTTGGATTGATCCTCTTGTGCCTTAAGGGTGATGCCTCTAAGTGCATCAGCTGTTGAATCTTTAGCTGATGATTTCAGGGACGAAGTCAGTAAAACTTCCTGTCTATTAAATTTAGGAAATATATTTTTCATCATCTTTTTTCCATCTTTAGTCATACTTACGAGAACCAGACGGCGATCAATTTTGCTCTGTTTCTTAATTATCAAACCATCTCGTTCCAAAGTTTTAAGTACCCCAGAGAGAGTGGCTTTGGAAGTGCCAACTTCTTCAGCAATTTCGCGAGTTTCAATTGAATCCCACACCCAGACCACCCAAAGTACAACGAATCCTGTCCAAGAGAGACCGTGCTTTTTAAGTACCTCACGTTCGAGGTGGTTTCGTGCGGAATTAGCGGCTCGGAAGAGATTGGAAACAACACCCATTGCTTTGAAGTCAATACTCATTCCTTGTAGGAGAGTTGAAACCTGTCGCTCTGTCTCGTCAAGGGTATGAGCCGCTGTCATGGTTGTCAGTGTATCTGACTCGCTGATACTCTTTTTTCATTCGTATCCTAATGAAAGGCTGCAGACGTGAGTTCTCCAGTGAATTTATCGAATCTTGATCTTTTTGAATCAGGAGCGCCATGGCCGGTATTCGCGGAATTACGCGACTCAGACCCACTTCATTGGTCAGATGAAGACTCGCCTAATCACGGCTTTTGGTCGGTCACGCGCTATCACGACATTGTTAGCGTTCTGAGAGACCCTGAAACATTCACGAGTGAAAGGTTTACGAACTTAGAAGAAGTGGATGTAGAACAAGAGCAAGCGCGTCGTTCGCTTCTTGAAACCGATGGCGCTCGACATAGAGCGTTACGACGACTGCTCCAAGGTCAATTCACTCCCGCAGCAGTGGCACAATATGAAACTTTCCTGCGGGGCCTCACGGCGACAACTCTCGATAATGCTTTTGCACAAGGTGAATTCGATTTTGTTGATGAGGTTGCATCAGATTTTCCAATCAACGTACTTGCCAAGCTCTTAGATGTTCCCGTTGAGGATAACAAACAGCTAATTGACTGGGGCAATCGCATGATTGGATTTGATGATCCAGAACATGCCGATGTTCTAATTAATGATCCAGAAAGCGAAAAATATCGACTTGTTCCTTTCCGTTCACCCGCCGCTCTAGAGGTATTCGCATACGGAGATGCTTTAGCGAAAGAACGTCGTGGCAAAAATGGAACTGATTTAGTTTCAGTACTTGTCAATGGAGATATGAGTGATGGAATAGCGCTCAGTGAACGAGACTTTCACACAAATTTTCTTCTTCTTGTCGTTGCTGGCAATGAAACAACTCGTCACACAATTTCTCACACGATGATAAATCTCATTCAAAATCCAGATCAATTAACGAAGTTGCAAGAGAATCCAGAGTTGATTCCTTGGGCTGTTGAAGAATTCTTAAGGTTCGCAAGTCCGGTATATCACTTTAGGCGCACTGCAACGAAAGATGTTGAGATTCATGGCCAGAGTATTAAGTCAGGCGAGAAGATTGTTACCTGGTTCGCTTCAGGAAACCGAGATAGCAGTATCTTTGAGCGGGCAAATAAATTTGACGTCACACGAAACCCAAATGAACATATGACTTTCGGTCGAGGCGGACCTCACATGTGTTTAGGTAATGCTTTGGCAAGAATTGAACTTCGAGTCATGTTTGAAGATTTAATCTCCAGAATTGATTCGATGGAATTAACTGGCCCTGTAGATTATTTGAGGTCAAATTTTGTTCATGGCATAAAGAGAATGCCAGTACGAGTAAAACTTCGCTAAAACTTCGCTTCTAGCATTAAGTTTTTAAATTAACTTTGCGACTCTCTTTAGGAAAGCGTCCACAAGATCAAAAGTTCGCTCTCGCGCTGCAGATTCCAGCGCGAGAGTTTGCGCGAGCATAATTTCAGGGTCCTGGCCATTTTCAACTACAGATTTGTGCCCGCCCCAATCCAGCCATGACTGGAGTGATTCAGCTGTAATTTCTGGATGAAATTGCACTGCAAGTGCCTTTTGAATTACAAACGACTGTGAAGCAATAGGGTTTCTTGCAATTTCTAATGCGCCCGGCGGTAATTGCCACCTGTCATAGTGAAACTGGTACCACGGCCCATCAGAAACCAATGTTGTGTCATCACTCCAGATCGATTTCCATCCGATTTCACATTGAGGGGCTTTCGATACTGATCCGCCCATTGCCCTAGCGATTAGTTGTCCGCCAAAACAGATTCCCAACATTGGCTTTCCAGATTTAACAATAGAGGCGACCCACTCGACTTCTGGGATAAGCCACTTTCCAATGCACGAGTCATCCCATGCACCCCATGGCGCACCTAGGGTGACAATGAGATCGTAATCATCAGGGGATGGAAATTTAAAGTCCACATTTGGAGTTCGAAAAAAATTCTCGGTAACTACTATTTTTTCGTGAATTTCAAATCCATGATGACGAAGCCGTTCGGCCACTGGGCCGGGTGGAGACACATGGTCGTGTTCGATAATGAGTGCCTTCAACAATGCCTCCTCAACAGGGGCTCAAACCCAAGCGGTGAAAAAATACTGCCAGAATTGCTTGCCAATATTACACCCCTTGCCCCTAGAATATCGTTTGCTTCCGAATGAAATATTCTCAGTGGTTAGGTGTGTGTAATGTCAAAAGAGTATGCAGATCTGAAGAAGGAATTAAAGTCTCTCGGTGTTGACGTGCTACAGGTTATGTATGCCGATGTTCTTGGCATGACGCGTTCAAAATATGTGCTCACCACTGAACTTGAGAAAGGCTTAAATCACGGCCCTTCTTTTTGTCAGGGGGTTTGGGTCACAACTAACCGCGGCGGCGTTCTTGATGCAGGAAATATTGCATCTGATGGTCTGCAGGATTTCGTTACAAAAGTAGATACTAAAAATATACGAAAGCTGCCTTATGAAGAAGGCATCGCATGCACGGTTGCGGATGCATTCAATCCAGATGCCACTGAGAATCAATTTGCCCCACGTACTGTTTTAAAGAAAGTTATTCAAGGTTATGCAAAACATGGTTTAGTGCCAGTTGTAGGTCCAGAGCTCGAGTTCTACATTACAAAGCACATTGAAGGTAGTTATTCCAGGACTCATGAAAATGTTGGATTTGTTTATACGACTGGTTCGATGGTGGATCCTGACGGCACATTTCTGAAAGTACTGCGTGGAATAGATCAAATGAATCTCGGTGCATTTGCGGGCAATCATGAATTTAGTCCAAGCCAGTATGAGATTAATCTTTGGCACGGTGAAGCACTTGATGCCGCAGATCGCACATTCATATTTAAAAGCACCGTTAAAGACATGGTTTATCGTGAAGGAAAAATTGCAACCTTTATGGGCAAACCGTGGAACGACGAGGGCGGTAGTGGTTTCCACTTACATTTCTCTGTTACTGATCAAAATGGTGAAAACAAGATGCATGATGGAAAGGGAGAACTTTCAAACGTTGCACTCTCTCTCATTGCGGGAATCCTCGAAAATGCAGCTGCAATAACGGCTTTCGCTAATCCGACCGTAAATGCTTTTAAACGTCTTGGCCCGGACACTCTTGCTCCATTCCGCGCAAACTGGGGAATGGATAATAGAAGTTGCTTGATTCGTATCCCCCCAGAGCGAGAAGGTGGAACACGTTTAGAAGTCCGCGTTGGTGATGGCGCTGCAAATCCTTATTTGCTCATCGCAGCGATTCTTGCGGCAGGTCTTGATGGAATTGAACGTAACCTGAAATGTCCTGAGCCTGCAATTGGCTTGGCTTATGACATGGAAACAGCACCAATTCTGCCTATGACATTTAAAGATGCACTCGATGCCCTTGAGTCAAATACTTATATGAAGCAACAACTCTCACCTCAATTAATTGAAACGTTTCTAGTTCTAAAGCGCGAAGAGATTGAGCGATATGAGAGTGAAGTAAAAGATCCATCCACCCGCGAAGTTACCCAATGGGAACTGGATGAATATCTACTTCACTTCTAAATCGATGGGTTGGACGTATCAAGCAATAGCTTGCCACCATTAAAGGTAACTCCGACCTCACGGTAGAAGCCTCCAATAATTTCCTTAATGGGCAGTATTGACGCAAGCTCGTCCCAAGGTGAATCAAATAATTCGAGTTCTGCTTCGCCAGCCCAAGGTTGTCCAAGATCGGCGTCTACTCCACTCATTGTGATCAGCTGATCAAGTGAATTGCCAAGCCCTGGAGTAATTGATGGAACCCATCGGTTATGTAGCATCGGATGCCCATTAACAAATCCGTTAGTCGCTGATGGTTGATTCAGTGTTACTCGCGCCGTTGCCAATCTGTAATCAGTTGCCGCAAGACTTGCGCCTAATTGCGCACCTTTTTCAAGTTTTGGAGTTGCTTTACCGTGATTAAAAATTCGAGTGACACCAATTGATCCAAACTTTTTTGGGTATCCCTGAAACCAGCCTCGTGCAAGTGAAAAATCTTTAGTGACCCATATTGCTACACAGCGACTATAGGTTTCGCCTTCATATTTACATCGAATTACTGCAAATGCTTCTAGATATTGAGAACGAAGCGGGTCGAGAAGTTCTGATTTTGACTGGGAGCAACTTTGCCAATCTGCCCAAATGATTGCGACTGCGCCGGGATCCTCATCAGCTAGTTCAATCCCGTTAGGCAGAAGAGCCTTAATATTCTTTGGGTCGGTCCGATACTCAACAGTGAGTAGATTGCCAGAGTAAAACCAAGGCATTTCTGGCGCGACTGCGCTTTTGCCCGTTGGCGTACGCGGAGCGAAGAACCCTTCCATCGTTGACATCTTTCGTCCTCCCCTCCAAATTCCTTGAAGAATATCTCACCACATTACAAAAAATGCTTGACTTCTGAAATCTCCTAGAGGACTCTATCCCAAAGTCGTTCGTATCAGAACGATTAATCTTAGCCGTAAGGGGAGAAATATGGCTGGTTCAAGTAGTTCACTCGGCAAGGGCAAACTCGGGGTTTTTAGCATCGTATTCTTCGTAGTCGCCGCCTCAGCCCCATTGGTCGGAATGACCGGGGCAGTACCTGTAGCAATGGTCCTTGGAAATGGCGCAGCAACACCAGGTGCCTATTTGATGGCTGGAATTACACTTTTGATTTTCTCAATTGGCTACGCAGCAATGAGTAATCATGTGACTAATACTGGAGCATTCTTTGCATTTGTTGGTCGTGGTCTTGGGGCTCGGGCTGGCGTTGCATCTTCATATGTTTCTTTGGTCGCCTACATAACCGTCCAGTTAGCGATCTATGGCTTCTTTGGTCTGGTCATGAATTTAACTATGGCGGAATATGGAATCACTTTAGTTTGGTGGGCTTGGGCTCTTATTGCATGGGTTCTCGCAACCGTGCTTTCGATTCTAAGTGTTGATGTTGGCGCAAAAATTCTAGGTGCGCTACTTATCGTTGAATTACTATCACTGATAACTGTAGCTATAGCAATTTTTGCAAAAGGTGGACCAGAATCAATTAATTTAGGAGCTTCATTTAATCCTGCGAATATTTTTGCAGGTGGTTTAACTGGTACTGCTGGCATAGCTCTCGCTTTTGCCTTTGCTTCTTTTATTGGATTTGAATCGACTGCTATTTATGGCGAAGAATCAAAGAATCCGAAGAAAGATGTTCCAAAAGCAACATACCTTGCAATTATTTTCATTTCAATTCTCTTCGCACTAGTTTCTTTCGCGATGGTCATCGGAATGGGTTCTAGCAAGGCTGTCGAAGGCGTGCTTGCTCGTTCTGGAGATCTAGCCGATCCTGCCGGAGTGCTCTTTAGCCTCGGTGGCGAATTTGTTGGAAGCTGGGTCGTCGAGATTATGAAGATTTTGGTTCTTACTTCACTATTTGCAGGTTTGCTTGCATTCCAAAATGCCGCATCTCGGTACTTCTTTGCGATGGGCCGTGCAGGTGTAATGCCAGGGAAATTATCAGAAACAAATTCTGCTGGAGCACCACAACGAGCATCATTGGTCACATCACTGATTGCCGGTGGCGTGATTGTGATTTTCGCAATTGGAGGACTAGATCCATACACGCAACTCTTCAGTTGGATGAGTGGTATGTCGGTTATCGCAATCGTTCTTGTAGAGATTTTAGTATCTCTGGCAGTGTTGCGATATTTCAGTACCCAACCTAATGCCAATGTTTGGAAAACAAAGATTGCACCGATTACTTCGATAGCACTCTTGCTATTTAGTCTCTATCTGTTGATGGCTCGATTTAACTTGTTGGCTGGCACAGTGGCACCAGACGTTGATCCTTCTCTTCCTGAAAGTGCTTGGAAGCTTTCATCTTTGGGATGGTTCTTAGTTCTAGTGCCATTTATTGCTCTAGTCATAGGTTACGTTGTCGCGACTCTTTCAAAGAAGAATCACGAATCTCTTAGCAAAGATTTTGCCTAAGAATTTCCACGATGAAGATAAGTAGAACGGGCATAAAACCTAACCAAAACATGTGTCTTATCCATGATTGAGACACTAGAAGGTTGGCAAAAGCTTGTTTCTACTCTGTCACTCCCAACGACTCACGTTATTGGGAGTGACAGGCCTTCAAGTCCGGAGACAATTCCAGTAATAAATCCCGCCACGGGTAAAGAAGTAGGAAATGTACCTCGCGGCACCAAAGTTGAAATTGATCTTGCTGTAGCAGCAGCGCGCCGCGCGTTCGATCATGGTCCATGGCCGAAGTTCTCACCTCGTGAACGAAAAGAACATTTACTAAAATTTGCGAATAAAATTGAGGATCACAGAGATGAATTGGCTGCCTTAGTTACTCTGGAAATGGGGAAGCCAATTAGTGATTGTTGGGGAATAGAACTTAGAGCCCTGATAAGAACAATTCAATGGTTCGCAGAGATGGCTGACAAAATTTATGACGAAACACCTCAAGTTGGAGAAGATGCGCTAGCACTTATTACTCGAGAACCTGTTGGCGTTGTCGGCGTCGTTACGCCATGGAACTTTCCACTGACACTAACAGCGTGGAAAATTGCGCCAGCATTAGCAGTTGGATGCACTCTTGTAATTAAACCCTCCGAGATTTCTTCACTTTCAATTCTTCGACTTGCAGAATTAGCACTTGAATCAGGAATTCCTGCTGGAGTCATAAATGTGGTCACAGGCATTGGACCAGAAGCTGGCAGAGAACTGGGAATGCACAATGATGTAGATGCACTTGCCTTTACTGGTTCAACTGCAACGGGACGCCAATTTCTGCACTACGCAGCTGATTCAAACTTGAAGCACGTGTGGTTAGAACTAGGTGGAAAGTCGGCAAACATTGTTTTCCAAGATGCACCAGACATGGAGGCTGCTGCCCAAGCAGCAGCGTGGGGAATTCGGTTCAACTCTGGCCAGATGTGTACTGCACCAACAAGGCTTTTGGTTCACCGTTCAATCGAGAAAACTTTCACTAATCGCGTTGCACAGATTCTTAAAGAGATAAAAATTGGTGATCCACTTGACCCTTCAACTCAGATGGGACCAATAGCCAGTGCAAGCCAATTGAGTAGAATAAAAATGCACGTTGAATCTGCACGTTCACGAAATCTAGAGGAAACCTTAAAAGATGTTTCCATCGAAAAGGATGGATTCTGGTTCACACCAACAGTATTTAGTGGTGTCACACCCGATGATCCTCTTGCACAAGAAGAAATTTTTGGACCCGTACTAGCAGTTATGACTTTTGAAACCGAAGAAGAGGCAATTCATATTGCGAATAATTCGGTGTACGGATTAGCTGGAGCAGTGTGGACTTCGAATTTATCCAGAGCACACAAAGTGTCTCGCAAGTTGAAGGCGGGAACTGTCTGGATAAATTGCTATGAAGAAGGGGATATGACGGTCCCATTCGGCGGAATGAAGCGCTCCGGCAATGGCAGGGATAAATCCATCCATGCGCTAGAAAAATACTTGGAAATGAAGACAACCTGGGTTCAGCTCTAGTCTGCGACTTATCCGGGCTAATATGCTGGCCTAAACGTTAGGGGCCTAATGAATACCAAGCCAAAGATTCTTGTTGTTGTGCACGACATCGATGACAATCTTAATGAGATGGCTAACCCAATCGCTGAGGCCGGAATTCTTATGGACACCTGGGATGTTCAAAATGACAGTGTCGGCCGCCCAGACTTAGAAAAACTTGAACAGTATTCGGGAATCATTTCCCTCGGTGCACACGCGGGCGTTCTCGAAGAAGAGAAACATCCGTGGATGAGCCATGAGCGCAAGATTATGCAATGGGCGTTAGCCACCGAGACTCCGCTGCTTGGACTTTGCTTTGGTTCGCAACTGCTCGCCTCGGCTGCTGGAAGTCGAATCTATAAAGCCGAAAATGGCGAATTTGCTTGGACAAAAGTTAACATGTTGCCTGAAGCCTCTAGCGATCCAGTGATCGGTGCTTTGGGTGATACCGCTGACGCATTTCAGTTTCACTATGACAGTTTTGATTTACCGGAAAACGCAGTTCTGTTGGGCGAAAGCAACGGCACAATCGAAGCTTTCAGAGTTGGTTCAAGCGCTTGGGCAACCCAGTTTCATCCCGAAGTCGGCCTTTCGCAGCAGTTGGCATGGCTAAGTACTTACCGCGGGGCATTTATTCGCGAGGGAATCGACATCGATGAGCAGATTGCCAAGTCGCACGAGCTTGCGGCGAGCTACCGTAAGCAAGCGTGGGACTTATCCGCAGCTTTTGCAAAGCAGGTTCTTGACTTCCACAACCGGTAGTTCGAGAACTCGCGGCCCTGCAGATTAAAAAATTCGTTACTGCCAGACCGCAAAACTATTTCCGGCTTATAGGGCGACTCTCCTTTATACTCAAGGCATGAGTACTGACAAGGTGCGTTCCGTGATTCTGGAAACTGGTAACCCAAAAGTTAAATCCGCTCGAATCGTTGTTGAGGCAAGCCCATCCAAGATTTTTAGTCTGCTTAGTAATCCGAAGAGACATAAAGATATTGATGGGAGCGCAACGGTTACTGCCAATGTCAGTGGCCCAGAGACTTTAGTCCTTGGTTCTAAATTCGGGATGAAGATGCGACTGGGTATTACATACTGGATCAGAAATACAGTTGTTGAATATAAGAAGGATGAAGTGATTGCATGGCGCCACCTTGGACGCTGGAGATGGCGATATGAGTTAGTGGATCTTGGCAATGGCTCAACCCAAGTGACTGAAACTTTTGATGGAACTTTCGCCCCAGGAATAGCCCAAATATGGCTTAACTTCCGCAAGGCATATCCGTGGACACAGATTGCTGTGGCGAAGTCTTTAGTTCGACTTAAAGCAGCAGCTGAAGCAAAGTAGAACTGTTCATATTAATTCAATCCGGATTATAGGGCGACTCGTCTTTAATATTTAAGTTAATTTAGAAGTTTGAACGCAGCGACTTCGTTAAAAGTGCAAAGATAGTTGTCACTGAAAGTATTGCGGCAAGAACTAAATAGGTAGTACGAACTCCAAAACTTTCCACTGAAAGCCCTGCTAAGACCATTCCCAGTGGTGGGGCAGCGTAAAAGACAGCAGTCTGTACTCCAAAAACTCTTCCTTGTTGATCAGCTGGAACTCTCTGCTGAATAAGTGTGCTCACAAGAGGAGTGAATGGTCCCCAGAACAAACCTAGAAAAAATCCAGCCACGGCAAGGATCGGCAAAGGTGGCAGAAACGCCATCGGAACAATACTCAGAGCAACTCCAATGAAAGTTGTGCGTACAAGATTCTTACGTTTGAGTCGAGCGCTTATCCATCCATAACCAAAGGATCCAACTGCATATCCTGCAGCAAGGGCTGAGATAACAATTCCGAGACTGGCGGGCTGACCTAAATCTTCAAAGTAGGTCGACAAGACAACTGTCTCAGTCGGTAGGTAAACGGCTGCAATGATGAGAATAGAAATAGTTAAAGTGCGAAGCAGTTTGTCATTCCAAAGAACTTGAAAGCCCACGTGGATACTACGATTTGTCTTTTCTCCCATTTCTTCAGCCAAATCACGTGCATCTTTGCCGAGATTACCAACTCGCAAGAATGCGATAGTCAGTGCTGCAAAAATGAAGAGTCCGCCAGCGATCCAGAATGAATTTACCGCACCGACTGTGGAAATTAAGCTGGCTCCAACAGCAGGACCAAAAACCCATGCAACTCCCATAAAGCCCTCGTGGACTCCATTGAGTCGATCAAGTTCTATATCTGAAGCCTTGGCAACATCAGCCAACAGTGTTTTCCGTGCTGTGTAGCCTGCGGGATCAAAGACTGCACCGATAACAGCGATGATAAAAATTGTCGCACTATTGAGTCCTGATGTTAAGGCAACGATCGGAAATGCAACAACCGCTACAGCTGAGAGTAAGTCTGCCCCGATGCTCACCGTACGACGACCAATATGGTCAACCAGCCATCCTCCAATAGGAGAGATCAACAACCCAGGCAGTGCAGAAACCGCTGCAACTAATCCAGCAAAGGCGGGAGAACCAGTCTCTTCGAGTATCAACCATGGAATCGTGATCATGACTATCGAATTGCCTAAAGCCGAAGAAAAATTTGATAGCTGATGTAGAACTACCGGAAGCTTCTTTTTCATGAGATTTCAAACTATAAGTAATTAGGCCATTCTTTGCAATTTTCTGGGGGCAATAATGAGGGCAATTGCATTTTTTCAGCGTGACCTCACGCATAACAATGTCGTCTCCGGCTTATAGGGCGACTCTTCTCCCTAATGTTTATACTCACGTAATGAGAACACTCAGTCGTCATTCACGCGCACGGATCGCTATTACAACAGCCTTTGTAATCAACGGCGCAACGGTTGGTGCTTTCTACGCTCGTGTCCCTGACTTTAAAGAGAAACTAGGGGTATCAAACAGCGCACTGGGTTTTGCGCTCTTGTGCATAGCCCTAGGGGTGCTCATTGGAATTGGTTTTTCAGGCCGGCAATCAGCAAAAAGTGGAAGCGCAACCGTGGTTTATTGGGCAACTTATGCCTTGGGGTTTTCGCTTTTGGGAGTAGGCCCAGTCATTAACTTCCCACTTCTATGCGCCGCGTTTATCGTTTTTGGAATTTGCCTTTCAACACAAGATGTCGCGATGAATGCTCACGCGATTGTTTTGGAGAACGAATCTAAAAGGCGCTATATGAGCAACTTCCATGCGATGTTCTCTGTGGGCACGCTATCTGGTGGAGTCATTGGTGGCATTTTGGCTCAGCAAAATGTGACCATCATGCAGCAGTGCATTCTTTTAGCTTTTTTCATTTGGTCTGCGAACTTCCTGGTCCGAAAAATGTTTTTGCCTGCCGATTTGGATAAGCACGAAGTTGAAGGAAAAAGGAAGATTGAAAAGCCAAAGGTGTTTTTGGTGGTTGGACTTCTAGGGGCATGCGCTGCCGTCGGGGAAGGTGCAGCTGGGGATTGGGGAGCGATTCTTGCTCGGGATACATTTAATGCATCACCTTTCCTCTCCACACTTCCATATATATGTTTTTCTGCCGCAATGGTGATTGGGCGCTTATTTGGGGATCACCTTGCCACCAAGTTCGGACCCCTCAGATTGATTGTTGCTGGTGGAATGATTGCCGGTACTGGGTTGAGCAGCGGATTAATTGTGGGTGGAATTGGTGGAGTGATTTTTGCGTGGCTGCTTGCCGGTATAGGACTATCGACCGTTATTCCCATGATGTTCTCTCAGGCAGGTGAGATCGCAAAGAATAGATTCGAGGGCAAAATTGCCGCATCTGAAGGGGTCGCTATGGTTTCCGGAATCGCCTACTTCGGTTTCCTAGTCGGCCCACCAACCTTGGGATTACTAGGAGATGTGGTGGGAATACGGTGGGCGATGCTGGTTCCAGCGGCGCTCGCAATATTGATGGCCTTAGGCTCAGGAAGAGTTTTGGGCGGAAAGTAGTCAGGCAGGAATTTTGAGCTGATTCCCCTTCAGCTGAAGGCTTTCGAGCCTGAATTTGGGCGATAACGGTTTGATAACAATCACATTGCCCTCTTCCCAAGACCCGTCTGAGTGTGGTTTATTTCGGTCATCGAATTTTTTGTATCGATACAAAAAGAAAGGGGTGCCAGGCTCATGGGTAATGCAATCACCCTTCAAGATATAGCTACGAACGCTGGTGTCTCAAAGTCGACCGTCTCTTTTGTGATGCAAGGCAGCCCTCTGGTTGCAGAAGCAACTCGAAAAAAAGTGCAAGAGTCTGCGCAAAAACTTGGATATGTTTATAACCGAGCGGCAGCAAGCCTTCGCAGCAGGCAAACGGGAAATCTCGGATTTATTGTTAGTAGCGTTAGCAACCCATTCTTTGCTGAATTAACCGACAGTGTTGAACAATTTCTCGGTACAGAGTCAAAGACAGTTCTTCTTGGTCAGCATTCCGAAGATCTAGTCGCGCAAGAGCGACTAATTAATTCAATGCTCGAATCGAGAGTTGACGGAATGATTATTGTGCCCGCTTATGGGACTTCGGCAAAGGAAATCTCTCGCATTCTTACGTTAAATATTCCAACAATTATCTTGACCCGCCGCGTTATGAATGGAAACCTCCATTACATTGGTTCAGATACAACGGCTGGTGCTCATGAAGCGGTTCGCCATCTTCTCGCACACAAGAGAAAGAACATATTTCTCATTGGAGGTCGAGTAGGAAGTCCAGCACATGAAGAACGCGTTGAAGGCTTGACTAAGGCGATGCAGGAGACAGAACTTAGTGGTGCAAAATTTCGTGTCATCGGAGGGTCAGCAACTCGACAAGCCGGATTTGATGCTGCTAAAGAACTAATTGCCAATGGAATAGATAATGTAGGCATTCTCGCGTACAACGACATTGTTGCCTTAGGAATCCTGGCAGCATTTCGAGACAGTGAATACAAAGTTGGAGAAGATTTATCTGTCATTGGCATCGATGATATTGAATCTTCAAAATTCGAATCTCCTGCATTAACGACTGTAGACGTTAACGTACCTGAGCTTGGACGCATGGCTGCGGAGTCATTGTTGAAATTAGTCGCAGGGGAATCGACGGTAAAGAAAGCTGTTTACTTGAAAAATAGTCTCATCATACGAGAAAGCTGCGGATGTACTCCAGGAAAGAAGGTTGCATCATGAAGTGGTCACTTATCGGCGCAAGTGATATCGCGGCAACACGACTAATTCCGGCAATGCGCGAGCTAGGCCACGAGGTTTATGGCGTTATGAGTTCTAACGCAGATCGCGCTAAGAGTTATGCCGCCGATAATGGCATACCTAACTTCACCACAGATCTAAATGAAGCAGTCAACTGGCCTGTTGATGCCGTTTATGTAAGCACCACAAATGAGCTTCACGCAGAGCAAGCAATCGCTGCAGCCCGCGCAAAGAAGCATGTTTTGTGCGAGAAGCCACTTGCAATGGATATTGCAACTGCAAAGAAAATGGTTGATGTTGCAACTGAATGTGGCGTGGTTTTTGGGACCAACCATCACCTACGTTGTTCTGGCACCCATCGCAAGATTCGCGACATCATCGCTGCAGGAACAATTGGAACAGTCTTTTCTGCTCGGATTAATCATGCGGTATCTCTTCCAGAACGTCTTCGTGGATGGCGTTTAGATTCTGCGGCAAAAGGTGCTGGAGTAGTTTTTGACATTGTGGTTCATGACGTTGACACCATTCGTGCCGCGCTTGGGGCTGAAGTTTCTGAAGCCACAGCTCTTGTATCTACCCAATCTCTTGGTCAAAACGGTATCGAAGATTCTTCAATGTGTGTTTTCCGCATGAGCAATGGTGCATTAGTTTCCACACATGAATCATTCGTCGTTCCTCATGGAATTACATCATTTGAGATCAATGGCAGTGCTGGAAGCATCATCGCTACCGGTGTGATGGGGCAAGACCCTGTTGGAGAAATCCGACTTCACACTTCTTCTGGAGATGAAATCATCGAGCCTGATGATCGTGAGAATCTCTATATTTACTCGTTGCGAAACTTTGAAGCGGCAGCCAATGGAACAGGTGCGCCTGCTGCCGATGGCAGAGACGGAATTGCGTCCCTGGCTGGTGCGGTCGCAGTGCTTGAATCGGTTAAGCAGAAGAAAACAATCAATGTTGAAGCGCTAATTGAAGGTGCTACTCGATGACCAAATCTGTGACATCAAGAGCTGGCCTAAAGGTCCCGGTTTTGAGCGGAGAATCTGCTGCAAAACTGATTGAGGATGGTGCGGTAGTTACCATCTCTTCATCCTCTGCTCTTGGGTGCCCAGACTTTGTACTAAAGGCAATTGGAGAGAGATTTGATAAGGAATCTTCTCCGAAAAATATTACAGCAATCAGCCCAATTGCAGCTGGTGATATGTACGGAGTTAAAGGAATCGACCATATTTCCAAGAAGGGTTTGATTTCGAAGATTATTGCGGGGTCATACCCAAGTGGTCCTTCATCGTTCGAACCGCCTCTCATTCGTCAAATGATTGCAAATGAAGAGATTGACGCGTACAACCTTCCAAGTGGTGTGATTTTCCAAATGCATCGTGCCGGAGCTTCGAGGCAGCCGGGCGTTTTTAGCAAAGTTGGAATGGATACATTTATTGATCCTCGAATTTCAGGTGGAGCTCTCAACAAAAAGACACCTAAGGATTTTGTAAAAGTTGAAGAATTTCAAGGTCAAGAATGGTTGTTCTATCCTGGTGTGACCCCCGATGTAGCAATTATCCGTGCTACTACTGCCGATGAACATGGCAACCTCACATATGAGCACGAAGCCTCTCCATTAGGAGCACTCGATCAGGCTTATGCAGTCCATAACCATGGCGGAATCGTGATTGCGCAGGTGAAACGTGTCGTTGCAGCAGGAACTTTAGATCCAAAGCACGTTCGTGTGCCTGGCATTCTTGTCGATGCAATAGTTGTGGATCCAGAACAGATGCAGACAACAATGACAAAGTACGAACCTTCTCTTTCTGGTGAAAAATACGAAGGTGGCAGCGAAGAGGAAGCACTCGACTATTCACTTGAAACAATAATTGCTCGCCGAGCAGCACAGGAGCTTGAGCAAGGCTGGATTGTAAATCTTGGTTTTGGCATATCTTCAGTAGCGTTCTAACTGAGAAATCGAGCCATCTAGATGTCACTTGGGTGATCGAGCAGGGCGCAGTTGGTGGAACTCCAGTCACAGGATTTGCTTTTGGTTGCGCGCATAATCCCGATGCGCTCATGCAGAGCAGCGATCAATTCACCCTTTTACAAGGTGGAGGGTTTAATGCAGCGATGCTTAGTTTCCTAGAAGTAGATGTTCATGGAAATGTAAATGTTTCTGACCTACCAGGACGCACGCATGTGACAGCGGGAGTCGGCGGGTTTGCAGATATCACTTCAAGCGCACCTTTTATTATTTTTAGCGGCTACTTCACCGCCGGAAAAAAAGATATTGAAATATCAACTAGCGGCCTCAACATTAAGAGTGATGGCTCAATTGCAAAGTTCGTTCCAAAGGTTTCTCAGATTACCTTTAGCGGTCAAAGAGCGCTAAAGAATGGTCAGAAGGTTTACTACATCACAGAACGATGTGTTATTGAACTTCGAAAAGAAGGTCTGACAGTTGTCGAGATTGCACCAGGTGTAGACCTGCAGAAAGACATCCTCGATAAATCCGAGATTTCCCTCATTGTTGCTGAAGACCTTAAGACAACTAACTCTTCCGTATTTGAGAATCCGGAGGTTTTAATATGAGCACTCAAGTGAATCTAACAATCTCCGAAAACATTGCGACGATCACCTTGAATCGTCCAGAGAAGCGAAATAGCATCACTCCAGAAATGATGACCGAGCTGGATTTAATCTGTGCAACTCTTGAAACTAATAGTGATGTTCGGTTTGTGGTCGTAACTGGTGCGGGAGATAAGGCCTTTAGCACCGGAGCCGATCTCAAAAGTTTTGCTTCACATGATCGCGACTCTGCACGTAAAAACTGGATTCCTTCAGGTCACCGCATCTATAGACGGCTTGCCCAACTCCCGCAGGTCACAGTCGCACTCATAAATGGAGATGCACTTGGTGGAGGACTTGAACTCGTACTTGCATGCGATTTCAAGATAGCTGTAGATACCGCTCGCCTAGGTTTACCAGAAGTCGGAATTGGAACGCTCCCTGGTTGGGGTGGGACCGGTCGACTAGTCGATGCGATTGGAGTTTCTCGAACAAAGTATCTCGTCCTCAGTGGCCAGGTAATCGAAGCAAAGACAGCCCTTGAATGGGGGTTGCTGCACCATCTTTATTCAGCAACGGAGCTTGATGGCGGTCTCAAAACTCTCCTTTCTCAACTTGAGAAAGTTGCCCCAGTAGCGCAACAAATCGGAAAGCAATTGATGTCAGCTTTTGAGAGTAAGACAAATGCAGAAGTCCTCGAGGCAATCGGGGGAGCACTAACGGTTACAACAGAGG
>Ga0255127_1000421_pt1 | contig 22011 bp, 19 predicted proteins | sample Law_Miss_RepB_8d_FD_188555 | JGI IMG/M metagenome (GOLD analysis project Ga0255127, IMG submission 188555) | Freshwater microbial communities from St. Lawrence River, New York, United States - Law_Miss_RepB_8d | ecosystem: Environmental > Aquatic > Freshwater > River | place: USA: New York...
TTCAAAGCCGATGCTGTCCGATGCGGAGGGGTTGCCCGGCGAAAGAGCATGCCGGCAAGGGGTTTGATCAGTCCCTACAATGGCTCCCATGATTTCACGCGAACCCACCATCGAACGTCTGGCCACGGCCCGCTCCCTCTTGCTGGAGCCTTTTGGCCTGGACGAAACCCATTTGAGCCGCGCTTTGGCCGCCATCCAGGCGCACCAGGTGGACGACGCCGACTTGTACTTCCAGTACACCCGCTCCGAAGGCTGGAGCCTGGAAGAGGGCATCGTCAAGACCGGCAGCTTCAGCATTGACCAGGGCGTGGGCGTGCGGGCCGTGTCGGGCGAGAAAACCGCCTTTGCCTACTCGGACGACATCTCCGAAGCCTCTTTGATGGATGCAGCCATGACGGTGCGCACCATCGCGCAGGCCACGCAAAACAAACGCATCAAGGTGCCGACGCGCAAGATATCGGCCAGCCGCTCGCTCTACCCCTCGCTCGACCCCATGTCCACGCTGGACAGCACCGCCAAGGTGAACCTGCTGGGCCGCGTGGAAAAAATTGCCCGAGCCAAGGACCCCCGCGTGGTGCAGGTCATGGCCGGTTTGGCCACCGAGTACGACGTGGTCATGGTGGCCCGCGCCGACGGCACGCTGGCGGCCGATGTGCGCCCTTTGATCCGTCTGTCGGTCACGGTGATTGCCGAGCAAAACGGCCGCCGCGAAGTGGGCAGCAGTGGCGGCGGTGGCCGCTTCGGACTGGCTTATTTTGACGATGGCATGGTCGAGAGCTATGTGCAGGAAGCCGTATCGGCTGCGCTCATCAACCTCGAAGCCCGTCCCGCCCCTGCAGGCGAGATGACGGTGGTGCTGGGCAATGGCTGGCCCGGCGTGCTGTTGCACGAGGCCGTGGGTCACGGCCTGGAGGGCGACTTCAACCGCAAGGGCTCGAGCGCCTTCAGTGGCCGCATCGGCCAGCGTGTGGCGGCCAAAGGCGTCACCGTGCTGGACGACGGCACCATCGCCGACCGCCGGGGCTCACTCAACGTGGACGACGAAGGCCATGCCAGCCAGAAGAACGTGCTGATTGAAGACGGCATCCTGCGTGGCTACATTCAGGATGCGATGAACGCCCGCCTGATGGGCGTCAAGCCCACGGGCAATGGTCGGCGCGAAAGCTACGCCCATGTGCCCATGCCACGCATGACCAACACCTACATGCTGGGCGGCGACAAGAGCCCTGAAGAAATCGTGGCCAGCATCAAAAAGGGCCTGTACGCCACCAACTTCGCGGGCGGCCAGGTGGACATCACCAGCGGCAAGTTCGTGTTCTCGGCCAGCCAGGCTTACTGGGTGGAAAACGGCAAGATCCAATACCCCGTGAAGGGCGCGACCCTGATCGGCAGCGGCCCCGAGTCGCTCAAGAAGATCAGCATGATCGGCAACGACATGAAGCTCGACTCGGGCGTGGGCACCTGCGGCAAGGAAGGCCAGAGCGTGCCGGTGGGCGTGGGGCAGCCGACCTTGCGCATCGACGGTCTGACGGTGGGGGGCACAGCCTGAATGTGAAGCCTCCGGGTTTGTCCCCGGGCCGGCCTGTCAGGAACTGTCATCCAACTGTGCTACATTGAATCCCATGTCTTCGCGCATCGCTTTTTACTTTTTTTACTTTTGGTTCTCAGTCCCCGGCGGACGAGAGGCGAGCGCATAAGCACCCGAATATCTCGACACACACCGCCGGAGCCCCAAAGCCCGGCGGTTTTTTTTCACCATTTTTCAATTCAGGAGTCCACGATGAACGCCAAAACCGCAGCCCCCGAGAGCTGGTATCCCAATGCCGCAGACCGCACCGGCCAGACCGACGACGAACGCATCAAGGACATCACCGTGCTCCCGCCTCCAGAACATTTGATCCGCTTCTTCCCGATCGCCGGCACGGCGACGGAAGCCCTGATCGCCAAAACCCGCAAAGCCATCCAGAACATCGTGCACGGCCAGGACGACCGCCTGCTGGTCATCATCGGCCCCTGCTCCATCCATGACCCGGCAGCGGCCCTGGACTACGCCCGCCGCTTGAAGCCCCTGCGCGAGAAGTACGCCGACACGCTGGAAATCGTGATGCGCGTGTACTTCGAAAAGCCCCGCACCACCGTGGGCTGGAAAGGCTTGATCAACGACCCCTATCTTGACGAGAGCTACCGCATCGACGAAGGCCTGCGCATCGCACGCCAGCTGCTCATCGAGATCAACCGCCAGGGCCTGCCCGCGGGCAGCGAGTTCCTCGATGTGATCTCGCCCCAGTACATTGGCGACCTGATCAGCTGGGGCGCCATCGGTGCCCGCACCACCGAAAGCCAGGTGCACCGTGAGCTGGCTTCGGGCCTGTCGGCGCCCATTGGCTTCAAGAACGGGACGGACGGCAACATCAAGATCGCGACCGACGCGATCCAGGCGGCGGCCCGTGGCCACCACTTTTTGTCGGTGCACAAAAACGGCCAGGTCGCCATCGTGCAGACCCAGGGCAACCAGGACTGCCATGTGATTTTGCGCGGCGGTAAAGCGCCGAACTATGACGCCGACAGCGTGGCCGCCGCCTGCAAAGAACTCGAAGCCGCCAAGCTGCCCGCCACCTTGATGGTGGACTGCAGCCATGCCAACAGCAGCAAAAAACACGAGCGTCAAATCGACGTGGCCAAGGACATCGCCGCCCAGATCAGCGGTGGTTCACGCCAGGTTTTTGGCGTCATGGTCGAGAGCCATCTGAAAGACGGCGCCCAGAAGTTCACCCCCGGTAAGGACGACGTGACGAAGCTGGCTTATGGCCAGAGCATCACCGACGCCTGCATCGGCTGGGACGACAGCGAAGGCGTGTTGCAGGTGCTCTCAGACGCGGTGAAGGCGCGTCGGGCAAGCTAATTTGGGGCGTGGTCTTTCGCTCATTGTGGGAGGCTGCCCCTGCGGTCCAATGCTTGTATGGGCTACGGCCCATATTTGCGAGCAGGGGCTTGCTCCCACACAAAGAGAGGGCTCTCAGTTCCTTGCCAAGGCGTCCAGCAGCCTCGCGTGAATCCCGCCAAAGCCCCCGTTGCTCATGCACAGCAGGTGGTCGCCGGGCTGCACTTGTGTCAGCACTTGGGTGATGACCTCGTCGATGTTGTGGCCCACTTGCACTCGTGAGCCCATGGGCTCGAGCGCGGCTGCAGCGTCCCAGCCCAAGCCACCCGAATGGCAAAAGGCCAGATCGGCTTCCTCCAGACTCCAGGGCAATTGGGCCTTCATGGTGCCGAGCTTCATGGTGTTGCTGCGTGGCTCAAAAATCGCCAAGATGCGGGCATCACCCACCTGGCGGCGCAGGCCGTTGACGGTGGTGCGGATCGCGGTGGGGTGGTGGGCGAAGTCGTCGTAGACGGTGATGCCGTCCACTGTGCCGCGCACTTCCATGCGGCGTTTGACATTCTCAAAACTGGTCAGGGCTTGCGCCGCCACCGCCGGGCTCACGCCCACATGCTCGGCAGCAGCCATGGCTGCCAGCGCGTTGAGCTGGTTGTGCACACCGCCAATGGCCCATCGCACTTCGGCCACAGGCTGGCCGGCCTGCAACACTTGGAACTGCGAGGGCTCGCCCTCGGCCACAAAGTCGCTGACGGCCGAGCCGAAGGTCCGCACTTCGCTCCAGCAGCCTTGACCCAGCACCCGGGTCAGACTTTCTTCCAGGCCATTGACCACCACGCGGCCTGAGCCGGGCACGGTGCGCACCAGGTGATGGAACTGGCGCTCAATCGCGGCCAGATCGTCGAAGATGTCGGCGTGGTCAAACTCGAGGTTGTTGAGGATGGCGGTGCGCGGGCGGTAGTGCACGAATTTGCTGCGCTTGTCGAAGAAGGCGGTGTCGTATTCGTCGGCTTCGATCACGAAGTACTTGCCGCCGCCGAGCCGGGCCGACACGCCAAAGTTGAGCGGCACGCCACCCACCAAAAAGCCAGGCTGCAGCCCCGCCTGCTCCAGCACCCAGGCCAGCATCGAGGTGGTGGTGGTCTTGCCGTGGGTGCCCGCGACAGCCAGCACATGCTTGCCCTGCAGCACATGCTCGGACAGCCACTGGGGGCCGCTGGTGTAGGGCGCCCCGGCTTCCAGAATCGCTTCCATCAACGGGAATTTGGGGCTGCCGTCGGCCAGGTGGGCGCGGCTGACCACGTTGCCCACCACGTACATGTCGGGCTGCAAGGCCATCTGGTCGGCGTCAAAGCCTTCGATCAGCTCGATGCCCAAAGCGCGCAGCTGGTCGCTCATCGGCGGGTAAACGCCCGCGTCACAGCCGGTGACCCGGTGTCCTGCCTCGCGGGCCAGCGCGGCCAAGCCGCCCATGAAGGTGCCACAAATGCCCAATATATGTATATGCATGCCCGGATTTTAGGGGGCCATCGGGCGCAGTCCGGGCTGCGAGCCGTTCGGGCCGGTCACAATCGGTGCCCATGAACGATGTTGCCCTTGAAATTGCCGCCACCGCCGCCCGTTTGGTGGTGGAAGAAGGCCTGGCCTTTGGTCCGGCCAAGCACCGCGCCCTGAAAGAGTTGGGCCTGCCCGCCCGTACCGCCTTGCCGACCAACGATGTGGTTGAGGCCGAGGTTCGCGACTACATCGCCCTGTTCTGCGCCGACACCCAGCCCGGCGAGTTGCTGGCTTTGCGCGAATTGGCGCGGGTCTGGATGCAACGCCTGGCCGAATTTCGCCCGCACTTGGGCGGTGCGGTCTGGCAAGGTTGGGCCACACGCCTGTGCGATGTGGACCTGGCCTTGTTTTGTGACGACCCGAAATCGGCCGAAATCGCCTTGATCAACCAGAACCAGAGCTTCGAGACGCAAACGGTGCGCGGTCTGCACGGCGACGATGTGGAGGTGCTCAGCTTGCACAGTTTTTGTGAAGCCTTGGACGAAGATGTGGGCGTGCATCTGCGCATTTACGACCTGGACGATTTGCGTGGCGCCTTGCTGCCCGATGCGCAAGGCCGCTCGCCCCGGGGGGATTTGGCGGCTTTGGAGCGCTTGCTGGCGGCATGAAAGACAATTTGGCCATGGACCAACAAAGCGCAGGCGCTTCGCGCCGAAATCTGATTCTGGGTGCCGGGGCGGCGGCTGCCGTGGCCGGTGTGGGTGTGGCTTTGTGGCGTTTTCAGCCGCAAGCCGTCACGGCCGCGGCCAGTCACCCGGTCTGGACGCAGCAGTTCGACACCCCGTCGGGAGAGGGTTTGGCCATGGCCGCCTTCCAGGGCAAGCCCTTGTTGCTGAACTTCTGGGCCACCTGGTGCCCCCCTTGTGTCGATGAACTGCCCATGATCGATGCCTTCTGGCGTGAAAATGCGGCGAAAAATCACCAAGTGGTGGCTTTGGCCATCGACCAGCCCAGTGCGGTGCGGCGTTTTCTGGCCCGTCAGCCTTTGGGTTTCCCGGTCGGTTTGGCCGGTTTGGCGGGGACGGAGCTGGCCAAGTCGCTGGGCAATGCAGCGGGTGGCTTGCCTTTTACGGTTTTTTTCAAGGCAGATGGCAGCATTTGGCGGCAAAAAATGGGGCAATTGACGTCAGATGATCTTGTGCAATGGCGCGGTGTTGGCGCCTGAAATCCTCCGATCTTGGGCGGGTTGAGGTTTGGCCTTCAGTTTTGCCAGGTCATGGCCTTTAATTCGTTCCAATTCTGACCAGAAAAGACGATTTCGGGGGTTTTTACTGAAATTTGGTGTAAATTCGATCCATTACATGTGCTTGCAGCAATGGAGGATCTATGGATTTGCGCAAACTGAAAACACTGATTGACCTGGTGTCCGACTCGAATGTGTCGGAGCTGGAAATCACCGAAGCCGAAGGCAAGGTGCGCATCGTCAAGAGCATGGGCGTGGCCGCGCCGGTCGTGATGCAAGCTGCGCCGGTCGCTGCCGCCCCTGTTGTGGCCGCCCCCGTCGCTGTCGTGGAGGCACCCGCGCCTGCAGCGGCACCTGCCGGTCATGCGGTCAAGTCACCCATGGTGGGCACGTTCTACCGCGCGTCCAGCCCGGGCGCAGCGCCCTTCATCCAGATTGGCTCGGTGGTCAAAGAGGGCGACACCCTGTGCATCATCGAAGCCATGAAGATCCTCAACGAGATCGAATCCGACAAGTCCGGCACCGTCACGCAGATCCTGTGTGAAAACGGCCAGGCTGTGGAATACGGTCAGCCTTTGTTCATCGTCGAATAAGCCACGGGGATTTCATGTTCAAGAAAATCCTGGTCGCCAACCGAGGCGAAATCGCCTTGCGCATCCAGCGCGCTTGTCGCGAATTGGGCGTCAAGGCGGTGATGGTCTATTCCGAGGCCGACAAAGAAGCCAAATACGTGAAGTTGGCCGAAGAAGCGGTCTGCATTGGCCCAGCAGCTTCGCCGCTGAGTTACCTCAACATGCCCGCCATCATTTCGGCCGCCGAAGTGACGGACGCCGAGGCGATCCACCCCGGTTACGGCTTTTTGAGCGAGAACGCCGACTTCGCCGAGCGCGTCGAGAAAAGCGGTTTCCAGTTCATTGGCCCCACGCCCGAATCGATCCGCATCATGGGCGACAAGGTGTCGGCCAAGCAAGCCATGATCCGTGCCGGTGTGCCTTGCGTGCCCGGCTCGGAAGGTGAATTGCCCGACGACCCTGTTCAGATCCGCCGCATTGCCAAGTCGGTGGGTTACCCGGTGATCATCAAGGCCGCAGGCGGTGGTGGTGGTCGCGGCATGCGTGTGGTGCACACCGAAGCAGCGCTGATCAACGCGGTGCAGATGACCAAGGCCGAGGCCGGGGCTGCTTTCGGCAATCCGGCGGTCTATATGGAGAAGTTCCTGCAGAACCCGCGCCACATCGAAATCCAGATCCTGGCTGACAAACACAAGAACGCGGTTTATTTGGGTGAGCGCGATTGCTCCATGCAGCGCCGTCACCAGAAGGTGATCGAAGAAGCGCCAGCGCCAGGCATTCCGCGCAAGCTGATCGAGAAGATCGGTGAGCGTTGTGTGGCGGCCTGCAAGAAGATCAACTACCGCGGTGCGGGCACCTTCGAGTTTCTGTACGAAAACGGCGAGTTCTATTTCATCGAAATGAACACCCGTGTGCAGGTTGAGCACCCGGTGACCGAGTGGATCACGGGTGTGGACATCGTCAAAACCCAAATCATGGTCGCTGCGGGCGAAAAGCTGCCGTTTACCCAGCGTCAGATCGAGATTCGGGGCCATGCCATCGAGTGCCGCATCAACGCCGAAGACCCGTTCAAGTTCACGCCCTCGCCGGGTCGCGTGACGTCCTGGCACATGCCTGGTGGGCCGGGCGTGCGGGTGGATTCGCACGTGTACAACAACTACTTCGTGCCCCCGAACTACGACTCGATGATCGGCAAATTGATCGTTCACGGCGACACGCGCGAGCAGGCCTTGGCCCGCATGCAGACCGCCTTGAATGAGACGGTGATCGAAGGCATCAGCACCAACATCCCGCTGCACCGCGAGCTGATGGTGGACGCCAAGTTCATGCAAGGCGGCACCAACATCCATTACCTCGAACACTGGCTGAGCCAGCACAAGCGCTGAAACCGTATGTTTGAACTGAGCCTCTTGTGCCCGGAAGACCGGGTCGATGTCCTGAGCGATGCACTCGATGCGCTCGATGCCTTGAGTGTGTCGGTAGAGGACGCCGATGCCCAGACGCCTGCAGAACAGGCCCTGTTCGGAGAACCCGGCATGCCGCCACCCAAGGAGGGTTGGCAGCGTTCGCGCATGGTGGCTTTGTTTGCTCAAGAGTCGGTGGCCAAAGAGGCTGCGCAGCTTTTGGGTGTGCAGGACTTTTTTGAAGGCTGCCGTTTGCTGGGCATTCAGGCGGTGGCCGATCAGGACTGGGTGCGCCTGACCCAGTCGCAGTTTGCGCCTGTCGAGATTACCTCCGATTTCTGGATCGTGCCGACATGGCACGAGCCGCCTGCACAGGCCAGGCAAATCATTCGGCTCGACCCCGGGCTGGCTTTTGGCACAGGCACCCACCCGACCACCCGCATGTGCCTGCGCTGGATTGCTCGCCATGGTGTTCAGGGTCAGCGTGTGCTTGACTATGGCTGTGGCTCGGGCATTTTGGCGATTGGTGCTGCCAAATACGGTGCGACCGAAATCGATGCGGTGGACATTGACGAAGCTGCCGTGACATCGACCGAATTGAACGCCGAGGCCAATCATGTCCGCTTGCAGGCGGGCTTGCCTGACAAGGCGCAAGGCCAGTACCAGACGGTGCTGGCCAATATTTTGGCAACCCCGCTCAAAGTGCTGGCACCACTGTTGTGCTCATACGTTGCGCCGGGTGGCTCTTTGGTGTTGGCAGGTATTTTGGAGAGGCAGGCTGACGAGCTCAAAGCGGCTTATGCCCCTTGGATGCATCTGGACGTGGTGGATAGCCAAGAGGGCTGGATTCTGATGAGCGCAGCATCGGCCGATACCGCCTGCTGAGCGGCTTGCAGGTGCCTGATTACAATCAGGTCATGAACAGGATCACCCGTTGCCCCGCTTGTGCCTCGGTCTATCGGGTGGGCGATGAACAGCTCAGCGCCGCAGGCGGTTGGCTGCGTTGCGGACAATGTCAGCATGTTTTTGACAGCACTGGTTTTGTTCTGAATTGGGAGCCGCCCACAAGTGGATCACCCCTCGCAGCAGAGCCAGCTGCGTCTGATAAGGCCTCAGATGTGGCCTTGCCTGTCGGTGATGACCGCATTGTCATCGATGACTTGCTCCGACACGAAGATCGTTCGGCACCCGTCACGTTGTCTCAAGCCAGCGACGACCTGAGTTCTTTTGAAGAGGCGTTGTCGACTTTTCGCCCACAGCTGGACGCATTGCCGGTAACGCCGTCGCTGCCATCGCACCAAGCTGATGTGGTGAATCCAGAGCCTTTGGCGGTGATCGGTGACGTGCCTGCGCCAGCCGCCCGCAAAGGTGGGGCTGTCTTGTTGGCGATTTTGGCTGTTTTGCTGGGCTTGCAGTTGGTTTACATCCAGCGACATGTTGTGGGCATGCATTGGCCTGCCTTCGAATCCCAGATGCAGAATTTGTGCGCCATGATGTCGTGTGAGCTGGCGCCATCGCAACCTGCCGAAGGGGTGGTGATTGAAAGCTCAAGCCTGGTTCGCCGATCGGACGATTTGGTGTTGAACTGGACCGTCCGGAACAACACCAACAGCACAGTGGGGATGACTGCCTTGGAGCTGACGCTTTTGAATGCTCCCGACAAGCCCGTCCTGAGGAAGGTGTTTTTGCCAAGTCATGTGGGCGCACCTGCACTGCTGACACCTGGACAGGTTTGGGCCGGTGAACTCATTTTGCACACGGATGCCGAACTCATCTTCAGTGACTATCGCATTTTGAATTTTTATCCGTGAACACATGGCAATGAAGCCTGCACGCGCATAAAAAAACCCGGCACTGCGAACAGTGTCGGGCTTTAGCGCTAGCGCTTACCAGCTGAATCAGGGCTTGGCGGCCGAGGGGAACGGCCAAGCTGCTTGAGGATTCAGAGTAGTCTGTGCAGCAGGAGCAGCGGGAGCTTTGGATGCCTTCTTTGCTGCTGGTTTTTTGGCTGCTTTTTTCACAGCTGGTTTTTTGGCTGCAGGCTTTTTAACTGCAGTTTTCTTGGCCGCGGCTTTTTTGGCCGGTGCAGCTTTTTTAGCTGCTGGCTTTTTGGCTACTGCTGCTTTTTTGGCAGGAGCGGCTTTTTTGGCCGGTGCAGCTTTTTTAGCTGCTGGCTTTTTGGCTACTGCTGCTTTTTTGGCAGGAGCGGCTTTTTTGGCCGGTGCAGCTTTTTTGGCTGCGGGTTTCTTGGCAGCGGCTACTTTTTTAGCTGCTGGTTTTTTGGCCGGAGCGGCCTTCTTCGCGGGAGCAGCTTTTTTTGCTGCTGCTTTTTTTGCAGTTGCCATGGTTTTCTCCTTGATCAAGTTGAGAACTCAACGGAAAGGTAACGCTTGGTGCTTGTTGGATTGCACAAAGCGATCCATGGCGCTGAGGAAGCCCCCAACACCATGAACGCGGAAAAGCCACAACTTCCAACGCCCGAAGGCGTTGAAAAGTGTGGCTTGAAGAGGGGTTGCATTGAAGGGGTATTCAGAAGATCAGTCCCAGGACAAGGCCCCGCCCGATTGGTACTCGATGACCCGGGTCTCAAAGAAATTGCGTTCTTTTTTCAGGTCGATCATCTCGCTCATCCAGGGGAAGGGGTTCTCTTCATTGGGGAAGAGGGCCTCCAGGCCGATCTGGGTGGCGCGGCGGTTGGCGATGTAACGCAAGTAGCCTTTGAACATGGACGCGTTCATGCCCAGAACGCCACGCGGCATGGTGTCTTCGGCGTAGCGGTATTCGAGTTCAACGGCCTTGAGGAACAGTTCCTTGACTTCGGCCTTGAACTCGGCGGTCCACAGTTGCGGGTTCTCGAGTTTGACGGTGTTGATCAGGTCAATGCCGAAGTTGCAGTGCATGGACTCGTCGCGCAGGATGTACTGGTACTGCTCTGCAGCACCGGTCATTTTGTTTTGGCGACCCAATGCCAGAATTTGTGTGAAGCCCACGTAGAAGAACAAGCCTTCCATCAGGCAAGCGAACACGATCAGCGACTTCAGCAAGGTCTGGTCGGTTTCCAGCGTGCCGGTTTTGAAGTTCGGATCCATGATCACGTTGATGAACGGGATCAGGAACTCGTCCTTGTCGCGGATGGATTTGACTTCGTTGTAGGCGTTGAAGATCTCGCTTTCGTCCAGGCCCAGCGATTCCACGATGTACTGGTAAGCGTGGGTGTGGATGGCTTCTTCGAAGGCCTGGCGCAGCAAAAACTGACGGCACTCCGGGGCTGTGATGTGGCGGTAGGTGCCCAGCACGATGTTGTTGGCAGCCAGCGAGTCGGCGGTGACGAAAAAGCCAAGGTTGCGCTTGACGATGCGGCGCTCGTCTTCGGTCAGACCATTGGGGTCTTTCCACAAGGCGATGTCACGGTTCATGTTCACTTCCTGCGGCATCCAGTGGTTGGCGCAGGTGGCCAGGTATTTTTCCCAAGCCCATTTGTATTTGAAAGGCACCAGCTGGTTGACGTCGGTCTGGCCATTGATGATGCGTTTGTCAGCCGCACTCATGCGGCGTGGCGCAGCGGATGCTGAAGTGCTGGAGTTTGAAGACGCGGCGGCCATGGCTGCAGAAGCGTCTGCGCCAGAAAAAGAAGACATTGCCGGTTGCAATGCGGGTTTGACTTGATCGTCCCAGGACAACATATAAATTTCCAGTTCTCGGATTATGAAAGCATGCGAACAAAATGCAAAGCGGTGATTGGCTTTATGCGAAGACGCGCACTGAAAGTGTTGTGCAATTGCATCGCACTTTGTCGTCGTACAAAGTGCGATGTCTCGTCATTTCTTCACTGGCAAGCTTCGCAGCCAGGGTCGTCAATTGCATGGAACTTGACGTCGGTTGCAGGTGTTGCGTCCCTTTGCATTTGTGCAACGGGCGCAGCGGCCGCGATGGCACTCATGCCAGTGCTGGGTGAGCCGGCAGACACAGCGTTGTGCGAACCTGCTTTGACGGTGGATTTCTCCACTTGTGTCGCGCTCGATGTGCGCAGGTAGTAAGTGGTTTTCAGACCGCGCAACCAGGCCAATTTGTAGGTGTCATCGAGCTTTTTGCCGGACGCGCCTGCCATGTAGATGTTGAGCGATTGCGCTTGGTCAATCCATTTCTGGCGACGAGCTGCAGCCTCAACCAGCCAAGTGGTTTCGACTTCGAAGGCGGTGGCGTATAAGGCCTTGATGTCTTGTGGCACGCGGTCGATGGGCCGCAGCGAACCGTCGAAGTGCTTCAGGTCCATGACCATCACATCGTCCCACAGGCCCAAGCGCTTCAAGTCGCGCACCAGGTAACTGTTGATGACGGTGAACTCGCCCGACAGGTTGGACTTGACCGACAGGTTGCCAAAGCATGGTTCGATCGACGCGTCGACACCAATGATGTTGGAGATGGTGGCGGTGGGAGCAATGGCCACGCAGTTGGAGTTGCGCATGCCGTCGGTCTTGATCTTCTGGCGCAGGGCATCCCAGTCGAGTGTGGCCGAACGGTCCACTTCCACGTAGCCACCGCGCTCGCGTGCCAGCAGGTCAATGGTGTCCAGTGGCAGGATGCCCTGGTCCCACAGCGAGCCTTTGTAGCTGGAGTACTGACCACGCTCTTTGGCCAGCTCGGTCGAGGCCCAGTAAGCGTAGTAGCAGATGGCTTCCATCGATTGATCTGCGAACTCCACAGCCGCTTGCGAGGCATAAGAAATGCGCATCTCGTACAAGGAATCCTGGAAAGCCATCAGACCCAGGCCGACAGGGCGGTGGCGGATGTTCGAGTCACGGGCCTTTTTGACCGCGTAGTAGTTGATGTCGATCACGTTGTCCAGCATGCGCATGGCGGTCGAGATCGTCTTTTTCAGCTTGTCGTGGTCGAGCACTTTGCCATTGGCGCTGTCTTTGAGGTGGCGCGACAGGTTGACCGAGCCCAGGTTGCACACGGCGGTTTCGGTGTCGCTGGTATTGAGCGTGATTTCGGTACACAGGTTCGAGGAATGCACCACGCCAGCGTGTTGCTGGGGCGAGCGCACATTGCAGGCGTCCTTGAAGGTGATCCAGGGGTGACCGGTTTCAAACAGCATGGACAGCATCTTGCGCCACAGGTCGTTCGCAGGCACTTTTTTGCTGGGCTTGATTTCGCCGCGCTCGGCCTTGGCTTCGTAGGCGGTATAGGCCTTTTCAAAGTCTGCGCCGAACTTGTCGTGCAGGTCAGGGCAGTCAGACGGCGAGAACAAGGTCCAGTCGCCCTTTTCCATGACGCGGCGCATGAACAGGTCGGGGATCCAGTTGGCCGTGTTCATGTCGTGGGTGCGGCGGCGGTCATCGCCGGTGTTCTTGCGCAATTCCAGAAATTCTTCGATGTCCAGGTGCCAGGTTTCCAGGTAGGTACAGACCGCGCCCTTGCGCTTGCCGCCCTGGTTCACGGCCACAGCGGTGTCGTTCACGACTTTGAGGAAGGGCACCACACCTTGGGATTCACCATTGGTGCCTTTGATGTGCGAGCCCATGGCGCGCACACGGGTCCAGTCGTTGCCCAGACCGCCCGCGAACTTGGACAGCAAGGCGTTTTCCTTGATCGACTCGTAAATGCCATCCAGATCGTCGGGCACGGTGGTCAGGTAGCAGCTCGACAGCTGGGGGCGCAAGGTGCCGCTGTTGAACAGGGTGGGCGTGGACGACATGAAGTCGAACGAAGACAGAACTTCGTAGAACTCGATGGCACGCGCTTCGCGGTTGATTTCGTTGACCGACAAGCCCATGGCCACGCGCATGAAGAAAGCCTGGGGCATTTCGATGCGTTGCTTGCGCACGTGCAGGAAATAGCGGTCGTAAAGGGTTTGCAAGCCCAGGTAATCGAACTGCAGATCACGCTCGGGCTTGAGGGCTTGGGCCAGTTTTTTCAGGTCAAACTGCATCAGCTTGTCATCGAGCAGGTCGTTATCGACGCCTTTCTTGATGAACTGGGGGAAATAGTTGATGTATTCCTCGGCCATCTGGTCTTGGGTCACTTCCTTGCCCAGGATTTCCTTGGCGATGGTGTGCATCAACAGGCGGGCCGTGACATAGGTGTAGTCCGGGTCTTTCTCGATCAGTGTGCGGGAAGCCAGGATGGAGGCCTTGTACACCTCTTCCATGGGCACACCGTCGTACAGGTTGCGCATGGTCTCGGCCACGATGGGCTCTGGACTCACATCTTTGCCCAAGCCAGCGCAGGCGTTGACCATCAGCGACTTCAGGTAATTCAGGTCCAGTGCGACACGCTTGCCACCGTCCAGCACATGCAATGCAGGTTCCTGCATGACCGGTGCGGCTTGCTGGCTTTGCTGTGTACGTTCTTGGGCACGACGCTCGCGGTACAACACATAGGCGCGGGCCACTTCGTGGTTAGAGCTGCGCATCAGACCCAATTCAACCTGGTCTTGCACGTCTTCGATGTGGAAGGTGCCGCCACCGGGGCGTGAGCGCATGAGCGCACGAACCACGTTCTGGGTGAGTTGCTCTACCACTTCGCGCACGCTGGCCGAAGCAGCGCCTTGCGTGCCGTGCACGGCCAAAAAGGCTTTCATCAGGGCCACGGCGATCTTGTTGGGCTCAAAAGGCACCACTGCACCGTTGCGGCGGATGATCTGGTAGTGGTTCAACGCATGCACGGCCGCAGTTCCCGCGCCTTCGTTGGCAGGCAGATTCATCAGGCCAGAGGCGGAGGGGGGAATATTCAGATCGATTTGAATGGTCATTTTTGAATTTCTGGTCGAAGTTGAGGCGAGGAAAGGAGCCGCGAATTGCGGCTGCCGGACAATTGTGAGAATTTGTAAGAGACACTATATCTGGTGTCTGTGACCATGACAAGCCACTACCGGTAGTGTATCTGGCCCAGGAGGGTCCTCTGGGCTTGTCATGACAATGGGCATGTCAGGACACCTGGAAATTGAAGGTTTCGGAATTTGAAATGTGGTGCCCGGATGCTTGTCGGCAAGCGCTTTTTGAACGCAAGTTCAATCTGGCTGTGAGCTGCAGAAGATTATGGGCTTGCAGGGCCTGTTTTCATGGCATTGCTGAGCATCACATGCCGCGAGCGTTGAAGCAAAAAATCAAGCAATCGGAGCTTATAAAAAAATAAAAATATTTTTCAATCAGCCTTGGGGCTTATCTAGGGAAAACACTGAGGGGTAAATCCAACGTTGATTTCAGCCGATCCCAGTCAAAACCGGGTCCGGGATCGTGCTTGCGACCGGGGGCAATGTGTTCATGGCCCGCGACATGGGCAATCGGGTAGTGGCGATGCAAATCTCTGCACAGGTGAGCCAGTTGCGCGTACTGGGCATCTTCGAAGGTTTCGCCTTCCAGGCCTTCAAGTTCGATGCCGATCGAGTCATCGTTGCATTGATGGCGCCCTCGGTAGTGAGAAGCACCAGCGTGCCAGGCGCGGTCGTCCGCGCTGACAAACTGCCACAGCACGCCGTCGCGACGGATGTAAAAGTGGGAAGAGACCTGCAAACCGCGAATTTCTGCGAAGTAGGGGTGTGCGTCCCAGTCCAGCCGGTTGGTGAACAGGTCTTGCACTTCGTTGCCGCCGTAATGGCCTGGGGGCAGACTGATGGAGTGGATCACCACCAGGTCGATGCACGCGTCCTGGGGTCTGGGGCCAAAATTGGGCGATGCCAACCGGGTGGCTGGCAGGTACCAGCCTTGCTGCCAAAGCCCTTCTTGTTCAGGGGGCCGAGTGTTCATGGCGAGTGAAGCAAGGGCCATTCAACGCGCACAGGTGTGTGCAAGATGGTGCGCTTGGTGCATCCGTGTCGTCAGGCCGGGTTGCGGTCCTGTGCCGCGCTGCGGTGTTCCGTGCTGCAATAAACGCCTTTTTCACCGGAGACAGCTTCTTCCTGGGGCAAGTGGATGCCGCAGTGTGTACAGGTGACCATGTTGGATGGGGCTGCGGGTGGGGTGTTTTTTTTCGCTTCAGCGGTATGGCCAACGCGGCTTCGCTTGATGGCCCAGATGACCACCAGCACTGCCAAAAGCAAAAACAGGTATTTCATGCCGCGCGCCCAATCAAGATTTCAAGTACAAAACGTGAGCCCGCATAAGACAGCAGCAACAAGCCCGCACCGATGTACAAGACGCGTACCGCACGCCGTCCGCGCCAGCCCCACTGCTGGCGTCCGACCAGCAAGGTGGCAAAGGTCAGCCAGGACAAGATTGCAAAGACACGTTTGTGGTCCCAGCGCCATTGCGCATGGCTTTGTCCATAAAGAGCCTCGCCAAACAAAGCGCCTGCAACCAGGGTGGCGGTCAGGAGCACAAAACCGGCGGTCACAAACCGGAAAGTCAGGCGCTCCAGCGTCAACAGGGGTAAACCGCTGGCGCCTTCCTGGGCCAGACGAATGTCGTGTTCGGTGCGCGTCATCATCCAGGCATGCACCACGGCTGCGGCGAACATGCCATAGGCCGACAAGCCCAGCGCCCAGTGCAGGGGCAGCCAGGCCGAGGCCTGCGGCGTCAGGGGCGTGCCCGGGAAGATCCAGGCCAGCACCACCGTGACGGCGCCCAGGCTGCCCACCGCCCAGCGGGCCCTGAGCTTGGGAAAGAACTGGGTTTCGATCATGTAGGCCGTGACCACCAGCCAGGCGGTGACCGACAGCGCAGGTGCAAAGCCAAAGCGCACAGGACCCATCAGCAAAATCAGCAGGCTCAGGGCGTGCAAACCCCATGCCAGCCAAAGCAGTCGACGTGCCTGCAGGTCGTTCAGGTGCCGTGGTGCAAAAGCGGGCAGCGCATAAGCCAGGACAGCCAATCCGGAGAAGGGCAGGGTCCAGGAAGGGGCACTCGCTAAAATCATGGCACCGAGTTTAGCCTTTCAGGCGCAGCCACAGGGGCTTCGCCATCCAGCTCGAACGGTTTTTTTCTGGACTTGCACCCATGGCCTCCGCCCTGACCGACAAACTTTCACGCCTCGTCAAGACCATCAGCGGGCAGGCCCGCATCACCGAATCGAACGTGGCCGACATGCTGCGCGAAGTGCGCATGGCTTTGCTGGAGGCCGATGTGGCCCTGCCGGTGGTGCGCGACTTCATTGCTCGCGTGAAGGAAAAAGCCCTGGGCCAGGAAGTCATGGGCTCCTTGAAGCCTGGACAAGCGCTGGTGGGCGTGGTCAACCGGGAGCTGGTGGCCACGATGGGCGAAGGCGTGTCGGACATCAACCTGGCGGCGCAACCACCCGCCGTGATTTTGATGGCGGGTCTGCAAGGTGCCGGTAAAACCACCACCACCGCCAAGCTGGCCAAGCACCTGATCGAAAAGCGCAAGAAAAAAGTGCTGACGGTCTCGGGTGACGTGTACCGCCCTGCGGCCATCGAGCAGCTCAAGACGGTGACCGCTCAGGCTGGGGCCGAATGGTTTCCCAGCTCGCCTGACCAAAAGCCGATCGACATCGCCCGCGCCGCCATCGACTACGCCCGCAAGCACTTCTTTGATGTGCTGCTGGTCGACACGGCCGGTCGCCTGGCGATTGACGAAGCCCTGATGGCCGAGATCAAGGCGCTGCACGCTGAGCTCAAGCCTGTGGAAACCCTGTTCGTGGTCGACGCCATGCAGGGTCAGGACGCGGCCAACACCGCCAAAGCCTTCAGCGAAGCGCTGCCGCTGACCGGCATCGTGCTGACCAAGCTCGATGGCGATTCGCGCGGTGGTGCGGCGCTGTCGGTGCGCCAGATCACGGGGGTGCCGATCAAGTTTGCTGGCACCAGCGAGAAGATCGATGGCCTGGAAGTGTTCGACGCCGAGCGCCACGCAGGCCGTGTGCTGGGCATGGGCGACATCGTGGCCTTGGTGGAGCAAGTCACTGCCGGTGTGGACATGGAGGCCGCGCAAAAGCTGGCGGCCAAGGTCAAGAGCGGCGGCGGGTTTGATCTGAATGACTTTTTGGCCCAGATCCAGCAGATGAAACAAATGGGCGGGCTGTCCAGCCTGATGGACAAGCTGCCATCGCAACTGACCGCCAAAGCCGGGTCCATGGACATGGACAAGGTTGAAAAAGACATCGCACGCAAGCAGGGCATCATCCACAGCATGACGCCCAAGGAGCGCAGCAAGCCGGAGCTGATCAAAGCCACCCGCAAACGCCGCATTGCCGCCGGTGCCGGTGTTCAGGTGCAAGACGTGAACCGCATGCTCAAGGAGTTTGAGCAAATGCAGGACATGATGAAAAAAATGTCCGGCGGCGGCATGATGAAAATGATGAAACGCATGGGCGCCATGAAAGGCATGATGGGCGGCGGGGGCTTTCCCGGCATGCCGCGCTGATCGAAGCCACTCGCCAGCAGGCTGGCTCCTGCAAAGAGTTCGTCGTTTTTTTTTGGTGTGTGCCTGCAATGGCTTGTGCTTCACACGCCCTTGATCGCCAGCAGGCTGGCTCCTACAAAGCGCTTGATTGGTCTTTTGTAGGAGCTTGCCTGCAAGCGATAGGCTTTTCAGTATTGGCTTGCGGGCAGCATCACCTGCAGGCCGTCCAGCGCTGGGGTCAGCACAATCTGACATGACAGACGGCTGCCCGGCTCGCGCGTTTGGGCAGTGAAGGCCAGCATGCCGTCTTCGTCGCTGCTCATCGGTGGCAATTTGGCTTGCCAATCGCCTTGCACCACCACATGGCAGGTGGCGCAGGTCAGCAGCCCGCCGCAGTCGGCCTGGATGCCGGGCAAATTGGCATCGACGGCGGCCTGCATCAGGCTCAGGCCAGGCTGGGTTTGCAGGGTGTGCGCGGCTTGTGTAGGGTCGTGGGGTTGCAGGTGGATCGTGATCATGTTCAGTGCATCGCCGTCTGGCGTTGTGATTCAAAAGCTTGTCAAATGCGCCCGAAGTATTCGCGGCGATGGAATTCCTGGGCGTCTTCGGCCCGCGCCAGTCGCTGGTGCTCGGCCTGCTTGATGGTGCTGTAGTAGTCCACAAAGGGCTGGCCTAGGGCCTGGCACAAAGCGGCATCGGTTTGCAGGGCATGAACCGCATCGGTCAGGCTGGTCGGGATGGTGGCAGCGCCTGGCGAGTAAGGCGTTTCGGTGGCGGGCGGCGCTTGCAGCTGCGCATCCACACCGGCCAGCCCCGCATGGATTTGCGAGGCCATGTACAGGTAAGGGTTGGCTGCGGGTTCGCCCAGGCGGTTTTCAATGCGGGTGACGCTATCGCCCGGCGCACCAATCACGCGCAGCATCGCGCCCCGGTTGTCACGGCCCCACAAAATCGACTGCGGCGCCATCGCGTTGGGCCTGAAACGGCCATAGCCATTGCTGGTGGACGTGCACAGGGCGGTGAGCGCAGGCGCGTGTGCCAGCAGCCCCGCGAGCCAGGACGCACCTGCATCGGACAGCACCTGCCGTGCATCGCGTGCGCCGCTATTCGGTGCCGGTGCCTCGCGCATGAACACATTGTGGCCCGTGACCGCATCGCAGAGGGACTGGTGCAAATGCCAGCCGCTGGACATGATGTGTTCGAACGGCGGACGGCACATGAAGGTGGCGTGGTAACCGGCGCGGCGCAGGGCCTGGCGCGTGGCATTGCGAAACAGCACCATGTGGTCGGCGGCCGTCAGCGCATCGCGCACGTCAAACACCGCTTCGACCTGGCTGGGGCCGAGTTCGATTTCGAGCGAGATCAGCGGCAGGCCCAGCGCTTGCGCGGTGCGCTGCACGATGCGCAGGGGCTCTTCGGCCCGGTCAAACCAGGTCTCGGTCAGCAGGTTGAAGCCCGGGTGGATCAGGCTGACCTCGGGCGCAGGGCCCGGCCAGGCGGCGCGACTCGGGTCCAGGTCGTGCCCGTGCAGCGGGTCTTTGAGGCGGTAAATGTGGAACTCAACTTCCAGCCCGCAGCGCATCTGCCAGCCGCGTTCGGCCAGGCGTTGCACGGCCTGCTGCAGCACATGGCGTGAGTCGAGCGGCACGATGCGCCCATCTGCAAAAAAGGGTTGGCCCTGCAGCCAGCCGGTTTTGTCGGTCCAGGGCAGCACCTGCCAGCTGGCCGGGTCGGGCATGAGCGTGAAGTTGCTGGCCCCGGCAAAGCCGGGCAGCGTCTCTTCGATGCCCGGTTCGAACACCTTGAAGGCGGTGCGGTCCGAGCTGTCTTTGAGCAGCAAGGTGCTGACCATGCCGATGCCGTTGGCCAGCGCCTGGCGCAGCTGCGAAGCCACGAGGGTCTTGCCGCGCACCACGCCGTGCAGGTCGCACCAGCCCAGGCGAACCAACTCGATGCCCGAGGCCTCCACCTGCTGGACCAGCTGATCGCAAGCGGCTTGCCGCTCCAGGCTGTTCAGGCCACAACGTTCAGCGAAGCTCATGCCGCGCTCGTGTTGGCTGAAGCGGCCACATCACCCGGCAGTGCCGCGTCCCAAGGTGCTCCGCTGCGCTTGGCGTTGCAGGCCTCGCGCCACCACTGCGGCCACTGCCCGCTGGGGGCGATGCCGTCCACCGTGTCGGGCCCCATGCGCTGGCTGGCCACAGCCGCTTGTGCAAAGCCGGGTGGCAGGCCACCGGCCTGCACCGTCTCGATGGCTTTGAGCAGGATGCGCCGGTTGGCCATGATCACCTTGTCGCTGGTGCCCAGGTGCTCGCGGGTGCGGTCCTGAATGGCGCCCATGCTCTCGCAGGCCCACTGGTCGTGCACATTGATGTCGTCCTCGCCCATGCCCAGGTAGGTGCGCGAAACTTGCTCTTCGGGGTTGAAGCCCCAGTGGTTGTGTCGGCCCGCCTTGGGGATGTAGTCGGGCAGGGTGACCGAGGGCAGGCGCTGGTTGCGCATGGCTTCCTTGTCCACCGGCCTGTCAAAGCTGGTGAACACCGAATACCAATAGGTGTGTGTATCGCCCACCGGCACATGCATCTGCGTGATGGTCATGGTTTCGGACAGCGGGATCACAAAGGTGTGCGGGAACAGCGCGTTCGTCACCCGCACATGCGTGAGCGCTTCGTTGATCGGGCGCAGGGCCGTCAGGCGCAGGCCCGCATCGGTGGCCTCAAACGAAATCTCGGGTTGGTCCAGCTCGCGCATCACACGCGTCATGGGCCAGCGCTCGCCTTGCACATCGCCCGCGCTCGCGCCCCGGAATTGGCGGCCATAGCTGCCTTCGAGCGATTCGTCGTTGAAGAAGCGGTGCAGGTAAGACGCGTGCGCTGGGTCAATGCCCACCTCAAACGCTTGCAGCCAGTTGCAGTGCCACAAGCCCTTGAAGGCAAAGGTGTGGGTGGCCGGGGCGCTGAAGGCGTCGATGCCCGGCAGCGGCGGCGGGGTCTGGCCTTCGGCGCCGAACCAGGCAAACAGGATGCCGCTGCGCTCGGTGATCGGGTAGCTGCGCTGGCGCACGCGCTTGCACAGCGTGCTGCCGGTGGGTTCGGCGGGGGTTTCAATGCACTGGCCCATCACGTCAAATTTCCAGCCATGAAAAGGGCAGCGCAGGCCATCGCCTTCGTTGCGGCCATAGGTCAGGTCGGCGCCCCGGTGTGGGCAGTCACGGTCGAGCAAACCGTAGTCGCCCTGCGCGTTGCGAAACAGCACCAGGTCTTGCCCCAGAATGCGCACTGCTTTGACGGGGCGAACCGCCATGCGCGGATCGAGTGCGGGGTTGAACTCGTCCACCAGCGCCACGGGTTGCCAGTAGTGGCGCATCACCGCGCCGCACGGTGTACCCGGCCCGATGCGGGTGATGAGTTCGTTTTGTTCTGCTTTCATGGGCGCCTCTGACTTGTGCCTGCTGTTTGCCTGGTGCATGGGCCCATCACGGGGGCCACGCTTGTCTCTTGGAGAACAGTTTAATCGGCCAGGTGGGCGGGGCCTGCCAACAGGTGACACGGTAGGGGAGGCTTAAGGCGTGTCCATTTTGAAGCTGTCCAAGGGGCCGCGTTGACGCAAAATGCAGCCCATGACACACGCACTTTTCATCTACGGCACCTTGATGCCCGGCTTGCGTCTGGAAGCCGAAATGCACAGCGCCCGCTTCATGGGGGCGGCCCAGGTGCCGGGCCGACTGGTCGATGTGGGGCGCTACCCGGGCCTGCTGCGGGGCGTGGACTCAGGGGATGGCACGGTCACAGGCGAAGTCTATGAAGTCGACGACGCGCACCTGGCGCGGCTCGATGCGGTCGAAGGCATGGTGCCCGGCAACCGGGCCGCATCGCAATACTGGCGCGAGTGGGTCACGGTGGTCGGCGGCCCGTTGCAAGGCCAGCAAGTGCAGACCTATGTCTATAACTGCCCGACCGAAGGCTGCACGCCCATTGCGCACGGTGACTACCGCCGTTATGTTGCGGCCATATTTATGTGCACAGATCACCACGCCACTTGACTCTCAGAGGAGGCAAAGGCAATCGTGCGCACATAATTTCCGACATTGCGTCACAAGGTGCTCAGAAAGGTCATCACA
>Ga0255127_1000422_pt1 | contig 21995 bp, 17 predicted proteins | sample Law_Miss_RepB_8d_FD_188555 | JGI IMG/M metagenome (GOLD analysis project Ga0255127, IMG submission 188555) | Freshwater microbial communities from St. Lawrence River, New York, United States - Law_Miss_RepB_8d | ecosystem: Environmental > Aquatic > Freshwater > River | place: USA: New York...
AAGCATGCGGAGCGCTCGCAGTGCGGGGGAGCGGGCCGGCGACATATTTTCGCGTTGCCCCGCCGGCCCGCTCCCCCGCACTGCGAGCGCTCCGCATGCTTCGCCTGCACCTTCCGCCCAATCTTCCGGCCGCTGCGGCGCGCAACGCGGTTCCGGTGCGCGTGGAGATGGATCTGAAGCAGGAACCGCGTCCGGGAATCCTGCCGGTGCTCGCGCTCCTGCAGCGTTGGTGCGGACCGCAGGCACCGGTTTTCCTGCAGCTCACGCGCGCTCAGCTGCGCGAACTCTCGGCCGCGGCCGGAACCGAACCTATCTTCGTGGAGAATGGCCGGGCGGGCGTCTGGAACCACGCCGCCCTGCTGGCGGAGCCGGCGAGCGCGGAAGTGGACACGGGAAAACCCGCCGCCAAGCCCGCCTCTTCCCCGGCGCGGCGCTCGGGCGAAACCCCGATGACCGTGGACGGCAGCGAGCATTACCTCGCCATCACCCTGCCCTCGCGAGAGCACCCCCGTCATGACGAGGCGCGCGAACTGCTGCGCGAGGCGGGATTTTCACTCGAGCCGGCCACCCGCAAGTGGTGGCTGCGGGATCGCCATAAGACCCTGACTTTTCTCGCGACGCAGCGCGACCGCCTCGAAAAGGCCTTCGGCGCGGAGTTCACGCCGGGATTCGTGTCACGCACCGCGCACCTGCGCGCGGCGGTGATCACCGCGGAGGTCACCGCCGCCGGGGAAGGCTTCGAGGTGTCGCTGGGGTTGCAGGCGGATGCGGCGGCCGGGGCGGCGCTCCGGGAAGCGATCTCGGCCGACCGGGCCTATGCGGAACACGGCGGCCAGGTGATTCTCCTGGATCCGCGCCGGGTGCGGAACCTCGCGGCGGCGCAGCGCAAACTGGTCGGCGATCCCGGTGCGCCGACCGGAGCACGCCGCGTGGAACGCGTGCCGGCGGCGCGCGCGGCGGAGGTTTCCGAGCTGCTGGAGGAAATCTCGCCGGGGTACGAAGCCCCGGAGATCTGGCGGAAGCGCGGTGCGGTGCTGCGGGATCTCTCCCGGTTGGAACCCGCGCCGATCCCGCCGGCGCTCGACCGCCAGCTCCGGCCATACCAGCGGCTGGGTGCGGCGTGGCTCTGGCACCTGCGCGCCCACGGGCTTGGCGGCATCCTCGCCGATGAGATGGGACTCGGGAAGACCGCCCAGGCCATCGCGGTGCTGGCGGCCGCGGCGGCGAACGATGGCGGGACGGCTCTGGTGATCTGCCCCGCTTCGCTCCTGGAGAACTGGCGGCGCGAGGCGGTGCGTTTCGCGCCGGAACTAAAAGTGTTCGTTCACCACGGCGCGCGCCGGCTCGGGGCGCCGGCTGATTTCGCGGGCCTTCAGCTGGTCATCACCAGCTACGGCACGCTCGCGCGGGACCGGGCGCTGTTCGCGGGCGTCGGATTCGCAATCGTGGTCGCCGACGAGGCGCAGCACATCAAGAACCGCCGATCGCAGAACGCGGCCGCGCTGCGCGCCCTGCGCGCGGAGGCGAGGTTCCTGCTCACCGGCACGCCGATCGAGAACTCGCTCGACGACCTGCGTTCGCTGTTCGCGTTTCTCCTGCCCGGCTACCTGCCGCCGATCCCGAACGAAGTGCGGGGCGAGGAAAAGGCATGGCACAACGAGCGCCTGCGGGCGCAGGCCGCGCCCTACCTGCTGCGCCGCACCAAACGGGCGGTGGCGCCCGAGCTGCCCGCGCGGATCGAGCAGATCGTGTGGTGCGAGTTCTCCCCCGAGCAGGCCGCCGCCTACCGCGAGCTGCAGGAACGCGGTGAACGCGAGCTGATCGACCTCGAGGCAGGCGGCGCCAACGACGGCCGGCTCAAGCTCGCGGCCCTGACGCAGCTGCTCCGCCTGCGCCAGCTGTGCTGCGATCCGCGCCTGCTGAAACCGCCGGCAGGGGACACCGCGGCGTCGGCCAAACTGGAAGCCTTCCAGGAACTCCTCGCGCAGGCGGTCGACGACGGTCACCGCGTGCTGGTCTTCTCGCAGTTCACCTCGCTCCTCGCCCTGCTGCGCGCGGACCTCACCGCGCAGGGCGTGGAGACCTGCTACCTCGACGGCGCGATGGCGCCCCGCGCGCGGCAGGCCGAGGTGGACCGGTTCCAGACCGACGCCTCAGTGCCGGTGTTCCTGCTCTCGCTCAAGGCCGGCGGGACCGGTTTGAACCTCACCGCGGCCGACACCGTCGTGCACTACGACCCGTGGTGGAACCCGGCCGCCGAGGCGCAGGCGACCGATCGCGCCCACCGCATCGGGCAGACGCGCGTGGTGACCAGCTACAAGCTCATCGCCGCCGGCACGGTCGAGGAAAAGGTGCTCGCGCTGCAGGATGAGAAGCGCGCGCTGCTGGCCGACGTCTTCGAGGCGAGCGACGCGCTCGCCGCGAAACTTTCCCTCGCGGACCTGCGGACCCTGCTCCAGTAGACGGGGATGACCCGACTCTTCGCCACCCCGGAGGGCCTTATCGTCGAGGACGCGGGCCGGGCTTTTTCGGTCCCGCTCGGCCTCGACGACGTCTTCCGATCCGCCGCCCCCGCCGCGACCGTCCGCGCCGCGCTCGCGGCGGGGCGGCCGGCCGCCCCGCCGGCGGCGCCACTCGCCCCGATCCAGTCGCAGGAAGTGTGGGCGGCCGGCGTGACCTACCTGCGCAGCAAGTCCGCCCGCATGGCCGAGTCCAAGGAAGCCGGCGGCGGCAGTTTTTACGACCGGGTGTACGAGGCGGAGCGACCGGAGATCTTCTTCAAGGCGACCCCGCACCGCGTGGCTGGGCCGGGTGGCCTGGTGCGGATCCGCGCCGATGGAAAGTGGAACGTGCCCGAGCCCGAGCTCACGCTCGCGATCAACGCGGCCGGCCGAATCTTCGGCTTCACGATCGGGAACGACATGAGCGCGCGCGACATCGAGGGGGAAAACCCCCTCTACCTGCCGCAGGCCAAGGTCTATGACCGCTCGGCGGCGCTCGGCCCGTGTCTCGTGATCGCCGACCAGCCGCCGGGGCCGGAGACCGCGATCGCTCTTTCCATTCACCGGAATGGCGCGGCGGTCTTCCGCGGCGAGACGAGCGTCGGCCGCATCAAGCGTCCCCTCGCCTCGCTCGCCGACTGGCTTTTCCGCGAGAACACGTTCCCGGCCGGAGCCTACCTGATGACCGGCACGGGCATCGTGCCCCCGGATGATTTCACGCTGTGCTCCGGCGACGAGATCCGCATCCGAATCGATCCCGTCGGGGAACTGGTCAACCGCGTGGCCTGATCAGAACAGCTGCCGCGCGGAAACGCCGCGCGCGACCTCGGCGGCGAGGAACGGGCCGCGGAAGATCATCCCGGTGTAGATCTGCACGAGCACCGCGCCCGCATCGAGCTTCTCGGCCGCGGCGTCCGCGCCATCGATGCCGCCCACGCCGATGATCGGCAGCCGTCCGTGCGTGGCGCGCGCGATGTAGCGGATGATCTCCGTCGACCGCGCGCGCAGAGGAAGCCCGCTGAGCCCGCCCGCCTCGTTCACTCCGGCGAAAAACCCCGGTCGCGCCAGCGTGGTGTTGGTCGCAATGACCCCGTCGAGCTGGTGCTCGGCGATCACCGCGAGCACGGCGTCGATCTGCGCCCACGTCAGGTCCGGGGCGATCTTCAGCAGCACCGGAACGTGCCGGCCGCCGGGTCGCGCCGCGCGCGCGCGGTTGGCGGCGGTGACCGCCGCGAGCAGTTCCCGCAGGCGGGACTCGTCCTGCAACTGCCGCAGGTTGGGCGTGTTCGGACTGGAGACATTGAGCACCACGTAGTCCGCGAAATCCGCCAGCCGGTGGAAACTCGCGAGATAGTCGGCGGTCGCCTCCTCGATCGGCGTCACCTTCGACTTGCCGAGATTTACTCCGAGCGGAATCCGCCGCGCCGCGCCGAGCGGCTGGCGGGCGAGCCGCGCCGCCATCGCCTCGGACCCGCCGTTGTTGAAACCCATCCGGTTGATCACCGCGCCCTCCGCCGGATAGCGGAAGGCGCGCGGCCGCGGGTTGCCCGGCTGCGCCAGCGCGGTCACCGTGCCCACCTCGACGTGACCGAAGCCGAGCGCGGCCGCCGCCGGCCAGGCGCGCGCGTCCTTGTCGAATCCCGCGGCGAGCCCGACCGCGTTGGGAAACCGGAGCCCGAACGCCTCGACCGGGCGGACCGCCTGCAGGTGGGTCGACATCCGGCGCTCGAGCGCGAGCCGCAGCGGCGCCAGCCGCGCGAGCCACTCCATCGCCTGCACCCCGAGCTCGTGCGCGTGCTCGGCGTCGCAGCGGAACAACAGCGGCCGGACAAGGCCGTCATACCATTTTCCCATCCGGCCAACGTGGGTTCGCGCCGCGCGGTTGGCAAGGTCCGCGAAATGGCGGAAACCGCGCTTTGCGAGGGTTTTCCGATCCCGTGAACATCGGTCAATCGACGTAGTTTTCCGCGTCAGTTTTGTGCTTGTTTTTTGAGACCTCACTACCACGCTGCGCAAAAATTTCATCCGCAAACTCCTGATCTTCATATGGCCAAAGCAATTTCCGCTCTCGACTGGTGCGCCGTCCGTCTCGGTGAGGACCACAATTGGTGGGTCGCCGAGACCAGTGATCCGGTACGGTGGGATGTCGACGGGCTGAGCATCGTCGACCCGCGCCAAGTGCAGCACCTGATCGAGCTCGTCGATCCGCTGCGCGACTACGGTTTCGACCAGGACGTCTTCGACTCCGCGTTCATCCCATTCCGCATCGAGAAGGACCTCGGCAACGGGAAGGTGCGCCTGAAGCGCATGAAGGAGTCGCTGTTCGACTCCGACGAGAAGCTCTTTGCGCTGCCCGACATCCTGGACGAGGAGAACGGCCCCTTCGCCGACCTGCTGGACCACCTCACGCGCTGCCGCGTGAAAATGCTCAACGACCTCTTTAAATTCGAGTCGAAGCTCACCGTCGACGAAGTCGAGGAGGTGATCCGCGAGGACCAGAACAGCAGCTTCATCCAAGGCCAGGCGGTCCACACCTTCACGGAACTCACCGACATCCTCGACTACATGCCCGAGGGCTACGACTCCGACGAAGACGCTCCGGCCAAGCGGGAGGACGACACCGACGACCAGGATCTGCCCGAGATCGACGAGGAGGATGAGGCGAAGCTCAAGAACGACGAGTCCCTGAAGTGGGACGAGGACGAGGGCGACGAGGAATCCGAGGACGGCGAAGGCAAGGAGAAGAAGAAGGAAGGTGAGGACGAGGACTCCGAGGAGGAGAAAGGCGACTCCGACGAGGGGGACAGCCGTCCCCGCTCGCGCGCCAAGAGCAAGCGCTGAGCCCGGTTGCGGCTTCGCCGCGAACCGATTAACGACTCAAATTCCGGCCGGCACGGGGATCGCCCGTCCGGCGCAAAACGCGCGCAGGTCGGCGGCGAGCGGCGCGCGGAAAACGTGCGGCAGGCCAGCCGGCTGGAGGTCGATCTCGGCGCAATGCAGGGCCTGGCGGGGCAGCAGCAGGCGCGACTCCAGGGAGGCCGTCCACCCGGAGTCGATGAACTCAAGGTAGAAGCGCGGGTCGGGCCCGTAGATCTTGTCCCCGACCACAGGATGCCCGAGCCATTGCGCATGGGCGCGGATCTGGTGCTTGCGGCCCGTCTCGAGCAGGACGTCCGCCAGTGTGAACTCGCCCCCGGAGGACGCCGTGAGCGGCCGGAAGACGGTCACCGCCGCCTTGCCCTCCCCCGCCGGAACGACCGCGGACTTCACGAAGACCGGTGTCGTGACATCGTCCCCGAGCGCCTGATCGACGCGCGCCTCGCCGGCGAGCCGACCGGTGAGGACCGCACGATACCGCTTGCCGATGTGGCGACGCTGGAGGGCGGTCTGGAGGCGACTCGCCATCGCGGAGGTCTTGGCGAGCACGACCACCCCGCTGGTCTCGCGATCGAGCCGGAAGATCAGATGCACCGTGGCGAGCCCGGTGTATTCGCGCAACGCCCCCACGAGGCTGGACCACGGCCCGGCTTTCGACGGGTGGCAGACGACATCGCCGGGCTTGTCGACCACGAGCAACTCGTCGTCCTCGTGCAGGATCCAGCCGGGAATCTCGCCCGGAGCGATCAGCCGCACGCGCACGGGCGTCTTGGGCCGGCGCGGCCACGCGCAGGCGCGACCGCCGAACGTCTCCCCGGGGTCCGCCTCGCTCACGACGGGGGCGGAACGCGCCGTTCCATCGCGCCGCGCGCGAGACGCGCCGCGGCGGACCGGGGCAGCCAGGCGGCGGCGGCGGCGGCCAGCCGGTTGCCGATGCCCGGCACGAAACTCGCGCGACCAGCCGCGAGCGCACGCAGCGCGCCGGCGACCACATCGTCGGGCGCCATGCCCTGAACCGCGATGGCCTCCGGCCGCGTCGCGCCGGTGCCCTCGAAGAATCCGGTGCGCGTGGTGCCCGGTGAAAGCGCCAGCACGCGGACGCCCGAGCCGCGCAACTCCTCGCCCAGCGCGTGGGACCAGTTCAAAAGGAAGGCCTTGCTGGCGCCGTAGGTGGCGCAGAAAGGCGTGGGCAGATAGGCCACCACGGAGGCGACGTTGATGATCGCGCCGCCGCGCCGCCGCAGGCACGGGAGCAGACGCGCCGTCAGATCGACCACCGCGCGCACATTCACATCGACGATCTCGAGCTGGCGCCCGGCGGAAGGCGCCGGGAAGGAACCGAAGCCGCCCACGCCGCCGTTGTTCACCAGGAGCACCCGGCCCGCGGGGGCCTCCGCCGCGAGTGCGGCCAGCACCTCGCCGGCCGCCGCGGCGATCCGCTCCGGCCGCGCAAGGTCACAGGGGAAATGGCGCACCGGCCGCGCGGAGTTTTCGCCAAGATCCGCGCAGGGTTCCCGGCGGGAAAGGTTGCAAACCAGCATTGCCGGGTTACCTGTTTGAAGAAGACGAATGAACGATTTTCCAAGACCGGAAGATCCTCCCGTCACCACGGCGGCGGAGATGGTTTGGAGGAGTTCCTTCGGCACCGTTGGAGGCATGAATTTTCGCGGCGGCGGGTTCCTACCGTCGCCGTTTCAACCGAAACCATACGGAGAAACATGAACAGCCAAAATACCCACGAAGTGATCGTGTCCGGCATCCACCTAGAGCTCACGCCGTCCCTGAAGACGTTCGTGCGCGAAAAGGCGGAGCGATTGTTTCGCCACGAGGAACGTATCATTCGCCTCCGCGTGGAGCTGGAGTGCAACCGGAGCCCCGCCGCGGGTGTGCAGTTCGCGGCCAAGGGCCGCATCGAGATCCACGGGCCCGACCTGAACGCGTCGGTGCAGGCGAACGAGTGCCACAAGGCGGTCGCCATGCTGGTCGACAAGCTGGACCGCATGCTGCAGCGCCGTCACCAGCTGCTGCGGGTGAAGCGCAACCACCCGCACGCCGTCGAACTCGCGGCCGACCTCCCGAAGGTGACCGCCTGAGTCCCGGCCGGATCCACCGCGCAGCCCGCCGCCCCGCCGCGGTGGGCTTTTTTTTGCCCTCGCGCGGCCGGGTCAGAATTTCGCGGTGAGGCTGGCCTGGAAGGTGCGGCCGGGGTGGCGTTGCACGGAGTTGGAGTCGGCCAGTTTGTAAATCTCCTGGTGGTCGAGCACGTTCTGCAACTTGGCGCCCCAGACGTAGCGCACGCGGCCGGAGCGCGGGACGGCGTAGCGCAAGACGGCGTCGAACCGCCATTTGCCGGGCATCGTCCACTGGGGCGTGTTGGCGATGCCACCGAGCGTGGTGAGCACCACCGGATCGATCGGGCGGTCCCCGATGAAGATCGACCCGAGGGCGAGATCGAGACCGCGCAGGCGCCCCTCGCGGAACACGTACTTGTTGAAGGCGGTCGCCATGTGGAACGGGGCGTACATCGAGCGGGCCCGGGTGCGCGTGTCGCGCGAATCGTTGTAGGCGTAGCCGCCCATCAGGGACCACGCCTCGGTGAGGCGGGCGTTCAGGCTGAGTTCCGCGCCGCGGGAGCGGATGCCGTCAATCTGGGTGTACCAGTCGCCGTCGCGATTCGGATCATCCACCGCGAGGTTCTGCTGGCGGATGTCATAGACGGAGACGAGACCCTGCACGCGATCGCGGGCGAGGCTGAAGCGCAGCCCGACTTCCTGCTGGTTGCCACGCTCCGGATCGAGCGGCGTGCCGTCGGGCTGGCGCGTGAAGACCGGCACGAAGGAGCTGTTGGCATTGGCGTAGAGCGTCACGGAACGCGCGGCGTTCAGATGCCAGACGAGCCCGGCGCTCCAGGTGGTGGAGTCGGCGTGGTTGTCGAAGGTCATCAACCCGGTGAAGCCGTTGCGCCGGCGGTCATCGGTCGCGGTGCGGCGCACACCGGCGGTCAGGAAGACCCGCTCCTCGAGCAGGGAGGCGACGTCGGCCGCGTACCACTCGGTGTTCTCGGTGCGGTCGAGGTTGCGGTTGCCGGCGGGCAGCGGCGGCCGGTCGGCCCGGGCCTGCACCGGCGGCGACCGGCCGGGGTCCACCGCGTTGAGCGGGGGAATCATGTAGGGGTTGTAGCCCGCGCGGCGCACGTCGGCGAGGACCTCGGCGAGCGTGAGGCTGGGAAAAACGTTGTAGCGCGTGCCGACGCTCGCGGTCGGCCAGCGCTGGTTGAGCGCGGCGGACGTGGCGGCAAGGCCGCCGCGGTTGTAAATGCCGTCGCGGTTCCAGACCTCCCCGTCGGACAGGTCCCAACTGAAGCCCGCGAGCGCGCGATGCTTCACGGGGCCGGTGGCGAACATCGCGACGACCTCGTTGCGCGAGCGCCAGTTGCCGACGTCCTGGGTGCGGACGCGCCAGCGGCGTGGCATCAGCACGGCGTCCTTGAGGATCGTGAGCGACCCCTGCTCCGGCTGGTGCTCGTCGTAGAGCTGGTCCTTGGTGTCATGGGCGGCCTGGACGCGCAGCTGGATGGCGGGGCCGAAGGAGTGCTGGACATCCAGCATGGTGAAGCCGCGATCCCAGCGCCGGCTGTCACCGGCCGAGCCGTAGCCCTGCCGGTTGTCGCCGTAGGCGAGGAAGGAGCCGTCGGGCATCGCGAAACCGCGGGGTTCCCCGCGCATCATGGGCTGGCGCCAGACGGCGCCGCCGTCCTCCTCGCGCACGAACAGATGTTCGAGGCTCACGCGCGTGCTCCGCGCGACCTGCCAGGAGACGATCGCGGAGACGGCCTTCTCGCCGTGCGTGATGCGGCGGTAATAATAGCCGTCGTCGTAGACCGCCGTCACGCGGTAGCGCACGGGGGAAGCGGCGGACCCGAGGGCCCCCGAGGTATCCAGCTCGCCGCGCCACGATTCCACCGGCCCGACGTTGAAGCGCACGGTCGTCTCGTCGCGGGGCAGGGGTCGCTTGGTTACCCGGTTGACTGTCGCCGCGTAGCCGCCCTGCCCGTAGAGCACGGCGGCCGGCCCCTTGAGCACCTCCACGCGCTCCACGTTGGCGAGGGACACCTTGCCGATGCTCTCCTGCTGCAGGAAGCCGTTCAGGAACTTGGTGTTCGCGTTCGAGAATCCGCGCACGGTCCACGAGTCGTTGTTCGAGGTGGAAACGAAACCCGGGACGTATTCCAGCACGTCCTCGGTGCTGCGCGCGAGGGTGTCCTCGAGGAACGCCTGGTTCAGCACGGTCACATTCATCGGGATATCGCCGATGGCGGTGTTCATGCGGGTGACCTCGGCGGCGTGGGTCGACTGGTAGCCGATGTCGCGGGCCGTGGTGACCTCGAAAGCGGAGAGCGCGACGGTTTCGCCGGGCGGGGCCGGCCGCGGGGCGGGCACGACCTGCGCGAGGAGCGTCGCGGGGAGCAGGCTGAGGAGGAGGCGGGTTTTCATGGTAAAGGAGTGGCGTCGGCGCGCTGGCGCTTCTTCTTCGCCGCGCCCTCCCCCGCCGGCGCGGCGCGCTCGGGGGTGACGACGGAGCGATGGGCGAGCACGTCATCCATCCTCGCGCGCAGCTCGGTGCGCAGGCGCACGTGGGCGGGATCATCGATCACGTTGCGGCGCTCGACGAAAGTCGTCCACCGCGGCTCGGCGCTCGCCGGGCTCGAGTAGTCATAAAGCTCCTCCGCGGTGGTGGTGCGGGCGGGCCAGTCGACCCAGCGCGTGTAGCGGTGCGTCGTGGTGCGTAGGCTGTACCCCATCGACCGGGGCGGGCCGGCGCTGAACGGACGCGAGAACTGCGAGAGAGCGTGGGCGCGACCAGGTTGGTCGGGATCACGCAGGATGGGCGCGAGGCTGCGCCCGGCGAGGTAGGCGGGCGCCGGCAGCCCGGCCAGCTCCGCGAGGGTCGGATAGACATCGACGTACTCGACCAGCGCGTCGCTCGCGACACCGGGCCGGGCGAGACCGGGCGTCCGCACGAGGAGCGGCACACGGGCGTCGAGCTCGAAGTTGGTGCCCTTGCACCAGCGGCCGGCGTCGCCCAGCGCGAAACCGTGATCACCCCACAGCACGACGATCGTACTGGCGGCGAGGCCGGTGCGGTCGAGAGCGAGGAGGACCTTGCCGATCTGCGCGTCGATGTAGGAGACGCAGGCGTAGTAACCGTGCCGCAGCTTCAGGGTCTGCTCGGTGTCGAGCTGCTCGTCCTTCGGCATGCCGTAGTAGCCGCCGAGCTCGCGGTGGGTGTGATAGGCGGCTTCCGGCGCGCCCTGCACGCGGGAAGACTCGGCCGGAAGAGCGAACTTCGCGGGATCGTGGAGATCCCAGTAGCGCTTCGGCGCGTTGAACGGCAGGTGCGGCTTGAAGAAGCCCACCGCGAGGAAAAACGGCTTCGACTCCGCCTTCAAGCGACCCAGTGTCTCCACCGCGAGCGCCGCGAGCTTGCCGTCGCTGTAACCCTCGTCGGGCACGTCGGCCGCCTCCCAGGGCGCCTGTTTCCCGGGCGCTTCGCCGCGGGGCAGCGCGTAATTGCGCCAGCCGTCCTGCCGCAGGATCTCAGGCACCGACCAAGACGCGGGATCGAGCTCGCGCTCATCACCGCTGAAGATCTTCCCCATCGCCTGCGTGAGGTAGCCATGCTGCTTGAAAAGCTGCGGCAGCGTGACGGTGTCGGGGTTTGTCGCGCGGAAGAGGTTCCGGTTGTGCCAGGAGCGGTTTTGGTCGGGGAGACGGCCCGTGAGGATCGCCGTGCGCGCCGGCCCGCAGACCGCCTGCATGGTGTAGGCGCGGTTGAAGACGCGCGCACCAGCCGCGAAACGGTCGAGGTTGGGCGTCAGCGTGAGCGGGTCGCCGTAGCAGCCCAGTGAGACCCGCAGGTCGTCGACCGCGATAAAGAGCACGTTGGGCCGCGCGGGCACAGCGGCTGGCGCGCCGCCGGGCACGAGCGCGAGCAGAGGAAGAAGGCGGAGGAGCCGGATCATCGGTTGTGAAGTTTCAGCGGTTGTCGACCCGCAGGGCCCAGACGGCCGGGGTCCGCACGCCCGGGCGGATCTCGCCGCTCGGGATCACGTGAAGCCCCTCCCACTCGACCACCGGCACGGTGACCGGAGCCTTGGGCATGCGGCCAGCCCCGCGCCATTCATCCCGCGCGGCATCGTACGCCCAAGTCTCGCCGGGGAAACCCGGGTGGGCCGAAAGCGGCGTGACCTTGAGCTGCGACGCATCATCGCCGCCGAGCACCACGAAACCCCGCGCCCCGTGCCGCGGCGCGGGCGTGGGCGCGGCGACGGCCGGACGCGGGAGGTCGGCGATCCGGCGCCAGCCGCGGCCGGGATCGTACCGGTAGGCGTCGCGCAGGTAGGTGCGCGCTGGTTTTCCCTGTGCGTCCGCCGCGAGCGAGGTGCCGCTCGCGAGAAAGAACGCGCCGTCGGCCACGGCCGCGACCGCCAGCATGCGGCCCGGACCTGGCCAAGCGGGCAATTCCTTCCACTGCGGGCGGGGCGCGGAGAGGTCGATCGACCAGAACGTGGCCAGGGCCTCCGTGGCGTCGGGCGAGGAGATGCCGCCCGCGACGTACACCGTCGAGCCCAGCAGCGCGCCGCAGAAATTGGCGACCGGTCGCGGGAGGGCCGGGAACGGCCGGGTGGCAATCGCGCCCTGTTCCCAACGGAGGAGGAACGCGTCGGCGTGGTGCCGCTCAACGTCGCCGCCTCCGAGGCACAGGACGCCCTCGGGTGTCGAGATCGAGACGCCGTAGCCGAGCGGACGCGGCAGGCGCCCCGCGACGCGCCACTCGCCCCGAGGACGCTCCAAGACAAAGATGGTGTCGTACCAAACCTTCGTCCCGCCCTCCCACGGTTTCTTGTCGGGAAAGTTCGCACCTCCGGCGACCAGCAGGGCGCCGCGGTGGACGCCGGAGAAAGGATAGGCGAAACCCTCGCGGTCGGGCAGCGGTGCGAGTGGCGACCATTCGAGCTGCCCGGCGCTGGACGGCTCGGCCGCGACGAGAGCGCCAGCCAGAAAAAGGGTCGCCAGGAGCGGCCGGGAGATAAAAGCGCCGGTCTTCATTTTCCTGCCTTCTTCTTTTTACCCTTCTGCACGGGCTGGAAGTTCGGATCCCAATCAGGGTTCGGCGCCATCATCTCGGCCCCGACCGCCCGCCGCCATTCCTCGAGCTCACGGCGGAGCTCCGCGGTTCGTCCCAGCTCGACGGCGGCAAGATTGCGCGTCTCGCCGAGGTCCGCGGCCAGGTTGTACAACTCGACCCCCGCCGGGTCGAAGGTCTCGATCAGCTTCCACTCGCCGCGGCGGATGACCCCCGAGGGCACGCTGTGCGGGTGCTCGTTGTAGTGCGGGAAATGCCAGAAGATCGAGGAGCGCCCCAGCGCCTTCCCTTCCGCGAGCACCGGCCGCAGGTCGAGGCCGTCCACGTGCTGGCGCGGGCGCGCCGGCAGGCCGGCCGCGGCGAGGCAGGTCGGGTAGAGATCGGTGCTGGTCACGGGTTCGACGCTCACCGCGCCGGCCCGCGCGACGCCCGGCCACTTGATCAGGAGGGGCACGCGGATGCCGCCCTCGTAGTACGCCCCCTTGTTGGCCCGGAGCGGCGCGTTGCTCGTCGCGTTGTAGAAGCCGCCGTTGTCGGAGGTGAAGATCACCACCGTGTTCTGTTCGAGTCCGAGCTCACGCAGGGTGTCCAGCACGCGGCCCACGCTGTCGTCGAGGCTCTCGACCATCGCGGCGTAGACCGGCTTCCCCTGCCGCTCCGCCTCGGGGACGCGCTCGTATTTCGCGACCACCTCGGGCTTGGCCTGGAGCGGGGTGTGCACCGCGTAGTGCGGGAAGTAGAGGAAGAACGGACGCTCGCGGTTCTCGCGGATGAACGTCACGGCCTCGGCGGTAAGCCGGTCGGTGAGGTACTCGCCGGGTTTCCCGTCGGGGAAGACATTCCAGCGCGCGCGCTGGCCGGTGGTCGGGATCGCCCAGTTTCCCTCGTAGGGGAAAAAGAAGTCGCCCGGCGCGCCGTGGGCGTTGCCGCCGACGTTGAGGTCGAATCCGTGGTGCTCGGGCAGCGAGAACGGTTCGCCGCCGAGGTGCCATTTGCCGATGTTAGCCGTGCGGTAGCCGCCCTCGCGCAGCGCCTCCGCGAGCGTGAGCTCCTCCAAAGGGAGGCTGCGCACGAAGCGCGCGCTCCGCAGCCGAGACTTGGGATCCCAACGGCCGTTGGGCAGCCAGTCGGTGAGCAGCAGCCGGGCCGGATATTTCCCAGTGAGCACCGCCGCCCGGGTGGGCGAGCACACGGCGCAGGCCGCGTAGGCGTCGGTGAACCGCACCCCTTCGCGCGCGAGGCGGTCGATGTTCGGCGTCTGGTAGTACGTGCTGCCGTTCGCGCCGATATCGCGCCAGCCGAGGTCATCGACGAGGAACAGGACGATGTTCATCCGGCGGCTATCGGCGGCGCCGGCGGCGGCGGAGAAAAGAGCCGAAAGCAGAAAAAGGCAGGCGAGGCTAGGCTTCATGATGCGAGAGCGGAGGGGATTTTTCCTGCGGCAGACCGAAGGACCGCGAAATCACCAGATGGGGTTGGGATTCGAATAAAAAGGAAAACGCGGATGAGGCCGCCGCAGGGTTCGCGGGATCACCCGCGGCTGCCCCATGGGGCGTCGATCTCTCAATCGATACGGACGAATCCGGGCGTATCACTTTTTCTTCCCCTTTTTGCCCGCGGGAGGCGCTTCGTTCGCGGGCAGCCAGCGCGTGTGGTCGGCCTTCACGGCGGCAAACTCGGGCCGGCCGGCGAGGTTATGCCACTCGTTGGGGTCGTTGGCGTGATCGTAGAGCTCTTCGCCGCCGTCGTCGTAGCGGATGTAGCGCCAGCGCTCGCTCCGCACGGCGTGGTTCCCGCGGCCGTGGGTCGTGAGGGCCGGGCGCTCCCAAGCGCGCGCGGGGTCGCGCAGCAGCGGCACAAGGCTCTGGCCGTCCAACGCGGCCGCCGGCGGCAGGCTACACAGTTCGTTCAGCGTCGGGAAAAGGTCGATGACACTCACTGGTCGCGAGGAGCGCGTCCCGGCGCGCGTCACCCCGGGTGCGAAGACCAGGAAAGGCACGCGGGTCGAGCGCTCCCAAAGGGTGAACTTGTGGAGATGCTGCTTCTCGCCGAGGTGCCAGCCGTGGTCGGACCACACCACCACGATCGTGTTCTTCGCCGCGGGACTGGCGTCAAGCGCGGCGATGATGCGGCCCACGAGCGCGTCGCCGTAGGAGATATTGGCGAGGTAGGCCTGCAGCACCTCGCGGTAACGGCCCTCGCGCCACACGAGCTCGTAGTCACCGCGGCGGTCGGCCGCCATGCGCTGCCCGCCGGCGGGCAGATCGTCGCAATCGTCGGACTTAATCGGTGGCGGCGTGATGCGATCCGGCGGGTACAGGTCGAAATACTTCCGCGGCGCGTACCATGGCAGGTGCGGCCGGTAGATGCCGGCGGCGAGGAAGAAGGGCTCGGCCGGCGGGCGCGCGAGGAAAGCGGCGATCCACTCCGCGAGGCGGCCGTCGCCCATCTCCTCGTCGCGCCGATCGAACGGCCCCCAGTCGAACTCGGGGGCGTTCTGCGGCGGACGCGACAGCGCACGCACGGCCTCGAGACCGTTCCGCGGAAACCCGGCGGGCCACGAGAACCCGCGGGAATCCCCGCCCTCGGCGACCCGCTGCTGGTAAGGGCTGTCGAACACCTGGTCGAAGTAGTCGTGCCAATCGGAGCGGCGGTTGAAGCCGGGCGTGTGGTGGTTGACCTTGCCGCCGCCGACGACGCGGTAGCCGTGGTTCTTGAAATGGAGCGGGATGGACAGGATGCCCGGATGCGTCTCGTGCCATTTGGCATCGTTCAGGTAGATGCCCAGGCCGCTCGGCCGACGGCCAGTGATGGCGGCGGCCCGGGACGGATTGCAGACCGGGGCCGCGACGTGGGCGTTGGTGAAGGCGAGGCCGCGCGCCGCCAGCGCGTCGAGGTGCGGGGTGCGGACGTCGGGATGCCCGCCGAGATGCCCGACCCAGTCGTTGAGATCGTCGAGCACGATCATGAGCACGTTCGGCCGCGCCGCCGGCGCCGCGGCGGACGCCGACCACGACGCGAGGAAGAGGGAGAGCGCGAGCCGCGGGAGGTTCATTTCAGCGTTGATTCTTGCGCCGGCCCGCGGCGGCGGGAGCGGAAGCGCGGGACGGTGGTTCCTCACCGAAAAAATAGTACGGGTAATCCCATGAGAGTTCCCGCGCCTCCTGCTTGCGCGCGGCGCCGACCTCCGCCTTCAGCCGAGCGAGGTTGGCAGGCTTGAGCAGGGGATCCGCCGTCTCCTCGCGCCAGCGCGCGAGCATGCCCTGGAGCCGCACGAGAGTCCCGCGGTGCGCCGGATCCGCGGCGAGATCCCGGAACTCATGGGGATCGGCTTCGAGGTCGTAGAGCTCCCAGCGCGGGGGGCGCTGCATGCGGGCGTAGGCGGCGCGGACGTGCTCCGGCGCGGCGGCGATCGCAGCGGCCAGGTCAGCCTCGTGGTGATGGAGGGTGAACTCGTAGCCCGGGTTGATCTCCCCCGGCAGGAGATTCTCGATCAGTTTGTGGCGGTCGTCGCGCACCGTACGCTGCGGCCAGAAGTTAACCTGGGCCGCGTGCGTGTGGAACTCCGTGAACAGGTGCTCGCGCCACGCGTTGCCCGGCGCCCGCAAGACCGGCACGAGCGACCGCCCGGCCAGACCAGACGGCAGGGTCGCGCCCGCCAGCTCCAGCGCGGTGGGCAGCAGGTCGACGGTTGAAACCAGTTCCCTCCGCACCTGACCCGCCCGAACCCCCGCCGGCCAGCGCACCAGCAGCGGGATACGCACGCCGCCCTCGTAGGAAGTACGCTTCCCCCTGAGGAGATCGGCCCCGTGGTCGCCGAGGTAGATCACCAGCGTGTTCTCGGCCTTGCCGGCGCGCGCCAGCGCCGAGAGGACGTCGCCGACCAGCGAGTCCAGCCGGCTCATGCAGTTGTAGTAGTCGGCGACCAACTCCCGCAGGTCGGGCCGGTCCACCCCCATGTATGGCATCGGCGTGACGTCGGCCCCCGTGAGCGGGTTCGCGGGAAGCCCGTCCACCTGGCGCATCCACGGCCGGTGGGCGTCCGGGAAATTCAGGCTCAGGAAAAATGGCTGGTCCGAGGCCCGGAAAAACTCCTCGGCGCGCCGCGCGTAGTCGGGCAGGTCCTTGCGCGCGAAGTTGCCGCGCGGGATCGCGGTGAAATCAAACGGGAACGCGTCCTCGGGGTTGAGGTGGAGCTTGCCGATGATGCCCGTTCGGTAACCGGCGGCCTTCAGGCTGCGGGGCAGGTTCGGGAGTTCGGGCCGGTACAGCCGGAATCCCCACGTCGCGAGGCCGATCTGCCCGTTCTGGTGCGGATAGAGGCCCGTCATGATGCTGGAACGCGACTGGCTGCAGCCGGCCTGCGTGACATACGCGCGGTCGAAGCGCACCCCCTCGGACGCGAGCCGATCGAGGTTCGGCGTGCGCACGTGGGGATTGCCGTAGCAGCCGAGTTCCGGGCCGTTGTCCTCCGAGACGATGAACAGGAAATTAGGACGGGGTGCCGCGGCGAAGGCGGAGGAGGCGGCGAGCAAGAGGGCGAGCGCGGGGCGGAACAGCATGGGCTTACGGACGAGGGAAACCATGACTACGCCGCCCCGCCAGTCGGAATCCCTTCCGGCCGGTCCCAATTGGGAACCGCCGGCTCAGCGCCCGTCGATCAGCGCCTCGATCGCGGCGTCAAGCCGCCGGGTGAACGGCATCCGCTGCTTGGTGGGCACCTGCGTGAGCGCCACGACGATGTAATCCCGATCCAGATCGAGGACCGCCAGCGTGCCCGAGGCGCCGTTGTGCCGCAGGCGCGCGCCGCGACCGTCGGAGCCCGGACGGACCACATTGAATCCGAGCCCGTAGCCGTCACGCGCGGTGCCGGGCTGCACCGTGTGGAGGTCGGCGATCAGAGCGTCCGGCACGATGACGCGCCCGCCCGCGCGGCCGCGGTTCCGGTGCAGGAGCAGCAATGCCGCCACCTCGTCCACCGTGGCCACCAAGCCTCCACCGGGATTGGGGAAGGCCAGCGGAGGTTCATCCCGGCCGGCCGCGGCGGCCGGGGATAGCACGCCGTCCTTCCATTCGTAGAAAACCGGCAGGCGGGCGCGCCGCCCAGCCGATTGCTCCGCGAGAAAACCGGCCTCCCCTGCCCCTATCGGGAGCAGAAGACGGCGGGCCAGCGACCCGGCGAACTCCGCCTCCCCCGCCACTTCGGCCACACGCCCGGCCACCATGTAGCCGAGGCCCGAGTAGGCGTAACGGCTGCCGGGCTCGGCGGAGAGGCCCGCCCGCGCAAGGTCGCGCACGGCGTCGGCCAGCGTGCCGTCGGTCCGGAACCGCCAGCGCTCCTCGCCCCGAGCCTGCTGGCCGGCGAAGCCCGCCGTGTGGGAGAGCAACTCGCGCACCAGCGGCGGACGGCGCGCGGGGGCACCGCCGTCGACGCGCACCCCGCGAAACTCCGGCAGATGCCGGTCAACCGGGTCGTCCCACTGCAGCCTTCCCTCTGCGACCAGGATCGCCAGCAGTGTCGCGGTGAAGGGCTTGGTGACCGAAGCGATGCGGAACGGCGTGTCGACCGAAAGCGCGGCGGGCCGCGCAAGATCGGGCCGCCCGAAGGCCTCGCGGAAAACCGGCTCGCCGCGGTGCAGCACAAGCATCACGCCGCCCGGAACGAATCCTCCGGAGATCCCCTCCCGCCACACCGCGCGCAGCGCCTCGGCACGACCCGGCTCCAACGCCGGCGCGGCGCCCGCGCCCGCGGGGCCCAGCAGCAGCACGCAGGACAGCAGGACGGAAAATTTCATGGGAAGGAGTCGTGAGTCATGCCAAGCGGTCGCGCGCCCAACTGGAATCAGCACCCTGCCCGCCGCTACCAGGCCGGGCACACGCCGCAGGGAACGGGCCGCTCAGCTCACCACATTGACCGGTGTGCCGCCCAGAAAAGCTCGCAGATTCGCGGCGACGATGCCGAGGAGGCGCCGCCGGGCAGCGACCGACGCCCAGGCGAGATGCGGCGTGATCACGCAGTTTTTGGCGTTGAACAGCGGATGGTCCGCCGGCGGCGGCTCCATCGAGAGCACATCCAGGCCCGCCCCCGCGATCCGGCCGGCGTTCAACGCGGTCGCGAGGTCGTTCTCGTTCACCAACGGTCCCCGGCTGGTATTGATGACGAAAGCCGTGGGCTTCATCAGTGCGAGCCGGCGCGCGTCGACCAACCCGGTATTCTCGGGCGTGAGGGGGCAATGCAGGCTCACCACGTCGGCCTCCCGGAATAGCGTGTCGACGTCGGAGAAGCTCACCGCACCGTCGCCGCCCGCCGGCGGCCGCGGGGTGTGCGCGATCACCCGCATGCCGAACGCCGCCGCGATCCGCGCGGTGGCGCGACCGATCCGGCCGTAGCCGACGATACCCATCGTGCGGCCCGACAATTCCAGCAGCGGATAATCCCAGTAACAGTAGTCCGGACTGCGCGCCCAACGCCCCCCCGCGACCGTCGCGGCGTGATGCCCGGTGCGCGCGGCCAACTCCAGCAGGAGCGCGAACGCGTGCTGCGCGACCGAGTCGGTGCCGTAGCCGGGCGCGTTGCTCACCACCACACCGCGGGCCCGCGCCGCACGGACGTCGACCACGTTGTAACCGGTCGCCAGCACACCGACGTAGCGGAGCCCCGGCAAAGCCGCGAAAGTCGCGTCGCCGAGCGGCGTTTTGTTGGTGAGCACCACCTCGGCGCCCGCCGCCCGCGGAATGATATCGGCGGCCGGAGTGCGCGCGTGGACCACGATTTCGCCAAACGCCTTTAGCTCGTCCCACGAAAGGTCACCGGGGTTGAGCGCGTGGCCGTCAAGGACGACGATTTTCATCGGATGAAGCGAAGAAGAGGAAGACCGCGAAGCGCGCTTACTCCGATTTCGCGGTCTTCTTGCCCGCCCTGCCGCCGGTTCCCTTCGCCGGGGGTGACCACGCCGCGGGCTTGGGCTGCGCCACGCGCAGGGACGCGGGGTCGCCGAAAGACTTCATCTCGCTCTCGAGCCGCGCGGTGAGTTGCGCGATCCTGGTCCCGTGCGCAGGCTCGGCGGAGAGGTCGCGCAGCTCATGCGGATCCGCGGCCAGGTCGAACAGCTGGGTGCGATCCACCTGCGGGTAGCGGATGAGTTTCCAACGTTCGTCGCGAACCCCGCGCTGCACGTCGCGGTACGCGAACATCAGCGCCTCGCGCCCGCCGCGGGACGGATCCCGCAGCACCGCCGACAGGTCTCGCCCCTCGCTGGTCGCGGGCGCCGGCACGCTGCACAGCGCGCCGAGCGTCGGCATGAGATCGAAGAGATAGCACATCGCCGCCGTGCGCCGGCCAGCCGGGATTCCCGGCCCCGCCACGATCAGCGGCACGCGCACGGAGTGTTCGTACAGGTTCTGCTTGCCGATCAGGCCGTGGCTGCCGCGCGCGACCCCGGAGTCGGCGGTGAAGACAATGATGGTGTTCCGCGCCCGCGGCGAAGCATCGACCGCGTCGATCACGCGCCCGATGAGCAGGTCGAGATAGGTGATGTAGCGGTAGTACTCCGCGAGCATGCCGCGGATGTCGGCCGAGGTCCGCGGCCATGGCAGGAGGGCCTCGTCACGGATGGTCATCTCGCCGTTGTCGAACGGGTGCTGAGGCAGGAAATTCGGCGGCAACGGCAGCGCCGCGGGGTCGTACTTCTCTGGAAAATCGTCGGGCACGATGTGTGGATCGTGCGGGCCGTCGAACGGCAGGTACGCGAAACTCGGGCCCTCGCCGGGCTCGCGAAGGAAGGCGACCACGGCCTCGGCGAACGCCTCGCACGCGTGGCGGGGCTCGACGCGCGCCGGCCCCTGCTTGCCGTGCTCCCAGCTGCTGAGCGACGCCTTCATCGGGTTGGTCATGCCACCGGTGAACATCGAGGTCGCGCGCTGGAAACTCAGCGGCACCGAGGCCGCGCCGTTGTGCCACTTGCCGCTCACGAACGTGCGGTAGCCGGCCGCACCGAAGGCCGCCGGCCAGGTGGGGTCACGGGCTAGTTTCTCGTCGCTCCGGAAGAGCGGTCGAGCCGACAGCAGCATCGCGCGCGAGGGCACGCAGGTCGCGCCGTGCAGGCCGCCCTGCATGTAGGCGCGGTCGAACGCCACGCCGCGCGCCGCCAGCCGGTCGAGGTTGGGCGTGCGGATATGCGGATTACCGAGCGCGCGGATGGTGTCGGCCTGCTGGTCGTCGGCGAAGATGAAGACGACGCTCGGACGGTCGTCCGCGGCGAACACGGAGGCGGCGAACACGGCGAGCAGGGAACCGAGGCGGGGACGCATGAGCATGGGCGTAAAGCGGGGTGGGCGCGTAAGCCGATGCGCAACAACCGCCCCGACGCAACTCCGCAGGCGGGGCGGTTGTTCTGGAAATGGCCGCGAAGAGGCCCAGGAGGCGCACGAGCTGGAACCGGTCCCACGCCTTGGTTCCGTTCCGTGCCTTCCGTGTATTCCGTGGGCCAACCCAGCTCGGTTTCGTGCCTTTCGTGTGTTTCGTGATTCTTCTCCGCGGCTCTGCGGGATTCAGCTCAGCCACTCGGTGATTTTCCGTGCTCGCGCACCGCATCCCCCGGCCTACGGTCGCGCCCCATGTCAACTTCCGCCACCCGTGCCGACGGCCGCCAACCCGCGCAATTGCGCCCGATCACCTTCGAGGCCGATATCGCGCCCCACGCCACCGGCTCCGTGCTCGTCTCGTTCGGCCGCACCCGCGTCATCTGCGCCGCCACCGTCGAGCCCGGCGTGCCGACTTGGATGAAGCAGCAGAAAATCAGCGGCGGCTGGCTCACCGCCGAGTACTCGATGCTCCCCTACTCCACCCACGAGCGAAAGGCCCGCGATATCTCCCGCGGCAAGATCGACGGCCGTACCGTCGAGATCCAGCGCCTGATCGGTCGCTCGCTCCGCGCCGTCCTCAACCTCGAGAAGCTCGGCGCCAACACCCTGTGGGTCGACTGTGACGTACTCCAGGCCGACGGCGGCACGCGCACCGCCGCGATCACCGGCGCCTGGCTCGCCGCCCGTCTCGCGGTGCAGCGGCTCATCGACGACAAACGCCTCGCCGAAAACCCCCTCGCCGATTCCGTCGCCGCCGTGAGCGTCGGCGTCTTCGGCGGCGCCGAGCTCCTCGACCTCGCTTACGTCGAGGACAAGGACGCCGAGGTGGACTTCAACGTGGTGATGACCGGCCGCGGACAGTTCGTCGAGGTGCAGGGCTCCGGGGAGGAGGCGACATTCTCGCCCGACCAACTCACCAGCCTCGTCGCGCTCGCCCAGCGCGGGCTGCGCGAGGTCACGGCGCTGCAGACGGCTTTCCTCGCAAAACGCCTCCTTTGACGCGCGGCCTGGGTTCCGGCGCGGCGACCGGCGCCGCGGGGGGCGGGCCTCCGAAATTACCGCCCTCCGCCGCCCGGACAAACCCTTCCGTCACGGTCTTCAATTCCT
>Ga0255127_1000423_pt1 | contig 21967 bp, 15 predicted proteins | sample Law_Miss_RepB_8d_FD_188555 | JGI IMG/M metagenome (GOLD analysis project Ga0255127, IMG submission 188555) | Freshwater microbial communities from St. Lawrence River, New York, United States - Law_Miss_RepB_8d | ecosystem: Environmental > Aquatic > Freshwater > River | place: USA: New York...
CCGGTCATGGCGCGGAGTTGCCCGACAAGGGCTGGTGTGATCTCAGGCATGAAGAATATCGATTGAGGGTGGTGTGTTGTGTGAAAACGCGCCGGAGCGTCATCCGCTACGGCGCGTTCGAGAGAGAGGTATGATCAGGCGGCGGTCGGAGCAACCGGAGCGGCTTCGGTCGGAGCCGGGGCAGCAGCCGGGGCGGCAGCGGGAGCGGGAGCGGCGGGCTCGTCGCGGTTGATCCGGCGGCTCTTCTTGGCATCGGCCTCGGCCTTGCCCTGGGCAATGGCTTCGGTGACGGCCTGGAGGAGGATCTTGATGGAGCGGATGGCGTCGTCGTTGCCGGCGATCGGGTAGTCGACCAGATCGGGGTCGGCGTTGGTATCGACGATGGCGACCAGCGGGATGCGCAGGCGGCGGGCCTCGGCGACCGCGTTGTGCTCGCGCTTGAGGTCGATCACGAACATCACGTCGGGAGCGGCGTCGATGGTGCGGAGACCGTCGAGGTTCTTGAAGAGCCGCTGATGTTCGCGGCGGATCATGGACTGCTCCTGCTTGACGTACTGGTTGATCGAGCCGTCTGACTCCATGCGCTCGATTTCCTTCATGCGCTTCATGGAGCGCTTGACGGTCTTGAGGTTGGTCAGGGTGCCGCCGAGCCAGCGCTCGGTGACGAAAGGTTGTCCACAAGCCTTGGCCGACTCCTTGACGGCTTCCTGGGCCTGCTTCTTGGTGCCCACGAACAGGATGTTGCCGCCCTTGGCCGCGGTGGCGGACAGGAACTTGCAGGCCTCTTCGATCTGGCCGACCGTCTTGGACAGGTCGATGACGTGGATGCCGTTGCGGGCCTCGAAGATGAAACGCTTCATCTTGGGGTTCCAGCGACGGGTCTGATGGCCGAAATGAACGCCTGCTTCGAGGAGTTCCTTGATTCCGATGGTGCTCATGTTTTTGACACTACTTCCTGGTATTGGGCGACGACGCTCGCACGGGGTGCAGCTGAGGTTCCCATCCGGCGGAAGGGCCGGATTATTCAGTTAGGTACGATTGTGGCCACCCCACGCACATGCGTCGGGCCGGTTTAAGGCCGCGGCCTGCCAAGTGAAAACCACCTGCAGGAACGGCAAGCCTACCTCTTCGAAAATCCCCAGCAACAGGTTTTTCCACCCCTTTCCCCGAGGGGTCGGTCCCTCACTTTTACACAAAAGGGGGCACTTCATACTATCTTCCTGCCCTTGCAGAAGTTCCTGCGGGGCAGCTTTGCGCAGGCAGGTAGGTTTGGGGAAAGGGTGTGACTCTACGGAACGGTTCCATTGGATCCGCCACGCCATCCCTTTCATCCCCACTGGATCCTTCCGTTTAGCCCAAGATGGCGCGAACGATGGAACCGTGGACGTCGGTGAGGCGATGGTCGCGGCCGCCGTAACGGTAGGTCAGGCGCTCGTGGTCGAGTCCGAGGCAGTGGAGGAGGGTGGCGTGGAGATCGTGGATGTGGACAGGGTTCTCCACGGCCTTGCCCCCGAAATCGTCGGTTTGCCCATGGACCAGGCCTCCGCGGACGCCGCCTCCGGCCATCCAGACGGTGAAACCCTGATGGTTGTGGTCGCGGCCGTCGTCCTGGCGGCTGTCGGGGGTGCGTCCGAATTCGCCTCCCCAGAGCACGAGGGTGTCTTCGAGCAACCCGCGGGCGGCGAGGTCCTGCAGCAGGGCCGCGGCGGGGCGGTCGAGCGCGCGGGCATTCTTGCGGAGCGAGTTCTCCAGATTCCGATGTTGATCCCATCCGCCGAGATTGACCTCGATGAATCGCGCGCCGGCCTCGGCGAAGCGGCGGGCCAGAAGACATTGCCGGGCGAAGCCGTCGTTGCCGGTCTCACCGACGCCGTAGAGGGCTCGGGTGGCTGTGCTTTCCTTGGTCAGATCCAGCAGGTCGGGGACTTCCGACTGCATGCGGAAGGCCAGTTCGCTGGCCTCGATGGCCGCTTCGATGGGGCCGTGGGTCTCCGGCGCCAGCATCGAGCGTCGGTCCTCGTTCATGGCCTGGATCAAGTCGAGCTGTCGCCGCTGTTGGCTGGCGGTGAGCTGCGGGTGGCTGACGTGGCGCATGCCGGCGTCGGCGGAACCTTCCCGGCCCGAACCGATGCGCGTGCCCTGGTAGACCGCCGGCAGGAAGGCGCTGCCGTAATTGGCCGCCCCTGATTGGGCCGGAGGACTGATGCTGATGAACCCGGGCAGATTTTCGTTGGCGTTGCCCAGCCCGTAGAGGACCCAGGCTCCCATCGAGGGTCGGACGAACCGGGCGCTGCCGGTGTGCAGTTGCGTGAAGGCCTGCGGGTGGTTGGGGATGTCGGTCCGCATGGAGTGGATCATGCAGAGCCGGTCGGCCTGGCCCGCGAGGTGCGGGAAGAGCTCGCTCATCCAGAGGCCCGACTGGCCATGCCGCCGGAAGGCGAAAGGTGAGCCGATCAGCCGGGTCCCCTTGCCTCGGCCTGGTCCGGGTTTTCCATGGTCCAGACGCAGTCGGGGTTTGTGGTCGAAGGTGTCCTGATGCGAGGGGCCGCCCTGCATGCACAGGAAGATGACCCGCTGCGCCCGGGAACGATGATGGGGGACGGGGCGGACTGAGGCCGAGCCTTGTCCGGTTTCAGCGCCACCCGAGGCGGTTGCGCTCAGGCCTTGGAAGGCCATCCATCCGAATCCAGCGGCCGCGGTCTTGAGCAGGGTCCGTCGATTCAGCGGGCCGATGCCGGTCGGTGTTGTGGGATCCAGAGGGGGCATGGGTCAGGGAAGGTAGCGGAATTCGGCACAGGCGAAGAGGGCCTGGGCGAACAGGGTCCAGGCCTCGTCTCGGCCAGCGGGTCGTCCGGTGCGGGTGTCGCGGGCCAGGGTTTCGGAACGAATGAATTCGAGCGCGCGCGCCGCCTCCTGGGGTGCCGGATCGCGGGCGAAGGCCCATCGGTAGGCCTGGCGGATCCGGGCCGCGTCGCCACCAGCTTGCCGCAGCAGTCTCTGGCCAAAGGCTTGTGCCTGATCCCTGGAAAAGGGGCTGTTCATGAGGAACAGGGTTTGTGCCGGAACCAGCGTTTCATCGCGTTGGGTCACCACAAGGCTGGGCTCGGCGAAATCAAACACATCCAGCACATCGGCCACGGTATCGCGGATCACCGGCAGGTACAGGCTGCGGCGGTTCATGTTCTCACTGGCCCGCTCGACCCCAGGCCGACTCATTAGCGGGCGGGCGTTGTCTTGAGGATCGCCTATTTGGGCAACGAGCGACCCACGGAGCGGTCGGGGATCCAGGGTTCCGGCGGCGCTGAGCATCGCATCGCGGATGGATTCGGCATCGAGGCGCCTCGGCCTGGCTCGCCACAGGAGTTCATCGTCGGGATCGATGGCTTGGCATTCTGGGTCGGCCTCGGACGAGAGTCGGTAGGTGCGGCTGAGAACTAATTCGCGGATGAGGGACTTGGTGGACCCGCCCCCCGCCTGGAATTTTCGAGCCAGATAATCCAGCAATTCCGGGTGTGTGGGCCTGTGTCCGCCGAGTCCGAAGTCGTCGGCGCTGGGCACCAGGCCCCGTCCGAACAGGTGCAGCCAAATGCGGTTGACGGCGACGCGCGCGGTCAACGGGTTGTCGGGGTGGGTCAGCCACGCGGCCCATTCACGGCGGCCGCTTTCATGGGCGGGCATCGGGTCCGGCGATGTCGGTCCCAGCCGTTGGGGTAGTCCTCGGGGAACCCGGCCGGAGCGCTGGGTCACCTCGCCACGAATCAGGAAAAAGGCGTCTTCGGGCTTTGAGTCGCGCACCCCCATGGCCAACGCGTTCGTGGCCCTGCGGTCCGGGATCTCCCGGGCGGCCGACGCGCGTCGACCGTTCCGCTTCCGGGTCGTTGCTCCGGGATCGGGTGGCAGCGCCAGTTCGGCCCGAGGTGATCGCTCCAGCGGTATCAGCCTCGAAGGTTGCCGGTTGCGGGCCTTGTCGCCGGTGGTGCCATAGCAGGTCTCGGTGCTGCGGAAGATCCCTGCCAGGGCGTAGTAATCGCGCTGCGAAATTGGGTCGGACTTGTGGTCATGGCAGCGGGCGCAGGCCACGGTGATGCCCAGGATGGCCCGGGTGGTGGTGTCGATCTGCTCGTCCACCAGGTCGGCCAGAAATTGCTCGCGGCGACCTTCGTTGAGCCCCTTGGTTCCGATGGCCAGGAATCCGGTGGCGATGATCAGGGCGTCACGCCGATCCGGCGGTGCCGTCGCGGCGAGCAGGTCGCCGGCGATTTGTTCCCGGACGAACTCCGCGTAGGGTTTGTCGTGGTTGAAGGCGTCGACCACCCAGTCGCGATACCGCCAGGCCTCGGGGAAGGGGTGATTCCGCTCCTTGCCTGCGCTTTCCGCAAACCGGGCGATGTCGAGCCAATGCCGTGCCCACCGTTGGCCGAAGGTCGTGCTCGAGAGCCATTCGTCGACCTGCGCGGCATAGCGCGATTCCGGCACCGTGCCGCTGTTGTCCGGTTGGAAGGCGCTGACCTGTTCCGGGGTGGGCGGCAATCCGGTGAGGTCGAAGCTCGCCCGCCTCAGCCACTCCAGCGGTGAGGTTGCACGCACCGGTTTCAATCCGGCCGCCTCGAGCCGAGCCAAAATGAACGCATCGACCGGACGTATCAGCCAAGCCGTGTCTCGAACGGGCGGCGGTTCCGGATCGCTGACAGGGGCAAAGGCCCAATGATTGGCCTTCGCAGCTCCGTTCTTGGCAGAGGGTGTCTCCGCCGCCCTAGTCAGCGCCGCGGTGGCTCCTAAGGAATACAGGAGAAACACGAGCAAAATGGTCGAACGACTGCCCATTAGTGAGTGATCACCTTGTCCGACGGTGGCCGGGTTGAAAAGGTTTCATCGTGACGGCCCTCTGAGGCAGGCTGATCCGCGTGAAACGGATTGAAGCTTGGTTTCCTACGTTCATCTACAGCGCGCGATTGCGGCCCAACGGCTCGGCGTTCAATCGTGAACTGCTCAAGGAATGCCACCAATTCCGAGATTTTGATGAAACTGGGCGCAAGTGGTCCAAGAAGAACTACCCCGGCGGGTACACGTCGTATGGGTCGATGGATCGATTGCACACCATTTCTTCGACCTTCACAGAACTCGAGCGCCTGATCGACCGGCACGTCCGTGCTTATGCCAAGTCTCTGGAGTGGGATCTCGGGGGCCGGGGGCTGCGGATGTCTGATTGCTGGATCAACATCATGCCTCAGGGCGTGACCCACAGCCTTCACCTACACCCCAACTCGGTGGTCAGCGGTACCTATTATGTGGCCACGCCGCGGGGTTGCGCTGGTTTGAAGTTCGAGGATCCCCGGATGAGCAAGTTCATGGCGGCTCCTCCGGTGTCCGGTGAAGGAAATCCGCGGTCCCGGCGCTATGTGACCTACCCGGCCACCGCCGGCAACGTGACACTCTTTGAGAGCTGGCTACGCCACGAGGTGCCCTCCAACCCCCTGAAGGCCGAGCGCATTAGCATCAGCTTCAATTACGACTGGGCCTGAACCGTCCGGGTCCGGTGCGGTTGATGGCTCTAGGAACGAGTCGGGGCCTTCGATGCGCGTTGGGATCGAGTGGTCTTTTTCTTCGCCCCCGAGGTCCGCGCATGCGGGATCTGGTCGTGGATGAGCCCGTTGCTGGCGATGAGGCCGTATCGGTGCTCCCCGGGCAGTGCCTGCGTGACAAAGGATCCGCCGGCGCATTCCACGATGAGTCCACCGGCCGCGATGTCCCAGAGTCGGACCCCGGCCTCGACGTAGGCATCGAAGCGGCCGCAGGCGACGTAAGTGAGGGCCAACGCGGCCGAGCCCATGATGCGGATCTTGCGCACGCGGTGGGTGAGTTCGAGGAAGTCGGCCTGTGCGGCCTTCAGGCTGTCTTGGCTCTTGGCGAATCCGAGTGACACGATGGATTCATCCAACCGGGCGCGGGTGCTGACCTTGGCGATGCGGCCGTTGAGACGGGCCGGCTTGCCTCGGATCGCCGTCCACAAGTCGTTCATGAAGGGGTCGTACACCACGCCGACTTCGCTGTGAAAACCGTCGGCCGTGCGCACTTGCAAGGCGATGCTCACGGCGGCATGGGGGATCCCATAGGCGAAGTTCACCGTGCCATCAATGGGGTCTACCACCCAGCGGGCCACTGCCTGTTCACTGGCGTCGTCGATACCCTCCTCGCCCAGAACTGGAATCGACGGGAAGGCCTGAGCCAATACCCGGGTGATGAGCTTCTGGCACCGGACATCCAGCTCGAGCTTGATGTCGTGCTGATGGGATTCGTTGACTTGCTTGGCGCGTCGCAGGTGCTTCTTCATCAACGCTCCAGCCTGATGCGCCGCATCGACGGCGGCGGCCAGAGCTTGTGGGTTCGAGGGGGGGCGGGAGGAAGGGATTGTTCGGCTCATCGTCGCAACTCCGAGTCTGAACCGTCCCCGTCTCGAACATCAATGATGGACCCGAAAGCGGGGTGGGTGTCGTGAAGGTCAGAACATCGGTTGGTTTCGCCGATCACGCCGGTAGTCCGAAGCGGACATGGGCTTCGTCGGTGGAGATCTTCAGCGAGGTGCACACGTGTCGGGAGGCCAGTTGCAACACGGCCGACCGGACCATTTCATCGAACTGCTTCGGCGGTAGCGCCACACCTTCGTGTGCGATTTCACGGATGTGCAGTTTGCGGTCCAGCAAATCGGTCAGAAAGGTCTCACAGGTAACCGGGTCGTCGGTGGTGAAGTGCGACGCGGGCAGTTTGCCATGCTGATCGATGTCGTAGGTGACTTTGTATTTGGGGAGCATGATGGGGAGTGGGTTGATGGTTTGGGCCCTCAACCTGTGATGGGTGCGGATAACCTCGGTTGGCAGGCTGTTTTCTGAGCGCAAAAAGTCTAGGGGTTGATTTCTCGAGCGCTTCTCCGCGTTTGCTTCGATTGCATCGGCTTTTGCCTTCAAACCGGTTTATTCCTCCGATTCCCCGACTTGAAATCATCCCCGGCGTTGCCACGGGCCGGGCTTGTCGCATGCTCTGCGCCCCGATCGCATGACCGACCCGCGCATAGATGAACTCCGGCAACTGCTGCCGCGCTGCATGCTGTCGGACTGGGTTCGGCTGGGCGCGCGCGCGGCCCGCTGGGTCCGGGAAGGTCGTCCTTTAGGCGAAGGACCCCACCCGCTGGATCGGCTTATGGAACAGGCGCGGAGTTCCATTGAACGCCGTGAACTTCGGGTGCAAACGATGCCTCGCCCGCAATACCCGCCCGGTTTGCCCATTTCGGCGCGCAAGGACGACATCGTGGCCGCGATCCGAGCTCATCCGGTGGTGGTCATTGCCGGTGAGACCGGCTCAGGCAAGACGACCCAAATCCCCAAGATGTGCCTGGAGGCCGGACTCGGGGCTCGGGCCATGATTGGTTGCACCCAGCCCCGTCGCGTGGCCGCGTTGTCCATCTCGCGACGCATCGCCGAAGAACTGGACGTGTCCTGGGGCCGCGAGGTGGGTTGCAAGATCCGCTTCGACGACCGGTCCGGCACCGACACGGTCATCAAGCTGATGACGGACGGTATGCTGCTGGCCGAGGTGCAGGGCGACCCGACCTTGGCCGAATACGAGGCCATCATCATCGACGAGGCCCATGAGCGTTCGCTGAACATTGATTTCCTGCTCGGGCACCTCAAGAACCTCTTGGCTCAGCGCCCCGACCTGAAGGTCATCATCACTTCGGCCACCATCGACACGGCGGCCTTCTCGAAAGCCTTCAACGACGCTCCGATCATCGAAGTTTCTGGGCGCACGTTCCCGGTGGAGGTCGAGTATCGGCCGCCCGGCGGAGAGGGGGCTTCGTCGGATCCGGCCGACACCGACTTTGTCGACGCGGCCGCCCGTGAATGCGAGCGTCTGTTCTATGAGACCGGCGTGGGCGACGTGCTCATCTTCCTGCCCGGTGAACGCGACATCCGCGAATGCGCGGACCTGATCGAGGGACGATTGGGCTCCGAGGCGCAGGTGGTTCCGCTTTTCGGGCGGCTGAGTTCCGGTGATCAGCAACAGGTTTTCAGTCCGTCGTCCCGTCGCAAGGTGGTCATTGCCACCAACATTGCCGAGACCTCGCTCACCATTCCGGGCATCCGCTTCGTCATCGACTCCGGCCTGGTCCGGATGAGCCGCTACAATGCCCGCACCCGCACCCGACGGTTGCCGGTCGAGGCGGTGTCCCAAAGCAGCGCCAACCAGCGCAAGGGACGGGCTGGCCGTGTCGAGGCCGGCGTGTGCATCCGACTCTATTCCGAGGAGGACTTCGAAGCGCGCAGCCCGTTCACGCAGCCCGAAATCCAGCGGGCCAACTTGGCCGAGGTCATCTTGCGCATGAAGGCCTCGCGCCTCGGCGACATCGAGACCTTCCCGTTCCTCAATCCGCCGGCTCCGATGGCCATTAGCGGGGGCTACTCTCTGCTGCAGGAACTGGGAGCCCTCGACGAACAGCGCGAATTGACGGCCTTGGGCCGTGATTTGGCCCGCCTGCCCATTGATCCCACGTTGGGTCGGATGCTCCTGCAGGCGCAGACCGAGCACGCGGGCCGCGAACTCCTCATCATCGCCGCCGGCCTGAGCATTCAGGACCCCCGCGAGCGCCCACTCGACCAGCGCGAGGCGGCCGACAAGGCGCACCGCCGCTTCATGCATTCGCAGTCCGACTTCCTGTCGCTGCTCGGGTTGTGGAATGGCGTGCACGACCAGTGGGAGTCGCTGCGCACCCAGGGGGCGCGGCGCAAGTTCTGCCGCCAGCACTTCCTCTCGTACCTGCGCATGCGCGAATGGCAGGACTTGCATGGCCAATTACAAGGGGCCTTGGAAGACCTCGACGGCGTGAAGCTCAACGAGCGCCCGGCCGAGGAAGACGCGGTCCATCGCTGCATCTTGGCCGGTCTGCTGGGGCACGTGGCCGTCCGCCAGGAACGCAATGTGTACAAGGGCGTCGGCAACCGCATGGTGTCGGTGTTTCCGGGGTCGGTGCTGTACGACCGGCCCGAGCGTTCGCCGAGGCAGGATCGCCGCCCGCCGCCCGCCGGCCCCGCCGCGGCCAAACCCGAGAAAACCCGGCAGCCCGCTTGGATGGTTTGTGGCGAGATCGTCGAGACCTCCCAGTTGTTCGCCCGCACCTTGGCTGCCATCGATCCGCAGTGGATCGTCCGACTGGCCCCGCACCTCTGCAAAGTGACCCACCAGAACGCTCATTGGAGCGCCAGCGCCGGCCGTGTGCTCGTCGAGGAGAAGACCACCTTCCACGGCCTCGAGGTCTTCGCCCGCAAGGTGGCCTATGGAAACATCGCCCCCCGCGAGGCCACGGCGATCTTCATCCGCTCGGCGCTGGTTGAAGATGACTTGCTGCCCCCGGCTCTCTCCGGCCGGAACGACGACTTCGATGGCGACGACGACCGGGCCGTGGTCCGGGCCATGCAGACGGCCGCGCCCTCGGCCGAACCGCGTTTCATGGCGGCCAACCGGGCGCTCCGCGAAAAGGTGGAGAACTGGCAAACCCGCTTGCGGCGCAACACCGTGGACCTCGATCAGGTCTTCTTCGAATTCTACGCCCGGCACTTGGAAAACATCTCGTCGCTGCACGAATTGCACCGGTTGATGCGCGACCACACCGAGTCCGGGTTTTTGTGTGCCACCGAGCCGGAGATCACCGGCGGCAAAGACCTGCATCTCGATGAGAACGCTTTCCCCGACAGCGTGACGGTCGATGGCCAGGTGGTGCCACTGGTGTACGCGTATGCGCCCGGCGAGGCTCACGACGGTGTCACCGTAAAGTTGCCCGCACCCTTGGCCCAGCGGGCTGGGGCCGCTGTCCTGGAGTGGGCAGTGCCCGGGTTGCGCGAAGCCAAGATCGAGGAACTGCTCCGGGCGTTGCCCAAATCGCTGCGACGGGAATTGATGCCCTTTCCGCCCAAGGTGCCGGAAATCGTTCGCGAATTTCAGCCGCAGGGAACTTCGTTCTTTGCCGACCTCGCTCGGTTTTTGACCCAGCGCTACGGAGTGCCGGTCCCTGAAGAGGCTTGGGGCTCCGAGGCTGTGCCCGCCCACCTGAAGTTGCGCTTCGAATTGTTGGGTTCCGATCGCCGGACCCTCGTGGCAAGCCGTGATCTCCAGGAGGCCCGCACGCGACTGCCCCAAGCGGCGCCGAAGACCGTAGGCGATCCGCCGGCCTGGCATCAGGCGGTGCGACGTTGGGAGCGCCCGGCCATGACGGCTTGGAGTTGTGGTGATTTGCCGGAACGCATCACTGTGGTCGATGACCCGGTGTTTCCGGTAATGGCTTGGCCTGGCTTGGAACGCGAAGGGGGCGCGGTGAATGTCCGCCTGTTCCGCACCCGCGAGGCTTGTCAATCGGCCTCGCTTTTGGGCTTCCAGCGGTTGGTGGAGTTGGCCTTGTCGAAGGATCTCGCCTGGGTGGAGAAGGAGCTTCGTGCGTTGGCTCGCTTTGATGCGGCTTATGCCGCAATCGGTACCGCGTCGGAGTTGCGGGAGAGCGCCTTCCGTCATTTGTTGCGCCACATTCTCCCCGCCGGATTGCCGGAAGTGTTGACCGCGGCCGCCTTCGAAGCGGCGGTGGTTCAGGGTCGGGAGCGAATCGTGGGATTGGTCCCGAAATTCATGGACCAGCTGGCCCTCGTCCTCCAGGCACTCCAATTGGCCCGGGCCCGCATCGGGTTGCCCGCGCCGGTCAAGGCCCTGCCTCCCAAGACCCGCACCCTCAACGACCTGAGCCAACTGGGCGCTTTGCTGGCGAACGCTCCGGCCGCCGGCAAGGGGGGCGCCAAGGCTCCGGCTCATTCCGCGGCCTCCGTCGAGGGACGCCCGGCCACATTGCCCGAAGAATTGGCGTTCCTCATGCCATCGGCCTTTTTGGACGGCATCGAGTTCGAGACGCTGCGCCAGTTGCCTCGGTATCTCAAAGCCCTGACCCTGAGGGCCGAACGGGCGGCCAACAACCCGGTCAAGGATGGGGAGCGTGCCAAGGCGGTCGCTCCCTATCAGGCCGCGTTGCACCGTCTGCGGACCGCTTCGCCAGCAAATCCCGACGCGGCCCGCCGGATCGACGGGTTCCGTTGGCTTCTCGAAGAATACAAGGTGTCCCTCTTCGCACAGGAACTCGGAACGGCGGTGCCTGTTTCTCCCAAGCGGTTGGATGATTATTTGGCATCGATGCGTTGATGAAAATCATGGCCGCCTGACGAGATATTCTGGAGACAGGTGACAATTTGATGTCAGGTTGACGCCACTTGAACTCATCCGCCCTCCAACAGAATTGAATTCGGATATGCTTTTCCCAGACGTTTGTTCCCGTCTCACTCCGGTGCTCTCAGTGCTCCTCCTGAGTGCGCTCTTCGGATCCCCCCAATCGCTCAGCGCCCAGGCGGCCGCCAAGAAGGTGACCCTGGAAATCAGCGTGGGCACCAACAACACCCTGGTTCTGCCGCGCACCGTGTTCGGCAAGGAGCATTTGATGTCCGCCTCGCGGATTCCGCAGTCGCTGGCCGCGACCTCCACGGGATTGTCGGGCAAGATCGTGAAGTTCGAGCTCTTCCACGACGGCGTCGATTTGTACGAGGCCACCGACGGCTTGGTGGTGACCAAGGACCTGCCGGCCCGCCGCATCCTCACGACCTTCCCCATCGTCGAGCAGGATGCCAACAAGGTGGTCATCGATTTCAACCGGGGCATGCGCCGGCTCTATACGGAGATCTGGTACGGACAGGGCCGCGGTTTCAACGCGATGTCCCGCGATGAATCGCTGGAAATCCCGCAATCGCGGGTGTTCCAGGCCGAGAAGCTCGACAACCAATTGTCCATTCGCCAGAGCGTCCAGGTCCGCGACCGCGAGGCCATGGCCAACGTCGAGCAGCGCTTCGAGGTGCGCTACTTCTTCACGCCCTACGAGGCCGGCACCTACAAGGGCAAGGAGGCTCCGGGTTCGGACCTGCGCTACGCTCGCTTCTTTGAGACCCAGGCCCGGTTGGAGGAAAGCACTGGTCGGCCCTCTCCGCAGATGGCCCGTTTCGATGTCTCCAAGCCGGTGATCTTCCACTACAGCGCCAACACCCCGGCCGACTACGTGGAGGCGGTGAAGGATGGTATCCTGTATTGGAACCGCGCCTTCGGCACCAATCTGGTCCGCGCCGAGAAGGCTCCGGCCGGCGTCACCGCACCCGACTCCCGCTACAACATTGTGCAGTGGGTTCCGTGGGACAACGCCGGCTTCGCCTACGCCGACATCCTCATCGACCCGCGCACGGGTCAGTCCGAACACGGTCAGGCTTACATGACCAGTGTGTTTGCCTTGAGCGGAAAGGCTCGCGCCCGGGCGTTGCTGCGTTCGATGCGCGACATCGTGGCCGACAAGAAGAAGCTCACTGCCGATGCCGTGGGTGGTGAGGCCGCGCAAGGCTTCCCCTGGATGACTGCCAATGGCCTGTGCCACATGCAGTCGGTGGAATTTGCCCACCAATACGCCCAAGGTCTGGAAGATTTGTTGTCCAATGAAACGCTGACCGATGCCGGCGCCTTGCGGGCCTCGCAAGACTACGTCCGGGAGGTGGTGGCCCACGAGGTGGGGCACGTGCTCGGTCTGCGGCACAACTTCGCCGGCAGCGTTTCGGCCAACATGAGCCGCCAGCAAATCGACGAGTGGTTTCAGGCCTACGTCACTGGGCAGAGCCTTGATGCCTACACCAACCACTTCGCTTCGTCGTCCATCATGGAGTACACGGTTTTCAAATCGGCCGTGCAAGTCGGGTGGTTCATTCGCACTCGCAAGGAGCCCCTGCCGCATGACAAGGCGACCATCCAGTGGGGCTATTTCGGTGGCCAGGAGCCCCGTGACAAGAAAATGCTCTTTGGTTCTGACGAACTGGTCGGCACCTACGGCGACCTGCAGCGTTTTGACGAAGGCGTTGAACCCGTGGTCGGGGCCTACTCGCAGTTGGCCGACGATATCCGCCTGCTCCCCAACAGCCTCATCGAAACCTTCATCGCGGCCAAGGCGCCGCGCGATTCGCGGGACGCCACGCCCATCGCCGAGGTGAACCTCTCGCCCGCCCGCTACGCCGCCCAGACGGCCAATCACTTCGCCTCCATGCTCGGTTGGTTCCGTTCCTCGGCCCGCTCGCTGCGGGTGGAGAACCAGTTTGATTTCATCGGTGAGCTGAACCAAAAGGACCGTGCCAAGGCCCACTGGAAGGACTTGAACGACCAGGTCGAGCGCATTGGTGGCGTGGACCGTGCCCTGTTCAGCTTCCTGCCTCTCGATCTGAAGCTGGAACTCAAGGACCCGCCCAAGGGGGTTCCCACGGCTGACAAGGTGAGTGAAGCCACGCTCATGGGCCGATTGCGGAAGCTTCTGGATGCCCCGGCTTACACCAACTTCGTGGGCCTAGACGAAAAGAAATACGCCTTCAGTGCCGCCGAGAAGGAGTTGATCCTGAAGCGTGGCGAGAAGTTCTTCCGTGAATTCGAGAAGGAGTTGGTCAAGCAAGTCTGCGCCCGTCTCGAGAACGCTCCGCGCGACCTCGGTATCGTAGCCCAGGAAAGCCTCGAGGACAGCGACATCACCTCGAAGGTGGAGCAGCGCATCATCGACACCGCCCGCCTGGTGCTCACCGCCAAGGACGAAACCAAGCGTCTCAAGGGCAAGGTGGACAAGAGCCTCGTGGAGGTCGTCGACTTCCGTTACGAGCCCGAGGTCCGCATGGCCGCGGCCAAAATGCTCAACGACAAGACCGGGACTTATCGCGGTTGGGCCACCGAAGCCAAGGGTGACTTGAACAAGTCCCTGAAGGACGACATCGACGGCGCCTTGAACATCGCCAACTTCAAGGACTTCAAGGACTCCATGCTCTCGCGGACGTTGCGTGAGTGGTACCTGAAGCAGCAGGACATCTTGGGCCTGCTGCCGCCGAAGCCGGCTGGCAAGTGAGTGGGGGCGCAGGATCAGTCCTCCGCTCGCAGGGAACGTGGGGACAGGCTGGGCTTTCGCGCTGAACGCGCGAGGGGGTGAGGGAGTTCACGTTCCAGTGCTTGCTCCGGCCTGATCCTGCTGGTGTTAGGGTTGTGGGGGTGGGGGGCGCAGGATCAGTCCTCCGGTTCGATTCGGCTGCGGCCTCCGGATCGGCCCTCGGAAGCCCCAATTGAACTCGAACCTGACCACCGCCGGATTTGCCATGGGGAGAACCTTCCAGCAAGGTGGAGGAACGCTATGGCCGAACACAACGACTCGCGCATTCCGGTGACCGTCCTCACGGGCTTTCTTGGCGCCGGCAAGACCACCTTGTTGAACCGCATCCTGACCGCCAATCACGGCAAGCGCATCGCCGTGATCGAGAACGAGTTCGGTGAGATCGGCATCGACAACGAACTCGTTATCCAGGCCGACGAAGAAATCTTCGAAATGAACAATGGGTGCCTTTGCTGCACCGTCCGCGGCGACCTGATTCGCATCCTCGGCCAGCTCATGAAGCGCCGGAACAGGTTCGACTACGTGCTGGTCGAAACCACCGGCCTGGCGGATCCCGGCCCGGTCGCTCAGACCTTCTTCAGCGACGAAGAGATCAAGGATAACTTCCGTCTCGATGGCATCGTCACGCTTGTCGACGCCAAGCACATCTCCCTGCACCTCCACGACGCGCCCGAGGCCAAGGCGCAAATCGCCTTCGCTGACCGCATCGTCCTCAACAAGACCGACCTCGTGACGCCCGAGGAGTTGGCTCACCTCGAACGTCAGGTTCTGGCCATCAACCCGGTTGCCAAGATTCTGCATACCCAACAATCCAACCTCTCGGTGGATCAGGTCATCCACCTGCATGCTTTTGATCTGAACCACAAGCTCACCTTGGACGGGGATTTCTTGGAGAAAGCGCTGCCCTTTGAGTGGAGCGGCACACTTCATCTCGATGCAGGCGATTACACTCTGCGTCTCGACGCGGGCCCGGATGCCGTGATGGGCGCCGTGCTGCTCCAATTGGATACCCATAGTCACGAGCAGGGCCACGGCCACGATCATTCCCATGCCGAGCATGGTCACGACCACACTCATGACGATCACGGCCACGGCCATGACCACGGCCATGACCATGACCATGACCATGACCATGACCATGACCATGACCATGATCACGGGCACAGCCACGGCCACGTTGAGGAGTGCGGGGGTGGGCTGCACGACGCATTGCACCATGCCGAGGAAATCGCCGAAGGAGTCTTCAATGGCATCGGAACGGCCGTCCGCATGGGCGGAGTGATCAAGCCCGGCAAGACGCTCTACAAACTCATTCTCGGCGAGGACGGCATCACCGCCACTTTGCGCATTCCCGCCCACGGTAACTACGCCCTCTTCACCCAGCATGGGTTGGACGAGTTCAAGGGACGCATCGAACGCGACGGCAAGACGGTCGAGCCCACTCATGTTCATGAGCATGGCGGCCATGGTCACAACCACACCCACGACGAGACCGTCTCCAGTGTGGGTATCGAAGAGCGTCGGGAACTGGACGCCAAGAAGCTCAACGCGTGGCTGAGCGAACTGCTTCAGACCAAGGGTCAGGACATCTTCCGCATGAAGGGCATCCTCAACATCAAGGGACAGGCCAACCGCTTCGTGTTCCAGGGAGTTCACATGCTCTTCGAGGGCAAGCCTGACCGGGCGTGGAAAGACGCCCTAGAGCGCAAGAGCCAGTTGGTTTTCATCGGTCGCAATTTGGACCGTGAGGCTCTGAATGCCGGCTTCCGTCGCTGCCTGGCCTGAGAGTTGCCCCTCCAACCGAGTCTGTTGCACCGACCTCGAGATGAACGCTCCGCTCCGACCCGCCGAATGGGTCCTCGATCTCAACGAACCCATCGTCGCCTTGGCAGGCTCGCCGGATGGAAGACTCATCGCGGCCCTGGGTACCGAGGGTTCTGCCTGGGTGGTGGAGGCGTCGACCGGGCGTCGACTCCACACATTTCAGGCCCATGAGGGCGGGGGATTTCGCCTAGTCTGGGGGCCTTCGGGCACCTCGTTTGCCACGGCAGGTCAGGATGGTCAGGTTCGCCTCTGGAATGCCTTGACTGGAACCCAGACCGAATCGTTGCCCATGCCCTCGGCCTGGGTGGAGCAATTGACCGCATCGCCGGTGGGCGATCGGTGGGCGGCCGCCTCCGGCAAGACGGTGTGCATCGGGCGTCCTGGCGGGAGCGGTTGGACCCACACATTGGGCGGCCATCGCAGCACCATCGCCGGGTTGGCCTGGTCGGCCGACGGACGATCCCTGGCCGTGGGCTGCTACGGCGGGGTGAGTGTGTACGACGCGGACACGGGGCGCGTCACCGCTGAGTTGCCTTGGAAGACGAGTTTGGTGTCGCTGGCGATTTCACCGGATGGCCGTTGGGTCGTCGCCGGCACTCAGGAAAACAGTGTGCAAATCTGGCCGCAGCCCTTCCGTGAGGGCGAAGAGTTGGCCATGTCGGGCTATGAAGCCAAAGTACGCAGCCTGGCCTGGCATCATTCCGGGCGATACCTCGCCACCGACGGCGGCCAGGAACCCATGGTGTGGGATTGCAGCGGCAAGGGGCCGGCGGGTTCCACGCCGCGTATCCTCGAGGGTCATCCGACCCGAGTCTCTTGCCTCTCCTACCAGAAGGCGGGACACCTTCTGGCCAGCGGTTGCCTGGGTGGCCGAGTGCTGTTCTGGAACGCAGGCAAGTCTTCGCAGCCATTGCGGGCTACCGTGTTGTCGTCCGCCGTCACAGTCTTGGGTTGGTTGCCGGGCGATGCCTGGGTGATGGCCGGATGTCGGGACGGCCGCTTGGCGCTGATCCCCGCTCCGAAGGTTTGAGCAGGCCGGAGGGTCCTTGGGCCTTGCGGTTGGATCGTCACGCGATCGCGGTCCTGCGACCCAAGCCCAAAAACTCCCGAAGGCGCGGGTGCTCGGGTTGATCGAGCACCGCCCGGGTCGGGCCAGTGGCCACCACGCGACCACCGTCGATGAAGACCACCCGGTGAGCGATGTCGCGAGCGAAGTTCAGTTCGTGGGTGACGAGCAACAGGGTCATGCCCTCGTCGGCGAGCCTGGCCAGCACCGACAGCACCTCGCCGCGCAGTTCCGGATCCAGAGCGCTGGTGGGCTCGTCGCACAGGAGGATCTGCGGTTTCATCGCCAGAGCCCGGGCGATGGCCACGCGCTGCTGCTGCCCGCCCGACAGTTGAGAAGGCCGGTGATGGGCGCGATCGGCCAAGCCTACCTTTGACAGCAGGTCCATCGCCTGTTCCCGGGCCTCGGCATCGGGTACTCGGTCCACGTGGAGGGGAGCCTCCATCACGTTCTCCAGGGCCGTCCGGTGCGGGAAGAGATTGAATTGCTGGAAGATCATCCCGGTGCGTCGGCGCAGTCGCTGGCGCAAGGCTCGGTCGGTGGCCTGCGGTGTTCCGGCCTCGATGCGCACGTCGCCGAGGCGCAACGATCCGGAGTCAGGCGTTTCCAGCCAATTGAGGCAGCGGAGCAGGGTGCTCTTGCCACAGCCGCTTGGGCCGATGAGGGCCACCACTTCGCCGGCTTCCTGATGGTGGTCGATGCCGTCGAGAACGGTGACGGAGCCGAAGCGTTTGCGCAGTCCGACGATCTCGATCATGGCTGCAGCCTCCGTTCGAGGGCCCGTGCCGCGGCCGAGGCCGCATGGCCCATGGCGAGGTAGATCGCCGCGGTGAGGATTCCCAGGCCGAGGTAATCGCCCGCGTCCAACGAGCGGATGAGGAATTCCTTGGTAAGTTCCACCAGGCCGATGACCGAGACGATGGAGGAGTCTTTGAAAAGGGCGATGAGGTCGTTGGTGATGCCCGGGAGACTGATGCGCAGCGCCTGGGGCAGGACGACCCGCCGCAAGGTCAGGGCCGGCGACAATCCCAAGGCCATCGCCGCCTCGGTCTGTCCACGCGGGACGGCCTCCAGCCCGGCGCGGAGATTCTCGGCCTCGTTGGCGGCGTAGTTGAGACCGAGGGTCAGTACGGCGGCGGCCCCGGCCGGGAGGTTCCAGCCGAGAGCCTGAGCCAGCCCGAAGTAAATGAAGTACAACTGCAGCAGCAGCGGCGTGCCCCGGAACACTTCGATGTAGACGATGGCCGTCCGTCGCAGGGCCGGGGTTCCGTAGCATCGGGAGAGAGCCAGCCCAAGTCCGCAGGTCATGGCCAAAGTCATGGAGGCCAGGGTGACCCACAGCGTGGTGATGGCGGCCTCGAGTAGGATCGGTAGGTAGCGGAGAGTTCTTCCCAAGCCGGCCTTGGGCCTGGGTGCCACGGACCCGCCGACGGCCGTGGGTTCGGCGGTGCTTGTGGCTCCGATGGCTCCGGAGATCCCGAAACTTCCCGAGGTTTCTGTGACCAAGGTCAGCCCAGTGGATGGTGAGGGTCGGGTTCCATTGGGTGCGATCGTGGTCGCAGGGCCGGCGGCCGGGGTCGTCTCGTGAGGCTCAGGCTTCCAGGAGGCCAGTCCCGCCTGCGCCGCATCCCAGAGTTGGTAGCGTTGGTAGATGCGTTCGAGAGTACCGTTGTGGATGAGGTCGCCGAGGGCTGCATTGATGTGGAACAGCAGGCGGTCGGACCCTAGCGGGACTGCGATGGCGTAATGCGACGGCGCAAAGGCCGGCCCGGCTCGTCGGAGTTGTGGACGGCCTTGGAGGTTAATCGTGGCGATCGGGGAGTCGGTGAGGACGGCGTCGATACGGCCGAGTTCGAGATCGCGGAAGTAGTTCACGTTCTCGTCGTACACGCGCACCTCAAGGCCGGGCTGCCGAGTGGCCAGTCGGTGGGACAGCGTGGAGGCCAGCACTCCGATGCGGCGGCCGGCGAGGTCTCCGAGGGTGCGGATGCCTGTGTCTGAGGCCCGCGTGACCAACTGTTGTCCGAACGTGAAGTACGGCCGGCTCATGGCCACCTGAGCGAGGTTCTCCGGCGTGCGCTCGAGGGCCGCGATGATAATGTCGAAATTGCCGCCCTGACGAAGGCCGGGAATAAGGTTGGCCCAGTTGAATTGGACGAAGCGGGACTGGCATCCGAGCCGATCGCACAACGCCTGGGCGAGTTCGACCTCGAAGCCGACGAGTTGGTCGGGCTGTTCAGCCGGATGAAAGATGTAAGGCGCCCCGCCCTCCGCATCATTCGCCCATCGGAGCACCTGGGGAATGCCGGGTTCCGGGGTCGGTGCCGCGCCGGCGGTGCTGCTGAGGCCGGCGGTCCACGCCAGGAGGATGAGGAGCAATGATTGGACGCGGCGCACCGTTCTGCGATTAGCGGGTGTCCCCGGGGTTTCTCAAGCGAATTACAAGAAGGAGCGCCCAGTACGAGGCACGTGGCCTGTCCCTCGCAGTGACACGAAAAGAGCCATTCCATCATCAACTTTGCATGTTCTTGGAGGGCTCCGCGGGATGGGGCCTCCGCTCGCAGGGAAGCTCTGAAGCATCCACCATTGCGCTGCGCGCCGGTATTTTTTGGTGTTCGCTTCCAGAACCCTCGGGGTCGGTCCCTCACATCTACACAAAAAGTGCCATACTATCATAAAATTGCTGCCTGGCTTGGGGAGGCTGGCGCCCGGTGACAGTGCCCTGAGGGCTCGGCGGAATGGGTGCTACGTTCGCAGGGAACGTTGGGCAAGGAGGAACTTTCGCGCTGGGGCGCGAGGGGGATCAGGATGTCGACGTTCCAGTGCTCACTTCGGACCCGTTCCGCTGCCGCCCAAGGTGCCTGCGGTGAAAATGTTAACCTTTATACCAGAGGCTGCCGTGCATCGCCTGCGTTGGTGAGGTGGTTTGGGGCGAACTCCGGGTTGGCCTTCATGGGCTGCGTTGGGCTTTCATCGGTGTTCGGCGTAATTGGCCGTCCATGCAATGAGCGAACACTGGGATGTGGTGGTGGTCGGGGGAGGTGCGGCAGGGCTGTTCTGTGCCCGGTCGGCGGGATTGCGTGGGCGGCGCGTGGAGTTGCTGGAGCACAATCCACGGCCCGGCAACAAGATCCTGATCTCCGGCGGAGGGCGCTGCAATTTCACCAACATCGGCGCGACGCCGGCCAACTACGTCACCTCGGGCAGTCCGCATTTCCTGAAGTCGTCGATGGCCCGGTTCACATCGGCCGATTTCCTTGCGCTGGTCGAGCGTCACGGGATCGCTTGGCATGAAAAGAAGCTGGGGCAGTTGTTCTGCGATCAGAGTTCAAAGCAGATCCTGCAACTGTTGGAACAGGAATGCGGCGATGCCGGGGTACGGATCACGGTGAACTGCAAGGTGGAGGGAGTGGAGCGGTTGCCCGAGGGCGGTTGGCGGATCCGCACCTCGCAGGGCGAGCGCACGGCCGATTCGCTGGTGATCGCCACGGGCGGGCTTTCGTTCCCGAAGCTGGGCGCGACGCCCTGGGGATACCACATCGCACGGCAATTCGGGGTGCCGCTGGTGGAGCCACGTCCCGGATTGGTGCCGCTGATGCTGCCGGCGGCACGTTACTCGGCGTTCACGGCGTTGAGTGGATTATCAATCGATGTCGAGACCTGGGTGAGTGCCGACCGGCCGCGCTTCCGCGAGAACACGCTGTTCACGCATCGCGGGCTCAGTGGTCCGTCGATCCTGCAAATCTCGAGCGTGCTCAAGCCGCGCGAATCGTTCCGGATCAATTTGCTGCCCGGCGTGGATGCAAAGGCATTCCTCATGTCACACCGGATGGGTGGCAAAGATCTGAAGTGGGCGCTGCGTCAGGTGCTGCCGGAGCGGTTCGTTCAGGCGTGGTTGGGGCCGAACGCGGCTCCACGGCCCTTGGCTCAATTGCCGCAACGCGAGATCGACACGTTGGCGACACAGCTCTCGGGCTGGGAGCTCCAACCAGACGGCGACGAAGGGTATCCGAAGGCGGAGGTGACGGTGGGTGGTGTGGACACCTCCGCGCTGTCGTCCAAGACGATGGAGTGTCGGGACGTGAAGGGGTTGTTCTTCATCGGCGAGGTGGTGGATGTGACCGGCTGGCTGGGCGGCTACAACTTCCAGTGGGCATGGGCCAGCGCCTATGCAGCCTCTCAGGCCGTCTGAGTGCGGCGGGCCTTTTCGGCAGCTACTGCGTTGGATCGGGGGTCGAGTACCGCAAGGGGTACACGACCACCGATCCGCCTTGTCCCTGCCGAAAATTCCTCGCCGCACTCAGGCGGCCTGGGCCGGGGAGCAGAGGGTACACGGACCCTCGATCCGCCTTGTCCCTGCCGAGAATGCCTCGCCGCACTCAGGCGGCCTGGGCCGGGGATCGGGGTGGCGGTTGTATTTCTCGTTGTGCCGCGAGGTCCTATCGGCTGAAGGGCTGGAGGTCGACCCGAGCGACTTCGGCTCCGCAGTACAGGCACACCGGGCGCTTGCCCATGAGCTTGCGGCTACACTTCGGGCAGTCGGGATTAACCTTGGCCACCTTGCCGTCGAGTTTGCCGTCTCGCAGATCGATCTCCTGGACCCGTTGGACGAGCTCTGCGTCGGTGCAGCCATGCTTCTCCTTGAGGATCGTCCACAGCGCTTCGGTGAGCATGAAGAGTTTCTCCACGTCGCACTGGATGATTTCGTTTTGGGCACGGACGTCGGTCGCAGCCCGGGAAACGGATTCGCCGCCATCGCGGTTTTGCGTGTCCATCAAGTGGACGGCACTGGAGAAAAGAACATCCTCAATCATGGTTGTGTATCCTGTGGAATGGATCCAACACAGCGACTGTCGCGGCGTTTGGATGAGCAGCAGCGTGCCGTAACATGCCCCAATTTTTAATCCAGGCAACCATCCATGCGGGAGCAGGCGAGTCTTTCCATGCGGTGAGACTCGAAAGGTCGGGTGGAATTTCGCGTCGCATCGCGGCTGTCACCCAAGCCGACCTGAAACAAGCTTATTTGCGAACCATCACGGTCGGCTTTTCGA
>Ga0255127_1000430_pt1 | contig 21645 bp, 18 predicted proteins | sample Law_Miss_RepB_8d_FD_188555 | JGI IMG/M metagenome (GOLD analysis project Ga0255127, IMG submission 188555) | Freshwater microbial communities from St. Lawrence River, New York, United States - Law_Miss_RepB_8d | ecosystem: Environmental > Aquatic > Freshwater > River | place: USA: New York...
ACAGGTGGCGCTCAGGTAGCAGCATGGAGGCCTAGACCATGGTTGCCTGGCTACTTGTTTGGGTCACATTTCTTCATTGTTGACGGGTGTGGCTATTTGTTCCGAGAGGGATTTTGGGAAATTTTTGAAATTTTTTTGGGGGGCGTTCCCACATGCTGACAAGCGGCAGGAACTCATTTAGGACTTGCGGCTTGCCTTGGATTGGATGCACCCGATCTGACGCGAACTCGTTGGGGAGGGGGCATGAAGCTTGCATTCCTTGAATTGTCAGCGGACGATCGCCGCTTGTGCAGCGAACAGGCGGTCCTAGCCATTGAAAGTAGAATTTACCCTTTGCTCCAACACCGATGTCGACCGCTACCAGTACGCCTACGACCGCGATGGCAACCGGCTCTACAAGTACAACAAAGTCCTCACCTCGTTGAGCGAGTTGTACACCTATGACACGCTGAACCAGATTGCCAGTTACAAACTAGGCACGCTGAACGGCTCCAAAACCGATGTCACCGGGTCACCCACCACCAGCCAGTCCTGGGACTACGATGCGGTCGGCAACTGGGACTCCATCACCACCAACAGCACCACGCAAACCCGGACAGCCAACAAACAAAACGAAATCACCACCGTTAGCGGCGCCACCACCCCCACCTACGACAGCAACGGCAACCTGACGACTGATGAGGCCAACTACCGCTTCGTGTATGACGCCTGGAACCGGGTGATCCAGGTCAAGAATTCGTCGAATGTGGTGATCGTCACCTACGGCCGCGATGCCCTGCATCGCCATGTGACCGATACCGTGGGCTCCACGGTGACGGATCGCTTCTTCAGTGGTGATTGGCAGGTGCTGGAGACCAAGGTCGGTTCGAATACGGTGACACGGAACGTCTGGAGCCCGGTGTATGTCGATGGCTTGGTGCTGAGAGACCGGGACACCGACGCCAACGGCACCCTGGATGAACGCCTGTACTCCTTGCAGGATGCCAACTGGAACACCACGGCGCTGGTGAATGCTGGCGGCACGGTCCAGGAACGGTACACCTACACGCCGTTTGGGCAGGTGACCTTCCGGGATGGCAGCGGCTCTACGCTGTCAGGCTCGGCGAAGGATTGGGTGTTTTTGCACCAGGGGGGCGAGAGGATCGCGGCGGGGGATTATGAGTTCAGGAATCGGGTGTATAGCCCCAGTCTGGGCAGGTGGCTCAGCAATGATCCGCTGGGATTCAACGCGGGCGATCAGAATTGGTATCGGAGCATTGGGAATAATCCGGGGAATGGAGGAGATCCAAGTGGCTTAATTTTACCATTAATAGCAGTCGTCGGACTAGGTGGCTCCGGATTGAGTGGATTAGGTATTTTGGGGTACGACAGATGGCTAAAAGGGCCAATCGAACTAGAACGAGATAATCTGCATTATAAAACATTGGAATCCTACGCCAGAATTGATCCAGAAGGAAAATATAGAAAAACCCTAAATCTAAGTAAACCCACGACCTTAGGAGATTTAAAAGACGATCTAATCCCTGGCTATAAAGATGAAGTAAAAATTGCAAGGGAAAATGGGGGAACCATACTCGAAATTGCTCAATCAGGCTATGGTTATGCAGTTGGAGCAGGTTTAGCAGGAAGGCCTGGTGGTTTGGGAGGAAGCCGGCCACCAAATTTAAGCCCCCCAAATTCAGGGCGAAATGGTGCATTTAATGAAGCGAAAAGAAAGTCTGGAATTCCAACAAGTCAGCAGCCGGACCGAATACTTCCTAACCAAGACAGGAAAGGAAATTTACAACCAGGTCGAATTTATGAATTTGATGTTATTATTCCTGGTGGGGGAAAAAAAACGATAAGAATTCGTGAGGATTCAAAAGGTCATAATTTTGGCCCGGGGGATCCACAAAATAGAGGTCCGCATTTTAATGACGAGTCCGGTGGGCATTATGATTACTAAAATAAATAAGATTTTGTCAAATAATTTATTCTCCGATAACCAATCAATCATTTTCGACAGAAAACAACAATTAGAAAAAGTAGGCCGGGAAGTAGAATTGGGGGCCATTACTTTTATATCTAAAAAAGAAAATTCTCTTCAAAATCTAAAGGACCTAGCATCAGCGTGCGGAAGAGTTGCCTTTTCACATATAGAAGAAAAGTTGGGAACAGCCTATACACCCTGGATTTTTATTTCGGATGGGTTTTGGAAACCAAACTCACTTCTACAAGAAAAATTTGGGCTGTGGAGATACTATCAAAATTTAATTAATAAGGATCCATATTTAATTAAAAGCAAGGAAATTAAAATCATAAATAATAATAAAGTTCGCTTTGCCGGGGTTTTAAAAATTTCTGATATTTTAATTGACGATGTTATTGATTTTACAAGAATTAATCATTCTTCGGTTATTTTTTTTTCCAATAAAAATGCAGCAAAATCATATTTAATTCGTCAATTTTTTTCCCATGCATTTCCCAAAAAAAATGGCATCGAACAAGATCGAATTGACTGGCCAACATTGGCATCATATTGTTGCGTAAAAGATGATTTACTTCTGAGGGTTAGTGGCCTTTTTGATGATCTTGAAGCTGCGGTTGACATAATCTGTACACCAAAAATGATGACAAGATTGAGTTAGCATCCCAAGAAACGATCCCAAATAATTGCCGCAAAATGCACTCATGTTTTGTGTGTCCGTCCGGCGAAACTTTCAATTATGCCAGGTGCGTCTGACTATGATGCCGCACAGTGTCAGGTCGCGTCTGTCAACTTGGTGGGGTCCGTCGAGTTGCGCACATTTGTTTTGTAACCTCGTGAAGTCAGGGTCGTTCTGAATGGTCAGGGACTATCCAGCCCCGACCACCTCATGAGCCTCCTTTCTTGGGTTTTGGTTTTGAAGTTTGTCCAAATCCAGATAACGCCTCGATCCCAAGTGAGTCTCCGCGACATGGCTCAGTCTGGCGGATACCAGCATCAAAGCGTACCGTCCATCAGGGAAGTTGTCTATCACCCTGGTCCGCCTCTTGATTTCACAGTTCATGCCTTTCCAGGGCATTGTTGGTCCGAATCCTGGTCCAAGTATTGGTTCAGGACCTCCTCAACGGACGCCTTCACCAGCCCATCCAAATAATTCCTGATCTCGCTTTCATCAATTCGGATCACGTTCCGAATATTGCCCGTCTCGCTGTCCTCGCCTATGCTTGCCATCGTGGCCCCCGTTTGGTTCTTGGGATTGGTTAGCTGCAACTACCACCCCTAACCTCACGGAGGTCACTCTGCAAATGTGCGCATAATCTTGGACGTTATCTAATCCGAACTTGGAATGGTTGTCCTGGTCGCCGGGAGTGCATATTTATCCACTTGGGCAAAATGTGTTTCCTGATTGGGGGCCCTGCCCTGTTGGATAAAATACCTCAAGCCACTTCGCCCGCTGAGGCGGGGTCTCCGGGCAGCACCGGCCCGGCCAAACCTCCCCTGCATTGGTGGCAGGCGACGGTTGTGATTGTGCTGGTGGGCCTGCTGTGGCGGCTGGGACGCTATTGCTTGCATTTCCCTATTTGGGGGGATGAAGTGATGGTGGCCCTCAATCTGCCTGGGCGGAGCTATCTGGATCTGGCCGGCCACCTCGATCATTGCCAAATCGCCCCTATTCTCTGGCTGTGGGCGCAAAAATGCGCCTATGTCGTGGCTGGGCATGGTGAGGCCGCACTGCGATTCTTTCCGCTGGTGGCTGGAATACTTGCCATGCTGGGCCAAACCTGGCTGGCATGGCGCCTGATGCCGGGGCGGGCCGCATTTTTCGCCACCGCCCTTCTGGCTGTCGCCATCTGGCCTGTTTCCATGTCTACCTTGGCCAAACATTACTCTTTCGACCTGCTTTTCGCAGTGGTGCTGCTTCTTCCAGCCCAGGCGGTGCTCACCTCGGTGCGCCCCTGGAGGCCCACGCTCTTGTTGGCTTGCGTCATCCCGGTGGCCTTGCTGGGATCGTTTTCGTGCCTGTTTATGGCGGGTGCGGCCAATCTGGTGGTATTCCATTCCGCTTGGCGGGGAAGCTGGCGCGAGCGGTTGGCATTTGTGCTAGTGGCCCTCGTCACATTGTTCACGGCGGCTCTGGTTTTGTGGATCGGTCAAAACCAACTGGCATCCGCCACGGGTTCCTCGGGCTTGGATACCCGCGAAGGGATGGACCGATACTGGGCCAAAGGATTTCCCCCGGATTCATTGCTGCTGTGGCCCTGGTGGTTGCTGATGGGCCTCACAGGACAGATGGTTGCCTATCCCTTGGGGGCCGAGCGGGGTGGCAGCATTCTCACCGCAGCCATGGTCGCGATGGGAGCTTGGGCGTTGGTACGCACCGGCAGGTGGCGCCTGGCCCTGTTGCTGCTGGCCCCCATTGCTCTGAATCTGGCGGCGGGTTGCCTAAGGCGCTATCCCTTTGGGGTATCGTGCCGTCTGGCCCAGGCACTGGCACCGGGGATCTGCCTGCTGGCGGGTCTGGGGATCGATGCGTTTTTGACAGGATGCAAACCGGCGTTGCAGCGTCGGCTGGGAATCGGGCTGGGTGTCGGGCTGGTGCTGGTGGGACTGGGCGGCCTAGTCAGGGATATGGTCATGCCCTATCGGGATCCCGTTTATGTCTGGAGACGGCAGACCCTGGCTGAGGTAATCCAGATCACAGGTGATGACCTGGTGGTGATTGAGCAGTGGACAGAATCGATGGATTGCGTCTTCCTCTGGGGCCTGTTGCACCGCGTCGCGCCGGTGCACTGGATGAAAACAGCACCGGACAGGCTGGAACCAGTGGATCGTGTCTGGGTTTTCTGCCAGGAAAATGCGGATGCCTCCCAGGCGGGCCTGATGGCTGATCGTCCTGGCTGGCGCGAGGTGGAGTCGCGCCGGTTCGATTACCTACCAGCCAAGCCAGACAAGATGGGCAACCTCCGCTGCACTCTCAGGCTGTTTGAAAATGGCGGGCCCTGAAGGGGTAGATCATAAAGCTCCATAGCATCAGATCAGGGCTGAACTTGAGTAGACGCCAGACTTTCGCTGGCTGGTCCAGATTCAAAAGTGCGACTGTCGCACTCGCCTGATGTTTCGCCAGCGTTACTTTTGCCTCGTTTGTCGCATCCGGTGGCAGTTTCCGGTTGATCTCGCCAACGAGGATGGGCAAGCCCTGCTCGGCCTGCTTCGCGAACTTCGGAAAGATCTCTGAGAACTGCTTTTCATCAGCATCCATGAGCAGTTCGGCGACAGTTGGTGCGGGGGATGTACCACAGCCAACCAGCGAGGAAAGAATGCAAGCCAGCACAACAATTCACCGTGATACTTTAGCCATCACACTACGGGAGACCAAGAACCTTCGCCCCGATAAAATGTTTGGAATTGCCATGCGGCCTCACTCCTTTTGCAAACGTCTTTCATTTGCTCAGGAGTGATTTACTGATTGATGTGGCAAATGAGAGTTGTGACCTGATTTGGCTGCCCCTTGATGTCAACCGATCAAGGATTTAATTCCTGCATGAACGACGAACTTCGACCCAAGTGACTCGCATTCGCAGAACAGTTCGTAAATGTGGCTCTCCCGGTCGCCGATATGGACACAGGGTGACGCTTCGCTCAGGTGGGCGGCTGACTGTGCCGGATATTCTCCAACCAGCGGAGGCTTTACTTTTCCTTGATTGGAATGCGGGTCAAGTTGACCGAGTGCTTGCTGGCGTCGGGGCCACGACCCTTGAGAGCGTTGGTCCTCTTGAACTTCTTGTGTGTCCAGAGCTTGATTCCGGCCAGCCCCAGCGGCAGGCCGCCGGGGGTAACGGCCAGGCTGGAGTGCATACGGATACCAAACAAAGGAGTATATCAAGGCTGGCTTGTCTGAATATGTCCAGGTTTTCTATAAAAATGTAAGATAACATAGGTTTATGGTTTACAAAATGCCTGCTGCCCTTGAGCAGGCTGATTGATCCTTGAAATGGTATTGCCATTTCTTGGGGAGTTATGAAGCGTGCGTCCATTCAAGGTAGGGCTTTAGATCCATGGTGCAAAATGCTGCTTTTATCTCACATCGCGCAAAAGATTGGCTTTGCGCTACGGCCACCATGGTTGCCATGCTTGTAGTTCATGATCTGCATGGTCAAACCCCAAATGGCCAGAACTGGCAAAGCAATGCGATGGAACGCCTGAAGGGGATCTATGACCGCGGCGAGTATCGCGCTAAGACCTACCGGCCAACATGGCTCCACGACAGCTCTGGCTTTGTCATCCAAGAACCTGAAAAGAAGGCGCAAGTGGCAACCCAATGGTTCCATGATGCAAAATCAGGCGTGCGACGGGTCTGGAGCCCTGAAGGGAAACTGCCAAATTCGGAGGATGGTCACCTCTCACCCAAAGGCAAGCATCGCCTTGTCGTACAAGATGCCAAGCTTCTTGCTGTCGATCTAAAAACTAAAAAAGAGACAGTGTTGGTATCGAAAACAAAAGGCCAGGATGTTGAATATCGGAATCCCGTCATCAGTCCGGATGGCTCCCGAGTCGCATTCGTCGAGGCGGATTTTACCAGCGTCCAGCAGCGGTCGGTCTTGGTGCCAGTCGATCCATCCTATCCAGGCGTTCAACAAAACCGCTTTGCGCGTGTGGGCGGCGAAATTGAAAAATTGAGAATTGGCGTCGTGAACGTGGATGGAACGCAATTCAAGTGGCTGCCGATTGATTGCCCTAAAGAAGGATTCTACCTGGGGCAGGTCGAGTGGGCAGGCAACTCCGATGAGGTGCTCATCGAGAGGTTCAGTCGCTTCCGTGACCGAAGGGAATTCCTACTTGCCAATACCAGTGGTCCGATCAAGACAATCTTCTCGGAAAAAAACGACGCCTGGGTGGAGTCAAGTCAGGGGAAAAACTCCGGCCTCGTCTGGATTCAAGGGGGCAAGGGATTCGTGGTCATCAGCGAAAAAGACGGTTGGCGTCACGCCTACCGTTATTCGCGCGACGGGAATGAAGTGGCCCGGTTGACCAACGAGGAACATGACATCATTGATCGCGGTGTTATCGATGAAAAGCGCGGCTGGTATTACTACTACGCCTCGCCGGATGATGCGACGCAAAAGTACCTATATCGAGTCCCGCTGGATGGTTCCGGAAAGAGCAGCCGCATCACCCCAGCCGACCAGACCGGCACGCACGGCTACCTTTTTTCGCCTGACGCCAAGTATGCGATCCATACCTACTCGACCCTCGATTCCCCTCCGCTGCATGAGCTGGTCGAGATCGAAGGACACCGCGTATCGGCGACCCTTGAGGACAATCGCGACATCCGTGGAAAAATGAAGGTGATCATTCCCCATCCAACCGAATTCCTGAAACTTGATGTCGGCAACGGTCTTGAATTTGATGCTTGGATGCTCAAGCCCAGGGACTTCGATGCATCGAAGAAGTACCCGCTTTTCATCTATGTGTACGGCGAGCCTCACGCGCAGACGGTCTTGAACGAATGGGGGGCAGCACAGATTGACTTCCACCGGCTGGTAGCCGAGTTGGGATATGTCGTCGTGTCGATCGACAACCGGGGAACTCCAGCCCCCAAGGGTGCCGCATGGCGACGGGCAATCTTCGGCAGCCTTGGACCACTCTCAACCGATGAGCAGGAAGCGGGCCTGAAGGCACTGGTTAAAAAGCACCCATTCATCGACGCAACCCGTGTCGGAATCTGGGGTTGGAGCGGTGGCGGCTCCAACACGCTCAACGCCCTGTTTCGCAAACCGGATTCGTATCAGTTGGGAATCGCGGTCGTCCCCAAGCCGCAACCGCACCTGTACAACGCTTGGTTCCAAGAGATCTACATGCGAACTAGGGAAGTCAACCCAGACGGTTATAAGAAGGCCGCCGCCATCAATTACGCCGAAGGACTGAAGGGAAACCTGCTAATCATGACCGGCTCGGGGGAGACCAACACCCATATCCAGATCATTGAGGGATTGGTGGACCGGCTGATCGCGTTGGGAAAACCGTTCGACTACATGGTCTATCCCAATCGAGATCACGGTTTGCGCGAGGGGGAAGGCACGCTGGTGCATGTGAGAATGCATATCCTGAGGTATCTCATGCAAAACCTGCCGGCCGGACCGCGGCCAGAAAAACCTGATTGAGGATTTCATCCGATGAATGAAGTAGGATCAAAATGTTTCTTGCGGCTAGGTCTATGGCTGGCAGTTTCGTTGGGTTTGATTAGCCAGGTGGGAGAGGCCCGTGCGGTGGAGAAGCCAAATATTGTGCTGATCCTCGCCGACGATCTCGGGTACGGCGACCTCGGTTGCTACAACAGGGATTCGAAGATTCCTACGCCGTACCTTGATGAGCTTGCGCGGGGAGGCATGCGTTTCACCGATGCCCATTCACCCTCCTCGGTTTGTTCCCCCACCCGCTGCGCACTCCTCACGGGTCGCTACTCCTGGCGGACACGATTGCAACGCAACGTGCTCGGCCCTTGGGATGGGCCGCTTATTCCGCCAGAGCGACTCACCGTGGGCAAGCTGCTCCAACAGCACGGCTACTCGACCGCGTGCATCGGCAAATGGCATCTCGGCCTGACTTATGCCACGACCGATGGCCAACCGCCAACGAGTCGAGGCAACCCGATGACCAACGTGGACTTCACCAAGCCCATCGCCGACGGCCCGACAACGCGCGGCTTCGATCGCTACTTCGGAACCCCGGTGCCGAACTATCCGCCGTATTGTTTTGTCGAGAACGATCACACCGTCGGCCTTCCCACCGAACGGGCCTCGGGTGGCCTGTTCAACATTCCCGGCCCAATGGTCCCCGGCTGGAAGCTGGAGAATATCCTTCCCGAATTGACACGCCACGCCACCCAATGGATCGACGACAGGGCAAAGACGAAGAAACCATTCTTTCTCTATTTCGCGCTCACTTCGCCGCATTATCCAGTCGTCCCCGCTCCCGCGTTTATCGGCAAATCAAAGGCCGGCGCGTACGGGGACTTTGTTCATCAGACCGACTGGTCCATCGGTCAAGTTCTGGAGGCGCTGAAACGCAACAATGTCGCGGACAATACCCTTGTCATCTTCACCAGCGACAACGGCCCCGAGGTTACCGGCGAAGTGAATCCCGGCGCCTATGATCGCGTGCAGCAGTTCCGCCATCGCAGCGCAGGAGAACTGCGGGGGGCGAAGCGGGACGTCTGGGAAGGAGGTCACCGCGTCCCCTTCATCACACGCTGGCCCGGCAAGACACCGACCCAATCCGTCAGCGATGAAACCATGTGTCATGTGGACTTGATGGCGACTGTCGCCGCCATCCTTGGCGCGAAACTACCGGACAACACCGCCGAAGACAGCGTCAATGTGCTGCCCGTTCTACTTGGTGAGCGGCGATCCGCCCCCTTCCGCGAAGCCACCGTGCATCACAGCGCGCAGGGAAAGTTCGCGATTCGAAAAGGAGACTGGGTGCTGATCGACGCGCCTGGCGGTGACGATAATGGCGCCCGCGGCGAACCCAAGTGGATGAAGGACGAGCGCGGTTACACCAATCACAACCAGCCTGGCGAACTCTTCAATGTACGCGAAGACCTTCTCGAGCGACACAACCGATTTGCTGACCAACCGCAACTCGTAGGTGAGTTGAAGGCGCTCCTTCAAAAGTACAAGCGCGAAGGCCGCAGCACGCCCGGGAAGCCCCAGAAGAATGATGTGGAGGTACAAGAGTTCTCAGCGCGTCCCGTGCCGGGGAAAGCCAAGAGAACACCATGATTAAAACAGCAAGAACCAAGCCGTTCCCAAGAAGTTATTTTAAAAGGCCAGGTACCCTATGATTCGTCCTGCTCTCGCCGTTCTATTTTTGATTCCAACACTTGGCTTTTGTGCCGAGACCGACGGCAAGACACTGCGGGTGTTTATCTTCGCCGGGCAATCGAACATGGTCGGCACGCATTCGAGGGTTGCGGATATTCAGCGATTTCCGCCGTTTGTCGGCTTGGATCGGCCCCAGGAAAACGTGCTGTTCTCGTACAAGATGGGGCGAGAGCAAATGACGGCATCCAAGGGCTGGATTCCCTTGCAACCAACGGGGGACTTCTTCGGGCCAGAACTCAGTTTCGGTAGGCAACTGTCGCAACAAATGGATGATCCGATCGCCATTATCAAGATCGCATCGGGCGGCACGACCCTGGCCGAGGACTGGAATCCCGACCGTCCCGGCGGGTTTAAGCTTTATCCGCTCGCGCTGGGGCATGTGCAAGCGTCGCTGGCAGAGCTGGATCGAATGAAGAAACCTTATCGCATCGAAGGCTTCATGTGGCATCAGGGCGAGAATGACATGTTCAGCAAGGATTTCAAACCGAAATATGGCGAGAATCTGAGAAACTTTCTCGCCTGTTGGCGGCGCGACCTGAAGACTCCGGATTTGAGGTTCTACATCGGCGAGCTTTGCACCAAGACGATCTGGGGCATGGACAATCGCGAGAACATGTACGCCATTCGAGCAGGCCAGAAGGTTGTCACGGCATCTGATCCACAGGCGGAATACATTCCGACCTCGCATGATGCGGTCGAAATCGGTGGCGATGGCGGCCTGCATTACCACTATGGGACTCTCGGCCAGCTTGAGCATGGCGTGAACTATGCGGATGCTTATCTCCGCACGATTGGGAAGAAGGTCGCGACGGAACGACCGCTCAAAGCTTGGCCGTATGAAAAAGGAAGTTTGATCAAGCTTTTTGTTCTTGCGGGACATCGCAACATGGAAGGGGAGCGAGCCTTCAGCCAGGAACTCGGGACAGTGGGAGGGCACGCAGCACTCGCCGACGACAATCCCGGCATTGCGTTCAAGTACAACCTTGGCGGCGGGTTCAAAACATCGAGGGGCTGGGAACCGCTTAGCCCGGCCGGTTTCTATGACACCTTTGGCCCTGAGCTGAGTTTCGGTCACGCGCTTCAGGGCAAGAAAATCGGGAACATCGCGATCGCGAAGTTCACCCACAGCGGATCGCAGATCAACGACTGGACCCCGCAAGGCACGAGCGCGAAGGATCGCAACCTCTACGGCCCCTTCATCGCTTTCATCCAGGAGTCGATGCAAGAGCTTCGGGCGAAAGGGCATTCTGTCGAACTAGCAGGCATCTTTTACCATGTGGGGGAGAACGACATGTCGTTCGGCCCTTACCGACGCAACGCCGCGAAGTGGCTGCGATCGACAATCGCTCAGAGTCGCAAAGACTTGGGATTGCCCTCGCTGAAGTGGTTTATCAGCCAGCAACCGCCGACCGATGACAAGAGTGTCAATCAGTTGGATGTCACTAAGGATTTGGCGGAACTGGCCCGCGGCGATGCATCGACCATTCACCTCAAAGCTTTTGACCTTCCACCCCAAAGGGAGAAGCTGGTCATAACAACGGCCGGCATCGTGAAATTAGGCGAGGTGCTCGCACAGGGCTTTACAGAGGTGGCTAAGCCGAATTTAAAGCCTGATTAGGGTGAGATGGCGTATTTAACCCTTCATTAGCGAGTGCCTGGGGATTTCAAAGCAAATTTGACTATGTGTCTTGAAGCAGAGGACGCGCGGCGTAAGATTCGGCAACGGGAATTTGCTGCTGTGGAACTTGCCAACAGGAATGAGACCCTGTGACCGCAAGTCACAGATCATCGGAAAGTTATTAGCCAAGTTTGCCCAGGAATGAGGCCAAAGCGCAGCGGCCTTGGAACTTGCCTGAGGCCAGCAGGAACTGGTATTAGTGAGCAAGAATAAGGCTTTTGGACGTATGCGTAAGGATCGCAACGGAGATTCTTGAGGGGTATGTCAGTTCGGACCAATCATTGCAATCTTTTGGTCATCGCTAATGTCCTTGGAATCCAAGAGGATTCAACGGCTCAAGAAATGTTGGGGAATTAATTTGACTACGCCGCTGCCCGGGGAATACTAATTGCCCTTGAAAGGGCTGATACCAAGCCGACTGATTCCACCAAGGCGGTGTGGGGATGATCCTGCGGTTTTCCGTTGACCTTGGGATCAGGATCATTGCAACTGTGGCTGGCCCCCAAAATCAGTAATCGATTGTCCTCGGGCGAGTAACCCATTGCTGCCAAGCCCGCACCCAAGCGACGAATCTTTTCATGGCCTGCTGAATCCTTGGGCTGGCTCCTGCGGAGGAGGGCTCTGCTCGAATCGAGCGGAACTAACCTGTCGTATTGGGAGTGCAGGATGATGGTATCGGGAGGAACCGACCTGTCCGGATACGGGCCGAAGCCAAGCGGAAGCCAACTGATACGAGTGGCCGGGGCGATCAAAACCAGGGCGGCGGAGGTTTCAAGCTGGGTGGCCAGCACGCCCCCCATGCTGGAACCCACAATCACTTGGGGGCGGAATGCATTCACCGCCTGCTGCGCGATGACCAAAGCTTTTCGCAGCCTGGACCAGACGCTGAGAACGACCATCGTTTTTTGGGCCAATCCCTCCGGTAGCCGGTCAGGGAAAGGGAGCTGCAGGGGCGGATGCAAGTTGAAGCCAGGTTGGGCTTTACGCAACGCCTGGTACTTCACCCCGTCGGGTTTGCCGGAAAAACCATGCAAGTAGAGCACACGCGTGGTCATGGCCAACTCCTTGCTGAAGAAAGGCCTCTAATAAACATTATTGATCGGCTCCAGATGAGGGCTGACTGGAAAAAAAGCCTTGATTTCAGTTCAAAGCAAGGATTGCATTGATCTCGGGCTATCACGCGGGAACGTGGTTATCGGTCACCGCTTCCAGCAAATAGCTGGTTTTGGCACAAACGCTTATCCAAACCGTTGCGCTTCTAACCAATGGGAAGGGGAGTTTGATCAACAAGACGACTGGTTCGGTAACATGCATTGGTCATCCACAACAGGCTCCCGGAGAGGGGACACATTTGGCTTGGAGAAAGGCAGCATTTACCCACTTGCCCTGACAGCCAGACTAAGCGTTTAATTCCTTCAGAAAAATCTGACCGTCGATCTTCAGATCCGGGCAATCATTTTCCAAATCGTCATACCATTCTGGATTGCCCCTGAGCCGAACAAGAACTTCCCGTAACCTGTCAACCAATAGACCTTTCGGGCCCCTGATATCTTTCATAAGCGCATTCACAAGGTTGCAGAAGCGATTAGCACCATCATAATCGCCTTTGATTTCGGTTGACAAAAGGTAGGAAACGCGCGTGAGGAAATAGTAACGAAAGCAGGCCACAAACTAAAAACCAGATCTTCTGCGGGGTCCAGAGAGTTTTCGGCGAACAGCTTGTACACGGCTTGCAAATCTTTACCCCCGAAATGCTTGTAAGCACACTGCGCACATCCAGATCCAGCATGTGATCCCGCCAATCAGCCTTGGTTGGTATTTCCAAGGGAACCACCTCACCAAAAGAGCGAAAGATAAGTGTGCAAAACTTGAGAATTATCTTGAATTGTACATGAGGAGAAAGTCGGCCAAGTATCCTCTTATGGAGGCCTTGTTGCTATTTACCTTTTGCACCCGAGAAGTTAATTTCTTAATGCAAACAGATCCGTCATTCGGGCGGAGGAACAGTATTTTTTTACCAGGAAATGGCTCCGCCAATCCGATTGTCCCGAGGACAGGTCCCATCATGACACGCAGTTTTCTGTTGGCGATTTGCTTGTGCCTTGGCACCCTTTCCACCGCTAGCGCGGAAATGGGCCCGCAACTCAAGATTGGCGAGCTGGTCCTGAAACTGAACGGGTCGGGAGTCCGAACCAAGACCCTGGTGCAGGTTTACGAGGCCGGTCTTTACCTTATGAAACCGAACACCGACGCACCGACGATTTTGGCGGCCGACGAACTGATGGCTATCCGGATCAAGATCACCTCGGGATTCGTTAGCCAATCGACGCTTGTTTCATCCCTGAAGGAAGGAATCGCCTCATCGACCAGGGACAATCCCGCGGCTTACGCGCGCGAAACGGAACAGCTCCAGCTATTGCTGCAGGACGCCGTCAACAAGAACGACATCTACGATTTTGTCTATGTGCCGCAAAAAGGCATCAATGTCCTGAAAAACGCGAAAGTCCTCGGGGTGATCCCGGGGCTGGAATTCAAGAAGGCGTTCTTCGGAATCTGGCTATCCGATTCCCCGGTGGACAAATCCCTCCGCAAAGGACTGTTGGCGGGCAAAGGCGGCTCGGACTGATGCTCGATTGACCACCTGGTTTACTTGAACGCTTTCCCAATCGTCTGGTTCTGTCCCGGCATGTTGTTTATCACAGTATTTGCAAGGTAAACCAGGTCCTCTTCGCTCACATCGACAAATGAATCCAGGGAGCGCATTGCAAAAATGATTCTTGAGTGAAGTTCTTGGGAAATATCCGCGCCACCAACCTTGGCTTGATTGGTTTTTTGCGCAAAAACAGATGGGTAACGCCGCCATTTGAAAGGGTAGTTGACACAAACTGCCACTAAAACCATAACCATTACGTTGAGAAGCACAGGATAAAAAACATACCCGTAACCCAGATCACTGATCAATTCGCCTCCCATAACCGCAGTAAAGGCAGTCGCCCCACCAGGAGGGTGTATGCATTTGAAAACATGCATAGCGGCGATGGACGCCCCTACCGCACAGGCGGTCGCGATTGCTGGATTGGGTATCAAGCGCGCGCAGGAAACACCAATCAGCGCGGAAACGGAATGGCCGGCAATCACTGGCCAAGGCTGAGAGAAAGCGCTCATTGGGACGGCATACAGCAGCACCGCTGTGGCCCCCATCGAAGCGATGACGCCGATAATATTGCCTGTTGGCAAACTGTAAGCCGATATGCAAAAAACAAGATAAATAGCCAGAGTGGATCCGCATGCTGAAACCAGTCTCTCCACCGGGCCGATTTCAACTATCTCGATGCCCAAAATTTTGCTCAAGCGCATATTATAACCTCACCAAATCATGCTGTGCAGAAAATGAGGGCCAACCGTCTGGATAGCTGAGTTTAAGCAGCGTACTTTTTTCTCCAACTTCCTGAAACCCACTACCATAACGGATTCGGATTACATTTTCCCGGTCAAAGCTCTTGCGCAAGGAGTTCACCGCCCCCTCCGCAAAATTCGTCTGCGGCACGCTGGGCGAAGTGTTGGAAGGATACGAAACACCCACGGCGGGGACTGCCCAAGCCGCAGGTGCGCACCCTCCCCAGGTTGTCCCGGGCCAAAGGGCCGAGGATTTCCTGGATCCCTACATGGAAGAGCATGATAAGGATTAGGACTGTTGGACAAGCCAATGGATCCCTACTCCAAGATTTTGCGCAATATCTGGGACAAGTAGCTGGGGGCGTCAGCCATCGGTCATGTAAACCCAGATACCCGCCCGAGCTGGTGGTGGCTGTATTCGGGGGTGGTGAAAGGCTTGGAGGCCCAAGAAGGGGCTGGCCAATGAAAAATGGAGTATTTAGTTGCTTAATAAGTTTATTTATACATTTTGGCTTAAATAGAATACAAGCGTTTTCTTTTCTCCTTGGCATCCACTAAAAAAAGTGGCATTTGCCATCTGGCCCCCCCCCGCAAAAAAGGTCAAAAAGTACAAGAATTTGCCGGACACTGACCCAATGGCCAAGAACCGCGGGGAGTGACCCGCCCAAGTTACTTGCTACGCCTTATATCCACCAGGCGCCAAGAAGGTGCGAAAAACAGCTGCCTCCTCCGGATCAATATTCGGGCATCCATCAGAACCTATTGGGGAATCGCGCCAGATTCGCCATGGCCACCTAGTGCGACGGCATGGCGATCCATGGAGGTATCACTGAAGCCGGCCCCCAGCGATTGAGTTCCCGGATACGCATATCGCTATTTTTGGGATCCTTCAAATAAAAATAGTAATCGTCTGTTCGCTCGAACAGGTCGCTGGAAGGATCGGGGCTGGGCCCCACAACCATGGCGCTTGTGATCCGCATATGCAGGTAGCCAATCATCAATTCATCATAAGGTCCACCAGGCAAGGTGAATTCAAAAGCAAAGCGACTCTTCTCCTTGTTTATCGCATGCAGTTCAGTTGCAAATTCACCCACAGGCAGGATGGGGACAGGTTCCCATTTGCGTCCCACCTGGTAATGGAGGCCCAAAGCGGGGCCAAGTACAAACATTTTACCCTGCCCATAGTTTTCCAGAAACAGGGTGACCCGGTGCTTGCCTTCTCCCATGGAGATCACCTCCAGAATGTCGGCCCGCAGAGATTCCATCGCCAATGTTTCCGACAGACGCCTTTTGGCGGTTTCCTCAACCAGCATGCGGCCCTGCCAGAGCGCTACCCCTTGGTCCAAAGCGAATAAACCACCCGCTCCCAGGCAAAGCCAGCCCAACATCATTCCCAACCAGCTCATCCAGCCAGCGGCTGGAGCCATTTCAACTGGCCCTGACAGGCTGGATGGGGAGTAACCGAAAGCGCCGACTGGTCCGACTCTCGGCTGGGAGGGACTGCCTGCCGATTCTGAACCAGCCAAATTTAGGGCGGCGGTCCGCTTGTCCGCCGTGATTTTTCCCGCTGACAAAGTGACAACCCGTCGCATACGGTTGGCTACAGCCAAGTCGTGGGTTACCAAAAGGAGGGTGGTACCGGCCTCCTGTGCCAATTGGAGCATCAGGTCCAGGATCGCTGCCGCCGCAGGACCATCCAGATCATTGGTCGGTTCATCAGCCAGTAAAAGTGCAGGCTTGTTCACCAGGGCCCGTGCCAAAGCTGCCCGGCGTTGCTGGCCACCAGACAGTTCGCCGGGAAAAGCATCCAGGCGGTCCCCCAACCCGGTCAGGCGCAGCATTTCAGATGCCCGAAGGTAAGCGATCCCTGTTGGATTTCCAGCCAGCACCATCGGCAGTGCCGTGTTGTCGATCAGCCGCAGATTGGGCAACAGTCCTGGAGATTGAAAAAGCAGGCCCAGATGGCGGGCGCGGAAATCGGCGGCTGCCTGGCGGCTCAACGCCAGGGGTTCGGTCCCCTGCACCTGGACCGTTCCAGCTCTTGGCCGACAGAGTCCCGCGATGACTGCCAGCAAAGTGGATTTACCGGAACCCGAATGCCCGCAAACTGCCGTGTGCTCCCCCGGCCAAATCAGCAGATCCACACCATCAAGGGCGATTACTTCACCCCGCCGCGAAGAAAAACTTATTGACACACCCCTGGCGCTGACCAGCGGGCTAATTTCGGGCGAGCTCATGCCCCCTCTCCGCGAATCAGCCGGCTTGGATCGGAACGACCAGCTACCCAGGCGGGAATCCAGGCCCCAACCATACCAACAAGGGAACAGGCTGCCACGCTGATCAAGCCATGGAAAAACAGGTCAGCTAAACCTGGCTGGGCAAACGGCATGCCCTGACTTTGCAAGGTGTAGCCCAAGGACCTTAGAAAGATCACCAGGCCTAGGGCACCCAGTAAAACACCCAGGGCACCCCCAATCCCAGTGCAAAGGCCTGCCTCCATCACAATCAGGCGACTCAGGGCCTTGGGGCGCATTCCAATCGCCAACAATATGCCCAATTCACGGCCCCTTTCCGATAATATGCCCGCGTAGACCACGCCCACCATTAGCGTTACCGCAGCAAGACTCGCTAACGAAACGGCCAAGGCACCTGACACAATGGCATTGATTGACAAGCGCACCGAAAGGCCCAGTCGGCTACCGGTCACGACCTGGCACTCTTTGTTTGCCGCCAGAGCAAAGCGGACTTTCTCGGGTGTCAGGCCTGGTCCAAGGCGCAGCAGCACGCCAGAGGCTGTGCCAAGCACCGGCTTTGGCAGGTGCACACTGGCTGCGGTACCGTCCAAAGCCTCAGCAAGACGATCGGTGGTTGCGAAGCTGGCAAAGATGGATCGCTCAAAAAGACCGACACCTGTCAGCCCCAATTTGCTATGCACTGTCAGATTCACATTCTGAAATGCAATGGTGGCCCCCAGCGCCTCCGGCCGGCGGGCGCCTACAACGACATCCCCTGGACCAAAAGGCCTCGGCAATTGCTCAACCACCCATGGCCCGACTGTGAAATCGACCGCCGGATCAAAGGCCACCCAATCAACAGCACCATGACCGCCGGGAGACGGAATGGAAAAATGGCGCTGCGGTGATGCCTTTTCCAGGCCGGGAAGCTGGTGTAGTGCAACAAGGCAGTCATCGGTAATGGTTGTGCTATCCGGCTCAATGGTGAGCAAGGCAGTCGCCAGATTGGGCGTAACTCCCTTGGGCAGTACCAACATGTCGGCACCCAACCGGTCAACGCTGGATTCCAAGCTGCCCTGGATCACCTGGCGTAAAACCAGCGAGCAAAATACTGCAGCCCCTCCGACAGACATTGCTAAGGCAAGTAGCAAGATCCGCCCGGGTCGGTGCGCCAAATCCTGGATGCCCAGGCGAAAAAAAAGCGCATGGCGACCCAGGGAGGGGGCTGCCGGATTTAGGCCTGTCACCAGTAGTTCAGCCTGGGCCACCTCAAACCGTGCAACTGCGGCTAAATTTGAGCTGGTCAACGGTGGAAGGCACGATCACGCAATCGTGGTGGCCACCGAAGTTGGGCAAATACCCAACCTGCTCCAAGGTGTCCTGGCGGAAAACAAAGGAGCCTGTCTCCAGTCTTTGGAAACCCGAGAAGATGACCAGCCCATATTTTCCATCGTAAGTGGTGGCAAGAGTTTGCGTGTCAACACCAACATTGCGGAACTTTTTAAGAACCTTCCAGGTTTTGGTGTCAACAATGACCAGGTCAGACTTCATAGGCTTAGGCCTGAGCACGGTGAAAAAACACTTGCTGCCATCAATGGAGTAATTGAGGTGGAAAGGCGAAGGATACTCACCTTGCCACTCCTGATCCTTGATGAAGGTGACCCGCTTCCATTTGCGGGGGTCAGGGTTGGTGGTGTCGAACACGGCAACATTGTTAGCGCGCAGGTTGTTCATCATGCAAAGGTGATTACCCGAGGGGTTGAAGCCCGTCTCGTGGATGGGATTCCCCACCGCAGGCAAGACGACCTCCCATGTATCCGGATTTCCCGATATTTTCTTCACCGGATAATTGTCCTGCAAACCCTCATTAGCCTGAATGAAACAGACTGGCTCCATATTGTGCCGGTCGAAGACCATGCCGCCGCCGCACATGCGCATGCCCATCAGGGAAAAACGGTTGCGCGGGTCGTGCAGGCAAAAGTCGAGTCCGGTGAGAGCGCGCGGGTTGTCTCCCGGGATTTGGCCACGCTCAACCAGCAGTTCGTCCATCGGGGCCATTTCGTAGTTGATTTTGTTTCCCTTGGTTCCCTCCAGGTCATAGACGCCCCGAACAAGTGCTGGAGCAAGGCGGTGCAAGATGATTTTGCCACCTTTTATCCAGTTATCTCCCATATTGGGTGCATTGGGAATCCAGTCTGCACGGAAGGCAGCCAAAGCTTTGGTTTTTTCGTTGCCACGAGCCCGACTAAAGAAACCAGTCACATCCTTTTGACCGTCGGAGCAGCAAAATCCAGTACCATCCACAAACGGATTGGTATGGACGCCCAAGCCCAGACCAGTAGACTCCGCCACATCCTCCAGTAGTTCCATCTGCCCCGTTTTACCGTCATAGCCAACTCGATAAATATGATTGCCTTGGCCGAATTGCCCCAGCATGCCATTTTGCTTAATACGGGTGTTCAGGCCGTACATGAGAACGTTGTCACCACCCTGAGTCGAGTTGACGAATTCAAAACCCTTATAGGGATCACCACTGTCAGCATGAAAAGCAGCCAGATGATGCGAGATGGGGCAGCTGTCGCCATAGTTCCAATAGGAGATCCATGACATTGTTTTACTCGTATTCAAATCCACCGCATGCGTGCCACCACCAAGCTTTTGAGGGGTGAGAAATATGTATTTGCCCAGTTTTTCACGGATACCTTCATAGCGGGCATCCTCCTCGATTTTACCACTTTGGTATCCGGCTCTCAGACCACCGGTGAGCGCGCGATAAGCCCCAGCTCCACCTGCCATGGCCAGTCCAGCAATGCCATATTGAAACAGACGACGACGCGAGAGCTTATTAAAATGCGGGTTAGTCATGATTTCCTCTTGCATGATGGGTTGAAAGGGATGAAAGTTGCCTTAACTACATAACAGAAAAACTAGTAAGAGATTAATGGACAACCAGCAACTGCGGCACCTGGAATACTGTCCCAGCCGGTGGGGGCTTTATTATTATCGAATGTCAGGCCGACGCGCCCGAGCAAGTCTTGAAGACCTGGTCTTGAACAGCCGTTCCACAGGCCATCCAATGAACCGTTCGGGCGTACAAGAGCAAAAGCCCCAGCCTTGGTAACACCTAGCGACCTGGCCAAGGTACCTGCCTGATCCACAACAAAAGGGAATGAGGCGTTGGTGATGTTTCTGAACGCTCCCAGAGATTTGGTGGTGGCCTGCTGTTCAAAAACACCAATGAAATTGGCCTTGTCGCCAGCGCATTGCTGTGCCAAAGCAAAGTGCCCAGCAAATTCCAGACTGCAAGGGCAATCACTGCGAAGGAAAAGGAATACCCTGTTTCCCTGGGCCAATTCGGTCATTGTCAGCAATTCAATATTCTGAAGGTTGTTGGTCTCTGGCCGGATATCTACGTTCTTGTTGGCCCTAGCCAACTCCAAAACTGACACGGCGTGCTTGCTGGTTGCTTCAGGTAGCAACTCTACCCGAGCCCTTTCAATCTCAAGCGCCCACTCACCAGTACCTGCCATATGGCGGGAACGCGCAAACACACCAACGATCAACAAAAGCAAGCCCGCAACCGCCAGCAATAGCGCCCAAGCATTAATAGATTTCTTGGGCAAATAAAACATGCTTTCATTTCCGGATAGTTTTCAAACTTACAGCCCTGGGCTCAATCTCTACCTCAGCCCGAAAAAATGAAAAGAAATCTGGCGGATTTTTCAGAAATTGCATGCCATTAATCGCGGAATGCCGCGATATGGAATGGGCGGGGGGCTGGCTTGCCGCTAGGGTCGTAGGTGTTGACGCGCATTTTGTTCGACTCTTTGCACAGACTGACAGTGATCAGGCCTGGTTGCACTTCTTCATAAAGGGCACTGCCAATGGTTGCAGAGAAATTGGTTTTGATTGCCCCCTGCAGTGGCAGCTTCCAGGTGATGAAATACTCATTGACGCCAGTCAATTCGCAACTATCGATCATGTAGACGCGGGCTATTGAGCCATCGGCATGGATAACGCAGGCAAGGCGGTTGATAAAGGTTGCCTGTTCGCCTTGAGCGGAAGTTTCAGGCATAGCCCTCTCCTTGGGAGGTTGGAAATGCGATCATGACATATCTTACTTTGACAATAACCATGGCCTTTTCAAACTGCAACCGACTTCCACTATATTCCTGTTGCCAGAAAGCTTGTTGCCAGACAGATCGCCTATTTTTCGCCATGCCTGTCGGAAGGTAGATCTTTTGGTGGTGTGTCCGTCCAGTGAATCTTTCAATCACCCTCAACTGTGATCCAGGTCACACCCCAGTTGGATGTCCGCGAGTCTTGTCAGGCCCTTCCAAATTACAGTGTGGCTGGCGGCCCGTTGTGGCGTCGGTTGAGATGGCCGCCGAGCCAGTTGGGCCGGTTGAGGACATCGCCCACGGTTCCCCGGTGCGAATCGTCCGCCGGCGGCACCAACCGGTCAAGCGCCCACCGGGAACAGTATTC
>Ga0255127_1000432_pt1 | contig 21594 bp, 14 predicted proteins | sample Law_Miss_RepB_8d_FD_188555 | JGI IMG/M metagenome (GOLD analysis project Ga0255127, IMG submission 188555) | Freshwater microbial communities from St. Lawrence River, New York, United States - Law_Miss_RepB_8d | ecosystem: Environmental > Aquatic > Freshwater > River | place: USA: New York...
AATTTTCATATTAATACAGTTTGAGGATTTCATTCAACTGACTAATAAAGGGTAACCCCGACTCATCTTCTCACCATAGGAGGGGACACTCATCGCGGAGTCAGAGAATCGGGTCACGTACCCTATCCATTTCCCTCCAAAAGCCCTTGGAACAAATCCTTATTCACGTTCCTATGAAGGCGAACACCCTAGTTACAACGTCAGGATGGCCTGCGGCGGAATAAATGAGGGTTTCAGCTACGGATCCACGGAGGACTTCGGGCTCGCTGCCATGGAAAATCGGGTCCAGGTCCATGGCTTGAATGCCACCATTCTGCAACGGATGGGCTTGGCCCACGAACGGCTTACTTATCGTTTTTAATGAATTGATTGCCGATTAACAGATGTAGTCAAAAAACATATCAAAACGGTAATTTCCTGAGCAACTTCAGGGTATCCAATCCAGTTGTAACGAGGGTGATTGCATCAGTGAATCCATTCGCCGGAGGCGGAGTCAGCGCGGAAAAGGCCGTATTGAGCCCAGCAACGCGCGGACAACGCATCTCCAAAGGAAGGTGATCCGGCAAGCACCACTGCTCCTCCTGAGTTATTGCGGCCTGAATGAAGTCGACCGTCCATGCGCTTTCTCCTCACAGTTCTCATCACTTTGCTGTCAATAGCAGCGGGATCCATCCCGTTGCGGGCGCACGTCATCTGGAGTGATCCCGATTGGTATTTGGTCAAAACCACCAATTTCGCCCTTCCGATCAAACCCAGTGAACTGCCGAGTCAGGACAACACCTCCAAGTCGACGTTGTATCTCCGGTTCACGGTAGATCCGACCACGGATTTGGCGTCGAAACAGACCGGTAACTTTGAGGCCGGGGTGGTTTTTTCCGGAACTGATGGCTTCAATCTGGGTGTTGGAACCGCATGGAACTCTTGGGGATACAGCGCGTTCAATGCGGCCGAGAGTGGATTCGCCAATGATTTCCCCGGTGAATACGACCTCAACTCCAATCAGCCCATCACCGCCGGGTTGAGTCGGTTTGACCCCCCTCGATACGGCGTTCCCCGCACACTCGTCGTACGGGTTCAATATGTTCCGGGAGAGTTTGACCATGTCACGGTTTGGTTGGAGCCCGACTTGAAAGCCGGAGCGAGTGAACTCCTGATACCGAAAGAACAGACCACCAGCTTTCGAGCCGATGCCTCTTTCGACCGAATCCTGCTGCTCCACCGGGGAGTGGGCTCGGGTTGGCGTTTTGGAAATGTGGCCATCGCGACCTCGTTTCGAGACCTCACAGAAAAACATTTCTGGGAGAGCCCCCAAAGCTGGACGTTTGCGTTGCGATTGATACTCGGGATGGGTTTGGCATTGGTGCTGTGGAAAGCCCAAGCGAAAGCAAATCGCTTGCAGCGGGAACGCGACGCTTTGGCAGCCCAGAATGCGCTGGAAAATGAACGCAAACGCATCGCCCGCGATCTGCACGATGAGTTGGGGGCTTCCTTGTCCGAGATCAGCCTGCTCAGTTCATTGGCTCAATCTTCCACGAATCCTTTAAAGGAACTGCAACGGATTGAGAACCGTGCAATCCGAAGTGTGGAGGCTCTGGAGGTGATCGTCTGGTCCGTCGACCCCAAGGCCGACACGGTCCGAAACTTCGTGGATCACGCATCTCAGTTTGCCACCAACTTCCTGTCCTGTGCCCAGTTGCGGCTGGAAGTGGTGCCACCGTCAACCGTGATGGCCGGAACCCTGCAGGCTACGGCTCGATACAACCTGTATCTGGCTTTGAAAGAGGCTCTTCACAACATCGTTAAACATGCTCGAGCCCATTCGGTCCAAATCCGATTCGATCTGAAACCCGAGGAACTGACACTGACCGTCGCCGATGACGGATGCGGTTTGACTCAGAACGATCCCGCTTTGGCTGCGGACGGTTCACAAAATCACGGATTGAGGAATATGCGATCCCGCCTGGAGCAGGCCGGTGGTTCCGTCCAAATCGAGAGCACGCCAGGACACGGAACCACCCTCCGTTTCCGGGTGCCTGTCCAACCTCGAGGGTGCGAAATACCCCCTCGGTGATCATTCCGGCTGCATGGCCTTCTCTACGGTTTACGGCTCAACTCTCCGCGTTGGGTTCGTAATTCCCCAGCACCTCACCGAGGATCACCGTGAAGTTCAAATGACCACTGCCCAAATCCACACCCGGCAGCCATTCCTGATCCAACTCGGCCAACAGGTCAGGCACTTGATCGGTACCCAGTCCCGAGCCCTTCAAGAGGATGACCGTACCGGCGACGGTGCCATCCTGAAGGTAGTGAAGATCCGCTGCCGCAACGTCTTTGCCATCGCGGCTGGCGAGGAGGCGTTCGGAGTGAGGGGTTCGCAAAGTGCGAGTCCAACGAAGGGGAGTCATAGGCTTGGGGAAAAAGAACGGTGCATCATCCAAATCGAGGTAAAGCCACCACTACGTCATCAGGCGAATTCCGCACCAAACCGCCCCGACTCCTAAACCCAGGCCCAGGGCCAACGGCACCAAGCATCCTTGCTTGGCATCGGTGCGATAACTCAGCCCCGTGCCGGGCACTGAGAACGTGGTGTAGCGGCGACCCGAGGGCGTGACGGTGGTTCGGACTGCCTTCGTGCCCACAGACCATCCAACGCCCGACTTGCTGGCATTAATGCGGAAGGGTCCCAAGCGAACGGACTTGCGGTAGGAGAATCCCATGATTGCCAGTGCGGAACGGATCCGACCATCGATCGGAGAATGGCGCGCCCGACAGGATTCGAACCTGTGACCATCCGCTTAGAAGGCGGATGCTCTATCCAGCTGAGCTACGGGCGCACTCCTCCGCAAAGCGGATCTTCCAAGGGTTACCCTTCGCCGCCCCTGCTGTCCATCCCACCATCGAGGAAACACTGAGCGCGAATCACCGATCGGGCTTCCAGCCGGAGCGCCGGTTACACCGATCAGGCGTTGTCGCGCAACCACGCCACATAATCCGCCACGGCATCCTCAAGCGGGGTGGGCTGATAGACGACACCCGCCCGGGCAGTCTTGGTCATCGTGGCTTCGGTAAAGTATTGGTACCGCCCCCGGAGGTCTTCGGGCATGGGGATGTACTCGATGGAAACCGGCCGACCCGAAGCCGCGAAGGTGGCCTCAATGAGGTCCCGGAAAGAACGCGCCTGGCCCGTGCCCAGATTGAAGAGCCCGGAGACCTCCCGCCGCTCGGCAAAGGACAACATCACCCGAACCACGTCCTTCACGTAGATGAAATCACGAAGCTGACCGCCGTGGGTGTAGTCGGGGCGATGGGATTCAAACAAACGCACCGTGCCCTCCTTGAGGATCTGGTGATAACCGTGCCAGACCATCGATGCCATGCGTCCCTTGTGCCCCTCGCCCGGTCCGAACACATTGAAGAACTTGAACCCGACGCTTTGGACCGGTTGCGGTACTCGCTGACGCTGCTGCTCTTCGATCCAAAGGTCGAAATCGTGCTTCGACTTCCCGTAGAGGTTCAGCGGACAGAGACGAGTCAGTTCAAGGGAATCATCAAAACCGTTCTCGCCGTCCCCGTAGGTGGCCGCGCTGGAGGCGTACAACAACCGTGCCCCGTGGGCCGCTGCCCAGTTCCACAGCTTCTGGGAGTAGGCCAGGTTGTTGTCGGCCAGGTAGTTCCAGTCGGTCTCGGTGGTGGAACTGCAGGCCCCGAGGTGGAAGATCAACTCAGGCTGCAAAATACCCGCCGTAAGTGCCTCCAAGAATTGGGTGTGACTCAGGAATCGAACCCCACCAAAGGCTTCGGTAGCCGTGCCCATCGCCGGCTTCAACGGATGATCCACCGCCAGCAACTCCGAGGCGGCGTAAAGTCCCCGCAGCGTCTGCAGCAATTGACCGCCGATGAATCCGGCCGCCCCGGTCACAACGATCCGAATGGGCGGCAATCCCGATGATCTTGTAGACACTGCGGTATCTAGGGTTTTGGACATAATTCAGAAACGGGCGACAACGTTGAGCAACTGCGTTGGGGAAATTTCAAACCCATTGTCCCCAGACCCACCAATCAAATCCGAAGAATCCCAGGCCCGCGCCACTTCTACAAACATCCCAGACGGGCGATCCGATCGGGGAAGTTGAGGTCACGGGGCTTGGATTCGGCCGGCCAACTCGGCCTTAGTCCCTGCCCACCCTCGGCGCCACTGAGCGGTCAACTCCTCGACCCGGACTCGCTGAGAAGCTTCACCGGCGACATTCATGTTCTCCTGCGGATCGGTGCGGTGGTCGTAAAGCTCAACGTCCTCAATGTGGGTAGGAGCCTCGCGATCCACCCAGACGGTGAAGCGATACCGATCGGTTCGCATCGAGTAGCCCATCAATGGCCCAGTGCCCGACCGACGACCCGGTCGCGGATACTGGCTGAAAGCTGCGGACTTCCAGGGGCGTTTCGGATCCTCGAGCAACGGCTTGAAACTACTCCCTTCGAGGTGCTGAGGCAGCGGGAGTCCTGCCAAATCGGACAAGGTCGGATAGATGTCCACAAACTCGACCAAGGCCTCTGTGCGCACGCCGGCCTGCCTCATCCCCGGAACGGACAACAACAAGGGCGCGCGGGTGTCGTTCTCGGTGTTGGAGTGTTTGCACCAGGCGTCGTGCTCTCCAAGTTTCCAACCGTGATCGCCCCACAAAATCACGATGGTGTTTTTGCGCAAATCCAGTCGGTCCAACTCGTCGAGAACCTTGCCTACTTGAGCATCCATGTAACTGACCGCAGCGTAGTACCCGTGCTTGAGTTGGCGGGCGAGTCCCTCGGGAATAGAACCCTCCGGAATCCCGTGGTAATTGCGCATCTCACCGCCAGGCAAAATGGCGTACTCGGGAGCGTTTTTCGGGCGGAATGGATTCGGTGCCAAAGAGATCTTCGCCGGTTCATAGAGGTCCCAGTATTTTTTCGGTGACACAAACGGGAGGTGCGGTTTCGAAAAACCGACCGCCAAAAAGAACGGCTCTGATTTCCGACTCAGTGTTTGCAGCGTTCCAACGGCCAACTCGGCCACCTTGCCATCCTGGAAGGTATTGTCGGGAACATCAGCCCCTTCGAACGCGGGGCCCCGGGAGTTCAATCCCGAGGCCTGTTTCTTAACCTTCCGGCCGTTTGCTTTGTTTTTTTTCTCCGGATCGATGGCCTCCAAACCACGTTGTTGGAGCGCGAGATTCTCAGGCAAAGCATAGGGTTGGGCCTTGGGTGTCTGCCACGGAACCGACCAGGTCGGCGCGTCGTCGAAGTTTCCGTGATAAATTTTGCCCATGCCTTGGACAAAATAGCCGTGTTGTTTGAAGTGCTGACCCAGCGTCACCACGTTGGGCTGTGCTGTCCGAAAATGGGTGTCCAAATCCCAAACCCGCGTCGAGTCAGGGCGCAACCCGGTCATCAGGCTGGAGCGGGATGGCGAACACACCGCCTGCTGGCAATAAGCGCGACCAAAGGTGATGCCGGACTTGGCCAACCGATCCAAGTTCGGGCTCCTGATGGATGTAAAGCCATAGGCCCCGAATTCAGGCCGAAGGTCATCGACGGCAATGAACAGGATGTTGGGTCTTCCCGCCGCGTTGACCGATGCCGCTGCGAGGAGAAACGCGAGAAAACGAAGGATCGTATTCATGGAAGGGGTGTCACTCGTTGCCAGCCTTGCGGCTTCGATTGCGGTTGGCATGGCGACCGGTGCCGTCTCCCGTGTCCGGGATGCCCCCGGCCGGATTGAGCTGCGCCAAGACCGCGGTCAACCGTTGCCGAGCCGCCTTGCTGGCGGTGGAGTCGTCGGACTCCTCCACACGCTTCTCAACAAACGGGGCGCCACTCATGTCAAACAGCTCCCCCTTTTCATTCAGCTTCCACCCCGCCTCACGGACATACCACATGGCTGCGAGCTGGTTGTAGATCCACGGACGCTGCGGCCCCGGCTCTCCGCACAATCGCCGAGCGAAACTGTGACCATCCAAAACCCGATTCTCAGGAAGCTTCCCGCCGATCAGTTCTGCGAAGGTGGGCAGCAAATCGGTGGAATCGATGAGATCCGCCGAAACCTTTCCTGCAGGAACCCGACCGGGCCAGTTTGCGATCATGGGGACAAGCCCACCGCATTCGAGCATGGAACCTTTGGCTCCCGACACATTGCGACCGCCGATGGTGGACTTTGCGTCCTGTGCCTTGCCGGTGCCGTTGTCCCCCATGAACACGATCAACGTTTTGTCGCGCAGTTGGAGGGCCTCCAGTTCGGCGACCAGTTTTCCAACCAACTTGTCCATGTAGCGGATATTGTCTCCGAAGAGGTCTTTGCTGTCCGGAGGGCTGTCCGGAGTGGGTTGGATGTCGGCGTGAACATGCACCATCGAGTAGTACAGGAAGAAGGGCTTGGATCGATGGGATCGAAGGAAGGCCAGCACCCGATCGTTCATGAGGTCCGGCATGTACTCACGGTCATCGAGCTGCCGATCCTCACCATTGACCCGGTAGACCGTGGTTTTTCCGGGCTTCTTGTTGCGATAGAGACCACTGCCGTTGAACCGAAGGGTGTCATCGAATCCCACCGAATCGGGGTCACCGGGAAGTTGGCCCCACTTGCCAACGGCCGAGGTGGCGTAGCCAGACGCCTTGAAAACACGCCCCAATTGCAGTTCCTCCAGTGGCATGCGCTGACACGCATCCTGATTGGAAGAGCCATTTCGAAAGGCATAGCGTCCGCTCAGGATCATCGCCCTCGATGGGCCGCACAGCGCTGCGGTGAACGATCGGGTGAAGCGCGTGCCTTGTGCCGCCAGACGGTCGATGTTCGGAGTCCGGTAATGATCAGAACCGTAACAGCCGACATTCCCGATCCCTAGATCATCAGCGAGGATGAAGATGACATTGGGTTTCTGCGACGACGCTGGAGTGGCTCCATCCGCTCGACTGCTAGATCCGGCAAGAAACAGAAGAATGAAAAAAAGCAGAGGCTTCATCCAATTTGAGTCACCCTGATTCAATACCGTCAGGGATATCAATCCATCGCTTGATCCAAATCTCTGCACGTCAACTTTTGTCTCTGAAAGCCGGCCTGTTAACCGATAAATTTGAGCCTTCATCGATGTGAACCGTCTCGATGCACATGGGCTTCTTGACCCAAAAACCGCTAAACCCATTCAAAGACGCCAGTAACCGGACGAGCCCCATTGCTCGGCCTGTTCCGGACTGAAAAACCCTTTCACGTCGATCAACACCGGAGGCCGCTCTCCGCCGAGGCGACGCAACACTTCCAACGGATAGTCCTCGATCAGACAGCGGTGTTTCACAGCCAGGATGACCGCGTCGTACGGGGCGCTGGCTTCTGCCGAATCGGACAGCTCCACCCCGTATTCGTGGAGCACTTCCTTCGGATCGGCGTGCGGATCCACCGGCAGGCACTGCACACCGTAACTGCCGAGTTCCGTGACAATATCGATGACACGGGTATTCCGCACATCGGGCACGTTCTCCTTGAAGGTCCAGCCCAAGACCAGAACCTTCGCTCCCTTCACCGGCCGCTCCGATTGGATGAGCAATTTGACCATCTTTTCGGCGATGAACTTACCCATCGAGTCATTCACCCGACGCCCGGCCAAGATCACATCGGGATGGTAACCGAGGCTCTCGGCCTTGAAGGCCAAATAGTACGGATCCACACCGATGCAGTGGCCTCCGACCAATCCGGGCCGGAAGGGCAGGAAATTCCACTTGGTGCCGGCCGCCTCTAGGACGTCCAGGGTGTTGATGCCTTGGCGGTCGAAGATCAGCGCCAGTTCATTCATTAGGGCGATGTTGAGATCGCGCTGAGTGTTCTCGATCACCTTGGCGGCCTCGGCTGTCTTGAGGGTCGGTGCCACGTGGATGCCCGCGGTGATGACCGATCCGTAGACTCCGGCAACCAACTGCGCCGTGGCCGGCAAATCACCGGCAACGACCTTCTTGATCTTCTCGACGGTGTGCTCGCGGTCTCCTGGGTTGATGCGCTCCGGCGAGTAGCCTGCAAAGAACTCCCGCTTCCAGGTCAAACCACTCTCCCGCTCGATCACCGGAATGCAGTCTTCTTCGGTGCATCCCGGGTACACCGTGGACTCATAAACCACCGTTGTTCCTGCCTCTAAATGGCGACCAATCAAGGTGGAGGCCTTGATGAGCGGCGTGAGATCCGGGCGATGGTGGGCGTCAATCGGAGTCGGGACTGTGACGACGATGAAGCGGGAACAGGCGATGGCCGACGGATCGGTGGTGAACTCGATGGAATGCCGACGCAGCTGTTCCTCGGTCAATTCCAAGGTGCGGTCATGGCCCGCCTGCAACTCCTGAACTCGTGCGGGATTGATGTCGAATCCCAGAACCCGGAAGCGGGACGCAAAGGCCACCGCCAGGGGCAATCCGACATATCCCAAACCGATCACGCAAATCGACTCACGCCGATCGATGAAGGCCTCCAGTGCCGGCATCGAGTGGGTCTGGGAGTGGTCCGTCTTCATGGGGGTTATACTGAAAAGACAAGCCGCTCAGAACAACGGTAATCCCAACGAGCCCGAGCTATCGAGCCCACCACCACAACCAATGGGTGCTCACAGGGCTCTGTTGGGAGCAATGCCGCCCAATGCCCCGAGCCGATCCCTCAACCGCTCCTATTGAGCCATGCTGAGGTCGCCTTCGGGCGCACGGCCACCGCGGACGGCATCTGCGATGTTGGCCGTTTCTCCAGCAGGCACCGCGGTTCCTTCTTCCTTGTTGAAGCGCACGCTGACGATCTTGCTCACGCCGCGCTCTTGCATGGTCACGCCGTACAACACATCGGCCATGGAAATGGTCCGCTTGTTGTGAGTGATGACCACGAATTGGCTGTGATCGAGGAAACGCTTCAGCACCGCGGTGAAGCGGTTGATGTTGGATTCGTCGAGCGGCGCGTCCAACTCATCCAGCACACAGAAGGGCGACGGTTTGACTTGGTAAATCGAGAACAGGAGGGCCACGGCCGTCATGGTCTGCTCGCCGCCCGAGAGCAGCGAAATGCTCTGGAGCTGCTTGCCCGGAGGCCGCGCCACGATGTCGATGCCTGCCTCGAGTACATCCTCGCCCTCTGTCAGCTTGAGATCGGCGCGACCACCGCCGAACATCTCGGTGAACATGGCTTGGAAGTTGGCGCGGATCTTCTCGAAGGTCTCAACGAAGAGACTCTTGGTCTCGGTGTTGATGCGGTTGATCACTTCCACCAACTCGCTCTTGGCCTTCACCAAATCATCGTACTGAGTTTGGAGGAAGGTATGTCGCTGTTCGGATTCCTCGTACTCCTCGATGGCCACCAAGTTGACCGGACCAATGTCATCCACCTTCCGCTGAAGGGCCTGAATCTGGGCCGCCACGGCGTCCCAATCGGTCGTCCAGCCTTGCTGGTCCATGACATCCATGGGCACGACCTCGACCTTCGACAAGCCATCGTCGGAAGGCAGGATGCGCAGCCCTTCGGCCCGGATCTCTTCCAAGGCCACCTGGTACTTTTCCTGAATGCGCGTCCGCAGGTTTTCCAGAGTGAGGGTCTTCTGAGCCAACTCCACCTCGATCTGGCCCCGTTGGTTCTGGAGTCCGGCGACGCGAGCCCGGCGTTCCTTGAGCTGTTCTTCACGACCCTGAATCTCGCCTTCCTGGAACTTGCGATCGCCCAGCAACTGGTTGATTTGATCGGCCAGAACAGCCCGTTCGCCCGTGAGTCGCTCGATCTCACGTCGGCATTGTCCGATGCCAGCTTCGAAATTGGCGCGACGATCCTCGAACTGCCCCTGCTCCGTCTGGAGCCGTTCGATGGCCGCACTCAACTCTCGGATGCGCGTCTCCAGCGGACCGCGTTGACGCTGGTGGGAGGCCAGCAACTGCTCCTCGGTGGCGAAGGCGATCTTGGCGTCGTTGAAAATCTGGCTCGCTGCATCACGGCGGTTCCGCAGGTCTTCCAAGCCCCCGCTCAACTCAGCCACCTGGGTGGTCGCGTACAATTCACGCTGTTCCCATTCGGCCACCTGGGCGGCGAGAGATTCGCGCTTCTGGACATTGCCCGCTTCTTGGCTGGCGAGGGTCTCCAAATCGCGATCCACCTGGGTCAACCGCACCTCCAGCGAACGCTTGGCCGCCTGAAGCGCATTGAACTCACCCTGACGGGTGGCCACGGCGACTTCCTGTTGGCGCAATTCGATCCGAACTTCTTCGAGACTCACCTGAAGGCCGGTCTGTTCGGCTTGAAGGGCTCCCTGCTGGCGACTGGCCTCAGCAATGCTTTCCTGCAGCGCGGTGATCTCCGCCTGGAGTTCCGCGATCTGGTTCTTGCGTCCCAAAATACTCGCCGGCGCTTTGCCGGATGCGCCTTGAGCCCCGCCCGTGAACACGCCCAACCGATTGAGGATCTCGCCGGTGGGAGTGACAAAGTCCCAGCCAGTCCAGGCGCCAGCCGCCAGGGCTTGGGCCACCGTCAGGTCGGGCACAATCAGGGTACGACCGAGCAAACCAGCTACCAAGGGCGCCACCGAGGCCTCGGCTTCCACCACCGACAAGGCCAAAACCGCGCCATCAGGCAACGTTGTGGCTGGCTCAGCCGGAGCCGCCGCCAACAGCGACAATGCCGCGATGCTGGCACGGCCCTTCCGATTGGCCGAGAGGTCGGCCAAAATTTCCGAAGCGGCCGCGGGTTGCTCGGTGAGGACAATTTGCAGGTTGTTGCCCAGGGCGGCTTCCACGGCCAGCACGTGGGCATCGGACACCTTGAGTCGGTCGGCCAAGGATCCGAGGACATGCTTGCTTTGCTTGAGCGCCGCCAGGGCCCCGGCTCCGAAACCCTCGTGCTGAGTGGCCAATTGCTCGAGCACTCCCAGCTTCGAACGCTTTTCCGCCTGCTGCCGCAGCAAGGCGTCGCGCTCCTGGGTCGCCTGCACGATCTCGGCCTGAAGCGCCTTCAGCCGCTGCTGGCGCTCTTCCAAGGTCATCCGGGACGTCTGCACTTGCACCCGCTCCGCCTCCACCTGCTGGGTGAATTCGACCCCCTGCATTTCCAACCGGACGCGCTCTTCTTCGAACTGAATCTTCTCGGAATTCAGCTTCTCCAAACGCACCACGTTGCCCTGGAGTTGGAGGGCCAACTGGTTGATCTCATTGCGAATACGCCCCAACCCCTGCGATGCTGAAAACGCCTCGGCCTGAGCCTTGCGGAGGTCTTCTTGACGGACCGAGAGTTCGCGTTCGACGGTCGACAAGGCGTCCCGACGCACCGACTGCTCGACACGCAAACGCTCCACCGCAGCCAGAGAGGCAGCCGAACGTTCTCCGAGCGACACCAACTCCGCCTCGGCGATGGAACGTCGTTCGGTGAACTGCACCACATCGCTGACCGCCCGCGCATTTTGATCGGCCAATTCGGCCAGACGCTGCTGGTTGAACCCGATCACGCTTTCCTGGCGATCGGTCTCGGCCTTCAACTCCAACCCGCGCTGCTGCTGCTGCGAGATTTGCTGCTCCAACTCGGAAAGGCGTGCACGGAGCTGGAGGATTTCCTCCTCGAGACGGATGACCGTTTCCTGGCCGACCTCGATCTCCAATTGGGAGCGTTCGGTTGTTTGACGGCGCAGGAGAATTTCTTCGGTGAGCACGTCGAACTGCCGCCGGGCCCACTGCGTCTCCAAATTCTGCAACTCGGCTTGGAAGGCCTTGAATCGCCGTGCCTTGCCGGCCTGACGTTGCAGGGAACCGATCTGGCGCTTCACCTCGCGAATGAGGTCTTCCACACGCAGGAGGTTCTGTTCGGTGCCCTCGAGTTTGCGCAGGGCCTCGCGCTTCTGCTGCTTGAAGCGGGTGATGCCCGCGGCCTCTTCGAATACGAGGCGACGGTCATCCGGCTTGCTCGACAAGATCTGGGTGATGTTGCCCTGGGCCATGATCGAGTAACTCGTCTTGCCCATGCCGGTGCCGGCGAAGAGTTGCTGGATGTCGCGCAGGCGGCAGGAAGTCTTGTTGAGGAAATACTCGCTGCCCCCGTCGCGGTAAACGCGGCGAGTCAGGGTCACCTCATTGAATTCCACTGGAATACCCGCCGCGCGCAACGGTTCGGCATCCACGCCACCGAGCGTGAGCGACACCTCGGCCAACCCCAGCGGCCGCCGCGTATCGGTGCCGTTGAAGATCACGTCGGCCATTTCCCCGCCGCGCAGCGCCTTGGCCGACTGTTCGCCCAGCACCCATCGGATGGCATCCGACACGTTGGACTTGCCGCAGCCATTGGGTCCGACAATCGCCGTCACTCCCGGTTGGAAGTTCAGGCTGGTCTTGTCGGCAAAGCTCTTGAACCCGAGAACGGTCAGGTTTTTGAGGTACATTGTCGGGCAGACTGGGAAACCGCACCCCGGGGTGGCAAGCTGGAAGCCACAATCCCTAGGGGTAAGTTGTTCACAACCCCACAAGATAAAGGGGTCTATTGTGAATAACTGCCTGCCGGAACGGCTTGACGGACTCGGGTTGCGCCCTCCTGCCATTCAAATTCTGGCCGCAAGAATCAGAATGAGTTGAGGCGGGTCGATTCCGCAAATCCACCCAGCCTGTTGGACCGGAAGTGCGCGCTCAGGCTTTCAGTTCTGAAGGAACACGAGGCGTCGGGTCTTCGGGGCCCAGGTCGTTGTCCAGGGCGGGTATGCAATGACCCATTCGAGCACTCGGACTTTGACCAACCTGAGTTCCCGTTGGGTTCATGACTCCCTTGGCAGCTCAGGAATCGCTGGGTCTACGTCCCCCACTAAAGTTCTCGTCCGGTTGGAGCCTCCGAAATTGAAGCCGGAAGACTGGCAAGGCGCCGTCATCATCCGTCAACCCCACGGGAAACGCCTGTTGGACGGCATCACGCCGCCCCTTCCCAAGGCGATGGTGTGAGTCCATTCTCTCGGTATGAAGCTGATCGGTGTCATCCCTGCGCGGTACGCCTCCACGCGGTTCCCGGGCAAGCCGCTGCACCCCATCGCCGGAATTCCTTTGATCCAACGGGTGGTCGAGCGGTGCCGATTGTCCCCCGCCCTGGCCGAGGTCATCGTGGCCACCGATGACGAGCGCATCGCCGCGTTCGCCCGCGGATTCTGCCGCGTGGAAATGACCCGCGCTGACCACCCGAGCGGCACCGACCGCATCGCCGAAGTCGCCGCACGGGTCCAGGCCGATGGGTACGTCAACATTCAGGGCGATGAACCCCTGATGGATCCGGCCGTCATCAATGCCGTGGCCGAGGCGCTGCGCGACAGCGACATGAGCACAGCGTCCACGCCCATCCAAGACATCGCCGAATTCGACAACCCCAATGTGGTGAAGGTGGTCACCACCGCCGGAGGGCGCGCCTTGTATTTCTCCCGCCGGACCATCCCCTACCTCCGGGACGCCGCCCAGAAACCCCTGCCCGAACAACTGGCCAGCTACCCGTTCCAAAAGCATTTGGGCATCTACGGCTTCCGGCACCAAACCCTTTTGCGGTTGGTCGAATTCCCGGTATCGCCGCTCGAGGCCGCGGAGAAACTCGAGCAGCTCCGTGCGCTGGAAAACGGCTTCAGCATTGCCGTCGCCCGGGTGAACCACGATAGCGTGGGGGTGGATGTGCCGTCCGACGTAGCCCGGGTCGAAGCCTTGCTCGCAGCCACGGCGTCGGTGCCTCACCGCGCATGAAGTGGCTGATCCCCACGCTGCGGATCTACCGACCCTACGTCGCTCGCTGCGCCGCGGCACTGGGCTTGGTCGGCCTGACGACCGCCGCCGCGGTGATCAAGCCGTGGCCCTTGGCTTGGATCTTGGATGCCCTGTCAGGTCGCTCTGGGGAAACCGATTCCGTCCCCCGCTGGACGCTGGCACTGCTCGGGGCCTACCTCCTGCACGGGCTCCTCGGAGCCGCCCAACAAAGCCTGGTGATCACTCTGGGCCTGCGGGGGCTTCAACGCATCCGCCATCAGGTCTTCGAGCGCCTGATGCGTTTGTCGCCCCGCGAAGTTCAGGGCAACGCCGCCGGAGATTGGATTTACCGGGCCACCTGGGACACCTACGCCTTCCAGACCCTGTTCACCCACGGCATCTTCACCGGGCTGACCGCCGGCGCCGGTGTGATCGCCATGACCGTGGTGATGGCCCGCATCCACCTGCCCCTGACCGCTGTGGCGCTGGCCACCGTGCCGCCCCTGCTCATCGTGATGCGGATCTTCGGGCCGCAACTCCAGCGAGCGGCCGCACAAGCCCAGACAGCCGATGCCGGAATTGCCGCCGCCGTTCAACAGGCGGTGGCCAATCTGTCCCTCATTCAAGCCTTCACGCGGGAATCCACGCTGACGGCCGCCTTCGACCAACAGGCCACGGAAGCCTTCCGCGCCCGCCGGCACCAGCATCGCTCGGAGGTGATTTACCTGGCCGCGGTGGCTGCCATCCTTTCGGCCGGCACCGCAGGAATGGTGGCCCTCGGATCCCGGGAGGTCTCTGGAGGACACCTCACACTGGGCCAGTTGGTGGTGTTCTTGGCCTATCTGGCGCAGCTCTATGAGCCCCTAAACCAGTTGTCGCACTTGGGCGGCACCATTTCCACGGCCCAGGCCAGCGCCCAGCGGGTGCTCGAATGGCTCAACACGCCAGACCACTCCGCCAACGGCACCACGCCGACGCCCCGCCCCGCCCACGGAGTCGATTTGGAGTTCTCCGGGGTGGGCTTCGCCTACGAACCCGGCCGGCCTGTCCTCAAAGGCCTCCATCTCAGCCTGAAACCCGGAGAGATCGTCGCCATCGTCGGAGCCAGCGGGTCGGGAAAGACCACGCTGCTGCAGTTGATTCCCCGATTCCTGGAGCCCGCCGCGGGCCAAGTCCGCTGGTGTGGCCTCGACCTCAAGAGCCTCGATCGGCAAAGCCTCCGTCAGCAAGTCTCCTGGGTCTTGCAAGAACCCCTGCTCCTGCCCACGACGGTCGCCGAGAACATTGGATTCGGACGCGATGGGGCGACCCGAGCAGAAATAGAGGCGGCGGCCCAAGCCGCCCAAGCCCACGAGTTCATCCTGCGCCTGCCGCAGGGTTATGACACCCGTGTCGGCGATGGGGCCGCACGATTGAGTGTCGGCGAAAAACAGCGTATCCACTTGGCCCGAGCCTTCCTGAAAGACGCCCCGGTGCTCCTGCTGGACGAACCGACCAGTGCCCTCGATGGAGAGAGCGAGTTGGCCGTGATGGCCGCAGTCCAGCGGCTGACGCACGGCCGAACGACGCTGATGGTGGCGCATCGACCGGAGACGCTGCATATCGCCCACCGCATCGTGCGCTTGGAAGGCGGAGCGCTCATCGAAGAACCCGCCCGCCCGACTCGGTGATACGGGCTGAGGGGCCCGCACCACTGAGGCGACTCTGGGGGGCGGCAACCATCCGATCACGGCTGGACCATGAATCCGGCCTCGGCCCAGTCGGCAAAGTCTTCGCGCGATCCGTTGCCGGCATCCATGGTCACCAGACTCAGGCGTCGGGCACCGGCCGGTATGGGCACATCAAAGTGCCACGCGTCGGTCTTCACGCGCATCACCGGGCTGACCGCGGCCTCCTGGCCGTCGATCAGCACCTTGAACACCACGCTTGGATGCTGGGCCAAATTGGAACCGTTGCTCACCTCCACCAGATTCTCGTCGGCCCCGGCCAAGGCCACGAAGCGCCGAAACTCCGGTTTCAGCGCATATTCCACCGCACAGGGAGCATGCACGCCGAGGCCGCGGGTGTAGGTCGTACGGTTGACTCGCAGCGGACCCCCGAGGTTGGCCCGGTCGGTTTGAGGAGGCCGGGTGCTACCCGAGTAGCGAACCTCACCCCCGTAGGTGTGTCCGAATCCCACGCTGCGGGTGGGTTGGAGGGTCGACAACAACACCTCCGGCCGCGGCGGCATCGGCCCGTTCTTGGCGAACGATCCTTCCGATTCCAAACACACCGCACGGCCGTTCAGGAACGCACCAACACGCAGTCGGGTTGTCTCGGAAATGACGAAGGGTTGGGTGTACTTCAACGACTTGGGCGTGGGGGCCGACCCATCCAGCGTGTAGCGAATATCCGCTCCGGGCTGCAGTGGTGCCGACAAGGTCACGGTGATGGGCTTCTCGAAGAGGTGCGGCCGAATACGGGTGCCCCAAGGCGTGATCCGAACCGGATCCACCACCCAGTCCTTGCGCCAGCGACCGAGCCGGGACAGTTCCTCCTGAAGGTGGATCGTCGGAGCCAGGTGCTTCTCGAAATGCGCCACCACCTGCTCGGTGTTGAGGTCGGGTGTGAAATTGCGGGCGGGGTCGTAGCCGGGGTGGGCATCGGTCATGTCACGGGCCAGCACACACTGGAGTCCGGCCGACTTCATCGCTCGCAACCCCATGGGCTTGCCCAGCAAACACACCTGAGTGTGAAAGCCCACGTAAATGAGATGCGTCAGGCCATACTTTTGGCACAACGCGTACACCTCGGCCTGCGTGTCGGGCATCCAATCGTCGGGGCCGATGATCAGGTCCGGGTGCATGCCATCCCAACCGTAATTACCGCCACAACGTTCAGCACCGCAGGCGCATCCCCCGGCGTCGGGCACCGGCGGGCAGGTGACATTCACAGCAGCCGGCACGGTCACCTTGGGCAAATTGAACACCTTCTCCCGCTGTGGATATCCCACGTAGTTGTCCACAACATCGCTTGGGCACAGGAAGACCGGCATTCCCATGTCGCGGGCTGCAGCCAGAGCCTTGTTGATACGCGGCACGAACGCATCCACCCGCATGGTGGCGGTCTTGCACCAATGGTAGTTCCAGATGTCTACCGCTACCACGCCGATGCGCGACGAATCCACCTGCTCGGATGTGATATTGGTTTTGCCCGTCTTAGGATCACGGGTTTGCAAGCTCCAGCGGATCGGGACCGCTGAACTATTCGGCAAAAATCCCAGACACAGAAGCAGGGCAAGAAATGGTCGGGCAAAGGTGTTCATGACTTGAAGGGCGGTCTGCTGATGAAAACGTCAAACCCCTACCTTCGCAAGACACGCGTCATAGCCATGAGCGGTAGCCACCGACGACAAACGCGGCCTAGGCCTCACAGATCCTGAGCGGCGCTCATGGGCTCATCGGTCCGACGATTCGGGCAAAATCGGCGGCGTGGCTTTTCGGATTTCCCGGAGGATTTGCAGAGAGGTCACCAGCGACCAGAGCCAGGCCGACCCGAACAAGGCCCCGCCCAAGATGAGTCCTCGGGCTGGTGGCCAAACGACGGAGTCGCCTGCCTGAACACTGCCCCACGCCCCTCGGAAGAACGCCCAAAACCAAGCCATGATCGAGATGAAGCCCGAAACCGAGAGCCCCATTTGAAACACACCCACCAACCGGTGCCCGGCCAGAAAGGAACCCAATCCGGGCGTGGCTCCCAGATTGATGGCCAAAGCCGTCCAACCCATCGATCGACTACTCCGCTTTTCGGCCATGGATGACCGTCTCATAGGCGCACATCAACACCAGCATCGAGATGGGCATCGTCACTACCAACCCCACCAGACAACACAACGCCCCAGCGAAGTTCAAAATCGACATCACCACCAACAGAGCCAGGCACGACCACCAGTGGCGTCTCACCTGCCGCCCACTCCGCTTCATGGCGGTCCAGAAGTCCAAGCGTTGATCGAGGATCATTGGCAACGAGAACATCCAGTTGACCGTGAGGAAAATGCTCACAGGAACGCCGAGAAGAAACAGCGCCAGCCCCGGTGCCAGCACTTCAAAAGTCGGCCAACTGGCCGAGCCCTTCACCAAGCCCATGATGACGGTCAGTCCCACACTGAAGAACAGGACGAGGATTCCCGCCAACAGTGGCACAAAGGCCAAAATGCCCGCCACCCATTGTCCCAGGAACAAATGGCCAAACATTTTCCGGAACCCGTCAAATACGGATCCTAAAGGAGGCGTCTCTCCACGAATTACCCTCAAGTAAACGACATAGAGGCCGGCCATCAGCGGTCCACCAATAACCATGCTACAAAGGCTGAACAAGGGACCGATGTAAGGGAGGGCTCCGAAAATCCCCAAACCAAAGCAGATGAGCAAATACATCATCGTCGGCCCGAAGAGGGTGGAGAACTGCTGTTGGAACAGCCTCCAAGCGGACGTCAGGCAGTCAACGATGTCCAAGTCGTAATCCCCGTCGTAATCGGACGGACCGAAATGAGCCTTCGCTGGCGCAGAGATCAACGGCGGAACAACCACCGGTGGTTGGAGTAGGACCACCAATTCAGGCACCTCGCGCAGGAGGCGCCAGACGCCGTCTTCGCCCTGAACGCGTGTCTCGCCGTTGACGCGCCGTTCGCGGATCCACTGGCCCAACTGTTCGGTCGACACAGGACCGTACTCATTGCCGTCGCTGCCCAGAATTCGATACATAGGAAAAAGGGGGAAGAGGGTTTTCGTGAGACGAATCAATCCCGGGCCACCGCTCGTCGGTTACCTGAAGAGACCGGGATTCCGGAAAGAGCGATGATGCCCGCGTTGAAATCTATCGCACCCGTCACTGGGCATCGATTGGAAAACGCGGGCACCAATTCGAAACACCACTCCTCATTCACCCAGTCGCCTAGACTGAATCCGGGATCCGATAACCTTTGCGATAGGCGGGCTTCAGCAACGCATTGGCCGAAGAGTTGTTGGTGAAGCGCTCGCGCACCGGATCGAAATACAACTGCTTCTGCCCGACCCGGTAGGAGATGTTCGCCAAATGGACCAAACAGGCGCTCGGATGGACCTTCGCGATGTCGGCGTTGGGAACCTCACGGGAGCGGATGCAATCGATGAAATTGGGCTGATGCCATTTGTCCGGAAAATATCCTTTGTCCTGGTCGATGACCCGTCCGCCTTCGACGACCACCTGCCAGCCGCATCCGTGGCGACCGAGGTACATCATCGCCTTGGTGCCGTAGATCTCCACCCGCGTGGCCGAAGTCGGCCAATGCGGCCACTTGTCTCCGTAGCGCACCTCGCTGGGGAACTTGCGCAGGTAAGGGGTGGCATTGCCGCTTTCGCAGGTCATTGAAAAATCACCGTAATCGTAGGTGATGCACTGGAACTCTGGAACCTCGCGCTTCGACTGAAAGGCATAATTGCCACCCGTGCAAAGAACTGAACGTGGGTGCCCGGGATCGCCCAACACCATTCGGGTGAGGTCAATTTGATGACTCGCGTCATCCGCCAGTGTTCCGCCTTTGTAGTCCCACCAAGGAAGCCAGTTCATGTGACGCCCCGCGTTGTAAGGCACCTTGGGCGCCGGCCCGAGCCAGGCATCCCAATCGAGACCTGCGGGCGCCGGCCCATCGGGCACCGGTTCCCATCGTGAGCCATCGAGCATGTTGTACACCTTGACGTGAACGATGCGGCCCAACTTGCCGCTGGCGATGTAGTCGCGTGCCGAGGCCGCATACGGGCCGCTCCGGTTCTGGAAACCCACCTGCACGATGCGGCCATACTTGCGTGCCGCCTCGATCATCTTGCGCCCCTCCCAAATCGCATTGCAGGGGTTCTTCTCAACATACACGTCCTTGCCCGCCTGACAGGCCATGACCGTGGCCAGGGCATGCCAGTGTTCGGGCGTCGCAATGACCACGGCATCCACCTCGCGGTCATCAAGGGCCACCCGCATGTCGGAGATTCGCTGGGGCGCCCGCTTTTGGACCCGGGCCAGATCCTTCATAATCCCGTCGCCACGATCCTTCCAAATATCGCAGACATACTTGAACTCCACCCCGGGCAAACGGGACATCCCGGCTGAATGATTGGAACCGCGACCACCGGCTCCAATGAGCGCGAGAACCACGCGTTGAGAGGGCGCGGAGGCAGCCGTGGCACTATCATTGGAAGCACGGGTCGAAACCGCGGCGACGCTAACCGCCGAGCCAGCCAGAAAATGGCGCCGAGAAAGTAAGGGAGAGCTCATGGGAGATTTAAAAAGATGACAAACTGAACAACGCAAATCCATCCCCTTTCGATCTACATTCTTAAAAGATCAGAATTTTCCTCCGCCGATTTGCGCGACTACCCGGTTTTGTGGCTGACGCGGATTCACCGACTCCTGTAATCAGTAGCCAATGCCCCGTCATTTGAGCTCCCGTTTGGGACCCACTCTGCTCCTCAAGGGGCCGTGGCGGGCTTTGTTCATTCTGTGGCTGCTGGTGAGGCGAGTCCCCCTTCTCACGGCCCAATCGGGGGATGCCTCGATCGAGTTTTTTGAATCACGAATCCGCCCCTTCCTCATCACCGATTGTCAGGAATGCCACGGTCCTAAGCACCAGCGGGGCGGACTGAGGGTCGATTCTCGCGAGGCCCTGCTCCGTGGTGGCGACTCCGGCCCGGCCGTAATTCCAAACAAGGCCCAGGAAAGCCGCCTGCTCCGGGCCATTCAGCACTTAGATCCCGAGCTGCAAATGCCTAAGGAACGCCCGCGCTTGCCGGAGACGGTGATCCGCGATGTTGCCCGCTGGATCGATGCCGGAGCGGTTTTCCCGGTGGCCTCCGGCTCTTCGGCGAACTCAACCAATAACTCTTCGGCATGGCCTCGTGTATTTGAAGCCCGCCGGCAGTGGTGGAGTTTTCAAGCCCCCGTCCACCCCGCCATTCCGCCGGTCAACAACCCCAATTGGTCAGTCCACCCTGTGGATCGATTCATCTTGGCTCGCCTCGAGGCTGAGGGATTGCAACCGGCTCCTCCGGCCGAACCCCAAGTCTGGTTGCGGCGGGTGCATTGGACCCTCACCGGACTCCCCCCGGAACCGGCGAATGTCGTCGCCTTTATGGCCGATCCCTCTCTCGAAGCCCGAGCCCGGGTGGTGGATGCCTTGCTGGCCTCCCCGCGGTTCGGCGAGCGATGGGCTCGCCACTGGATGGATCTAGTGCGCTTCGCCGACTCCTATGGCCACGAGCAGGACTACACCATCCCGTATGCCTGGCGCTACCGCGACTACCTCATCCGCGCCTTCAATGCCGACGTGCCCTACGACGTGTTCGTCCAAGAACACATGGCCGGCGACCTCCTCCCGAACCCGCGACGCCATCCCGGAATGGGTTTCAATGAATCAGTACTCGCGACCGGGTTCTGGTACTTGCACCAGGCGACTCACGCTCCGGTCGATCCGTTGCAAGATGAGGCAGATCGCATCGACAATCAGGTCGATGTCTTTTCCAAGACCTTCCTGGGTCTCACGGTAGCCTGCGCGCGCTGCCACGATCACAAGTTCGACGCCATCTCCACCCAGGATTACTATAGCCTCAGTGGATTCCTCCGCGCCTCAAGACAAGACATTGCGTGCCTCGATCCGGATGGAACGCTGGAACCCCGCCTCAATTCCAGAATCCAAGACGACCCATCCATCTCCAAAAAACTTCGCACCATTCTACGAGGGGCCTTGAAAGACGCCACACCTCGCGTGGCCCCCTACCTGATTCAGGCGCAGGAACTTCTCCGCTCGAACATCGCGTCGAACGCATGGCCCGGGGAGGTGCTGGCCAACGCGCGACGCCACGGACTCGA
>Ga0255127_1000433_pt1 | contig 21565 bp, 20 predicted proteins | sample Law_Miss_RepB_8d_FD_188555 | JGI IMG/M metagenome (GOLD analysis project Ga0255127, IMG submission 188555) | Freshwater microbial communities from St. Lawrence River, New York, United States - Law_Miss_RepB_8d | ecosystem: Environmental > Aquatic > Freshwater > River | place: USA: New York...
AATTATAAGCATCTGCGCGATAATCTTCGTAATAATAGGAATTGTATAAATAATTATAGCGATTAGAATTTTGCCCTGTATAAGTTCCATAACCAATGCCTGCTGACGTTTCAAAACTAAATCTATTAGCGAAAACAAACTGCTTGCCGAACTGCATCATAACGGTTAGGAAATTTTGTTGTTTGGATTTAACATCTACAATTGTTGATTGATAGGTGTTGTAATTATATTGCCAAACATCGTAATGGTAAAAGGTCGTACCAAAGGCTATGGTTGGTTGAAAAAAAGACCCATTCAACAAATGCGAATAGCGATCAGAACGGCTCTTCATTTCTGGCATGCGGTAAAATCTGATACCAGCATTCACAAGGGCACCAACAGGTGTGTATTTACCAAAACGTTTGCCTACACCAATGGCATTTAAACCAACCTCATAACTCATGCCTGGCGCAATTGATTTTTCATAATTCAATTGAATGCGATCACCCGTTGGCGATAAATAATTGAACTTTAAATTTTGGGTTCTATTATCTGCATAAACTATTTTATCTTTCATTGGATCGGCAAAAGTTTGCACCATACCATTGGCAAACACTATGCGCTCTATTTCTGTTTTATCAATCACCAATACTAAGTTATTAGGATTAAATTGAGGCGAGTATTTAACTTCATCAATACCAATTTCGACAATCTTAGCTAGCACCACTTCTTTGTTCTTTTTGTAAATGGTGTCAGAAGCGGTTTGAGCCATTAAACTGCTAAACAATAAGCAGGCCATTAAAGTGAATAATTGTTTCATAAGCGTTTCTTATTTGAATCAAAATTAAATAAAAAAAGAGAGCAGACCAAACTGCTCTCTTTAAATAATTGTTGTTTTTGACAAGTGGGCTTAATATCCCATTCCACCCATATCTGGGGCACCATGACTGTGTGGCGCTTCTTTCTCTTTAATTTCAACCAAGGCACACTCAGTGGTTAAGATCATACCAGCTACAGAGGCGGCATTCTCTAAAGCCACACGGCTTACTTTAGTTGGATCAATTACACCAGACTTGATTAAATTTTCGAACACTTCAGTTCTAGCATTGTAACCAAAATCATCTTTACCTTCTTTCACTTTTTGAACAATGATTGACCCTTCACCACCGGCATTGGCAATGATTTGACGCAAAGGCTCTTCCAAGGCACGTTTTACAATGCTGATACCAGTTGCTTCATCATCGTTATCGCTGGCCAATTTCTCAAGGCTTTCAACCGCTCTGATATAAGCAATACCACCACCTGGCACTATACCTTCTTCAACAGCAGCTCTAGTCGCATGTAGGGCATCGTCTACTCTGTCTTTCTTTTCTTTCATTTCCACTTCACTAGCAGCCCCAATGTACAATACCGCTACACCGCCAGCTAATTTAGCCAAACGCTCTTGTAATTTTTCGCGGTCGTAATCACTGGTAGTATTTTCTATTTGCGCTTTGATTTGTGCAATTCTAGCTTGAATCGCAGCTTTATCACCCGCACCACCTACGATGGTCGTATTGTCTTTATCTATGGTAATGCTTTCTGCTCTACCAAGGTCATCCATAGTAACATCTTCTAATTTACGGCCTTGTTCTTCAGAGATCACAGTACCGCCAGTTAAGATGGCAATATCTTGTAACATTTCTTTTCTTCTATCGCCAAAACCTGGGGCTTTTACTGCAGAGATTTTTAAAGAGCCTCTGATTTTATTCACTACTAATGTAGCTAAAGCTTCGCCTTCTACTTCTTCTGAAATGATTAACAATGGTTTGCCAGTTTGAACGACCTTTTCCAAAATTGGCAACAAATCTTTCATGCTGCTGATTTTTTTATCGTAGATCAAAATGTAAGCTGATTCAATTTCAGCAACCATTTTTTCAGCATTGGTTACAAAGTATGGTGATTGGTAACCACGGTCAAACTGCATCCCTTCAACCACATCAACTGTTGTATCTGTGCCTTTAGCTTCTTCAACTGTAATCACACCATCTTTACCTACTTTTTTCATCGCTTCTGCAATCAATTTACCAATAGCAGAATCATTGTTCGCTGAGATGGTAGCCACTTGTTCAATCTTCTTGTTGTCGTCGCCAATTTCTTTTGACAAGGCTCTTAAAGATTCAACCGTTTTAGCGACCGCTTTATCAATACCTCTTTTTAAATCCATTGGGTTAGCACCTGCTGCCACGTTTTTCAAACCAGTGGTAATAATGCTTTGAGCCAATACGGTTGCGGTAGTTGTACCATCACCAGCTAAATCAGCTGTTTTGCTGGCCACTTCCTTCACCATTTGAGCACCCATGTTTTCAATCTCGTTTTCCAATTCGATCTCTTTAGCAACAGAAACACCGTCTTTGGTAATGGCTGGTGAGCCGTATTTTTTACCGATAACAACGTTTCTACCTTTTGGACCTAAAGTTACTTTTACTGCATTCGCTAATGCGTCTACGCCGCGTTTTAAACCTTCGCGGGCTTCAATATTAAAATGAATTGATTTTGCCATACTATTTGTTTTGTTTTAAATAATTAAATGAATACCTCAATTAAAGAATTGCGAAAATGTCTGCTTCGCGCATGATTAAGTAATCTTTACCTTCTACTTGAATCTCTGTACCTGCATATTTGCCATACAACACGGTGTCGCCAGGCTTGCAAGTCATTGGTTCGTCTTTTTTTCCAGTACCTACAGCTACCACTGTTCCTCTTTGTGGCTTTTCTTTAGCGGTGTCTGGGATAATGATACCAGCTGCTGTTTTTTGCTCTGCTACAGCAGGCTCAACTAAAACTCGATCTGCTAATGGTTTAATATTCATATGTTGTAATTAATTTAAATGTTCGATGCTGCATCATCAGTTATTGTGCCATTCGGCAAATTATGACAAAGTCCTGTCGCGACACCAGTTCTAAAAGACAGCTTGTCAGATTTTATGACATCAGTCCTGTTCTTCTACACTTCGGTCGTATTCCAAATGCAAACCCCAAAATCGCATTTGCTTGAAACACCATGCTCTGCGTTTTAACACATAGGGACTAGGATGTGCTATAGAGAACTTGCGCGGATTGGGCAAAACAACCGCCATTAAAGCAGCTTGCTTCGGGCTCAATTCTGCCGCTGAACAATGCAAATAATTTTGGGCTGCGGCTTCAACACCATACACCCCATTGCCAAATTCAACCACATTTAGGTACACTTCCATAATGCGCTCTTTGCTCCAAAACAATTCTATTAAAAAGGTAAAATAGACCTCAAAGCCTTTGCGGATCCAACTTCTACCATGCCACAAAAACACATTCTTAGCGGTTTGTTGACTAATCGTACTGGCGCCTCTTCGCTTAGATTTACCTTTCTTTTCCATCGCCTCATTGAATTTGAGGGCTTTTCTGATGGCCCCATAATCAAAGCCATTGTGTTTCAAATAATTTTGATCTTCAGCACACACAACCGCCAATTGTATGTATGGCGATATTTCATCTAATGAAACCCAATCTTTTTTTAACTGAACAGGCTCACCATCTATGGCTTGTTCAACACAACGAGATACCATAAAATAAGTAAGCGGCACCGGCACCCACTTATACAATAAGACCAATCCAATGCTTAGGATAAAAAATCCCAAAACAATGCGTTTGATCCATTTCCAAATGACGGCCCACACTAACCATTTGGCAAAAAAAGCTGCTAAAGGCATAGAGCAAAGATAAGCACACAAGAAGTATCGAAAAAATATATTAAATTTGCTGCGTCTAAATCCGTCTCAAACATCATGAAATACAAACGCATACTGCTCAAACTTAGTGGAGAATCTTTAATGGGAGACCAACAATACGGTATTGATCCTAAGATCCTTGAACAATATGCAACTGAAATCAAAGAAACCGTTGCCCTAGGCGTTGAAGTAGCTGTCGTTATTGGCGGCGGCAACATCTTCAGAGGTGTACAAGGTGTACAAGGCGGTTTAGTAGACAGAGCTCAAGGCGATTACATGGGCATGTTAGCCACTGTGATTAACGCCATGGCGCTTCAAGGTGCTCTTGAAAAAATCAATGTTAAAACCAGACTCTTATCTGCCATTAAAATGGAGCAAATATGCGAACCATTCATTCGCAGAAGAGCGGTAAGACACTTAGAAAAAGGCCGTGTGGTGATATTTGGTGCAGGCACTGGCAATCCATACTTCACTACTGATACTGCAGCTTCATTAAGAGCGGTTGAAATAGAAGCAGACTTAATCTTAAAAGGCACTCGTGTTGACGGTGTTTACACTGCAGACCCTGAAAAACACAGTGATGCCACTAAATTTGACACCATTACTTTTGCAGAAGTATATGAAAGAGGCCTCAGTATTATGGACCTTACAGCCATTACTTTATGTCAAGAAAACAAATTGCCTATCTTGGTATTTGACATGAATAAACATGGCAACCTACAACGCTTAATGAAAGGCGAAAAAGTAGGGACTTTAGTCAGCTAAAACAACTTTCCAAACATCTTCCCCATTGGGGAATTGATCATTTTTAAAAGATTCTTGTCTACTTGCAAGAAATTGCAAACCCCATCAAAATCTGGACTTTCACCTGAATTAACAAAAGCTTTTTGTATTGCATCGACTAAAAATCGAGAAGAATAATCGGCAAGTTCTGGCGCAATGCCAGCGTCTATTTTGGATTTTTCAATTAAGATTTTCACCAACAAAGCATTCATGTAGGCTTGAAAACCTGAGCCTTGAAAGGGCTTGGTGTTAATAACCAGATCTTCTAACTCTTTACTCCCACTTTTGATTACAAACTGCTTGAGGCCATCTTGAAGTGCCCCTTTTAGTTCAGTAACCATTGATTGAACACGATCTGCTTCTAAATTGAATTGCTGTGCCAAAGCAGTTTGAAGATCTTGACCAATTTGGCTTAATAGTATTTGATTCATGCGGAGATGTATACAAAATCAAAAATAAGACATTTAAAAGAAAGACAATATCATTTCTTTAAATGTCAATATAAATTGAATGGCCAATTGAGGTTTTAGAACAATAGGAAAGAAGAAACCAAACAAGGCGCCAAAAAAGTGAGCGTTGTGGCCTATGTTATCGCGCCCCTTTTGAGCCATCTTATACTCGTAAAACAAATACAAAACCCCAAACAACCAAGCCGGAATTTTAATCACATAATACAAGTAAATCGATTGAAAAGGCTGAAATAAAATGAATGAAAAAATCACCGCAGCTACCGCACCTGAAGCGCCTAGCGCGGAGTAAGCATAGATGTTTTGATAGCGGTAATAATCAAACATACTGCTCATGACTATCGCCAAAACATAAAAAGCGACGAACAATACCCCAGCTGGCAAGGGCAGTAAATTATCGTAGAACATTTGCACCCATTCTGCAAAAAAATAAAACGACAACATATTGACAATCAAATGGCCGTAATCAGCATGAATAAAACCACCAGAAATCCAACGCCAATATTGCTGTTGATGTTTAATGGCATATGGTCTAAACAAGGCCTTTTCAAACAAAACATGTTGATTGAATGCCATAATAGACAACAGAACGGTAAGCCCCAATAGAATAAAACTCATTTATTTTTTTATTTGGCAAAGAAAGAATTATTTTGCCGTAAGTGAAAAAGATTTTATTGCTGAGTGATACCCACGGTTGCAACGAGGACTCTATTTTAAAGCATGTCAAAACAGCCGATGAGGTATGGCATGCAGGCGATTGGGGCAACATGGATTTGGTCAACAGCATTGAAGCTTTAAACAAACCCATAAGAGGGGTTTATGGCAACATTGATGGCCAAAGTATCCGACAACAATTTCCTCTAAGCAATGTGTTTGATTGCGAAGGCCTTTCTGTTTTAATGCATCATATTGGCGGCTACCCTGGCCATTACAAACCCGGGGTAAAAACCTTAATCAAATCAAGCACTGCTAAAGTATTTATTAGTGGCCACAGCCACATACTAAGGGTCATGAAAGACCCAGAACTCAATATCCTTTTTATCAATCCTGGCGCCGCAGGCAGACACGGCTTCCACCACATGCGCACCATGATACAATTTGAAATATCAAATGGGCAGATTCACAATATGGCAGTGATAGAACTCGGCAAAAGAAGCGCCCTACAATAAGTTGACAATATAAATCGTTTATACCACAGTACATGATCAAACCAATAAAACCCTTTTTGCTTTGCTTGCTAAGCCTTTTCATTGTTAGCAGCTGTCAGGCTCAAAACAGACAATCAGATAAAGACAACCCAGTTGACAAATATGCCGAAGAAGCTTATTTGGAGCTGATGAAGCCAGGGGGCTCTGCATACAAAGCACTCGATATTTGTAAAAAAGGCATTAAAAAAGACAGCACTTACGCCAAACTTTGGGAGTACAAAGGTCAAATTGAATACGACATCAAAGACTTTAAAAATGCTTTGTATTCTTTGAACAAAGCTTTAGATCTCGACCCTGAAAACCTCAGCATTTATTTTTCAATAGGTCGTTGCCAACGCATGTTGATGCAATTTGACGATGCCCGCACTTCATTGAACACCTACCTCAATGCCAAAATCAGACGCAGTGCGCGCTACGAAGAAGAAGCTAAAAAAATATTGGCCAACTTGGACTTATTAAAAGCCCTGTACGCCAACCCTGTTCCCTTTAACCCAATCAACTTAGGCCCCAATGTAAACACGGCCAATGGCGAATACTGGCCAGGCTTAACCCTCGACGGCAAATACTTTTACTTTACCCGCATGATGACCCGCTCTAACGGCAGTCATTTTGAAGACTTTTACCGATCAGAGGTGAATGACAGCCTCTACAGCCCAGCGGTAAGATTACCAGAACCTGTCAACACCAATGCCAATGAAGGCACCATTTCAATAACAGCAGATGGCAAAAACATATTCTTTTCTGCTAAAGACAGAATTGATGAACGCGGCTTACCAATTGGTATGGGTGGATTTGATATTTATTTATCTGGATACTACAATGGCCAATGGACTAAGCCCATTAACGTGGGGGCACCAATCAATGCCAGCAGTTGGGACGCTCAACCCTCTATTAGCCCTGATGGCATGACCCTCTATTTTGCAAGCGACAGACCAGGTGGCTATGGCGGTGCTGACATTTGGATGTCTACCTTTAAAGATGGGCACTTTCAATTACCAGTGAACTTAGGCCCAAAAATCAATACGCCAGGAGAAGAACAATCACCTTTTATTCATTACGACAATCAAACCTTGTACTTCAGCAGCGATGGACAACCGGGGGTTGGTGGTATTGATATTTTTATGGCTAAGAAAAATGCAGAGGGCAAATTCGACGCCTGCAGCAATATTGGCTACCCCATCAATTCAGAAAAAGACGAATTGGGTTTCATCGTTGATAGACTAGGTGAATTCGGGTATTTAAGTTCAGAAAGACCAGGTGGTTTTGGTGGGCTTGACATCTACAAATTCGAACTGCCTGCTGCTTTAAAACCAAACCCGGTTAGCTTTGTGAATGGCGTAGTATACGATGCCCAAACCAAAGAGAAAATAGAAGCCGATATCGAACTTACAGACTTGAGCACAGGCAAAATCATCATGAGCACCAAAAGTCAAAAAGGCAGCGGTAATTTCTTTATCGTATTGCCTTCAAACAAAGACTATATGTTAACCATAGACAAAACCAATTATTTGTTTTATTCTGCTAATTTCTCATTGAAAACACACAGCAAATTAGAGCCTTTTCAATTGGATGTGCCTCTAACCAAACCTGCTACTGACATTGAAGTGGTATTGAACAATGTGTTTTTTGAAGTTGACAAATTCGAACTGCAACAGAACTCATTGGCTGAATTGGATAAACTCGTCTACTTGATGAAAAAATTCCCTTTCATGAAAATTGAAATTGGAGGTCATACAGACAACACTGGCGACAAAGTTAAAAACAAAACCTTGTCTCAAAACAGGGCCAAATCCGTTAAAGATTATTTGATTTCAAAAGGGGTTGATGCGAGCAGATTATCGGCCATTGGTTATGGTGATGCTAAACCAATTGCAGACAACAAGACTGAACAAGGCAGAGCCCAGAACAGACGAACTGTGTTTAAAGTGACCAGTGTAAATTAATCAATCAACACATTGAATGGCATGCGCATTTGAAAGCCTTGAGCTTTAATGCCTTCTTGCAAACCTTTGTAGTATTGATAGAATACGCCCAATTCTGATTTGAGTTTTTGCTCGGCTAAGACTTCTGTCCCTTGATTCAACAACAACTCAATTGGGTTTTCAACCTTAGGGTAGGCCACTAAACTATAGGTTTTGGTTTTGCTTAAATAAGCTGCAATATTGATGGCTTTTTGTATGCCGCCATAACTGTCTACCAAGCCATTTTTAACAGCCTGTGTAGCCGTCCAAACATGCCCTTGGGCAATAGACTCCACGTAAGCTGAATCAAGCGCTCTACCCTTTTCTACCACAGTGGTAAAATCATCGTAGATACGGTTCACCATGGCTTGTAAATACGCTTTATCGGTTTCTGTTAAGGCTTGATCCACGCGACCAAAATCTGAGTGTAAGCCTGTTTTAACTGTTTCAAAACTCAAACCCATTTTATTGACCAACAACTCATGCATATTAGGAAACAAACCAAACACACCTATTGAACCTGTAATGGTAGCAGGCATAGCAATAATGCTATCCGCTAAGGCACTGATATAATATCCACCACTTGCGGCGTAGTCATTCATTGATACAACAACTGGCTTTATGCCTTTACACAAGGCCAATTCTCTGGCAATCACATCACTGGCTAAAGAACTTCCTCCAGGTGAATTCACCCTCAATACAATGGCTTTAACGTGTTTATCTTCTCTGGCTTTGGCAATGGCTTTTGACATCGTTATAGAGCCGATATTGTCTTGATTACCTTCTCCATCAACGATTTCACCAACGGCATACACTACCGCAATTTTATCGGTTTCTTCTTCTGGCGAATCAATGTTTTGAGCGTATACACCTGCTTTTACCATTGGCAATTCAGCCTCTTTTTTCAAACTCAATCGACGTTTGATGCGGTTCATGATTTGATCAGAATACAACATGCCATCGAGCAATTTCATGGCAATGGCTTGTTTAGGCGTTTTGATCTCGAAATTCGAAATGGCTTTATTCAAAGTGGCGGTATCAATGTGACGACTCTTAGCAACATCGGCAATGAAGAGACTGTAAATATCATTCAAATAAGCCGCTATTTGCGATTTGTTTTCTGGGCTTAAGTCTTTGCGGGTAAAGGCTTCAATGGCGCCTTTGTAAGCTCCCACTTTTACGTATTGTACTTCTACCCCCAATTTTTCGAGTGCCCCAGTGTAAAACATAATATTAGCAGACAAACCATTGAGCAAAATATTGCCACTTGGCTCAATAAATATAGAATCTGCTACAGAGGCCAAGTAATAACTTTTCTCGTCGTAATACGGGGCGGTGGTATAAATGAATTTTCCTTTTGATTTAAAATCCAACAGAGCATTGCGCAATTCTTGAGTGGTAGCATAGCCTGTTCCAGTCACATTGGTGTGCATGAGTATCCCTTTGATGTTCGGATCATTTTTAGCTTGCTCTAAAACCAAAAGGATTTTGTCTAAACCCATAAATTGGTATTCGCCATCTTGTGAGAACAAACTCAAAAAATCAGCTTGACTGCGCTCGGTAATGGTGTAATCCAAATTGAGTTCAAGAACAGAATTGTCTTTAACCGTAAAGGTTTGATGAGTCTTTGAACTGACCAACCCTAAAACAGTAAAGAACAACAAGACCCCCAACATTAATAGGGCAATAAACACTCCAAACACGGTAGCTAAAGTATACTTCAAAAATGATTTCATGTGTGCAACGGCTTTGATTTGAACATGCAAAATAACCCCATGTTATTGGCGTCATCAAGGCTTTTCGACAAACATCTGATTAAAGGGATGAGCAATGTCTGCGCGCTTCAAAGACTTTTTAAAACAGATGCTGTATATTTGCATCGATGCAGCTCAACGAATTAACCGCTATAAGTCCTGTAGATGGTCGCTACAGAAGTAAAACCAATGCACTTGCCGAGTATTTTTCAGAATACGGTTTAATCCAATACCGCGTTCAAATAGAAGTAGAATACCTGATCTTTTTGAATGCTCAAAAAATAACTGGGTTTGATACCGCCTTCAACGAACAACAAATAAATGCCTTGCGCAACTTGTATTTGCAATTCAATGAAGAGGCTGCACTTTGGATCAAACACACTGAAAAAACCACCAACCACGACGTGAAAGCAGTGGAGTACTATTTGAAAGATCAAATGGATAAAATGGGCTTAAGCGCTTTCCGCGAATGGGTACATTTTGGCTTAACCAGTCAAGACATCAACAATACTGCGATTCCTTTAAGCATCAAAGACGCTTTACACAAAGTGGTTTTACCAAGTTTGCAAAAACTGATTCAACAACTCGAAGCCATGGCGATTCAATACGAAGCGGTTCCGATGTTGGCTAAAACCCATGGACAAGCCGCCAGCCCTACGAAATTAGGTAAAGAAATCATGGTCTTTGTGGCCCGCTTAAAAGCCCAATACCAACAATTATTAATGGTGCCTTTTTCTGCTAAATTCGGTGGTGCTACGGGTAACTTTAACGCCCACCATGTAGCCTTCCCTGCTCATGATTGGCAAGCCTTTGGCAATGCCTTTGTGAACCAAGTTTTAGGTTTAGACAGAAGCTTTCCTACCACTCAAATTGAACACTACGATAACTTAGCTGCTATGTGCGATGCCTTCAAACGCATTCACACCATATTGATAGACTTATGCCGCGACATTTGGCAGTACATTTCAATGGACTACTTCAAACAACAATTAAAAGCGGGTGAAGTTGGCAGCAGTGCCATGCCACATAAAGTCAACCCAATTGACTTTGAAAACGCAGAAGGCAACTTAGGTATTGCTAATGCTATATTAGACCATCTGTCAAGCAAATTACCGATCTCAAGATTGCAAAGAGACTTAACCGATTCAACGGTTTTGAGAAATATTGGTGTACCATTTGCGCACGGCCTGATTGCGTACAGCAGCATTGAAAAAGGTTTGGGCAAATTGATTTTGAACGAAGCGGCCTTGAACCAAGATTTAGAAGACAACTGGGCAGTAGTAGCGGAAGCCATTCAAACGGTATTGCGCAGCATAGCCTACCCTAACCCATACGAAGCATTAAAGGCTTTGACCAGAACCAATACCCATATCGACGCCGCTGCCATCAGAACCTTTATTGATGAATTGGATGTAGCGGAAGACATCAAAGCGCGCCTAAGGCTCATTACCCCTTCTAACTACACAGGTATTTAATTGAGCTAAAATGGCCAAGCGCAAACGCAAAAATAGACTGTCTGCTAAATCGCATTTACCGAGTGGCAGTATGGTCTATGTTGGCCAGGATAGAGAACAAGCTACCCAAATCAAAGTCATTGACTATAATGACAACCAAATCAATGAAATCTTTGTAGACAATATTGATGAACTGAAAACCTTTGCCAGCAGTGACACCATTTCATGGATATCGGTAACTGGCATTCAAGACAGCGAAAAAATAGAGGCCATTTGCAATGTATTTGACATCCACAGTTTGGTGCAAGAAGATGTTCTCAATACCCAACAACGCACAAAAATTGAGGAGTTTGATCATTACCTGTTTGTGACCTTCAAAAATCTGTTTTGGGACCAAGAGAATGCTTGCATAGACTCAGAACAAATCAGTATCATTTTAGCTAAAAATTGTTTGATTTCTTTTCAGGAAACCAACAGTGATTTGTATACCGAAATCATTAAGCGTTTGCATACCTCAATGGGCAATATTCGCAACCGCAAATCGGATTACTTATTGTATAAAATTCTAGATACTGCTGTTGACCAATACTTTATTTTAATTGATAAGATTGGCGACATGGTTGAAGACATTGAAGACGAAACCATGCACAAGCCTCAAGCAGGCACCTCACAAAAAATACAGAGCATTAAAAAGGAATTGATGTTATTGAGCAAACACATTTTACCTATGCGCGAAGCCTTGAACAAGCTTGACTCTGGCAATCAAGATTTGATCGAAGACCGCACATTAAAATACTTTAGAGATGTGTATGACCACACCTATCAGGCTTATGACACCATAGAGAACCACAGGAACTTATTGAGCGATTTGATGAACATGTATTTTACCACCATGAGCAATCGCTTAAATCAAGTCATGAAAGTCCTTACCATTATTAGCACCATCTTTATGCCTTTAAGTTTTATTACTGGCGTTTTCGGTATGAACTTCAAAGTTTTTCCGGCTATAGACAACCCGAATGGGTACTTTTATTTCTGGGTCATCAGTGCTTTAGTCACTGTGAGCATGTTGATTTACTTCAAAAAGAAACGTTGGTTTTAATCTTCAGAACGGCCTAACATTTTACCCGAATGATTGCTCGCCGGCTCGGAATCAGCTTTGAGTTTTAAGTTAGATAAATCAGGTTGACCGGCATTGACCCAAGCGGTATACCACAAATCTGCCAACAACAATATACTGGCTTTTAAGCGTTGCTCGACCATGCCGTTTAAGCGCGCATGATAGGCTTTGCAAAACTGTTCACTGTATACTTGCTGAGTGCTTTGACCATTCTGCTCCCATGCATAGACAGACATTTCAGGCAATTCAGCTCTAAGGGCTTTTTCGATTGTCAAGACGGAGTCTACTAAGCAATGACTGGTTTGAAAAGCTTTGCGAACAAGGGGTTGCACATTGGCGATGTATTGGCCTTGACCAACAAACAGTTCAAACGAATCCAAATACAACTTAGTGAGCCTGCTTTCCCATAAAGCATGTATGCCTTTTTGATTGGTTTTTTGACCATTATAATTGGAGCTCGTATGCAAAGGCACATGCAAATCGCCTACATAGTGGCCCAAATCTGCACTTAATTTTAAGATGGCATCTACCTGACGCGTTTCAAAGGCTTTGCTCAACCAATGCATAACCGATTTAACATGCCAAAGTACTATGCCATGGGCCATAACGGTATCTGATGAATACCTTTGTATTGCAGAGTCCATGCTTAAAGGCAAAGTGTCAAGTGGCAGGGCTTGCTCGTAGAAATCCACATCCAAATAATGTCGGCAAGCTTCATGCTCTGATACATAACGCCTTTGATCAGCATCTGTGCTGTGTTGGGTGAGGTAATCTATATGGGTTTTGTAAAAACCGAACAAAGGTTTAGGCACAGAGAATACCGCCAAACGGTTAATGGTTTGATGGCCCAAAAAGCCCCATGCACTTGCCATTTTGGGCAAGAGCAAACACAATACTATAAGACTTCTCATTGGTTTAAAAACCCATCGATCACAATGGGTAAATACTGATGCTCTAAGGCATGTATTTTGGCCTCCACTTCGGCTAAGCCATCGCCGGCTTGAATTGGGAAGGCGGTTTGAAACACAATTTCGCCTTGATCAAATTGTTCGTTTACAAGGTGAATGGTTATCCCAGTATGGGTTTCTTTGGCCGCTAACACTGCTTCATGAACATGGTGACCATACATACCTTTCCCTCCATATTTAGGCAATAAAGAAGGATGCAAGTTGATGATCTTGCCTTCAAAAGCGCGAATAAAAGCTGCAGGCACCAACCATAAAAAACCCGCCAACACCACAACATCTACAGACAAGGCGCTCACCTCTTGAATGATGCGATCGGTTTCGTAAAAATCATGGCGATTAAAGACTCGAGTGGGCACTTGCTCAGCTTGGGCTTTTGACAATACCCCTGCTTCTGCTTTGTTGCAAAACACCATTAACACCTCTGCCATTTGATTAGCTTTGTAGTGTTGAATCAAATTCAAGGCATTGCTGCCACTGCCTGAGGCAAAAATCACTATTCTCTTTTTCATTCTATGCTCAATGCTATAGACTCTATGAGTCTTAAATCCCTTTCCTTGGTTTCAATATTGGGCTTGTAAACAAACCCTTCAAAAACAAACAATTGTTGCTTAGGTTCATCTAAAACTACATAACGCACAAATGGCCCAGCCTGACTCAAACCTCTGATGGTCCACCAACCTCTAACCTTTTTACACATACGACCATGCAATTGAATGGTTTCAATTATGGTACTTGGATACTGTAAACTGCTTGATGTGCCCATATAAGTGCCAGGCAATTCCCCTTTAATCAGGTGTTTCATCACGGTATCTCTAACCGTGCGAATAGACTCATAAGACAAGGCATTTAAATTGGTATACGGATAAGCATGCACCACCAAACCAATGGTTTTAGGGGTATTTGATGACATGGCATTGAATTCAAACCAATAGGTTTTGTTGTCGTGGTATTTCAATGAAAAGGCTTTGGGAATTTTAACCCCAATACCCAACTCTTTTTGTATCATCTGATAATTGCTCAAACTCACTTGAGTATCTGAAAACAACTCATCGTGTTGATCTTGCAATTCATATTGCATAAGTGCACTCACTAATTGAGGACGTGCTTCAACCAATTTGCGTTGTAAATCTGCAGCATCTTTCCCAATCAAATACACAATGTGTTGGTGTTGCGCATAAATGTTGCGGGCACTCAATAGGCTCGCTTGCGCCTTATTCATTGAGGCTTGCAATTCTTCTGGCTTGAAGCTTTGAGTGAGGTCTTCGTAGGCATCCAGATGGAATTGCGTTAATAACACCAAAATGGTTCTGTGGGTACTGAAATGCTTGTAAAAATCATCCACTTTACTAAGCTTTAAATCAAAGAAAGGTTCGGCCGTTGGCAAATGTGGAACTGGCTTTAAAAAACTAGCTTCTAGCTGCTGTTTTAGAATTGGTTGGAGTTCAGGTTCCAGCACAACTACAAGGCTCCCTAAATCTCCCGAAGCCATAGGCAATTGATCGGATGAACGTTTACACGCAGTCGGTATAAGCACAAACGTTAAAAGCAGAAAAAACAAAAGGTAATGGCGCATATTATTTGAGGTACAATTTAATCAGTTTACCCTTGCCTATTGGGGCTTGAGGATTATCAATCGCATTCATCGCACAGGTTTTAAGCAAATCAAACTCTGCAAATTTGCCGCAAATGTCTGTTAAAGTTTGAGCGTCATTATCTGTTATGTAATACATCAAGCCTAAAGGATGTTGCGTGGTCACCGGCAATTGAATGGTTTCAGTTTTAAAGATACGCAGGTTTTTTCCGGCTTTCAACTTACTCGACTTTAAATTGTTCCACTTTTTGATACCTGAAGCAGAAACCCCGTATTTATTGGCAATTTGCGCTAAAGTTTGTCCTTTAGCAACCACATGATGGGTTAAAACCGAAGTCTTCTGAATGAAGTCTTCAGGGTTAAACGCATTGTTGCTAATGGTGTATACGCTGTCTTGCCACTCGGCCAATTGCATGGCTTTTTGATAGGGCAACACGATTTTTTTATTGTCTGTGTTTTCAGGGATGATGCCGCTTTTGTATGCGCTATTCCATTCGAGTTGTTCGCTTTCAGACACGTTCACTAAGGCGCAAACCAATTTCATATCTACCTTGCAACACATGTATACCGGCACCAAAGTTTCATGGGCTTGCAACAAGTTATTGCTTGAGGCGGTTGGTGGCGAAAAGGTCATTAGAAAGGCTGTGGCTAAAAACTTCGGTACATAGTTTTGAGTTTCTTTCGGCAAATATTTTTTCACTTCCCAAAAAGTGTGTTTGCCTCCTGAAGCCCTTATGGCTTTATTGACATTACCCGGCCCACCATTGTAGGCTGCCAAGGCCAATAACCAATCGTGGTAGAGGCCGTACATGCTCAATAAATAGTCGCAGGCTTTTTCTGTGCTTTTATAAATGTCTTTGCGCTCATCTACATCTTCGTTGATTTGAAGATCCATCATTTTACCTGTGGCAGGCATGAATTGCCACAAGCCTGTAGCACCGCACCAACTAACGGCATTAGCGCTTAACAAAGATTCTACTATCGATAAATATTTGATCTCATCAGGCATGCCTTTTTTATCTAGCACTTCTTCAAAGACTCTGAAATAAAGATTTTTACGCGACCAGGCTTTGCTTAAAAACGTACTGTTGGGGTGCTTCATGTATGTCATTTGCAACAACACAGAGGCATCGTACTTAAAGGGTATGCTTGTACCCATTTGAGCCACCAATTGATTGAACCGCTCTTCGCTTAAATTCAAGACCTCTTCTGCACTTAAATTCCCCAATGGCTGACTCATGGTTTGCTCCATGAACAGATGCGTTAAACTGTCAATTCTGCCAATAGAGTTTTGGGCTTGGAGACTGCTTCCAAACACGATCATACAAAAGCCTATTATACAGTTTTGCAGTTTCATCATGGCTTACAAATTTACGCAAGATTGCCTTGACTACCAACGATTAGTTATTCGCATTTTGAGATTGTTATTGTGTAAAGTTATCTGTATTTTTGTTTTGAAACTAAGTGAAAGGTAAACATCATGTCTGAACAAAAAAAAGGTCTGGTAACGTTTAACGAATTGGCGAAAGAAGCTTTTGCCATGCACCCATTAGAAATGGCGGCGCCCATTAAAAAGAACCAAAGCAGTTTGTTCATTGGCATTCCCAAAGAGATTACCTCACAAGAAAACCGCGTACCCTTGTCGCCTTCTGCCATTGAGTATTTGGTGCAAAATGGCCACGAGATTGTGATTGAATCAAAGGCTGGTTACGCCAGTAATTTTAGCGATGAACGCTTCAGCGAAGCAGGGGCTAGAATAGCGCATACACATGAAGAGATTTTCAAAGCAGATGTGATTCTAAAAATAGAACCACCTACTGATGCTGAGATTGAATTGATGCGCCCAGATCAAATATTATTATCTGCTTTGCAGTTAGATCAAATCGACCCGATTCTTCTGAACAAATTGATTTTAAAACGGGTAAATGCGATTGCCTATGAATTTTTGCAAGACGATAGCGGTTCATTCCCTATCATCAGAGCGATGAGTGAAATGGCTGGGCATGCTTCTATATTGTTGGCCTCAGAATACTTAAACAATGCCAATATTGGCAAAGGGGAATTATTGGGTGGCTTTACAGGCATTCCACCTACACAAATTGTTGTGATAGGCGCTGGCGCTGTAGGTGAATACGCTTGCAGAGCAGCCTTGGGCTTGGGCGCAAACGTGAAGGTGTTTGACAACGAACTGTACCGCTTAAGACGTTTACAAGAGCATTTAGGCAATAAATTATTTACCTCTACCATTCAACCGAATATTTTAGCAGAAGCGCTTAGAACCTGTGATGTTGCCATTGGTGCATTGCGCGGTGAGAGTGGCCGTTCACCTGTAGTGGTGACTGAAAAAATGGTGAGTCAAATGAAACCGAATAGCATCATCATTGATGTGAGTATTGACCAAGGCGGTGTTTTTGAAACGTCTGAAATCACTAACCATAAAAACCCTGTGTTTAAAAAACACGATGTGATCCATTATTGCGTTCCCAATATTACAGCGAGGGTGTCGCGGTCAGCGTCTTATGCTTTGAGTAATATATTTACGCCTTTGATCAATGACATGGCTAACTATGGCGGCTTTCATGAATTATTGAAAATAGCCAAAGGCTTCAGACAAGGGGTATATATTTACAAGGGCCACTTGGTGAATCAATCGTTGGCCAAGCGTTTTGGCATGAAGCACAAAGCTTTAGAATTGCTTTTGAATTTGTATTGATTATTCGTGCAATACCCACATGATGTCGAGCAGTTCCACCAATTGTTCGTATTTGGTTTTGCCCATTAAGGATTTGTAATTGTCTGTGAGTTTAGACAGACATTTTCTAACATCTAAAGACATTCTTTTGCCTTTAGCACTTAACAAAATAATGCTTGAGCGTCTGTCTGCTTTATTGATTTGGGTTTTAAGCCAACCGAGGGCGTGCATTTCCAGAACGAGTTTACTACTGGCTTGCTTGGTTACCCCGCAGGCTTCTGCAATTTGAACGGTGGTTTGACCTTGATTGTGCAAGAGCAAAAAGATGGGCAAATAAGAGGATTTAAATTGCTCATAGCCTCTGTAATGAAGTTCTGCTTCTATTTGCGCATCGAGTTTTCGGCGCAATTTAGACACCAACACTATGAGGTTGTGAAATACCAGGTTCGGATTTTGTGCTCTAGACATGCTTGGTATTATTGGGCCATAATGGCTTCGATTTCTTCTACTTCAATAGGCATACCGATGGCGTCCATTAAATCAATTGGGCCTTCGTTGCTGATAACAATATTATTTTCGATTCTTACCCCTATGCCTTCTTCTGGTATGTAGATGCCTGGCTCGCAGGTAAACAACATATTGGCTTGCATTGGTTCATAGCGCATGCCCACATCGTGTACGTCTATGCCTAAGAAATGGCTGGTGCCGTGCATGAAATACTTTTTGTATGCTGGCCAAGCTGGGTCTTCATTTTTGATGTCTTGAAGACTGATGAGGCCTAAATCTACTAGTTCTTTTTCCATAAGCTCTTTACCAACTATGGCGTGGTAATCCATGAGTTTGGTGCCAGGCGTTAATAGTTTGGTTGCGCCTCTCATAACTCTGAGCACAGCGTTGTACACTGCTTTTTGACGGTCTGAGAATTTGCCGTTGACTGGTATACAGCGGGTCATGTCTGAGGCGTAATTGGCGTAATCTACACCGCAATCGACTAATAATAAATCGCCGTCTTTACAGGTTTGGTTGTTGTCTATGTAATGCAGCACGCAGGCGTTGGCACCACTGGCTACAATGGGATGAAACGAGTGTCCTGTTGCGCCATTTTTGATGTATTGGTGAATGAGTTCTGCTTCTACTTCGTATTCCATAACCCCAGGCTTTGTAAAGGCCATAATGCGTTCAAAGCCTTTTTTAGAGATGCTTATAGCATGGTTAACCAAGCCAATTTCTATTTCAGATTTGATGCTTCTTAAACGCTGTAAGATGGGCGCCGCTCTGTAATAGGTGTGCAGTGGGTAATCGTTTTGAATTTGACGCACAAAATCCAAATCTGCATAAGGGGCTTTATAAGTGAAGCGGTCGTTTTCGTTGAGGGTTAAATAGATGCCAGAGGCATAATTGATTTTAGAACGGATTTGACTAAAAAAACTGTCGTTCCATTGAACAGAGTTTATACCCGAACAGGCTGTTGCTTCTGCTTTGGTGTATTTATGTCCTTCCCATACGGCTATGGTGGCATTGGTTTGTTTTAAGTAGAGACATTCCTTAAAGGCGGCTTCAGGGCTGTCTGGATATAAGATTAAATAACTGTCTTCTTGATCTATACCGGTTAACCAAAAAAAATCAGAGTGTTGTTTGAAGTCCATGGTGGCATCGCCATTGCGGGTGTATTCATAATTGCTTCTGAAAATGGCAATGGTGTTGGGCTGCATTTGCGCCATGAATTTTTGCCTGTTCTGAACAAATAAAGATTGATCTATGCTTTGGTATTTCATATTCTAATTGCGAAGGTAAATAATTTTAGTTGAAGATACTTTGACTTTGAAGACATATATTTGAGTAAATTTATTTTCCTTATGATAAAAAACTTTTTAATAAAACGCATTATTTTGATGGCTTTTTGCTTTGCCAACTTGTTGACTTATGCAGAAACGATAGACAATAGAATGGATGCAAACGTGCTTGGTGCTTGGGCGCTCAAACAACACCAAAGTATTGGCAATAAAATTCTTGAGCATTTGAATGACAACAAATTTAAGCAGAGCTTTTTACGAGACAAACCTATTGCTCCTGCCCAAGCCCTTGCCTTGTTTCAAACTCAAGTGACGGCATTTATTTCTACGGACCCTAACAACCCTACAATTGGGCACGATACTACCTTTTATGAATTGAGCCAAGAACCTTGCTTTGCTTTGTATAAGGCTAAGCAGTTTATTGGCATACAGTTATTGGAACGTGGGGCTCTTGTTAACTTTGAGGCTAAGGAGGTCACAAGTCTTTTGAATAGCAGTGAATTACTTTACCTTCAATTGTATAGCAATAGTGAGCAATGTTTGTTGAGCAATATTCCTGCAAAGAGTTTTGACTTACTGATGGCGGTTAATATAGAATTGTATAAAGCGAGTGTTATCCCTGGCGCATTGGTCTATAAAAACATAGAACTGAGTGAATTAATGTCTGAGAAAGAGAAACTTGAGAGAGGCAACGATAGCTCTCCTGTTTTTATATCTACTGACCCTGACGACCCAACAATAGGCTATGATTCATTATTAATAACCCCTTGTTTGGCTTTGTTAAATGATAGTTCGCAAATGCCTTTTGTGTATTATACGGTAAACCTGACGTCAAAGGTCATAAAGCTTTCTGGGGTAAGTGCTTCTTTTTATGGCAACATCCAGGGCTTTAAAATTAATTTTTACTTTGCGTTTTTACCTATAGAGAAGCTTATTTTAGAGCATAAGGCCCTCCAAACTTTACTTGAAGAATGTATTGTATTTCACATGCAAAACAACCTTTCATTTTCAAGTCCATACAAGGAGAACTATGAGCGCTTATTTAAAGCCAGTGCGAAACAATAAGTTAATCAGCCTCCCATAATAATATATGTGAGTTGTCTTCTATTTTCCTCAAAGACATACTCAACAACACTCAAACCTACAAAGGCAGCTTTGAGGTTATTCGCTAGGGCGGGATTTTAATTTGCGATTGATGACTCTTATTGGTTAAAATATTAGCCTTTTTATAACAATAATTTATCCTAAAAGATTAATTGGGCAATTATTTAGTTTTCCGAAATTTTTGACTTTTTAATAAAGCGAGGGCATAAATAAAATTTATTGCTATGGAAGCACTACTATTCAGCACCATTCTTAAATACCCAATGTAGGGCATTTTACTACCAAAATAAAACTTAGCACTTAAGCCATACGCAAACAACAATAGCACATTACCAACAAAACGGCCCATTAAAATCCAAGTGATGAATTGGTAAAAAGCCATATCTGAATTCAAAAAGGATGAAAATCCAAACGCCCAAATTGACTGAACAATAGTTAAAACTAACAGATACAAGACAAAGTAGTTGAAAGCAGAAGTCGACTCTAGGTTTAAATACCAGATCAAAACAGCCCCTGACAACATCAATAAAATAAGCCAATTAGGCCACATAGCATGTTGTATTGACCAATTTAAAAACCATGCAAAAAATCCGAATTCAATGAGCATGTATAATTTCACCATCCCTTCATTGTGAATGCCATTGAAAGCCATTGAAGAGGATAATACATCGAACAAAAACGTAAAACAGACAAAAGCATAAAATACTTTAATGTATTGGGGCGCATTGCGAAACACTAGCAAACCGCAAAAAACAGGAAGAAGGGCGAATACACCACTCAAAATGACAAGCGCAATATCCCATTTCATATCTTTAAAACCTGATCAGCAAAGCCCTAATGGGCAAAGTCTCATGCACTAATAACGCCATCTTTCATGATCAATTTACGATCGGCCAAAGCCGCCAATTCCTCATTGTGTGTGACGATAATAAAGCTGGTGCCAAA
>Ga0255127_1000440_pt1 | contig 21303 bp, 17 predicted proteins | sample Law_Miss_RepB_8d_FD_188555 | JGI IMG/M metagenome (GOLD analysis project Ga0255127, IMG submission 188555) | Freshwater microbial communities from St. Lawrence River, New York, United States - Law_Miss_RepB_8d | ecosystem: Environmental > Aquatic > Freshwater > River | place: USA: New York...
ACACACCGCCCCGCCCTGGCCGCGCTGGCACTCGTGCTCTGCCTGTCCAATGGCCTGACGAACGCCCAGACCCCCGCCCCCTGCGAGCTGCCCGCCGATTTCGAGCCAGCCCGGCTGTATGGCCTGTGGCAGCTCACGCTGTGGCCCGAGACGGGCTCGCCCGAGCGCCCCAGTTCCACTGGCGCCGTGCTGTTCGAGCGCCACCCCGAGTACGCCGGCGGCGTGCGTGGGCGGCTCAAGCGCAGCGGCCCCGGCAACGACCGCGAGGCCGTCGTCTCTGGCGATGTGGCCGATGGCGAATTCAACCTGGACGAATCGGCCAACGGCGTGGACCTGGACGCGGTCTGGACCGGCGTACCGCAGGCCTGCGGCAACGAATTTCAAGGCACCCGCCGCCCCGCCGAAGGCCGCCCCAGCGACGAGCCCACGCTGCAGTTTCTGCTGAAAAAAGCCTCGGGCTGGAACTGAATCAGCGCTCGGCGGCGTCCAGCGCGTCGCGTCGCTGCTGCTGGCCGGCTTGGAGGCTGTGGTTCAGGTCTTGCTGCAGGCCCTGAGCGGCTTGCTGCCCCTGCTTCGCGGCCTGCGCTGCCGCACCTGTGGCGGTGGCGGCCGTGCCCACGGCCTCAACACCGCAAGCGGCGAGCGCCCACACGCACAGCCCCATCGGCAGCCACGGCCTCATCGCGGCTGCCTCATCTCACGCAACAACGCATCGTCTGCCCCTCCAGGGCCACAACGGCGCAAATCCCCGGGGTAAGCGGGGCACGGCTGAGGCCCTGACGGCAGGGGTTGGGGGCGAGGCCTCACCACGGGGCGAGCAGGCACGAGCACTGGGACAGGCACGATGACGGGCCCCATCTCGGTCGTGGCGCGATCGGGCTCGCGCAGCCCACAGGCGGCAAACATGGCCGAGCGCTTGGCCTCGATCAAGGCCGGCGGGTTGCCGGTGGAGCTGGCGGTCACCTCGTAATCGCGTTGGGCCTGCCGGCAAGCGAAGGATTGAGACCGGTCGCTCGCCGCGCTATCGGCCGCGTCGCTGCGAACGGTTTCGCGCGGCGAAGCCGCCGCAGGAGCCGGCGGTGCGCTCGAGAAGGTGCGTGCGCGATCGGCGGAGGCATCGATCGAATTGGGTTGCACGTTCACGCGCTCGACCCGTGAGCCCGCAGGGCATGGCTCATCGGAAAACAACACCTGCCCCGACGGGCTTTGGCAGCGGTACACGGTCTGGGCCTGCAAGGGCAAGGCGCCGCTGGCGATCAGCAGCAACAGCATCCAGGGTGGGGGCGAGGCAATGAGGCGCATGTCGCCATTCTCGTGCGCGACGCGCGCAGTGCCAACCCGATGGTCAGCAAGTCATCGCCGCTGAGCACGAAGCCGAACGCAAAACCGCCATGCGAACCCAGCGCGGAGGCCAAAGCGTTTTTGGGAGGGAAGTGAGGGGGTGGTGCCCATGGCGGGAATCGGACCCGCGACCTCTCCCTTACCAAGGGAGTGCTCTACCACTGAGCCACATGGGCACGGGCCATCGAGAAACGATGGAGCGGGAAACGAGGCTCGAACTCGCGACCTCAACCTTGGCAAGGTTGCGCTCTACCAACTGAGCTATTCCCGCGGGGTATCCGCGTGCAGATCAACGGCTTGGTTGGCCTGGTGGAACACCACCGTTGTTGATCTGTGCTGAATTTGCTTTCGCAAATTCTTTGATCTTGCTTGAGCTTCTCTCACTGGCCGAAGCCACTGCTTTTACTCAAGTCTTCCGCTCTTTTTGGTGAAGAGCGAATCCCAGCATTATAACCAGTTTTTTCGCCCCCGCCGCGAAGCCGATCCATCGATCAGGCTCAACGACGCCAGCACTCACACCGAACCGTGAACAAAAGGCCTTGGATGCGCCAAGGCCTTTTGTTTGGCTCCCCGACCTGGACTCGAACCAGGGACCTGCGGATTAACAGTCCGTCGCTCTACCGACTGAGCTATCAGGGAATATTCGGTCTAAGCAAAAGCCCATCGCTAGGATGGGCTTTTGGAAATTTTGGTGGCCTGGGGCGGAATCGAACCACCGACACGCGGATTTTCAATCCGCTGCTCTACCAACTGAGCTACCGGGCCGTGCGAAAAACGCAATTATAGCAGGGATTTTGGCCTTCGCGATCAGAAAGCACTGCGCTTGCTGCGGGCCAGGTCAACACCGAGTTGTTTGAGCTTGCGGTAGAGGTGAGTGCGCTCCAGGCCGGTCTTCTCGGCCACCCGGGTCATGGAGCCCGACTCCTTGGCGAGGTGGTATTCAAAATAGGCGCGCTCAAACTCGTCGCGCGCATCGCGCAGCGGGCCGTCGAGGTTGAAGGTTTGTTGAGGCAGCGGGCCGGTGGGCACCGCGACCTGGCTCGCGGCGACCGAGACCGATGCGGTCATGGCCTGCTCAACGGTGAACTCCACCGGCCCGTTGCCGCGAAGGGGCGGCATGCCGGCAGCAGGCACTTTGGGCGCTACCTTGTGCAGCCCCTGATCGACCGCTTTGAGCAGCTTCTGCAGCGTGATGGGCTTTTCCAGGAAGGCAGTGGCGCCGATGCGCGTGGCCTCCACGGCGGTGTCGATGGTGGCGTGCCCGCTCATCATGATCACGGGCATGGTCAGCTGGCCAGCAGTGGCCCACTCCTTGAGCAGTGTCACGCCGTCGGTGTCGGGCATCCAGATGTCCAGCAGCACGAGGTCTGGGCGCATCTGCGCACGCAGGTTTCGGGCCTGGGCAGCATTTTCGGCCAGCTCGACCGTGTGCCCCTCGTCGTTGAGGATTTCCGAGAGCAAGTCACGGATCCCCAATTCATCGTCTACGACCAGGATCGTTGCCATGTCACCCCGTAATTTTCTGACTCTGTTGCCAATTTGCAACTTCGAATGATAACGAGACTTGAGCGCCAATCACCGCTCCGTCCAACACCCGATTGGCCAGGTCAACCCGGCCTCGGTGCTCGTCCATGATCTTCTTCACGACCGCCAGGCCCAGGCCAGTGCCCTTGGACTTGGTGGTCACGTAGGGCTCGAAGGCGCGCTTGAGAATGTGTTCTGCAAAACCCGGGCCATGGTCGAGCACCGCCAGGCGCACCCACTGACCGCTGTCGGAGCGGCGGGTGCGCAAAATCACCTCGGCCTGCGGCTGGCCTGCCATGGCGTCCTGTGCGTTCTGCACCAGGTTGTGCACGATCTGGCGCACCTGTTGCGGGTCGGCCAGCACTGGCGGCACGTCGTCGGCCAGCTCCAGGCGCACCGGCACCGCCGCGTTTTCGTACAGACCCAGGATGTCGCGCAACAGGGCATTGAGGTCCAGCGGCTCCAGGTGGGCGGCGGGCAGACGGGCGTAGTCGCGGAACTCGTTCACCAGGCGTTTCATCGCGTCCACCTGGTCCACGATGGTGCGCACCGATTTGTCGAGGATGGCCTGCTCGGGCGCCGCCACCTTGCCATCGAGCTTCATGGCCAGGCGCTCGGCCGACAACTGAATGGGTGTCAGCGGGTTCTTGATTTCGTGGGCCAGGCGCCGTGCCACCTCGCCCCATGCCTTGGCCCGCTGCGCCGACACCATCTCTGACACGTCATCGAACACCAGCAGGCGCTCGTTGTTGGGCAAGAGGGCGCCCCGTGCGATCAGGGTAATGCCCCGCTCAAAGGGGGTGTCGCCACCCGAGCCCAGCTCGAAGGACTGCTGCCAGTGGCCGCCTTCATGGGGCGTCTGCTCAGCCAGGAAGCGCTCGAACTGCTGCGCCACGCCCTGCCCAAACGCCTCCAAACCGGGCACCTCGGCCAAGGGCTTGTGCAGGTGCACGCCCAGTGGGGTGTGCAGGACGCGCGCCGCTCCCGGGTTGGCGCTGCGCAGTTTCCCGTCTTCGTCCAACACCACGACGCCGGCGGTGAGGTTGTCCAGAATGGTCTGCAGGTTTTCGCGCGCCGCGTCCACCTGCAACATGCTGCGCTGCACGGCCTCACGCGCATCGGCGAGGTCTTGCGTCATGTGGGCAAAGGTGCGGGTGAGACCGGCGATCTCGTCTTTGGAGGTCAGCGCCTGCTTGGGCGCCAGGTTGCCAGCGGCCACCTCTCGCATGCCCTCGGCCAGCACCAAGAGCGGCCGGATGAGCTGGTTGCCCAGCAAGACCGCCAACAGCACGGCGCCGAACACCGCCAGGAAGAGCGCCAGCGTGAGCGTGCCGATGTACATGCGGCGCAGCCCTTCGCGCCCAAGCGCCCGCTCTTGGTATTCGCGGTTGGCCACCTGCACCGCCAGGGCATCGACCACCAAGGCAGCAGGCAGTGGGGCGATGACTTGCAGGTAACGCGGCTCCACGCCGAACCCGTAGCTGGGCGGGCTGACCAACGCCAGCACGCGAATGCGCGCCTGATTGGACGCCAGCATGGCCTCCAGCTCGCCGTCGGCGCCCTCCTCCAGGCCCTCGATCTGGGCCAGCACACGGGTGGCCCGCACGCTGCGCAGCAAGGCCGCACTCGGGCGTTCGGGGTTGATGTCAAAGCGCGATAGACCCGAACTGCCGATGGCCTGGCCGTTGGCGCCCCACAGCACGATGTCAGAGGCGCCGAGCTGTTCGCGCAGGCCATCCAGGGCCAGTGCCGCGGCCGTGTTGGGCTGACGGGCCAGGCCGTCAGCGGCGAGTCGCGTCTTGTTGGCCAGATCGGCCGTGAGGGTATCCAGGGTGGTGCGCCCCAGGTTCAGGCCTGCCGTGAGGGCGTTTTCCACGCGCACATCAAACCAGCTCTCGATTGAGCGGGAGACGAACTGGTACGACACGGTGTAGATCAGCAGCCCGGGCAGCACGCCCACCAGGCCAATGATGCCGGCGAGCTTGACCAGCAGGCGGCTGCCGAACTTGCCGCGGCGAAAGCGCACGGCCAGGCGAACCGCGAGCCAGGCGATGACCGCCAGCAAGAAGGCCGCCACCGTGGCGTTGATGGCCACCAGCCAGGTGAAGTTCTGCTCGTAGAGGTTGCGGTTCTTGGTGGCCACCGTCAGCAGAAACAGCAGCACCATGCCCAGACCGCTCATGACCACCAGGGCCGTGCCGATGGCCCAACGGCGGGGTGCCACGCGACGAGATGGGGCGTCGTCCATGCTCACGGCTTGCTGAGGGCCTCGGCGGTGGCGTCGGTTTCCGGCGCGGGCAAGGGCAAGCGCTGGCGCCACTCCACGCTCCAATCGGGCTGATTGGCCATGCCGAACTGGAACGGCCGCGGCAAGAGGGACAGATCAAGTTGGAAACTGGCCTCGATGCGGTGCTCAGCACTCGGGTCAAGTTGGCCCGCGTCGGCAATCTTCCAGCGCACCACTCGCCCGACGGCCGCCAGGGCATCGTCCAAACTGTCGAAGCTCTGGTGCAAGGCGTACTGCAGGCCCGACGCACTGGGGTTGGCCCCCACCTCGTTGGACACGCTCATGCGCCATCGGCGCGTCAAGGGCTGGAAGGCCAGGCGCAACACGCGGGTGGCGCTGGCCACGCGCTTGTCGTACCAATACCAGCGCAAACGCATCACTTCTGCCTGCCACACGAAATACAAGGGGACGCCCTTGGTCAGCGCGTCTTCGACCACATCGGCCGGTGTGAGGGTGAGGCGCACCGACAGGAACACCCCGTCGGCACCGCGCTGCACGCTCACCTGCTGCGCTTGAGGTGCCTGCGCGACTGCGGGCAGGGCGAGGAAGCACCCGCACAGCCAGGCCCACAGCCAGCGCCGACAGGCCATCAGCAAGCGCAGGCGCTCACAGGGGCGCCTTGTCGATGCGGGCGTAATAGAAGCCGTCGTGTCCACCCGGCGCATTGTCGTTGAAGTCCCCTTCAGCGGACGCCCGCCCGGGCAGCAAGTGGCCTGGGCCGGGCTGCCGGCGGGCATCGGTGTGGCGCGAGAGAAACGCCTGCACCTGGTCTTCGCCTTCGGCCTTGAACACGGAGCAGGTGGCGTAGACCAATCGCCCGCCCGGTTTCAGCAAGGGCCACAGCGCCTCCAGCAAGGCTTTCTGAATGGACACCAGTGCGGCAATGTCGCTGTCGCGGCGCAGCCAACGAACGTCTGGGTGGCGCCGCACGATGCCCGCCGCGCTGCACGGCGCGTCGAGCAGGATGGCGTCAAAGGGCTCGCCGTCCCACCAGGCATCGGGATGCGCGGCATCGGCCACCAGCACCTTGGCCTGCAAACCCAGGCGTTGCAGGGTGTCGGTGATGCGATGGGCGCGCTGCGCGTCCACGTCCAGCGCGACCACCTGCGCATCGGCCTGCTCCAGCAGGTGCGCGGTCTTGCCGCCGGGGGCAGCACAAGCGTCCAGCACGCGGTCGCCAGGCGCCCAGGTGCGCCCCGCCAGCAACAAGGGGGCCGCCAGTTGCGCGGCAGCGTCTTGTACGGAGACCTGGCCTTGGGCGAAGCCCGGCAGTTGCTCCACTGGCAACGCCCGGCCCAGCACCAGGCCATCGTCGCCCACGGGCTGCGCGGCAATGCCACGGTCGGCCAACGATTGCAGGTAAGTGTCGCGGCTGACCTGGCGACGGTTGACACGCAAGGTCATCGGACCGGGCTCGTTATCCGCGGCCAAGATGGCTTGCCAGTGGTCGGGGTAGTCGCGGCGCAGGCGCTCGATCCACCACAGCGGGTGGTTGAACCGGGCCACTGGGTCGTCGCGCACGGCGGCCAGCAAAGTATCCCGCTCGCGCAGGAAGCGGCGCAAACAGGCATTCAGGAATCCGGCCTGGCGTTCGGTTCGGCGCTGCCGACGCAGGGCGGCCACTGCCTGGTCCACCAAAGTGTGCTCGGCGTACCGAGGCCCATCGTCCGTGCTGAGCAGCGCGATGGCGGTACACAACAACGCATGCACCAGGGGTTCCGGGCTTCGCTGCACCAACCTGGCGGCCACAGCTCGGGCCAGGCCGAAGTGGCGCAAGGCATGAAAGGTAAGGGCCTGCACGCCAGGACGCAGGGCATCGGGGACGGCAGGCAGGGCGTCGGACAGCGACTGGCCGCTCGCCACCGCGGCCACGCAACGGGCCGTGTGCAGCAATTGGTCGGCCAAGGCCGGGGCGCTAGGGCGGGAAGGTGCGTTCAAAGTTGACTCGGGTTAGCTGAGGGTCCAATCCGGGGCGCTCACCGCAGCGGGGGCCTCGGATGGCCAATCGAGGGATGGGGTGCTCAGGGGCAATGGTCCCATCCGGCGCCCGTAGAGGCGGTAGATGCGCTCGCTCAGCGGTGGGTGGGCGTTCAGCCAGCGGGCGGCGTGGCCGCGTTCACTGCCCACCAGCAGCAGGTGTTGCACCGCGGCGGGCTGGTGTTGTCCGGCCACGCCGGCCTGGCGCTGGGCCAGCACCTTGCGCAACACGCCGCCCAAGCTGTCGCGGCTGCGCGTCCATTGCACCGCGCGGGCATCGGCCAGAAACTCGCGCTGGCGCGACACCGCGGCCTGCAAAGCGTGGCCGGCGATCCAGCCGAGCCAGCCCACCAACTTGAGTACCCAGCCCAGCAAGGCCAGCGCCGTGGGGCGACCGGTGGCATCGGGCTCGGTCATCGAATCGCCCATGCGGTAGACCATTTCCAGGCCGAACACCATACCCACCAGCCGCAGGTTCAGGCGGGTGTCGCCCTCGCCAATGTGGCTCAGCTCGTGGGCCACAAGACCTTGCAGTTCGTCGCGGGTAAGCTGCTCCAGCGCCCCCTGCGTGACGACCAGGGCGGCATCGCTGCCGTCCCAGCCGGCAGCGAAGGCGTTGATGGTGGCATCGCGAGCCAGCACCATGGGAGCTGGCCTGGCGAGGCCGGCGGCCAGCGCCATTTCCTCGACGATGTTGCAGAACCTGTGCTCGGTGTGCGATCCGCTGCGGTGGGCCGCCCGTGCGCCCAGGCGCTGCGCCAGGCGCACGCCGCCATCGCGCTTCAATCGCGAGGTTTCCAGCCACCAGCCGCCGAGCACGAAGCCAAGGGCAACGCCTGTGTTCACCTCGAAGAACAGACGGGGAAAGGTCATGGGGCCAGGCATCCAAAATCCCCAGGTCAGTCCCCAGGCGGTCGCCAAAGCGACGTTGATGGCCAGCACCATCAGGACCACGGTGAGCACGAAGGCGCACAAGAGCCACACCGTCTGGCGGCGGGCCTCCTGCTGGTGCTCGGCAAAGCGCATGGACCAGCGCTCAGAGCTTCACGGCCACTGGCTGGCGCTCGGCCTCGCTGGTGGTGGCGGCCAGCATGGGCTGGGGCACGAAACCGAACAGACGGGCGATGATGAGCGTGGGGAATTGGGCCGCGGCGTCGTTGAACGCCAGCACGTGGTCGTTGTAGGCCTGGCGGGCAAAGCCCACGCGGTTTTCGGTGCTGGCCAACTCTTCGCTGAGTTCGCGCAGGGTCTCGTCGGCCTTGAGCTCGGGGTAGTTCTCCACCACCGCCATCAGGCGCCCCAGGGCGCCGCCCAGCACCGCCTCCGCACCCGCCAGTTGGCCCAGCGCGGTGGCGCTCAACGGACTGGTGGCCGCCACCTGCTCCGCGCTGCGCGCTTGATGGCGGGCTGCGATCACGGCCTCCAAGGTCTGGGATTCGTGCTCAAGATACCGCCGCGCCACCTCCACCAGGTTGGGGATCAGGTCATAGCGGCGCTTGAGCTGCACGTCGATCTGGCCAAAGGCGTTGGCGATGGCGTTCTTCAGGCGCACCAAGCGGTTGTAGGCACCCACGGCCCAAAAGACCGACACCAGGGCAAGGCCCAACAACACCCATTGCGTGACAGACATGTTCAAACTCCTTGGCGCGCGCCGTGTTGGTGCTTCTGCGCGGCGACTATAGCCCAGGCCCCTGGCCACGAAAGGCGAATGGCATGGGCAAAAAAAACCCCGGCCAACGGGCCGGGGCTTGGATCGGGGTGAACGCTCCGATTATTCGGCGGCGTCGCCCGCGGCGTCAGCGGCTTCGGCCTGGTCGGCCGCCAGCGACAGCGCGTCGGCTTCGGCGATGGCGCGGCGCTCTTCGTCGTCCATCTTTTCCTTGGCCTTGCGTGCCTCGTGGTAAGCCATGCCAGTACCCGCCGGGATCAGGCGACCCACGATCACGTTTTCCTTCAGGCCACGCAGCTCGTCGCGCTTGCCCATGATGGCAGCCTCGGTGAGCACGCGGGTGGTTTCCTGGAAGGAAGCCGCGGAAATGAACGAGTCGGTGGACAGCGAGGCCTTGGTGATGCCCAGCAGCACGTTGCTGTAGGTGGCCGGGATCTTGCCTTCGGCGCGCAGGGCGTCGTTGGTGTTGAGGATCTCGGAGCGCTCGACCTGCTCGCCAGCGATGTAGGACGAATCGCCCACGCTATCGACGATCACGCGACGCAGCATCTGGCGAACGATCACCTCGATGTGCTTGTCGTTGATCTTCACACCCTGCAAGCGGTAGACGTCCTGCACCTCATCGACGATGTAGCGGGCCAGCTCTTCCATGCCCAGCAGGCGCAAGATGTCCTGCGGATCGGCCGGGCCGTCCACGATGCTCTCGCCGCGATTGACCACCTGGCCCTCGTGCACCAGGATGTTCTTTTCCTTGGGGATGAGCTCTTCCCAGACCTTGCCTTCCGGATCGGTGATCTGCAGGCGAATCTTGCCCTTGGTCTCCTTGCCGAACGACACGGTACCGGTCATTTCGGCCAGGATGCCAGCGTCCTTCGGCGAACGGGCTTCGAACAGCTCGGCCACACGCGGCAGACCACCCGTGATGTCGCGGGTCTTCTGGCCTTCCACCGGGATACGGGCCAGCACTTCGCCGGGGCCCACTTCCTGGCCATCGCGCACCTGGATCAGGGCGCCGACCTGGAAGCCGATCGTCACGGCGTGGTCGGTGCCGGGGATCTTCACCTCGTGGCCCTGCGCATCGATCAGCTTCACCTGCGGACGCACCACCTTGGTGGCACCACGGCGCTTCGGGTCGATCACGACCAGGGTCGACAGACCGGTCACGTCGTCCACCTGCTTGGCCACCGTCAGGCCCTCTTCCACGTTCTCGAACTTCACCGAGCCGGCGAATTCCGTGATGATGGGTCGGGTCAGCGGGTCCCAGTTGGCCAGGATGGTGCCGGCCTTGATCTGCTGGTCGGGCTTGATCGTCAGGATGGCGCCATAAGGCACCTTGTGACGCTCGCGCTCGCGGCCGTGCTCGTCCTGGATGATGATCTCGCCCGAACGCGCGATCACCACCAGTTCACCCTTGGTGTTGGTGACGTAGCGCATGGTCGCGTTGAAGGCGATCAGACCACTGGACTTGGCTTCCACGCTGGAGGCCACAGCCGCACGCGAGGCCGCACCACCGATGTGGAACGTGCGCATGGTCAGCTGGGTGCCCGGCTCGCCAATCGACTGGGCGGCAATCACGCCCACGGCTTCACCGATGTTCACCAGGCCACCACGGCCCAGGTCACGGCCATAGCACTTGGCGCAGATGCCGTAGCGGGTTTCGCAGGTCAGCGCGGTGCGCACCTTGACCTCGTCCACGCCGGCGGCTTCGATCTCGTCGAGCATGTCCTCGTCGAGCAGGGTACCCGCGGGGATGAGCACTTGACGGGTCTCGGGGTGCAGCACTTCCTCGGCGGTCGAGCGACCCAGGATACGGTCGCGCAGCGACTCGATCACCTCACCGCCCTCGACGATGGCGCGCATCAGCGTGCCGTTGCTGGTGCCGCAATCCTGCTGGTTGACCACCAAGTCTTGCGTCACGTCCACCAGACGGCGGGTCAGGTAGCCCGAGTTCGCGGTCTTCAGCGCCGTGTCCGCCAGGCCCTTACGAGCGCCGTGGGTGGAGATGAAGTACTGCAACACGTTCAGGCCTTCACGGAAGTTCGCCGTGATGGGGGTCTCGATGATGGAGCCGTCAGGCTTGGCCATCAGGCCGCGCATGCCGGCGAGCTGACGGATCTGGGCGGCAGAACCGCGAGCACCCGAGTCGGCCATCATGTAGATGGAGTTGAACGACTCCTGGTCCACTTCCTTGCCGCTGCGGTCCACGGTCTTCTGCTTGGCCAGCTGGGCCATCATGACCTTGGAAATCTCGTCACCGGCCTTGCCCCAGATGTCCACCACCTTGTTGTAGCGCTCGCCTGCGGTCACCAGACCGGACGAGTACTGCTGGGCGATTTCCTTCACCTCGGCTTCGGCACGGGCAATCACCTCGGCCTTTTGCGGCGGCACCAGCATGTCGTCCACGGCGATCGAGATACCGGCGCGCGTGGCCAGGCGGAAGCCGTTCTGCAGCAGCTTGTCGGCAAACACGACGGTTTCCTTCAGGCCGCACTTGCGGAAGCTGGCGTTGATCAGCTTGGAGATTTCCTTCTTCTTCAGCGCCTTGTTCAGCACTTCAAAGGGCAAGCCCTTGGGCAGGATCTCCGACAGCAGCGCACGGCCCACGGTGGTGTCCACCAGCTTCAGGTAGGGCACGAACTCGCCGGTGGTCTTGTCCTTGTTCCACTGGGTCAGGCGCACGCTGATCTTGGCGGTGATCTCCACGGCGCCGTTGTCCAGCGCGCGTTGCAGCTCGGCCAGGTCGGCAAAGATCATGCCTTCGCCCTTGCCGTTGATGCGCTCGCGGGTGGCGTAGTACAGGCCCAGCACCACGTCTTGCGACGGCACGATGGAGGGCTCGCCGTTGGCGGGGAACAGCACGTTGTTGGAGGCCAGCATCAGCGTGCGGGCTTCCAGCTGGGCTTCCACCGACAGCGGCACGTGCACGGCCATCTGGTCACCGTCGAAGTCGGCGTTGAAGGCCGCGCAGACGAGGGGGTGCAGCTGGATGGCCTTGCCTTCGATCAGGATCGGCTCGAAGGCCTGGATGCCAAGGCGGTGCAGCGTGGGCGCACGGTTCAGCAGAACCGGGTGCTCCTTGATGACCTCTTCCAGAATGTCCCACACCACGGGGGTGCCGGCTTCCACTTCCTTCTTCGCCGCCTTGATGGTGGTGGCGATGCCCATGGCTTCCAGGCGCGAGAAGATGAAGGGCTTGAACAGCTCCAGGGCCATCAGCTTGGGCAGACCGCACTGGTGCAGCTTCAGGGTCGGGCCCACGGTAATCACCGAACGGCCCGAGTAGTCGACGCGCTTGCCCAGCAGGTTCTGGCGGAAGCGGCCGCTCTTGCCCTTGATCATGTCGGCCAGCGACTTCAGGGCGCGCTTGTTGGCGCCCGTCATGGCCTTGCCACGGCGGCCGTTGTCCAGCAGGCTGTCAACGGCTTCCTGCAGCATGCGCTTTTCGTTGCGCGCAATGATCTCGGGCGCCTTCAGCTCCAGCAGGCGCTTGAGGCGGCTGTTGCGGTTGATGACGCGGCGGTACAGGTCGTTCAGGTCGGAGGTGGCGAAGCGGCCGCCGTCCAGGGGAACGAGCGGACGCAGGTCCGGCGGCAGCACGGGCAGCACGTCCAGCACCATCCACTCGGGCTTGATGCCCGACTTCTTGAAGGCCTCCAGCACCTTCAGGCGCTTGGCGTTCTTCTTGATCTTGAGCTCCGAGCCGGTCAGGTCGTTGCGCAGCTTCTCGATCTCGATGTCGAGGTCGATGGCCTGCAGCAGCTCCTTGATGCCCTCAGCGCCCATCTTGGCGATGAACTCGTCGCCGTATTCCTTGCGCTTGGCGTCGTAGTCGTCCTCGGACATGATCGCGAATTTCTTCAGCGGGGTCATGCCCGGATCGACGATCACATAGGCTTCGAAGTACAGCACGCGCTCGATGTCGCGCAGCGTCATGTCCAGGATCAGGCCCAGACGCGACGGCAGCGACTTCAGGAACCAGATGTGGGCGCAAGGCGCGGCCAGGTCGATGTGGCCCATGCGCTCGCGGCGCACCTTGGTCTGGGTGACTTCAACGCCGCACTTCTCGCAGATCACGCCGCGGTGCTTCAGGCGCTTGTACTTGCCGCACAGGCACTCGTAGTCCTTGATCGGGCCAAAGATCTTGGCGCAGAACAGGCCGTCGCGCTCGGGCTTGAAGGTGCGGTAGTTGATGGTCTCGGGCTTCTTCACCTCACCGAAGGACCACGAGCGGATTTTCTCCGGCGAGGCCAGGCCGATGCGAATGGCATCGAAGTGCTCGTCGGGCGTGAACTGCTTGAACAGGTCGAGCAAAGATTTCATGGTTGGCTTTCCTCAGGTTCGGTGAATCAGGAACGCTCCAGCTCGATGTCGATACCGAGCGAGCGAATTTCCTTGACCAGCACGTTGAACGACTCGGGCATGCCCGCGTCGATCGTGTGCTCGCCCTTGACGATGGACTCGTACACCTTGGTGCGGCCCTGCACGTCGTCGGACTTGACGGTGAGCATTTCCTGCAGGATGTAGGAAGCGCCATAGGCCTCCAGCGCCCACACTTCCATCTCACCGAAACGCTGACCACCGAACTGGGCCTTACCACCCAGCGGCTGTTGCGTGACCAGCGAGTACGGGCCGGTGGAGCGGGCGTGCATCTTGTCGTCGACCAGGTGGTGCAGCTTCAGGAAGTGCATGTAGCCAACGGTGGTCACGCGCTCGAAGGCATCACCGGTGCGGCCGTCGTACAGCTGCGCCTGGGTGCGGGTGGCCGTCAGGCCCTTGCGAGCGGCGATGTCGTCCGGGTAGGCCAGCTTGAGCATGGCGCGGATCTCGTCTTCCGAGGCGCCATCGAACACCGGCGTGGCGAAGGGCAGACCACCTTGCAGGTTGCGCGCCATTTCCACGATCTCGGTGTCGCTCAGGTCGGAGAAGTCTTCCTTCTTGCCGGCGTGGTTGTAGACCGACTCCAGGAACTGACGGATCTCGGCGGCCTTGGCTTCCTGCTGCAGCAGATCGCCAATGCGCTGGCCCAGGCCCTTGGCGGCCCAGCCCAGGTGAACTTCCAGCACCTGACCCACGTTCATGCGCGAGGGCACGCCCAGCGGGTTGAGCACGATGTCGGCGGGCGTGCCGTCGGCCATGTAAGGCATGTCTTCCACGGGCACGATCTTGGAGACCACGCCCTTGTTGCCGTGGCGGCCGGCCATCTTGTCGCCAGGCTGCAGGCGGCGCTTGACGGCCAGGTACACCTTGACCATCTTCAGCACGCCAGCGGGCAGCTCGTCGCCCTGGGTGAGCTTCTTGCGCTTCTCTTCGAAGGCCAGGTCGAAGCTGTGGCGGGTCTGTTCCATCGAGTTCTTGATCGACTCGAGCTGGGCGGCCACGGTCTCATCGGCGGGGCGAATGTCGAACCAGTGGTACTTCTCGACGTCGGCCAGGTAGGCCTTGTCGATGGTGGTGCCCTTGGACAGCTTCTTCGGGCCACCGTTGGCGACCTTGCCGATCAGCAGCTTTTCGATACGGTCGAAGGCGTCGGCCTCAACGATGCGCAGCTGGTCGTTCAGGTCCAGGCGGAAGCGCTTGAGTTCATCGTCGATGATCTGCTGGGCGCGCTTGTCGCGCTGGATGCCTTCGGTGAACACCTGCACGTCGATCACGGTGCCTTGCGAGCCCTGGTCCACGCGCAGCGAGGTGTCCTTCACGTCGGAGGCCTTCTCGCCGAAGATGGCGCGCAGCAGCTTCTCTTCGGGGGTGAGGGTGGTCTCGCCCTTGGGCGTCACCTTGCCCACCAGCACGTCGCCCGGCTGCACTTCGGCACCCACGTAGATGATGCCCGACTCGTCCAGGCGGTTGAGCTGTTGCTCGGCCAGGTTCGGGATGTCGCGGGTGATTTCTTCGGCGCCCAGCTTGGTGTCGCGCGCCATCACCACCAGTTCCTCGATGTGGATGCTGGTGTAGCGGTCATCGGCCACCACGCGCTCGCTGATCAGGATCGAGTCTTCGAAGTTGTAGCCGTTCCAGGGCATGAAGGCGATCAGCATGTTCTGGCCGATCGAGATCTCGCCCAGGTCGGTGGAGGCACCGTCGGCCACCACGTCACCCTTGGCCAGCTTGTCACCCTTCTTCACGATGGGGCGCTGGTGGATGTTGGTGTTCTGGTTGGAACGCTGGTACTTGATGAGGTTGTAGATGTCCACACCCACTTCACCGGCCACCGCCTCGTCGTCGTTGACGCGGATCACGATTCGGGTAGCGTCGACATAGTCCACCACGCCACCGCGCTTGGCGGTGACCACGGTGCCCGAGTCAACGGCGGCCACGCGCTCGATGCCGGTGCCCACCAGGGGCTTTTCCGGGCGCAGCACGGGCACGGCCTGACGCGACATGTTGGCGCCCATCAGTGCGCGGTTGGCGTCGTCGTGCTCCAGGAAAGGCACCAGCGAGGCGGCCACCGACACGATCTGCGCCGGCGACACGTCCATGTACTGGATGGTGTCGGGCGAGGTCAGGATCGACTCGCCCTTCTCACGGGCCGACACCAGCTCTTCGGTCAGGCGGCCTTCGGCGTCCAGGGCCGCGTTGGCCTGGGCGATCACGTACTTGCCTTCTTCGATGGCCGACAAGTAGTCGATCTGGTTGGTCACCTTGCCGTCCACCACGCGGCGGTACGGGGTCTCGATGAAGCCGTACTCGTTCAGGCGGGCGTACAGGGCCAGCGAGTTGATCAGGCCGATGTTCGGGCCTTCAGGCGTTTCGATCGGGCAGACGCGGCCGTAGTGTGTCACGTGCACGTCGCGCACCTCGAAGCCAGCGCGCTCACGGGTCAGACCGCCCGGGCCAAGGGCCGACACGCGGCGCTTGTGGGTGATCTCGGCCAGCGGGTTGGTCTGGTCCATGAACTGCGACAGCTGCGACGCACCGAAGAACTCCTTCAGGGCCGCGGAAATCGGCTTGGAGTTGATCAGGTCGTGCGGCATCAGCGGCTCTTGCTCGGCTTGGCCCAGGCGCTCCTTCACGGCCTTCTCGATACGGGCCAGGCCAGTGCGGTACTGGTTCTCGGCCAGTTCGCCCACGCAGCGCACGCGGCGGTTGCCCAGGTGGTCGATGTCGTCCACTTCGCCACGGCCGTTGCGCAGGTCCACCAGGATCTTGACCACGGCCAGGATGTCCTCGTTGGACAGCACCATCGGGCCGGTCGCTTCGTCGCGGCCCACGCGGGCGTTGAACTTCATGCGACCCACGCGCGACAGGTCGTAGGTGTCCGGGTTGTAGAACAGGCGGTGGAACAGGGCCTGCACCGCGTCTTCGGTCGGCGGCTCGCCGGGGCGCATCATGCGGTAGATGGCCACACGGGCGGCGAACTCGTCGGCGGTCTCGTCGATGCGCAGGGTCTGGCTGATGTAGGCGCCCTGGTCGAGTTCGTTGGTATACAGGCAGGCCAGGTCTTGAATGCCGGCGCTGCGCAGCTTCTTCAGCAGCGATTCGGTCAGCTCGTCGTTGGCCTTGGCGATGATCTCGCCGGTGTCGGGATCGACGATGTTCTTCGCCACCACGCGGCCGATCAGGAAGTCTTCCGGCACGCTGATGTGGGTGGTGCCAGATTGCTCCAGCTCACGGGTGTGGCGCGCGGTGATGCGCTTGTCCTTGGCCACCACCACCTTGCCCGACTTGTCGGTGATGTCGAAACGGGCCACTTCGCCGCGCAGGCGCTCGGCCACGAAGGCCATCTGCGCGCCGCTGTCCATCAGGCGGAAGTGATCGTTGACGAAGAAGTTCGCCAGGATCGATTCCGGGTTCAGGCCGATGGCCTTCAACAGAATCGTGACCGGCATCTTGCGGCGACGGTCCACGCGGAAGAACAGCACGTCCTTCGGGTCGAATTCGAAGTCCAGCCAGGAGCCGCGGTAGGGAATGATGCGGGCCGAGAACAGCAGCTTGCCCGAGCTGTGCGTCTTGCCCTTGTCGTGCTCGAAAAACACACCCGGCGAACGGTGCAGCTGCGACACGATCACGCGCTCGGTGCCGTTGATGATGAAGGAACCCTTGTCGGTCATCAGGGGCACTTCGCCCATGTAGACCTCTTGTTCCTTCACTTCTTTCACCACCTTGCTTTGCGGGGTGGAGGACTCGCGGTCATAAATGATCAGCTGCACGCGGGCGCGAACAGCCGACGAGAAGGTCAGGCCACGGGTCTGGCACTCGCGCACGTCAAACGCGGGCTTGGCCAGGTTGTATTCCACGAACTTCATTTCCACGAAGCCGTTGTGCGAAACGATCGGGAAAGCCGACTGGAAGGCCGCCTGCAGACCTTCGTTGGTGCGCTGCTTGGGCGGCAAGTCCGCTTGCAGGAACGCGGTGTAAGCGTCCTTCTGCATCTGCAGCAAATAGGGGATCGCCAGCACATTTTCGCGAGTGCCAAAGCTCTTGCGGATGCGCTTGCGTTCGGTGTAAGAGAAATTCGATGCCATGAGATCTCCGGGCTTGAGGTCTTGGCGACTGTCGGCCGACCGGGCACCAGGTGCGCGGTGGCGGGCTTGGCGGCAGGCCACTACCTGCCGTTGGCGGACGGCCCGTGCGTTGCACACGGACCCGAACCAAGTGGTTTTCTGCAGTCGGGGTCAGAAAACACTGCTAAGAAGACTCACCAGAATCTGCTTAGCGGTGTTTCAGCTTGCACACGCAAGGGCCGGAAACCAACCCTTGCGTGTGTGCTCTGAAAGCACCAAAGGCTGGAGGCCCTTTCGAGCACTCCAGCCCCTGCACAGAACCGAATTACTTCAGCTCGGCCTTGGCGCCGGCTTCCACCAGCTTCTTCACGGCGGCTTCGGCGTCGGCCTTGGCAATGCCTTCCTTCACGTTCTTCGGGGCGCCATCGACCAGGTCCTTGGCTTCCTTCAGGCCCAGACCGGTGATTTCGCGCACGGCCTTGATGACGGACACCTTGTTGGCGCCAGCGTCGGTCAGGACCACGTTGAACTCGGTCTTCTCTTCAGCGGCAGCAGCGCCAGCGCCAGCGCCAGCGGCGGCCGGGGCGGCCATGGCGGCGGCGGACACGCCGAACTTCTCTTCAATGGCCTTCACCAGGTCATTGAGTTCCATGACGGTCATGGTGTCCAGGGCCGCCAGAAATGCGTCTTTATCGAATGCCATTTTGATTTCCTAACAATTGGTTAAATCGAATTTGCCGTGCGCTCAGGCAGCAGCAGCTTCTTCTGCCGGTGCGGCAGCGCCTTCGCCTTTTTTGGTCGCCAGGGCACCCAGCACCACGGCGGTGCGGGAGATCGGCGACTTCAGCAAGCCACACAACTGGGCCAGCAGCACTTCCTTCGAAGGAATGCTGGCGAGTTGCTTCACGCCGTTCACGTCCAGGAACTTGCCACCGTACACGCCACCGCGAATCACCAGCTTGTCGTTGGTTTTCGCGAACTCGGCCACCACCTTGGCGGCGGCCACAGCGTCTTCGGAGAAGCCATAGACGAGCGGGCCGGTCATCTGGTCAGCAGCCACTTCAAACGAGCTGCCGGCCACGGCGCGACGGGCCAGGGTGTTCTTCAGAACACTCAGGCTCACGCCGTTGCCGCGTGCGGTCACGCGCAGTTTGTCCATGGCGGCCACCGTGATGCCACGGTATTCCGCGATCACGAGCGTTTGAGCTTTAGCGGCGAGGCTGGTCACTTCGTTGATGACCGCTTCTTTCTCACTGCGATTCAGACTCAAGGTCTACTCCTTCAATGTGCCTCGGGTTGCCCCTTGGCACGCCTCATTGCAGCGACCAACTGTTTTGGAACTTGTTCCATCTGCAGCGGGATCGCCATCTGCGTTGGCATTTCACAATTAAGCCGGCTTGCGCCAGCACCAACGGTCTTGGATGGCCTTCACGCCTGGCTTGCGCCGGCGATGAAGCCCACCACACCCGAGCCCCGAAGGGCCCGAATTCTTTCAACGATTACGCCGAGATGGACTGGGTGTCCACGCGGACGCCCACACCCATGGTCGACGACACCGCCACCTTGCGCAGGTACACACCCTTGCTGGTGGCCGGCTTGGCCTTGTTCAGCGCGTCGATCAGAGCGGCCAGGTTGCCCTGCAGCTTGTCGGCGTCAAAGGAACGGCGGCCAATCGTGCCGTGCACGATACCGGCCTTGTCCACGCGGAACTGCACCTGACCTGCCTTGGCGTTCTTCACGGCCTGGGCGACGTCGGGCGTCACGGTGCCGACCTTGGGGTTGGGCATCAGGCCACGGGGGCCCAGCACCTGACCCAGGGTACCGACGATGCGCATGGCGTCCGGCGAAGCGATGACCACGTCGAAGTTCATGTTGCCAGCCTTGATGTCGGCGGCCAGATCGTCCATGCCCACGATGTCGGCGCCAGCGGCCTTGGCTTCTTCGGCCTTGGCGCCCTGGGCGAACACAGCCACGCGCTTGGTCTTGCCGGTGCCGTTGGGCATCACGACAGCGCCACGCACCACCTGGTCAGACTTCTTAGCGTCCACGCCCAGTTGGATGGCCACGTCGATGGACTCGTCGAACTTGGCGTTCGCGCATTCCTTCACGATGGCCAGGGCATCGCCCAGGGGGTACAGCTTGTTGCTGTCAACCTTGCCTTGGAAGGCCTTTTGTTTCTTGGTCAGCTTGGCCATGTCACACGCCCTCCACGATCACGCCCATCGAACGGGCAGAACCAGCGATGGTCTTGACGGCTGCGTCCAGATCGGCAGCGGTCATGTCCTTCATCTTGGTCTTGGCGATTTCTTCCAGCTGAGCGCGGGTGATCTTGCCGACCTTCTGCTTGTTGGGCACCGAAGAGCCCTTGTCCAGCTTGATGGCCTTCTTGATGAGGGTCGTCGCCGGGGGGGTCTTGATGATGAAGGTGAAGCTCTTGTCCGCGAAGGCGGTGATCACCACCGGCAGCGGCAGACCGGGCTCGACGCCCTGGGTCTGGGCGTTGAACGCCTTGCAGAACTCCATGATGTTCAGACCGCGCTGACCCAGCGCCGGACCGATCGGGGGAGAGGGGTTGGCCTTACCAGCTGGCACTTGCAGCTTGATGAAGCCGACGATTTTCTTCGCCATGTTTTAGCTCCTGCGAGTGCAAACGGTTGCCAGACTGGCAGCCTCCTCGCGGTTGAAACCCGGAAAGGACAGAACCGCAGGCGCCGGGTCAAACCGCCTGCGGTTGAAAACGATCAGGTCTTCTCGACCTGGCTGAATTCGAGCTCCACCGGCGTGGCGCGACCGAAGATGGTCACCGACACGCGCAGCTTGTTCTTCTCGTAGTTGACCTCTTCCACCGTGCCGTTGAAGTCGGTGAACGGGCCTTCCTTGACGCGCACGTACTCGCCCACCACGAACTCCACCTTGTGGCGCGGCTTGTCGGTGCCTTCCTGCATCTGGTTGACGATCTTCTGAACGTCTTCTTCCGAGATGGGGGCCGGGCGGTTCTTGGCACCACCCACGAAACCAGTCACCTTGTTGGTGTGCTTCACCAAGTGCCAGGTGTCATCGTCCATGACCATTTCGACCAGGACGTAACCCGGGAAGAACTTGCGCTCGGTGGTGCGCTTCTGGCCGTTCTTCATCTCGACCACCTCTTCGGTGGGCACAAGAATGCGGCCAAACTTGCTTTGCATGCCAGCGCGGTTGATGCGCTCGATGATGTTGCGCTCAGCGGCCTTTTCCATGCCGGAATAGGCATGCACCACATACCAGCGCATGCCTTCGGCGGGGGCCAGGGTGGCGGGGCTTTGTTGTTCGGTCATCACTTTCTCCAGCCCAGGATCAGGTCGTACAGGACCCACTCCAGGGTCTTGTCGGTCAGCCACAGGAACAGCGCCATCACAAACACGAAGGCGAAGACGTACAGCGTCATCTGGATGGCCTCCTTGCGGGTCGGCCACACCACCTTCTTCACTTCTCGCCAGGAGTCGCGGCCGAAGGCGATGAGCTGCTTGCCCGCTTCAGAAACGGCGAACACGGCCACGGCCGCAGCCACCAGCACCAACAAAGCGCCCCAACGCACCAGGGAGCCCTGGGACGACAGCAGGTAGAACGCCACGAAGGCGGCCACCAGCAGCAGCGCCGACCCAGCCAGCTTGGCTTTGTCGGCACCGGAGTGGACGGTTTGAACTTCGGAGGTGGCCATGGGAATCCAGACAATGCTCTCGACGGCAACGTCGAAAGCCAAAAGCTTCAGACACTTAAGCCCACCAGAGGTCTATTGACTTCGGTGGGCTTGTTTAACCACTTGGCTGGGCTGCTTTTTGTGGCAACCCTGTCAGGTGGCAGGGGCAGTAGGAATCGAACCTACAACCTTCGGTTTTGGAGACCGACGCTCTGCCAATTGAGCTATACCCCTACTGGCTATCTGCCCCAAATAAGGGCAATTACTCGATGATCTTGGCCACGACGCCGGCGCCGACGGTGCGACCGCCTTCACGGATGGCGAAGCGCAGGCCTTCTTCCATGGCGATGGGGGCGATCAGCTTGACGGTGATCGACACGTTGTCGCC
>Ga0255127_1000442_pt1 | contig 21254 bp, 15 predicted proteins | sample Law_Miss_RepB_8d_FD_188555 | JGI IMG/M metagenome (GOLD analysis project Ga0255127, IMG submission 188555) | Freshwater microbial communities from St. Lawrence River, New York, United States - Law_Miss_RepB_8d | ecosystem: Environmental > Aquatic > Freshwater > River | place: USA: New York...
GGATCACCGAGGCGGTGGTTGCGCCGGCTTCCCGCCGGCGCAACCACCGCCTCGGTGATCCGGGGTGTTCCCCGGGCCGGCGGGACTTTCCGCGGTCCGCGCGGGGAGGGACCGCATCCGGCCGCGGCCTGGCGGGCCGGCGGCGCGGGCGGGAGTTGACGCCGGCGGTGCAAAACCCGACGAAGGGCGTCCGCCATGGGTAAAGTCCGCCTCCTGCCCGACCGGGTCGCCAACCAGATCGCCGCCGGCGAGGTGATCGAGCGCCCGGCCGCGGTGGTGAAGGAACTGGTCGAGAACGCGCTCGATGCCGGCGCGACGCGGATCGAGGTGGAGTTCCGGCACGGCGGTCGGTCGCTGATGCGCGTGGAGGACAACGGTTGCGGCATGGGGCGAGACGACGCCCTGCTGGCGCTCGAGCGGCACGCCACGAGCAAGATCGCCGAGGCGGCTGACCTCGACCGGCTCGCCAGCTACGGTTTCCGCGGCGAGGCCCTGCCGTCCATCGCGAGCGTGTCACGTTTCCAGCTGCAGACGCGGGAGGAGGGCAGCGATGCCGGCACGGAGGTGCTGGTGAACGGGGGCCGGCTGGTGCATGCGCGTGATTGCGGGCGCCCGGTCGGCACGTGCATCGAGGTGTCGCACCTGTTCAACTCGGTGCCGGCGCGCCGCAAGTTCCTGAAGTCGGACCAGACCGAGGCGGCCCATATCGTCCAAGGCGTGCGCCTCTATGCGCTGGCCTGCCCGCGCACGGCCTTCACGTTGATCGAGGACGGCCGGGTGGTGTTTCGTTCGCCGGAATGCCGCACCCTGGAGGAACGCGTGGCGGAGATCTTCGGGCGGCAGACCGCGGAATCGCTGGTCGCCGTCGAGTCCGAGGAACCCGGCTTGCGCCTGAGCGGCCTGATCGGGCGGCCGGGGGTGGGGCGCGGCTCGCGTCACGAGATGATCATGTTCGTCAACGCGCGCCCGGTGGACAGCCGCACGTTGAACTACGCGCTGATCGAGAGCTACCACGACGCGCTGCCCAAGGGGCGCTACCCGGTGGCGTTCCTTTTCCTCGACTGCGATCCGGCGGCGGTCGACGTCAACGTGCATCCCGCGAAGCGGGAGGTGCGCTTCCGCAGCGAGCCGCAGGTGCGCGGCTTTCTGATCCGGACGGTGTTACAGCGGCTCCGCGAGATCGGCGCGGGTGCCGTGGCCGCGGTGACCGCGCCGGCGCCCCTGGCCTCAGCGGCCGTTTCCGCCCCGGCCGCGCCGGTCGGGCCCGGGAGCGTTCCGCCGCGGCCCTTTCCGGCAGCTCCCGTCCCGACCAGTCCGCCCTCGCCGCCCGCGGCGCCGCCCGCGTTTGTTCCCGTTGCGGCGCCAGCCCCCGGGCCCGCGCCCGCGGCGGCCCCGGTGGCGCGTCCGGCTGCGGCGACCTCCGGCGGGCCGGGTTGGAGGTTCATCGGGTTGGCGCACGGGAATTACGCCCTGTTCGAGACGGGTTCCGGCCTGGTGCTGCTGGATCGGCGGGCGGCGCACGAACGGGTGTGGTTCGAACGCCTGCGTGAGCAGTTCCTGGCGGGACAGGTGCCCAGCCAGCGTCTCCTGCTGCCTTTGCCGGTGGAGTTGGACGCGATCGCCTCCGCTTTGCTGCTGGACCGGCAGGCATTCCTGGGTCGCCACGGTTTCGAGGTGGCCGAGTTCGGGCGTAATTTCTTCCGGCTGGAGTCGATCCCGGCGTGGATGGAGCCCGCGGCCGCCGAACCTTTCCTGCGCGACCTGCTGGCGGCGTTCCGTGACGGATCCCTGCCGGAGGGGAACGGCGAAATCGCGCGGGACGAACTGGCGCGCTTGGCGGCTTCCAGGGCGGTGCGCCTGCCGGAGTCGGCTCCGGAGGGTGAGGTGAGGGCGCTGGTCGCCCAGCTTTTCGCGACGACCTCGCCCCTCACCAGTCCGTCGGGGCGGCCGGTATTTTTTGAGCTGAGCCACGGGGAGCTCGCGCGGCGTTTTCAAAAATAAGTGCAAGGTCCCTCTCGCGCTGGCACGGTTCGTTCTACAAGGTGACCGTTCACCATGCGAAGCACTCCCAAGAGGAACGGAGGTAAGGGTACATCGGTCGCGGGGCCCGCGACCCCGGGTGGAAACGGCGGCGGGGCGCCTGCGGCCGGCGCGGGGCCCGAGGGTGACGTCCCCGTCTCGGTCGAGGCCATGCGAGGGCGAATCGAGCGTCACCTCGTCTCGACGCTCGCGCGCCACGCCGACTCGGCCACGCCGCGCGACTGGTGGGTCGCGACCGTGCTCTCGCTCCGGGACACCATCCATGAGCGGCTGATCCGCACCCAGGGCGTCCACAACGCCCGGAACGTGCGCCGGGTGTACTACCTTTCGCTCGAGTACCTCATGGGCCGGTTGTTCGGGAGTAACCTGCTGGCCACCGGGCTGCTCGACACCGCGCGCGACGCGCTCGCGGGCCTGGGGCAGGACTTCGATCTCGTGCGCGAGAGCGAGGTCGACATGGGGCTGGGGAACGGAGGCCTCGGCCGCCTCGCCGCCTGCTTCATGGACTCGCTGGCCACGCTCGATTACCCGGCGCTGGGCTACGGCATCTACTACGAGTTCGGTCTCTTCCGGCAGGCTTTCCGCCAAGGACACCAAGAGGAGCATCCCGACAGCTGGACGCTTTTCGGCGACCCGTGGGAGGTGGTGCGGCCGGAGTACACCCAGCACGTCCGCATCTACGGGCGCGTGGAGAACGTCTTCGATGACCGGGGCAATTATCGCCCCCGCTGGGTCGACACCCGCACGGTGCTCGGTGTGCCGCACGACATCCCGATCGCGGGCTACGGCACCGGCACGGTGAACCTGCTGCGCCTCTGGGCCTCGAAGGCCACGGAGGACTTCGATCTCGCGGCCTTCAATAGCGGCGGCTACGTCGAGGCCGTCCGGGAGAAGGCATTGGGCGAGACCATCTCCAAGGTGCTTTACCCGAACGACAAGACCGAGAACGGCAAGGAGCTGAGGCTCGTGCAGCAGTACTTCTTCGTCGCGTGCTCCCTGCGCGACATCCTGCGCCGGCACCGGCGCAATCCGGCGAACTCGTGGGATAATTTCGCCGACAAGGTCGCCGTGCAGCTCAACGACACGCATCCCGCGATCGCCGTGGTGGAGCTGATGCGCATCCTGGTCGACGAGGAGGCGATGGACTGGGAACGCGCGTGGGGGATCATCACCCGCACGTTCGCCTACACCAATCACACGCTGCTGCCCGAGGCGCTGGAAAAATGGGGCGTGGGCCTGTTCGAGCGGGTGCTGCCGCGGCATCTCCAGCTCATCTACGAGATCAACGAGCGGTTGATGCAGGTCGTCGAGTCGCGCTGGCCGGGCGACGACGAGAAGAAGCGCGTCTGCTCGCTGATCGAGGAGAACGGCGGCAAGGCGGTGCGCATGGCCAACCTGTCCGTCGCGGGGTCCCACGCCGTCAACGGCGTCGCCGAGCTCCACACCGCGTTGCTCAAGCGCACGCTCTTCCCCGAGTTCGACGCCCTTTACCCGGCCAAATTCCGCAACAAGACCAACGGCATCACGCCGCGTCGCTGGCTGTTGAAATGCAATCCGCGGCTCGCCGCGCTCATCACCGCCCGGCTCGGCGGAGGCTGGGCGCGCGACCTCGGCGAGCTGCGCGGGCTCGAGCGGTTCGCGGGCGACCGCGCGTTCCGCGAGGAGTTCATGGCGGTGAAGTGCGCCAACAAGGCGGACCTCGCCGCCGTGATCGCGGCGGAGTGCGGGGTGACCGTCTCGCCCGACGCGCTCTTTGACGTGCAGATCAAGCGCCTCCACGAGTACAAGCGGCAGCACCTGAACCTGCTGCACATCCTCGCGCTCTACCGGCGCCTGTTGCAGCAGCCGGACCTCGACGTCGTGCCGCGGGTCTTCGTCTTCGCGGCTAAGGCGGCGCCGGGCTACGATCTGGCGAAGAACATCATTCGCGCGATCAACCTCGTGGGGCAGCGCATCAACGCCGACACCCGGATCAACGGGAAGCTGAAGGTGGTGTTCCTGCCCAATTACCGGGTCTCGTTGGCCGAGCGCATCATTCCCGCCGCCGACCTTTCAGAGCAGATCTCCACCGCCGGCAAGGAGGCCTCGGGCACCGGCAACATGAAGCTCTCGCTCAACGGCGCCCTCACCATCGGCACGCTCGACGGCGCCAACGTCGAGATCCAGGAGGAGGTCGGCGCGGAGAACATCTTCATCTTCGGCCTGACGGTCGATGAGGTCGAGGCGCTCCGGGCGGGCGGCTACAACCCGTGGGACTATTACCACCGCGACGAGGAGCTGCGCGCCGTGATCGACTGGCTGGGCAGCGACTTTTTCACTCCGGGTGAACACGGGGCCTTCGGCGCGCTGCACGGCAGCCTTCTGCGCGATGGCGATCCGTTCATGGTGCTGGCGGACTTCCGCGCCTACTGTGAATGCCAGAGCCGCGTCGACGCCGCCTACCGCGACCGCGACAACTGGGCGCGCATGGCGATCATCAACACCGCCCGGATGGGGAAGTTCTCCAGCGACCGTACGATCCGCGAGTACGCCGAGGATATCTGGAAACTCGATCCGGTGCCGGTGGCGTAGGCCGAGGATTTCCCGGCCGGGTCAGTCGAGATTTCGCGCCGGCCCGCGGAAGGGGGTGAGCCGCTCCGCCGATAGGGCGGCGGTTGCTTCGCGAAGCCTCCCTCCCGGGGGGAGCGGAGGCGGGCCCCGATCTCACTTTCCGCCAAGCAAACGGCCGACGCGCCCGGGGGCGGCGTCGGCCGTGGGTTCCAACCGTCGCGCGGCCTCAGCGCAGGTCGAAGCGGTCGGCGTTCATCACCTTCGTCCAAGCCGCGACGAAGTCGTCGACGAACTTACGCTCGTTGCCGCCTTCCGCGTAAACCTCCGCGATGGCGCGGAGCTGGGAGTTGGAGCCGAAGATCAGATCGACGCGCGTGCCGGTCCACTTGACGTCGCCGGTGGCGCGGTCGCGCACCTCGAAGAGGTCATCGGCGGGCGAGGTGGCCTTCACCACGTGCCGCAGGTCGAGGAGGTTCACGAAGAAATCGTTCGTGAGGGTCTCCGGCCGGTCGGTGAACACGCCGTGCGGCGACTTGCCGTGGTTGGCGTTGAGCACGCGCAAGCCGCCGATCAGGACCGTCATCTCCGGGGCGGTGAGCCCCAGCAGCTGTGCCTTGTCGACGAGGAGGTGCTCGGGGGGCAGCGTGTAACGGGTCTTCTGGTAGTTGCGGAAGCCGTCGGCCACCGGTTCGAGGACGGCGAACGAAGCGGCGTCGGTCTGTTCCGCGGTCGCGTCCGTGCGGCCGGGCGCGAACGGCACGGTGACCTCGTGGCCGGCCTTGCGTGCGGCCTGCTCGATGGCGGCGCCGCCGGCGAGGACGATGAGGTCCGCCAGCGAGACGCTTTTGCCGCCCTTCTGCGCGGCGTTGAAGGCCTGCTGCACCTGGCCGAGCGCCGCCAGCACCTTGGCGAGACGGGCGGGCTGGTTGGCTTCCCAGTCCTTCTGGGGGGCGAGGCGGATGCGGGCACCGTTGGCGCCGCCACGCTTGTCGGAGCCGCGGAAGGTGGAGGCGGAGGCCCAGGCGGTGGAAACGAGTTCCGGGATCGTGAGACCGGCCGCGAGGATCTTGGCCTTCAACGCCGCGATGTCGGCGGCGTCGACGAGCGGGTGGGTCGCCGCCGGGATCGGATCCTGCCAGATGAGATCCTCGGCGGGGACGTCCGCCCCGAGATAGAGACGCTTCGGGCCCATGTCGCGATGCGTGAGCTTGAACCACGCGCGGGCGAAGGCGTCGGCGAACTGCGCCGGGTTCGCGAGGAATCGGCGCGAGACTTTCTCGTAGGCCGGGTCAAACCGCAGGGCTAGGTCGGTGGTGAGCATCGACGGCCGGTGCTTCTTCTTCGGGTCGAAGGCGTCGGGCACGATCTCCGGCGCGTTTTTGGCGACCCACTGGTGGGCGCCCGCGGGGCTCTTCACCAGCTCCCACTCGTACGCGAACAGGTTCTCGAGGTAGTTGTTACTCCACTGGGTGGGCGTGCTCGTCCACGTGACCTCGAGTCCGCTGGTGATGGTGTGCGCGCCCTTGCCGGTGCCGTGGCGGTTGCTCCAGCCGAGGCCTTGCTCGGCGATGGAGGCGCCTTCGGGCTCCGGTCCCACGTTCGTCGCGGAAGCGGCGCCGTGGGTTTTTCCGAAGGTATGGCCGCCGGCGATCAGTGCCACGGTCTCCTCGTCGTTCATCGCCATGCGGGCGAAGGTCTCGCGGATGTCGCGGGCCGATGCCACCGGGTCGGGGTTTCCGTTCGGGCCCTCGGGATTGACGTAGATCAGTCCCATCTGCACCGCGGCCAGCGGATTCTCCAGCTGTCGGTCGCCGGTGTAGCGCTTGTCGCCGAGCCAGGTGTCTTCCGAGCCCCAGTAGACGTCCTCCTCGGGCTCCCAAACGTCGGCGCGGCCGCCGCCGAATCCGAAGGTCTTGAAGCCCATCGACTCGAGGGCGCAGTTGCCGGCGAGGATCATCAGGTCGGCCCAGGAGATCTTCTTCCCGTACTTGCGCTTGATGGGCCAGAGGAGGCGCCGCGCCTTGTCGAGGTTGGTGTTGTCGGGCCAGCTGTTGAGCGGAGCGAAGCGCTGTTGGCCGGCTCCTCCGCCGCCGCGGCCGTCACCGGTGCGGTAGGTCCCGGCGCTGTGCCACGTCATGCGGATGAAGAGCGGGCCGTAATGCCCGAAGTCCGCCGGCCACCAGTCCTGCGAGTCGGTCATGAGCGCGTGGAGATCGCGTTTCACGGCGGCGAGATCGAGCTGCTGGAACTCCTGGGCGTAGTCGAAACCGTCGCCCATCGGGTCCGACAGCGTCGAGTTCTGGTGCAGCATCTTCAGGTTGATCTGGTTCGGCCACCAGTCGCGGTTGGATCGCTCCTTGATTCCCGCGTGCAGGTGGGGAAAGGGGCATTTGCCGCCGGAGGTGGATGCAGGGTGGTTTTCCATGATGTAAGGGCGTGTGTCCTCGTTAAAGCGGAGGTTGCTGAACGAAGGCTTCTTCCCCGGCGCGCGCAAGTCGCGATGGGGAAAACAAGCAAGGGTGCGACCCCGTGAAGGTTGCCCTTGCCCGCGGACCCGGGCGGCGGCTCGATGCGACCATGTTGGTTTCCCTTCGCCCCACGCGTCCGCTGCTCGCGCTGTTCGCGCTTTCCGTCCCCGGTTTCGCCGCCTCGCTCACGAACCTTTCGGTGCGCACGACCCTCGAGTCGAGCCAGGTGCTGACCGTCGGCTTCACCGCCCAGGGCGGCAGCAAGGGCTTGCTCGTGCGGGCGGCCGGTCCGGGGTTGCGGGCGCTCGGCGTCCAGGACGCGATGCCCGATCCCTCGCTCGCCGTTTTTCGGGAGACGAACCGGATCGATGGAAACGACAATTGGGGAGGGGGCGCCGCGCTGGTGAACGCCTTCGGCGCCGCGGGTGCGTTCCCGTTCGCGTCGGCCGCGAGCGCTGACGCCGCCCTGCTGATGTCAGCCGACGGTGGACGGACCGTGCAGGTCTCCGGACCGGCGCGCGGCAACGTGCTCGTGGAGGTCTACGACACGACGCCGTCCAGCCCGGCGCGTCTCACCAACCTGTCGGCCTTGAATCGCGTGGGTACCGGCGGGGATATCCTCATCGCGGGCATCACGGTTTCCGGCTCCGGGCGACTCCCGCTGCTGGTGCGCGCGGTTGGTCCGAGCCTCGCTGCGCTCGGCGTGCCGGATACCTTGAGGGATCCGCGGCTCGTGGTGCTCGATTCGGCGGGGGCCCAAGTGGCCGAGAACGACACCTACGATTCCGGGCTGGCCTCGACCTTCGCCTCGGTCGGGGCGTTCCCGCTGGTGGGCGGCTCCCTCGATGCGGCGCTCGTGCTCTCCCTGCCCGCCGGAGGCTACACGATCCAGGTGTCGGGAGCCGATGGCGGCACCGGCAGTGCGATCATCGAGGTCTACGAGGTCGCGGCGGATGTCTGGTCGCGCAACGGATGGACGCGGCCGGCCTCGGCGGTGGCGGTGGCGACGGCGGCCACGGCGGCCTTCGCGCGGTATGTTTCCACGGTTCGCACGCCTGACCTGCCGCTGGCGTTCGAGATCCAGCCGGGGGCGGACGCCGTTTGGAGCGAATGGATCCCCAAGGGTGTCACGTTGGTGGCCCGCGCGTTTTCGTATCCCACCTTCGCGACGCCCTACACGGCGGTGGCGGGCGTCGACCGCGAGTGGTTCGTCGCCACGTTCACGCGGCTCCACGGCGCCCAGAACGGACAGTTCCAGGGCACGGTCTGGGACTCCGGCAATCCGGCGTGGGCCGACTCGCCGACGGTGACGACGAACAGCTGGAACCTCGACGCCATCCGGCGCACGAACCAGTTGCAGAACAACCCCGCGGGGATGGCGCAGACCCCCGGGCACGAGTTTTTCCACATCGTGCAACGCTACCTGAGCGGCCGCGTCACTTCCACCGGGCCCGGTCCGGTGATGCCGGGGATGATTCCGCAGTGGTTCTGGGAAGGACCGGCGATGTTCGTCGGGCACCAGACCGCCAATCACCTGGGTTTCAGCTCCTACCTGAACCGCAGCCGCCAGACGATGGTGGATCGCGCCAACTCGGGCTTCAGTTCCACCCTCCGGCTGGAGCAGATCTCCTCCAACGTGCCGCCGAACTACGATCCGTACGGACTCGGGCACATCGCCACCGAATTCATCGTCGCGCAGGTGGGGATGGATCGATTCGTCGAGATCTACCGGGAGGTGGCGAAAGGGCGGGTCTTCGACGCCGCCTTCGGCGCGGCGACCGGCGTGCCGCTCGCGGATTTCCTGCAGATGTTCGAGGAAGCGCGCCCGGTGCTCGGCGTGCCGCGACGGAACTGATTTTCCGCGCGTGGCTCAGGGTCCCGCCGGCGGCGCGCGGTCCGCATCGGTTCCCGCCGCGGCGAACCGGCGCGCGATCACCTCGCGCCAGTGGGCATCGTCCCGTTCGCGACGCTGTGCGGCGCGGTACTCCATTTCGCCCACAATGAAGATGAAGACGAACAGCACGACCAGCAGGGGCTCCCCGAGCCACAGGGCCGCCGCGACCCCGAGCACACACATGACTTTCCCGCAGGTCGCGGCCCAGAAGGTCGCCCGGAGGTAGGGGAGCCGGGTGGCAAGGCTGGCGCGCAGCAGACGCCCGCCATCCATCGGGAAGGCGGGCAAGAGATTGAACAGGCCCATCGCGAGATTCCAGTTCATGAGCAGGTGCAGGCTCTCGGTCAGGGTGGGGATGGCCCCGGTGCTCTCCACCGCCGCGGGGGCCGGCAGCAGCAGCCACAAGAGACCCGCGATCACGAAGTTCACCGCCGGCCCCGCCACCGTGATCAGCACCTCGCGGCGCGGCTCCCGCGGCAAGCCGTCGAACTCCGCCATGCCGCCGATCGGCAGCAGCAGGATCCGCGGCACGCGCACGCCGAACCGGATCGCCGTCAGGCAATGGCCGAACTCGTGCAGCACCACGCAGCCGAAGAAAGCCGCCAGCACCGCCGTGCTCCACCACAGCCCCGGCCAGCCGGCGTCCGCGTACCCGTCAAACGCGTTCACCGCCAGGAGCAGCAGAAACGAGAAGTGCACCGCCAGCTGGATCCCGCCGACACGGAAAAGGTTAATTGACCACCCAAGCATCGGATCCAACAAAGTCGGGCCCGGGGTTTAAGCCAGCGTGCAGTGCGCCGGCGCGCCGCCTTGGCGTGCAAGTTGCTGCCCATTCCCCGTCCCATGCCCGATTCCAAACAGGCCGCCACCATCCTCGTCGTCGATGACGACGCGGAGATCCGCTATTCGCTTTCGCGCGTCCTCTCGTCCCGCGGCTACCAGGTCATCGAGGCCGCGAGTGGCGAGCAGGGCGTGGCGATGGTGCGCAAGGGGCCCGCTCCGCACCTCGTCTTTCTCGACGTCCGTATGGGCGGCATGGGTGGCATCGAGGCCCTCCAGCACATCCGTTCAGCCAATCCGCGCCAGCTGGTCGTGCTGATGACCGCCTTCGGCACCGCGCAGACCGCGATCGAGGCGATGAAGTACGGCGCGTTCGACTACGTGATGAAGCCCTTCGATCCCGCGAAGGTCCTCTCGCTCGCGCAGAACGCCCTCCAGGCCCACGCCGATCTTCGCGCGGTCGGCGATTACAAGCCTTCGGTCAACCCCGACGACTATCGCGAGGGTATCGTCGGCAGTTCGCCCGTGATGCAGGATGTGTTCAAGGTCATCGGCCAGGTGACCGCGAGCGATGTCACCGTCATGATCACGGGCGAGAGCGGCACGGGGAAGGAACTCGTCGCGCGCTCGATCTGGAAGCACAGCCACCGCTCCTCGAAGCCGTTCATCGCGGTCAATTGCGCCGCGATTCCGGACAACCTGATCGAGAGCGAGCTGTTCGGGCACGAGAAGGGGTCCTTCACCGGCGCGACCGTCCAACGGCTCGGCAAGTTCGAGCTCTGCGATGGCGGCACCATCTTCCTCGACGAGATCGGCGACATGGCGCTCGCAACGCAGACCAAGATCCTTCGCGTCCTGCAGCAAGGCGAGATCCAGCGCGTGGGCGGCACGGAGACGATCCGCGTGGACGTCCGTATCCTCGCGGCGACCAACAAGGACCTTGAGGCGATGGTGAAGGCGAAGACGTTCCGCGAGGATCTGTATTACCGGCTCAACGTCGTCCGCATCCGCATGCCGGCGCTGCGCGAGCGCACCGAGGATATTCCGCAGATCGTGGACTTTTGCCTCCAGAACCTGGTGAAGCAGCGCAAGGCGCGCGTCGGCAAGGTCGCCCCCGAGGCGATGGCCGTCCTCGTTCGGTACGCGTGGCCCGGCAACGTGCGCGAGCTCGAGAACGTCGTCTACCGCAGCGCGGTCATCGCTCAGGGCGACGCCATTCTGGTGAAGTACCTTCCGATCGAGATCGGCGGGGGGAGCGCCGCGGTCCCGGCGGGCGCCGCCGCGCCGGCCGCGGACCTGCCGGCGGCGCTGGACGCCGTGTACGCCGCGGCCAAGGCGTCCGGGGGCGGCGCCCTCGAGTTCGTCGAGCGCGAGATCGTTGCGCGCGCGCTGGCCGAGGCCGGCGGCGATCCGGTGGCGGCCGCGAAGATCCTGGGGATCACCAAGGCTGCCGTCCAAAAGCGCGCCAAGGGCGCGTGAGTGCGCCCGCCGTGATGCGTTGGTTCCTCGCTTCCGGCAACGCCCACAAAGTCGCCGAGCTGCGCGCGCTGGCGGCGGTCTCGGGGCTCCCGATCACGATCCACTCCGCGCGAGAGGCGGGCGGCATGCCGCCGGTCGTGGAGGACTCCGGGACGTTTCGCGGCAACGCGGGAAAAAAGGCGCGCGCGTTGCTCGCCGTGCTGCCCCCTGGAGCATGGGCGCTCGCCGATGACAGCGGGGTTTGCGTTGACGCACTCGACGGCGCGCCCGGCGTGGAGTCGGCCTACTACGCCGGCCCGCAGTCCGATCCCGCGGCCAACCTCGCGAAGCTCGTTGAAGTGATGCGTGCCGTTCCCGAGGCCCATCGCGGCGCGCGTTTCCTGAGCGTGCTGTGCCTCGCGGGTCCGGGCGGGGTCGAGGAATACTTCGAGGGCCGGTGCGAGGGCCGCCTGTGTCGGGAGCCGCGCGGAGGAGAGGGCTTCGGCTATGACCCGCTTTTCATCCCGCTCGGTTACTCGGCGACCTATGCTGAACTGGGCGACGAGGTGAAGAGCCGCATCAGCCATCGCGCCAAGGCATGGCGCGCATTGGTGGATTGGGCGCGCCGCGCGCCTCCGGTGTCCATGGCGGCGCCGGGCCGCCGCCCTTGATCTCCGGCTCCCGCGATAAGCAGGCGGGGGCGCCGCCTTTCCTGTATCCCGGGGTTCAGAGCCGGCATTCTTGTCCTCGACGGCGAGCGGGGTCCGCCGTACCGGTCATCTTGGTGTCGCTCCTGGCCGCATCCCTTCGCCGCGCCTTGATCCGCTTCCCGCTGGTCCTGCCGCTCGCCTTGGCGTTGCGCGCGGCCGCCCCCGCCGGCTCGTGGATCGTGCCGCCCTTGGACGGCAGTTTCTCAGCGCAGGTGACGCCGTTTTTTCTGCCCGGAGCTCCGGCGGTGCAGGTGGAACTCAATCTGCGCACGACGGCCCCGGGAGTCAGGGACGTGACCTTCGCGGTGCAGGCCGACGGACTATCCCTCGAGGGAGGCGCGAGGCTCGATGCGCGCGGGGAAGGCGAGTGGCGGGTTTCGAAGGGAAGTGTGGATCTCGCGGCCTGGTCGGGTCCCGCGCTGAGCCACTTCGCCCCCGCGGCGGCGGGATCGGTGGGAGGCCGGATGCGTGTCACCGGCGCGGGGACGCTGCGGGGCGGCGCGGTCGATGGCAGCGCCGAACTCGAGCTGGAAGGCGGCAGTTACGATAACCCGGTCAAGAAACTGGTCGTCACCGGGCTGGCGGCGAAGGTCCGGATCGCCGATCTCCGCAGGCTGCGCAGCGAGCCGGGGCAGGTGGTCACCTGGGAGGGTGGCAGCTTCGACCAGCTCGCGATCGGCGCGGGTCGCGTGCGGTTCCGGCTGGAGGGCAACGCCGTGCAGATCGAGGACGCGAGGGTCGCGGTCCTCGGAGGCGAACTTTCGGTTCCGAGGGCCACCGTGGCGTTCAATGCGTCATCTTACGCTTTGGCCGCGCGGCTGACGGGGGCCCAGTTGGGCGCGATGCTACCCCTGCTTCCGCCACTGCTCGCTTCGGCGCGGGGCGGTCTCGACGGACGCGTCGACCTGCGGAGCGACGCCGAGGGTATTCGGATCGAGAGCGCGCACCTGGCGCTGCGGTCGGGAGAAACGGCGGAGCTGCGGTTCCTGCCTTCCCCCGGTTTCATCTCCAGCCAGTTGCCGGCGAGGGTGCGGCAGTACTACCCGGGTCTCGTCCAGCTTGAGACCGGCGGCATCCCGCTGCGCGCGGAGCGGCTCGAGCTCGTCATGTCCGCGGAGGGAGACGAGCTGGGCCGCACGGCGGTGGTGTCGCTGGAGGGCGGGCCCGCGGATCCCGCGTTGCGCGCCCCGCTGGTCATCCAGGTGAACGTGCGCGGCCCGCTCGATCAGGTTGTCGCCTTCGGCACGCATTCTCGGCTGCGTTTCGGCGGGGGCAAGTGAGGCGCGTTCGTGGTTGAAGGCCGCGGGATAAGGAACATGGTTTGCGCCATGAGACTCGCCGCGGTCGCCGCCCCCCTGCTGCTCATTCTTTTCGCCGGCTGCCTCAGCGTGAAGACGGACCCCATCGAGGTGAAACCGATCCATATCACCGTCGATGTGAACGTGAAGGTCGACAAAGCCCTGAAAGATTTCTTCGGCGACATGGATCGAAAGTCCTCCGGCAGCTGACCCATTTCAAATCACCATGAAGATGAAGACCTCCGCCCTCCTCCGCCTCGGATTTCTCGCCGCCGCGCTGCTGGCCGGCACGGGTGCCGCGCGTGCCGCCGAGGACCTCGGCGCCGTGCGGTCTCGCATGGAGAAACGCATCGGTTCGGTGAACGCCCTGAAGGACCGCGGCGCGGCGGGAGAGAACAACCGCGGCCTGCTCGAGGGCCGCGGGGCGCTGGGCGGGGCCGACCAGCAGGTGGTGAACGATGAGAATTCCGACCGCCGCAAGGTCTACGCGGCCCTGGGCGCCCAGACGGGCGCGTCCGCCGACGAGGTGGGTCGCAAGCGCGCCGCGCAGCTCGCGGATCTCGCGCGCCCGGGCCATTGGGTGCAGACCGCCGGCGGCGAGTGGCGCCGGAAGTGAGGTTACGGCGCCACTCGCTGGCTGCGCCTACGGCCAGCGGTGGGTGAAGGGCGGCGCGGGAAGTCCTTCGGCGTTGAGCAGCCAGGACCTCGGGTAGGCTCGCCATGCGTGCCGCACTTGGCTCGGTCGCTCGAGGTGCGGCACATCGATTCGCAGCCGCGTGCCATCGACAATCTCCAAGCGGGAGACCTCGGTGAAAACCCCGTCGGGGCCCGCGGCCTCGAACGCCGGAACGGCCTCGCCCCCCAGCCGCAACGCGCCGCCGGTGTGTTTGAATTCCAGTTCGATGACACCGCGTCGAGCGGACGCGCGGATCAACTCGGGACCGCGGTCGAGCACAGCTTCACCGTACACGCGGTGGCGGGCGAGGCGGGCGAGCCTTTCGCCAACCTCCCTTTTTCGCACGGGGTGGATGTCGGCGGGGTCACCGAGGTCGATCGTGATCGCCTGCCCGGTCGCCGGCAGTGCGAGCGTCGCGGTCTGCGCTTCGCGCAGCGCGACCCAATCCTCCCGCGTCGTGGTGGGCGGCATCCGGTCCAATCCCGGGAGTTGCACCCAGAGGAAGGGGGCCTCCGGAGCGCGGAAGTCGCCCCGCCATTGACCGATCAGGGCACCGAAGAGCCTTTCGTATTCGGCCGCGCGCCGCGCGTTGCCCTCGCCCTGATACCAGAGAAAGCCGCGCACCGCGAAAGGCAGGACCGGCGCGATCATGCCGTTGAACAGGGCGGAGGGTTCCTGCTGGTGGTTCGGGCCGGCGGGTGCGGCTGGCGGCCCGGGGGGAACGCGGCCGGCCGCCCGCGCAGTCGCGGCTTCCGGCTCCCAGCGCCGGAGCGCTTCCGTATGCCTCGCGCGCGCCGCTGGGTACCGGGCGAGCACCTCGGCCCAGCGATCCGACACGGTCTTGAACGCGGGGTCACCGGCCAGAGCCTCCGCGCTCATCCAGCCCTCGACCGGGCTGTTCCCGTGGGAGCAATTGATCAGGCCGACCGGCACGCGCAGAACTTCCCGCAATTCGCGCGCGAAATGAAACCCCACCGCGGAGAATTCCCCCGCGCTGGCGGGAGAGCACACCGACCATTCCGCGGCCGCCTCCTCCTGGCGGGTCGTCCGGGGATTGCGCGCCACCTTGAGCTGCCGGATCTGGGGAAGGTCGGCGGCCATGATGGCCGCCGGAGCGTCGGCGGAGAAGCGCAGTCGCCATTCCATGTTCGATTGCCCGGAGCACAGCCAGACCTCGCCGATCAGAATGTCGCGCACGACGACGCGTGTCGCGCCTGCGGCGATAAGTTCCAACGGGGTGGCGCTGGCGGGTCGCGCGGGCAGGGTGACCTGCCAGCGGCCGTCGACGCCGGCCCGGGTTGAAACTTCCTCGCCCGCGCCGAGGTTCACGCGGATCTGGTCGCCGGGCCGGGCCCAACCCCAGACGGGCAGAGGCCGGTCGCGTTGCAGCACCGCATGGTCTTGAAACGGCGTTCCAAAGCGAAGCTCGGACCGCACCTCGCCCATTAAGCCTGCTGCCAGCGCGAGCAGGGTAAGGACTCGGCCGAGCCTGGGCGGAGGTAATACTCCGGATCGTCTTCGCGACTCGTCGCTCAGGCTGATGGTAAGACCGCCGGGCGTCGTGCCTGCGGAGGGCTTGCGCATGCGGGGTAACAGGCGGACCCGGAGGTTCCGGCCCGCTTCGCGTCAAACGAGAATTCCCGCCACGCAGGCGGATAGGTAGCAGGCGATGGTGCCGCCGATCATCGCCTTGAAGCCCAGTTGGGCGAGGGTGGAGCGCTGATTGGGGGCGAGGGAGCCGATGCCGCCGATCTGGATCCCGATGGAGACCAGGTTGGCAAAGCCGCACATCGCGTAGGTGAGGATGACGAGCGTGCGCGGATCGTTGAACGTTCCGGCCGCCTTCAACGCCCCCATCTGCTGGAAGGAGATGAACTCATTGAGTGCCGTGCGGGTGCCCAGCAGCGCGCCCGACTGGAGGAGATGGCCGTGGTCGATTCCGATCAGCCACGCGACGGGCGCGTAGAGGACGCCGAAAATGAACTCGAGCGAGAAGGTCTTGAAGACGCCGCCGGTGATCCCGGCGATCCAGTCGTTCAGTCCCGGCCACGAAACGAGGGTGGTGCCGCCGATCGCCAGCGTGTGCGGGGCGCCGATCCAGCCGAGGATGGCGTTGAACATCGCCACCAGGGCGGTGAAGGCGATCAGCATCGCGCCGACGTTCACGGCGAGCTTCAGGCCGTCGCTCGTGCCCGCGCAGACCGCGTCGATCGCGTTCGCGCCGATGCGGTCCTTCGAGACGTCGAGCTTTGTGCTCACCGGCTCCGTCTGCGGCAGCAGCATCTTCGAGATCATGAGTCCCGCCGGGGCGTTGATGACCGACGCCGTGATGAGGTGCGTGGCGAACAGCACCTTCTGCTGCGGGTCATCCCCGCCGAGGAAGGAGATGTAGGCGATCATGACCGCGCCCGCGATCGTGGCCATGCCGCCAACCATGATCGTGAGCATCTCGGACCGTGTCATTCCGGCGAGGTACGGCTTCACGAGGAACGGGGCCTCGGTCTGCCCGAGGAAGATGTTGGCCGACGCGCTGAGGGTCTCGGCCCCGGAGAGTCGCAGGGTCTTCGACATCAGCCAGGCGAACACGTAGACGATCCGCTGCAGTATGCCGAGGTAGTAGAGCAGCGAGGAAAACGCCGAGAAGAAGATGATCGCGGGCAGGATCATGATGGCGAACACCACGCCGTGCCGCGACTTGTCCGCCAGGGAGCCGAACAGCAGCCCCACCCCCGCGTTGGTGAAGTCGAGCAGGTCCACGAAACGCGCGCCGACCCATTCGACGGCGGCCCGGGCCGGCCCGAAGTACAGCACCAGGGCGGCTAGGGTGAACTGCAGCCCGATGCCGATGACGACGTTGCGCCAATTGATCGCACGGCGGTCGGCGCTGAGCAGCCAAGTCACGAAAACAAGGGCGGCGATGCCAAGGAGGCCGCGGCCGGTGTGAACGAGGGTTTCCATGCGGGTGGGGTGTGCGCGGAGCTTGCGGCGGCGCGATCACCGCGCGAGAACGATTTTCCCATGACCTCCGCGGAACGCCTAGCGCGCCACCTTTCCCGCCGGCCCGACGTCGCCCGCGCGGCGTTCGTGGCACCCAACGCCACCGTCGTCGGCGACGTCTCGCTTGGTGCCGACGCCAGCGTGTTCTACGGCGCGGTGCTGCGGGGCGATATCGCGCGCATCGTTGTTGGTGACGGTTCCAACATCCAGGACAACGCGGTGGTGCACCTGGCCGACGACCTCGACGCGGTGATCGGCGCCCGGTGCACGATCGGGCACGCCGCGATCATCCACGCCTGCGTGATCGGCGACGAGTGCCTCGTGGGCATGGGGGCCACGGTGCTCGACGGCGCGGTGATCGGCGCGCGGAGCATCATCGGCGCGAACTCGCTCGTGCCGCAGCGCTTCTCGTGCCCGCCCGGCTCGATGGTCTACGGTTCACCGGCGCGGGTGGTGCGGCCGCTGGCCCCGGAGGAGCAGTCCGGCCTGCCCCGCTGGGCGGAAAAATACGTTGTCGTCGCGCGCGCTCATCGTGCCCTGGTCGCCACTCCCTGAAAAGCCGTAGCCGGGGGCCGGCGTATGGCACAAAAACCGCGGGAAAACGGAGCGCTGGCCTCGTGTAGCCGAGACTGAAGCCTCGGAGGATGACGCGTGGCACGCGGCCGAAGGCGGCCCCGATCGCCGCTGAGCCTTCGCGGCGGATTCCCCAGCGCGACTCCGCCGCAACCAAAGTAACGTACAGGCAACGCCGCGCTGGACGGGGCGAGTGAAAACGGGAGCGAGAGAGGGGAAAGTTGGCGGAAGGAGTTTCCGACGATCCGAGGGAGCCCGCCTGAGGCGGGTTTACCCGCCTGAGGCGGGTCAACACCTGCGGCTACATCGCACGGGTTTCTTAACGAAAGGCGGTTCGGCATTCCCGGACGAAAGGCATCCCGTGTAGCCGCTGCCGCCCGCCGCGGATCATGCGGAGGAAGGTACCGCCGAATGCTATTCGGTATCCCGCGAGTATTTTAACCACGGATACACACGGATGCACACGGATGATGCGGCGAGCGGGAAGCGCCGCGGAATCGCTTCGCTTTGGGCAACCACGGATGGACACGAAGGGGCACGAATGGGACGGCCGCCTTCGGCGGCCGGGTTGAAGTTGAGGGTTGAAGTTGAAGTCCAAGCCATGCGTTCGGCCGCCCGGCGAGGGGCGACTGAAAAACGAGAGCGAGAGAGGGAAAATTGGCGGAAGGAGTTCCCGGCGATCCGAGAGTTGCCCGCCTGAGGCGGGTTTGCCCGCCTGCGGCGGGTCAACACCTGCGGCTACATCGCACGGGTTTCTTAACGAAATGCGTTCGGCCTTTCCGGACGAAAGGCATCCCGTGTAGCCGCGGCCGCCCGCCGCGGATCATGCCGCTTGCGTGACGGCCGAAGGCTGTTCCGAACGCAGCGAAATGGAGTCGCGGATCTTCCAGATGGCGCGGATGAATGCGGCGCTGGCGTGAGCGGCGGGCTTGCGCGGACGTACGGCGCCGTGACAGTGGCGGACATGATCCGGCGTCTCTCGTGCGGCCTCGCGTTGCTGCTCCTTGTCCAGGTCGCCGCCGCGGCGCCCTTGCCGGCCGGGCCCGGGCGCACCGAGCTACCCGACCCCGGCGAACCCATCACGTTGTTCACCTACAAGCCGCCGACGTACCGCGGTGGACCGCTGCTGATCGTCTGCCACGGCGTGCAGCGCAACGCGGAGGACTACCGCAATTTCGCGATCACGCTGGCGGAGCGCTTTGGCGCGCTCGTGGTCGCCCCGCTTTTTGACAAGGAGCGCTTCCCCCTCGCTCGTTACCAGCGGGGCGGCTTGGTCGGCGCCGATGGCAAGGTGCAGCCGGCGGAACGATGGACCTATTCGTTCATTCCGCGGATTGTGGCGCGCGTGCGGGAATTGGAGGGTAAGCCGGACCTTCCGTATTATCTCATCGGGCATTCCGCCGGCGGGCAGTTCCTGGTGCGGCTGGCGGCCTTCATGCCGGGAGCAGCGGAGCGGATCATCGCGGCCAACACCGGCTCGCATCTTTTCCCCACCAGGGAAGCCGACTTCGGCTACGGCTTCGGCGGGCTGCCCCCGGGGCTTTCGAGCGACGATGTCATCCGCCGTTACCTTGCCGCGCCGCTGACGCTGTTCCAAGGGACGGGAGACGTGGTCGCGGATTCCAGCATGGACGCCTCGCCGCCCGCGATGCAGCAGGGGCCCAACCGCCTGGCGCGCGGTCGCGCGGTCTTCGCCGCCGCCCAGGCGCTCGCAAAGGAAAAAGGCTGGGTTTGCAACTGGCGCCTCGTGGAAACGCGCGGCGTCGCCCATGAAGCCGCCTTCATGTTTGCCGCCCGGGAGGCGGGAGACGCGATTTTCGGCAAGTAAGGCGGCTTGTTCAGCAAACCGTTGATCTTGCCGCGCCGACTACTTTTCGGGCGTGGCCGGGTTGCTGGTGACCGGAGCGCCCGACGGGGAACCCCCAGATGTCGATCCGTTCCGGAATTCGATTTCCCAGCGGGAAAGTCCGTGGATGAAGAACCGGGCGACGCGGCCGGCGAGGGTGTCGGAGCCTTCCCGGTCCAGCCCGATCACCTGCGGGTAAAATGCCGTGGGTCCCGGCAAGTCGGCCGCATCGAGCAGCTTGGCCGGCGTTGTCCACGAGGCGGGATCCGCTAGGTCGCCGATGAAGGCGACGTAGATGCCATCCTGTGCCCAGCCCGGTGCTCCGCTGGTGCGATTCATCAGCACCACGTGCCGGCGCAGATGGGTGTTCCAGTGGACAGAGGGGCCCCAGAATGAGTCCGGCTCGTGCGAGCGCCACGACCGGGCCGCGGGTAGCACCGCCGAAACCTTGCCGCCAAGACCGGGCTCCTCCCACTCGCCTTCGAAGTATTTGCGCACCTTGCCAGCGGCTTCGAAGCGGTCCTCGTAGGCCAGGCGCGCCATCACCACTCCCTGGCGTCGCGGAGGACCGCCGTAGTTGGTGAACAGGAAGTAGAAAAACTTTCCCTCGCGATCGAGGATCACCGAGAAGTCACCGTGGCCACCGGTGAAATAGCCATTCTGGGCATCGTCATCGAGCGGGTCGCCCGAAGTGAGGATAAACCCCAGGTCAGTGAACGTGCGCCCGCCGTCGTCGGAGATCGCCGCGCCGATGCTCGGCGCGGTCAGGAGCGAATCCTCGTACATGCCCCACGGCTCGTGGTGATACCATGCCAGGATCGCGCCCGACGGATCGACCCACGCGCCCTCGAACCAGACGGTTTTGTCCTGCAGGTTGGTGAAGCGGATCTCGTGGGTTTCCCATTCGTCGCCGTTGGCGCTCGCGTAGCTGACCTTGGGAGTGGCGCCGTTGGACGTGAACACGACCAACCTTCCGGCATGCCAGACGACCGCTGAGTTTCCATCTGTAGGAGCCGGCAGCCGCCATTCGTCAGCGGGCCGAAGGCGAACCTCCTGGGCAGGAAGAACTGCGGCTGCTATCAGAGCCGTTAGGAGCGCAAAGGAAAGTCGGAGGGCTGGCATTCCTGACGCCACCGTCAGGAATTCACGCCAAAAAGCAAGGAGCCCGAATACCCTGATTCTGTCCGTCAGAAACCCGGCCGACGAGTCGCGGTGGCCTTCGCGCGTTCCGAGGCGGTATCGCCGGACTGATCGGAATGGGCTTTCAGAACCTTCCGCTCACCCCGGCGGTGATGGTGGTGCCGGGGATGTAGATTTGGGCCATCTGGTCGCGAATGCCGCGGTACCAGCGCTGGCCCTCGTTGAAGACATTTTGGACGTCCAACGTGAAGCCGACCGACGGTCGCCATTGGTAGGCCACGCCGGCGTTCACCACGGTGCGTGCCTCGGTGTACAGGTTCGCCCCTGATCCGGCCGCGGTGAAGTTGCGGATATAGTCGCCGACGCGGTTCGCCGTCACCCGCGCGCTGAACCCGCGGTGGCGCCAGCCGAGGCTGATGTTGCCGGAGCGCGGGATGAAGCCCGGCACCTGGCCGGTCGTGCGCTGCACGCTGCCACCGAAATCGCCGCTGGTGTCGAGCAACGTGTAGTTAACCGAGAGCGAAAGCCCCTTCAGCAAGCCGGGCAGGAAAGTGAACTGCTGGAGGTAGCTAAACTCCCAGCCGCGGATCTCGGCGGTCCCCAGATTGGCCTGCGTGAGGATCGTGTAGCCCGCGTACTCGCCGCCGTAGCCGTTGTCGCCGCCGGTGCCGACGATTCCGTTCTGGATGCCGCTCACGAAGTAGTCGCGGATCGTCTTCCGGAACCAGCCGGCGGACAGGTTGCCGACGGGCTCGAAGTAATACTCGAGCGTGGCGTCCCAGTTTTCGGCGGTCTGCGGGCGCAGGGAAGGATTCGGCACGGTG
>Ga0255127_1000447_pt1 | contig 21152 bp, 18 predicted proteins | sample Law_Miss_RepB_8d_FD_188555 | JGI IMG/M metagenome (GOLD analysis project Ga0255127, IMG submission 188555) | Freshwater microbial communities from St. Lawrence River, New York, United States - Law_Miss_RepB_8d | ecosystem: Environmental > Aquatic > Freshwater > River | place: USA: New York...
GTTCATGGGTGGAGGCTTTTCGCGGCAGCGGCCGTGGGCGCGCCAGGGGTGACGAGCTGCGCCGGGGCCGGTGGTTGGCGGAAGAAGGGGGTGCGGCGCAGCCACAGGCGCAGGGCCTGCCAATGGATGCGCGCGATCACGCCCAGCGTCATGGCCGGGTGCGACCACAGCGCCCGGCGCAGCGTGGCGGGCGTGAGGGCTTGCAACTCGCCGCTGACGCTGGTGTTCAACAGGGCCGGGGTGCCGGGGGCTTCGTCGTCGAAGTAGTCGATGCGAACCACCGTGCGCGGGGCCTCCTCGGCGCGCTCGGCTCGCATGAAGACAAAGCGATAACGCCCGCGCACCGGGCAGAAGGGCGACACGTGGAACACCTTGCTGGCCTCGCAGGGCACGCCGTAGCGCGGCTCGTCCAGCAGGTAGCAGTGGCGCTCGCCGAAGGTGTTGTTCACCTCCACCAGCACGGCGCGCAACGAGCCGTCCGGGCGGTGGCAGTACCAGAAGCTCACGGGTTTGAAGGCATAGCCCAGCACACGCGGGTAGGTGTGCAGCCACACCTCGCCGGTGGCGTCCATCACGCCGTGGGCCCGCAGCACCTCGTCGAGCCAGGCCAGGCTGTCGGCGCGGCCGTCACCGTGGTCGCGGTCATGAAAGGCCAGCGCGGCGGGGCGGTTGCGGGCCAGGTGGCCAGGGCCTTGGGCGCGCAGCGCGCGCATGGGCAACATCAGGAAGTAGGTGGGGTAGGCGAAGGCGTTGCGCTGTGGGCGCAGCCGCGTGTGCCGCACCTGGCCGAAACCGATGAGGGCCTGGTGGGGTGCGGTCGGGGTGTTCACGCAAACACCCCTGGCAGTGCGGCGCGGCGCTGGGCGGCGGCCGAGGCGTGAGGCACCAGTTCAAAGGCGTCGATCAGGGCGCGTGCGGCGTGCAAGCCGGCTTTCAGCCCGTCCTCGTGGAAGCCATAGCCGCACCACGCACCGGCCAGGAAGGTGTGGTGTTGCCCTTGCAGCGCGGGCACCTTGGCCTGCGCGCGGATGGCCGCCAGGTCAAACACGGGGTGGTCGTACTCGTATTCGCCCACGATGCAGCCCGAGGCAATGGGCCGGCGCGGGTTGAGCGACACCACCACCGGCTGCTCCACCGGCAGCGGCTGCAGCTTGTTGATCAGGTAGTGCAGGCACACCTGGGTGGACTCGGCTGGCGCACTCGGCGCACGCTCGTAGTTCCAGGCGGCCCAGGCGCGGCGCTCGCGGGGCAGCACCGAGGTGTCGGTGTGCAGCACGGCGCGGTTGGGCTGGTAGCGGATGGCGCCCAGCACCTCGCGCTCATCCATCGTGGCCCCCTGCCCCAGCAGGCGCAGGGCCTGGTCGGAGTGGCAGGCCAGCACCACGGCATCGAAGCGCTCCACCTGGCCTTTGCTGACGATGCGCACGCCCTCGGCGTCGCGCAGGATCTGCTGCACCGGCGTGGCCACGCGGGCGTCGGGGATCTGGCGCACGATCTTCTGCACGTACTGGCGCGCGCCACCGGCCACGGTGTGCCACTGCGGGCGGTTGGTGATCTGGATCAGGCCGTGGTTGTGGCAGAAGCGCACCATGGTGGCCACGGGGAAGGCCAGCATCTGGTCGGTGGGGCAACTCCAGATGCAGCCCATCATGGGCAGGAAGTACCAGTCGCGGAACTCGGCAGAAAAGCCGTGTTCGCGCAGGAAGTCGCCCAGCGGCTGCAGCAGCGGGCTGTTGGGGCGCAGGTCTTCTTGCTGCTCGGCCAGGCGGGTGCACAGGCGGTTGAAGCGCACGATGTCGGCCAACATGCGCCAGAAGCGCGGGTTGCCCAGGTTGCGGCGCTGGGCGAACACCGTGCTCAGGTCAGAGCCGTTCCACTCCAGCGGGCCACCCTTGGCGCCAGCGCCCGGCACCTGCACCGAAAACGACATGTCCGACGGTGCCGTGGGCACCTCCAACTGGGCCAGCAAGGCCAGCAGGTTGGGGTAGGTGCGTTCGTTGAGCACCAGAAAACCCGTGTCCACGCCGAAGGTGGTGGGAATGCCCTGCGGGTTGGGCAGCGTCATGTCCACCGTGTGGGTGTGGCCACCGAAATAGTCGTTGGCCTCGAACAGGGTGATGTCGGCCAGGCCCTGCAGGGTGTGGGCGGCGGCCAGGCCGGAAATGCCGGCACCGACGATGGCCACCCGGGGCATGGGCCGGGCAATGGGGGGGGTGAGGTCCATGGGCGCGCTCACCCGACCACCACGGCCGACGAATAAGAAAGCCCTGCGAAGCGCCCCGAAACGAAGGAGGGAGGGAGGGAGGAGGAGGAGAAGCGCTCCGGGATTTCAGTCGCTCCAGCGGGAGCAAACAGGCTTCGCAGGATCAAAAACGGGGAGGCCGGTGTCCACCCGGGCCTCACGGTGCGTGGGAGCAGGCGCTGGGTGCAGAAGTTCCGCAACAGGGTGAACATCATGGCGTTGGTGGGCGATGTGGTGACGGTTTGAACTGTTTGGTATGATTGTGACTGTTCGGTCATGATTTAGTCGATAGAAATCTGTCCAAATCCTTCAAAAACTTGGGGTTATTCGGTTGGGTGGCGCTGCCGTGGCTTTTCACCTCGCGGCCGTCGCGCGAAATCAAGTACTTGTGGAAGTTCCAGCGCGGGCGCTCGCCGGTGGCGCTGGCCAGTTGTTTGAACAGAGGATTGGCGTCTTCGCCCACCACATGGCTCTTCACAAACATCGGGAAACGCACCCCGAAGGTGTTCTCGCAAAAGTCGGCGATGGCCTGGTTGCTGCCCGGCTCTTGCTGACCAAAGTCGTTCGACGGAAAGCCCAGCACCACCAAGCCTTGGTCGCGGTAGCGGGCATGCAGCGCTTCCAAGTCTTTGTACTGACTGGTGAAGCCGCAGAAGCTGGCGGTGTTCACCACCAGCAGCACCCGGCCGGCGTACTGGCACAGGTCTTGGGGCTTTTCGTCTTGCAGCCGGTCAAAGCGGTGCTGCAAAAAGGCCGGGCAGGCCGTGTTGGCGGACTTGGTGGTGGTCTGGGCCCAGGAGGGCGAGCAGGCCAGCGCCAGTCCGGCCAGCAGCAGCTTGCGGCGCGGGCTTGGGGTGGGGTGATGCAAGGGGTTCGGGCTCATGGGGTCTCTCCTGCGGTGGTCGTTGATGATGACCGCTCCAGCCTTCCCGCGTGCGATGCCCGGGCGCGGCGCCAGGGTTCCGAATCCTTTGGGCCATGGGCTGCGTACTGGGGGCTCGGCCCGCGCGCCGCCGATGGCGTGTCGATGTGGCGAAAGGGTGTTCATGAAGCGTGAATCGGGTGCCTTTCGGGGCAACAAATCGGCCCTGCCGCAGAAGCCTTGCGTGGTGTGTGGCCTGCCCATGACCTGGCGTCGCCGCTGGGCGCGCACGTGGGACGAGGTGAAGTACTGCAGCGAGCGTTGCCGCCGCCAGGGCGACAAAGGGGCCACGCCATGAGCCCTGCCGCATCGTTCGATCGGCCGGTGCGCCACCTGGTGCTGGTGCTGGGCGATCAGCTCTGGTTCGACAACCCGGCGCTGGCCGGCTTTGACCCGGCCCAAGACCTGGTGCTCATGATCGAAGCGCCTGGCGAGGCCTCGCTGGTGTGGAGCCACAAGGCCCGCCTGGTGGTGTTCTTGTCGGCCATGCGCCACTTCGCCCAGCGGGTGCAGGCGCGAGGCTGGCCCCTGCAATACCTGCGCCTGGACGAGCCGGCTTGGGACGACGCGCCCGACCTCACCCAGCGCTTGGCCCGTTGCCTGGCCACCCACCGCCCGCAGTCGCTCTGGGTGTGTGAGCCCGGCGAGTGGCGCCTGCAACAAAGCCTGGCGGCCACCGCCGCCGACGCGGGCGTGCCGCTGCGCTCTTTTGAGGACACCCACTTCCTGTGCAGCCGCGCCCGCTTCGCGCGCTGGGCCAAAGGCCGGCGCGAGTGGCGCATGGAATATTTCTACCGGGAGATGCGGCGCGAGCACGGTGTGCTCATGGACGGCGGCGGCCCGCTGGGCGGCCAGTGGAACTTCGACGCCGACAACCGCAGCGCCTACCCGCGCAGCGGCCCGGGCGACATCCCGCCGCCCGCCGGCTTCGAGCCCGACGCCCTCACCCGCGAGGTCATGGCCCTGGTGGAGCGGCTCTGCCCGCAGCACCCCGGTTCGCTGGCGCGCTTCGCCTGGCCTGTCACGCCCGAGCAAGCGCAAGAGGCCTTGGACCGATTCGTGGCCGAGCGCCTGCCGAACTTCGGTCGCTACCAAGACGCCATGTGGAACGACACGCCGTTTGGCTGGCATTCGCTGCTGTCGGTGGCCCTGAACCTGCACCTGATTCACCCGCGCACCGTGATCGCCGCGGCCGAGCGGGCCCACCACGAGCAGGGCCTGCCCCTGGCCAGCGTGGAGGGCTTCATTCGCCAGGTGCTGGGCTGGCGCGAGTTCATTCGCGGCGTGTACTGGGAAGACATGCCCGGCCTGCGCGAGGCCAACCACTTCAACCACACCCGCGCCCTGCCCGCCTGGTACTGGACGGGCCAGACCCACATGGCCTGCCTGCGCGACGCCATCGGCCAGACCCTGGCGCTGGGTTACGCGCACCACATCCAGCGCCTCATGCTCGTGGGCCAGTTCGCCCTGCTGGCCGAGATCGATCCTCGGCAGGTGGCCGACTGGTTCCTGGCCATCTACGTGGACGCGGTGGAATGGGTGGAACTGCCCAACGTGGCCGGCATGGCGCTGTACGCCAATGGCGGGCGTTTCACCAGCAAACCCTATGTGGCCAGCGGCCAGTACGTCTCCCGCATGAGCAACCACTGCCAGGGCTGCCGCTACCGCCCCGCGCAGCCGACCGGCACGCACGCCTGTCCCATCACCACGCTTTACTGGAACTTTCTGGACCGCTTTGAGGCCCAACTGGCGGGCAACCCCCGCACCGCGCTGATGGTGAAGAACCTGCAGCGCATGGACCCACAGGCCCGAGAGGCGGTGCGCGAACAGGCGCGGCAGACACTGTCGAACCTGGATGGCCTTTGAGCGGGCTTTGTCGGGGAAATGCCCGCCAAATCCCCGGCCCGCCTACAATGTCGCGCGTTTCGCAAGGATGACCATGCTGTACCCCGAACTCTTCAAGCAACTCGAATCCGTCCGTTGGGACATGGACAAGGACATTCCCTGGGCGCAATTCGATGGCTCGAAATTGAGTGACGAGCAGGCGCAGACCATCAAGATGAATGCCATCACCGAGTGGGCGGCGCTGCCGGCCACCGAGATGTTCCTGCGCGACAACCGCGACGATTCCGATTTCTCGGCCTTCATGTCGATCTGGTTCTTCGAAGAGCAGAAGCACTCGCTGGTGCTCATGGAATACCTGCGCCGCTTCCGGCCCGACCTGGTGCCCACCGAAGAAGAACTGCACCAGATCCGCTTCGAGTTCGACCCGGCCCCCGCGCTGGAGACGCTCATGCTGCACTTCTGCGGCGAGATTCGCCTGAACCACTGGTACCGCCGCGCCAGCGAATGGCACACCGAGCCGGTGATCAAGCACATCTACCAGACCCTCAGCCAGGACGAAGCCCGCCACGGCGGCGCCTACCTGCGCTACATGAAGCGCGCCATCGCCAAGTTCGGCGACGAGGCCAAGTCGGCCTTTGCCAAGGTGGGCGTGCTCATGGCCAGCGCCCGCCGCACCGCGCAGGCCCTGCACCCCACCAACCTGCACGTCAACAAGGCGCTGTTCCCCAACGACACCATCCAGAGCCGCCTGCCCGACCCCGAGTGGCTGGAGCACTGGCTGGACAAGCAGATCGCCTTTGACGCCACCTGGGAGACCAAGGTGGTCGATCGCATCCTGCACAACCTGAGCCTGCTGATGGACAACAGCTTCAAGACCGTGCAAGAGCTCAACCGCTTCCGCAAGTCGCTCACGGTGGCCCAAGCGGCGACGGCCTGAAGGCCATCGGCCCGCGCCAGCAGCCCGCCTCGGCGGGCTTTTTTGCGCCCGGTCTCAGGCGCCTGGTGCGGCGCGATGGCGTGTCCAGGCGCAGACAGCCGCGCCAAACAAGGCCCCCCAGACCACGCCCAGCAGGTGGGCGGCCTGGATCACCGACATGTCATTGCCCGGATCCCACACCACGGGTTGGGACCAACCGCCTTCCAGGCCGATCTTGACCAGCAGCCCCAGGGCCAGCAGGCCGCCCCAGCGGCGGGCCTTGGGAATGGGAATGCATTGCCCCAGCAGTTGCACCGCCAGCACCATGGCGCCCGCGTGCAGCAGGCCCGAGAGCCCCACCGCATAGCCAATGTGCGGCCACCAGGCCAGCCCTGCCTGGATGAGTGGCCAGCACAGCAGCCAGGCCACCGTGGCCCCGCGCGAGGGCCGCACCATCCAGCCAAAGGCCGCCAGCGCACCCAAGGCCAGTTGGTTGCCCACTAGGTGCGCGGTGTTCAGGTGCACCCAGGCGCTGCTCCACAAGGTCCAGGGGTGATCGGTCCAGGTGTCGGCGCGCCAGATCAGCGCGTGCACGGCGGGCTCACGGGCCCACCAGAGCAGCATGCTGGCCACGCCGTGCACCGCGCACAGCACCAGCCAGGCGTTCGATCGCTTCATGCGCCCCCGAGCACGTGCTGCCACAAGGCCTGCACCGCGGCGGCCGATTCGGCCACCTGGGCCAGGTCCACCTGGGTGGGGGCTTCGTCGAGCCGGGCACGGTGCTGGATCTGGCGCAACTCGCGGTAGGCGTTGCCGGCGGCCAGGCCCATGCCAGGTGCCAGCAGACCGGCCGCCTCGGCACGCTGCAAGAGGTTGATGTTGCCGGTGTTGGCGCGCAGCTCGGGATGGGCCGCCGATTGCGACAGCACCAGGTACTGCACCACGAACTCCACGTCCACCATGCCACCGGCGCTGTGCTTCACGTCGAACTTTTCCCCCCGCACCGGGTGGGCCTTGCGCACCTTCTCGCGCATGGCCACGATCTCTTGCGCCAGCAACGCCGCATCACGTGGGGCGGTGATCACCGCTTCGCGCACGGCATCGAAGCGCGCCCCGAAGGCCTCTGCGCCTAGCACGCAGCGGGCACGCGTCATGGCCTGATGCTCCCAGGTCCAGGCGGTGTTGCTGCCGCGCTGTTGCTGGTATTTCTCAAAGGCCGCGAAGCTGGTGACCAGCAGGCCCGAGTTGCCGTTGGGCCGCAGGGCGGTGTCGATCTCGAACAGGTCGCCCTCGCCCGTCTTCACCGTGAGCCAGTTGATCATCTTGCGCACGAAGGCGGCGTACACCTCGGGTGCGTTGTCGTGCTCGTCTTCGTAAACAAACACGATGTCCAGGTCGCTGCCGTAGCCCAGCTCTTTGCCGCCGAGCTTGCCGTAGCCAATGATGGCGAACGAGGGGGCGTCGCGGTGGCGGTTTTTCAACCGCGACCAGCACCAGCGGGCGGTGAGCAAGAGCACCGCGTCGGCCAGGGCCGACAAGTCATCGGCCACCTGTTCCACCGTGAGCACGCCCTCCACGTCGCGCGCCAGGGTGCGGAAGGTTTCGGCGTGGTGGGCTCGGCGCAGCAGGTTCAGCAACTCTTCTTCGTCGTCCTCGCCAGTGGAGCGAAGCGCGGTGCGCCGCGCTTCCAGTTCGGCCACGAACTGGGCGGGGTCGAAGCGGTCGTCCATGAGCTGGCGGCCGGCCAGTTCATCGATCACGCCGGGGTGCTGCATCAGGTAGCGCGCCGGCCACTTGGCCGCGCCCAGCAGGCGCAGCAGGCGCTCATGCACCGAGGGGCGCTCTTGCAGCAGCGCCAGGTAGCTTTCGCGGCGCAGCAGCGACTCGATCCAGTCGGTCATGCGCACCGCGGCCAGCTCGCTCACGCGGCCTTCGTCAATCCAGGACGCGGTGCGCTGCACCAGCCGCACCAGGCGGGCGCGGGTGTCTTCGCGCAGCGCCTGCACCCGGGGGTGCTCGCGCCAGGCCTCGACCTTGGCCGCCAGCTCGGGCGGCAGTTGCGGCAGCAGGGCCTGCAGGTCGGCCTGCGCGCCATTGCCCTGGCAGCCTTTGCCGTTGCACTGGCCCTGACCGGCGCCGCCCAGCAGGGTGTCGAACTCTTGGGCGACCGCCTCGCGGTGCGCGTCAAGTGCGTGCAGGAACTCGCACACATTGGCGCAGCCCATGGTGGCCGCCAGCCAGTTCAAGTCGTCGTCGCGCGTGGGCAGCACGTGGGTCTGCTGGTCGTCCAGGTACTGGATGCGGTGTTCCACCCGGCGAAGGAAGTCATACGCCTGGCTGAGCGCCTCGGCGGTGGCCGCCGGCATCAGGCCGGCCTTGCTCACCCGCTGCAGGGCATCGAGCGTGCGGCGCGTGCGCAGCTCGGGGAACTGGCCGCCGCGCACGACCTGCAACAACTGCACGGTGAACTCAATCTCGCGAATGCCGCCGCGCGAGAGCTTCACGTCGTTCGAGCGGCTCGGGTTGCCCGCGGCGCGTTTGGCGGCGTGGTCGCGGATTTGGCGGTGCAGGCTGCGCAGCGACTCGAACACGTTGTAGTCGAGGTAGCGGCGGAACACGAAGGGCAGCACCGTGGCGCGAAGCGCCAGCACGCCGTCGCTGGCCAGCGAGGTGGCCGGCGCGATCACCCGGCTCTTGAGCCAGGCAAAACGCTCCCACTCGCGGCCCTGCACCAGGAAATACTCTTCCAGCGCACCCAGCGACACCACGCTGGGGCCAGAGTTGCCGTTGGGGCGCAGCGCCAGGTCAACCCGGAACACCTGCCCGTGCTCGGTGGTGTCGCCCACGGTGGCGTAGATGTGTTTGACCGCCTTGGCGAAGTACTCGTGGTTGCTGACGCGGTGGCGGCCTTCGCTGTTGCCGGCGGTTTCGCCGTCGCCGTCGTACACATAGATCAGGTCAATGTCGCTGGATACGTTCAGTTCGCGTGCGCCCAGCTTGCCCATGCCGATCACCCAGAACTCGGCACGCCGCCCCGTGCCCTCGACGATGGGCGCGCCGTGCAGCGCGTCCAGCTCGGCAAAGGCCAGGGTGCAGGCTTCATCGAGGGCGATTTCGGCCAGCTCGGTCACGGCCAGCGTCACCAGCGACAGCGGCGCGGCGTCTTCGCAGTCTTGCACCGCCAGTCGCTCCAGCACCAACTGGCGCAGCACCCGCAGCGCCGCTGGCATGGGCTGGCCGCGTTCGCGCAGCCGATCGAGCGCCTGGCGCATGCTGGCGCGCGAGGGCGGCCCAGGGGGCAGACAGGCCAACTCGGCCTCGTAACGCCGGCGAATGCGCTGCACGAAACGGGAATGGTCGGCGCGCCGGTCTTGCTCGCCCAGAGGGGGTGGCTGTGTAACAGACGATGACACACCGGCGCAGGGCAAGGCGGAACCGGAGGAGGGGCTGGCCGTCATAATTTGCGTGGACATGAATCAACAAAGCCAGGCGCCCGGTGCACAAACCCCCGCACGTGCACCGGCGGTGAAACCGCTGCTGCTCGGGGCGCGCGCGTCGCGCGTGCTGTTGTGGCTGGTGGCGACGGCTTGGGTTCTGTTGCTGCTGACCTGGGGGGCCCTGCACGCGGTGATTGTGCCGCGAATCAACGATTGGCGCCCCGAGCTGGAACGCTGGGCCAGCCAGCGGGTGGGGGTACCGGTCACGGTGGGCGACATCCGATCGGTCAGCGGTGCATCTGGCCCCCTGGGTCTGCCGCCCTTTATGCCCCAGATCGAGCTGCGCGACGTGCGCCTGCTGGACCGCCAAGGCCGGGCGGCCCTGCACCTGCCGCTGGTGCAGGCGGCGGTGTCGGTGCGATCGATCTGGCGGGCTGGATTCGAGCAATTGGTGATCAAGCGACCGGCGCTGGACATTCGCCGCACCGCCGATGGTCGGCTGGAGGTGGCCGGCATCGACGTGTCGGGCCCGGGCAGTGGCGACACGACGCTGCTGGACTGGCTGGTCGAGCAGCGCGAACTGGCCATTCTGGGGGGCACGGTGCGCTGGCTGGACGAGCGGCGCGCGCAGCCCCCACTGGCCCTGGGCGACGTGAATTTCGTCGCCCGCAACACCACGTTCACCCACCAGTTCCGCCTGGACGCCACGCCACCGCCCGAATGGGGCGAGCGCTTCAGCCTGCGCGCCAAGTTGCGCGAACCCCTGCTGCCCCGGCCTCGCGCCACCGGCGACCTGCCCTGGGCCACCTGGGACGGCGAGGTCTATGCCGATCTGGGCCGCGCCGATGTGTCCCATTTGCGCGCCTATGTGGACCTGTCGCCCTGGGGCGTGACGGTGCAGTCGGGGCAAGGGCGCCTGCGCGCCTGGATGGACGTGGCGCGTGGCCGCGTGGGAGGGGGCACGCTGGACTTGGCGCTGCAGGATGTGATCACCCGCTTGGGCCCCGAGTTGCCCGAGCTGGCCCTGGTCTCGGCCACTGGGCGGGTGTCGGGTGAATGGGCAGATGCGGGCTGGCAGCTGTCCACCCAAGACCTGCGGTTCGAGACGCGCGAGGGTGCGGTCTGGCCGGGCGGGCGGGTGTCGGTGGCCCATCAGGCTGCCCAGACGCGCCAGGCCGCGAGCACCGAGGTGCAGGCCGGCGGCATTGAATTGGGCGCCCTGGCCTCGCTGGCCGAACGGCTGCCGCTGCCGGCCACCGTGCACGACTGGCTGCATCGCCTGCAGCCCAAGGGCCGGGTGGACGAGCTGGAGGCCCGCTGGCCCGGTGAGGCCTTTGATGAGGTCAAGGCGCGTGGTCGGGTGGTGGGCCTGGGCCTGGTGGCCGACACCGAGGCCGCCGTGCCGCCAGGCGAGCACCGCCCGCCCTTGGGTCGGCCCGGCGTGGAGGCTGCCACGGTGGATTTCAAGGTGGAGCCCAACGGGGGCGAGGCCACCGTCGCCATCGACCAGGGCGCGGTGGTGCTGCCGGGCGTGTTCGAGGAGGCCCGGCTGACGCTGGATACCTTCCGGGGCCGCCTGCGTTGGCGCCGCCAGGGCGAGCGCATCGACGCCACGCTGGACGACGCCCGCCTGGCCAACGCCGATGCCGCGGGCACCTTGCAGGCCAACTGGCACACCGGTGACCCGGCCACCAGCGCCTCGCGCAGCCGCTTTCCCGGCGTGCTCGACCTGACCGCCACCCTGGAGCGCGCCGACCTCACCCGGGTGCACCGCTACCTGCCGCTGAGCGTGCCACCAGAGGCGCGGCATTACGTGCGCGATGCGGTGCGCGCCGGCCACAGCGATGCCGTGAGCTTTCGGGTGCAGGGTGACCTGTGGCAAGTGCCCTTCGATGCCCCGGGAGCGAAGGGCACTTTCCGCATCGCCGGCCCGCTCAAGGCGCTGGACTTCGACTACCTGCCCACCACGTTGCAGACCACAGGCGAGCCCGCCTGGCCGGGCCTCAGGGGCGCCAGCGGACAATTCGTGCTGGACCGCGACACCATCACCATCGACGGCCTCAAGACCAGCATGGCGGGCCTGGCGGGCGTGAGCGTGACCCCCGCCAAGGTCAGCATCGAGCGCATGGGCCAAGGCACCACCGTGAAGGCCAGCCTGCGCGCCACCGGGCCTGGCGCCGAACTGCTGAAGTTTGTGCAGGTCTCGCCCCTGAACGACATGATGTCCAAGGCCTTGGGCAAAGCCCGTCTGGGCGGTGCCGCCCAAGTGGACGTGAACCTCACCCTGCCGGTCATGAGCCTGCCCACCAGCACCGTGCGCGGCGCGGTGCAACTGGCGGGCAATGACGTGCAGATCACCCCCGATTCGCCTTTGCTGGCGCGGGCACGCGGCACCGTCAATTTCACCGAGACCGGCTTCACCGTGCCGCAGGCCCAGGCCCGCCTGTTCGGCGGTGACGCCAGCTTCAGCGGCGGCATGAAACCCAACGCCCAGGGCGTGCCGGTGGTGCAGTTCCGCGGCCAGGGCGTGGCCACGGCCGATGGCCTGCGCAACGCGGGCCTGGGCGTGCTGTCGCGTGCCATGGCGCGCGCCACGGGCAGCGCCACTTACACCGCCCAACTCGGCTTCACCGGCGGCGTGCCCGAGTTGCAGGTGGCCACCCAGTTGCAGGGCATGGCCCTGGCCTTGCCCGCGCCCTTGGGCAAGAGCGCCGAAGCCCTGCTGCCGGTGCGCTACGACAGCGCCATCACCCGTTTGCAGGCTGGGCAGGCCCAGGAAGACCGCCTTTCGGTGCTGATCGGCCCGCCCTCGGCGCCCCTGGTCGATGTGCGCTACGAGCGCGACCTGCGCGGTGACACGCCCCGCGTGCTGCGCGGCAGCCTGGCTGTGGGCCTGGCCGCCAGCGGTGCCCTGCCCCTGCCCAGCCGGGGCGTGGTGGCCCACGCGCAACTGCCCGCGCTGGACGCCGACGCCTGGCAGGCCGCCCTGGGCGGTGCGGTTGGCATGAAAGACCTGGAAGACCCCCAGGCGCTGGATTACCTGCCCCAGTCCCTCTCGCTGCAGATCGAGCGGCTCACCGTGGCGGGGCGGCAGTTTCATCAGGTGCTGGCGGGCCTGTCGCGAGACGATCGCCTGTGGCGGGGCAATGTGGACGCGCAGGAACTCAATGGCTACATCGAGTTCCGTGACGCCACCGCCTCGCACGCGGGCAGCGTGTATGCGCGCCTGGCGCGCCTCAACTTGGCGCCCGGTGCGAGGCGCGAGGTGGAGCAACTGCTGCAACAGCCCACCAGCGTGCCCGCGCTTGACATCGCGGTGGAAGACCTGAACTACGCCGGCCGTTCCCTGGGGCGGGTGGAGGTGCAGGCGGTCAACCGGGCGGGCCCGGCGCGCGTGGCCGAGTGGCGGCTGACGCAGTTGCGCGCCGTGCTGCCCGAGGCTCGCCTCACCGGCAGCGGCAACTGGGCGCCGCTGGGCGCGCAGGACGGGCCATCGATGGCGGCCCCCGGCGCCCGCCGCACCGCCCTCACCTTCCGCCTGGACGTGGACGACGCCGGCAAGCTGCTGGAACGCTTCGGCCGTGCAGGCACGGTGCGCGGGGGCAATGGGCGGTTGGAGGGCACCATCGGCTGGATGGGCTCGCCCCTCTCGCTCGACTACGCCACCCTGGGCGGGCAGTTGCAGCTCAACATCGAGCGCGGCCAGTTCCTCAAGGCCGACCCCGGGGCGGCGCGTCTGCTGGGCGTGCTGAACCTGCAGGCCCTGCCGCGGCGCTTGGCGCTCGATTTCCGCGACGTGTTCTCCGAAGGCTTTGCGTTCGACTTCGTGCGCGGCAACGCCCGCATCGAACAAGGCGTGCTCACCACCAACAACCTGCAGATGAAGGGTGTGAACGCCGCGGTGCTGATGGAGGGCTCGGCCGACCTGGCCCGCGAGCAGCAAGACCTCAAGGTGGTGGTGGTGCCCGAGATCAACGCCGGTACTGCCTCGTTGCTGGCCACGGCCATCAACCCCGCCGTTGGCCTGGGCAGCTTTCTGGCGCAGTGGCTGCTGCGCCAGCCCCTGCAGAGCGCCACCACGCAAGAGTTCCGCATCACCGGAGGCTGGGCCGACCCGCAGGTGGAAAAGGTGGTGCGGCCAGCGCCAAACCCCTCATCGTCGCCCTCACTGCAGTAAGCTCAACCGTCCTTACCCACGCCAGTACCGCCATGAAAGTCGCCGCCATTCAAATGGTCTCGGGCAGCAGCCTGGACACCAACCTCAGTGAAGCCTTGCGCCTGATGCGCCTGGCCGCCGCCGAAGGGGCCGAGCTCGTGGTTTTGCCCGAGTACTTCTGCTTCATGGGCGAAAAAGACACCGACAAGCTGGTGCTGGCCGAGACCCCCGGCCTGGGCAGGGTGCAAGACTTTCTCAGCGACACTGCGCGCGACCTGAAACTCTGGGTGGTGGGCGGCACCATGCCCATGGCCACCGACGATCCCGAGCACGTGGCCAACGCCTCGCTCGCCTACTCGCCCAAGGGCAAGCAGGTGAGCCGCTACGACAAGATCCACCTCTTCCGTTTCGACAACGGCCGCGAGCGCTACGACGAGGCCGCCGTGCTCAAGGCTGGCGACACACCCACCAGCTTCACCTGCGAAGACCGCAGCGGCGTGCAGTGGAAGGTGGGCCAGAGTGTCTGTTACGACCTGCGCTTCGGCGAGCTGTACCGCGCCCTGGGCGCCGATGTGCTGCTGGTGCCCTCGGCCTTCACCCACACCACGGGCATGGCCCACTGGGAGGTGTTGCTGCGCGCCCGTGCCATCGAGAACCAGGCCTACGTCATCGCCAGCGCGCAAGGTGGCCTGCACGAGAACGGCCGCCGCACCTGGGGCCACAGCATGGTGATCGACCCGTGGGGCGAGGTGCTGGCCATGCACGCCGAAGGCCCGGGCATTGCGCTGGCCGAGATCGACCCTGCGCGCCTGCAGGCGGTGCGTCAGCAATTGCCCGCGCTGCAGCACCGCCGCCTGTGAAATCCGGCCGCTGGCTGTTGTGGGGCGCCCTGCTGCTGCTCACGGCGGCGCTCCTGTCGGTGCTGGTGTTCCTGGCGGCCGAGTACGAGCTTTCTCGCGACCAGGCGCAACTGGAAGAAGACGTCGCCACGGTGGCGGGTGACATTCGCAGCGCCCTGCTGCGCAACGTGCAGACCTTGCAGTCGCTGCACTCGGTGGCGCCGTCGCCCAACGCCTGGAACGCGCCCGCCTCCGAGCTGCTGCAAACCCACCGAGAAATGATGCGTCTTGAGTGGCGCGACGCAGCGCTGCAGCCCCTGTCGGTGCGGGTGTCGCCCTTCACGCCCGGCGTGTTCGATTTCCTGGACCGCGAGCAGGCCCAGCCAGAGGTGGTGCAGGCCTGCGAAGCTGCCCGCCGCGCGTCCGGCCCCGCCTATTCCGCCAGCTACTTCTGGCCCATGCGCGATGGCAAAGGCCTGGAGCTGATCGAGATGTGCCTGCCGGTGGCCTTCGCGGGCAAACCGCAGGGCATGCTGGTGGTGACATACGCCCTCTCGGGCATCCTCACCGAACTGATCAACCGCGACCTCATGCGCGGGCGTGGCCTGTCCTTCAATGAGGCCGACGGCACGCGCCTGGCCATCTTCAGCGCCATTCCCGCCAACCGGCGCAACCTGCGCGCGCAGACCGTGCTGGATCTGCCCGGTCACACGCTGATCCTGCAACTGGAAAGCCCCCGGCGCGCCCGTGGCCTGTTCCCCAATGTGCTCACCGCCGTGGTGGGGCTGCTGTCCTTGGCCCTGCTGGTGGTGCTGTTCCTGCTGGGGCGTGACATCCGCCGCCGCCAGCGCGCCGAGCAAGACCTGGCCAACGCACTGGCCTTTCGCAAGGCCATGGAAGACTCGCTGGTCACCGGTCTGCGCGCCCGCGACATGAGCGGGCGCATCACCTACGTGAACCCGGCCTTTTGCCAGATGGTGGGCCGCCGCGCCGATGAACTCATCGGCAGCGGCCCGCCCGCCCCCTGGTGGCCGCCCGAACTGGCGGACGAGTACCAGCAGCGGCAGGAGGTGCGGCTGGCGGGGCGGTACTTTCCCCGCGAGGGTTTCGAGTCGGTGTTCCAGCGGCCCGACGGCACGCGCTTTCCGGTGCTCATCATCGAGGCGCCGCTGATCGACGCCCAGGGCGAGCAGACCGGCTACATGAGCGCCATTCTTGACCTCACCGAACAGCGCCGCATCGAAGACCTCAACCGTGCCACCTTCGAGCGCTTGCAGGCCACGGCGCGACTGGCCACCGTGGGCGAGATGGCCTCGCTCATCAGCCACGAGCTCAACCAGCCGCTGGCCGCCATTGCCAGCTACGCCAGCGGCATGCTCAACGTCTTGCGCGACCCGGGCGTTGGCAGCCTGTCGCCAGAAGATCAGCGCCAGGCCATTGAGCGCATCGCCGAGCAGGCCGAGCGCGCTGGCCGCGTGATCAAGAGCGTGGCCGATTTCGTGCGGCGGCGTGACACCGAGCGCGAAGCGGTGCCCCCGGCAAGCCTGATCGACAGCATCTACCCGCTCGTGGCCCTGCAGGCCAAGAAGCAGGGCGTGCGCCTGCAGATCGACATCGACCCCAATTGCCCGCCCGTGCTGTGCGACCGCACCATGATCGAGCAGGTCTTGCTCAACCTCACGCGCAACGGCATTCAGGCCATGCCCATGGGCGATCCGCCGGCGGGTTCCGGGCTGCGTGTCCTGGGCATCCGGGTGGCGCGAGCCTCCCCCGAGCCCGCGCTGTCGCCAGGCCGCGCGGGGCCGGCCTGGGTGTCGTTCGCGGTCACCGACCACGGCCAGGGTCTCTCGCCAGAAGTGGCGCAGCGCCTGTTCACCCCTTACTTCACCACCAAAGCCGACGGCATGGGCCTCGGCCTGAGCCTGTGTCGCACCGTGGTCGAGCAGCACGGCGGCGCGCTCACCCACCAGCCCGCCGAACCGCGCGGCACCACCTTTCGCTTCAGCTTGCCGGTCACGCCGATCTGAGTCCCTCCTCTATCATCGCGGCCATGAACCCCTTCCCCGACGCCAAGGTCTACCTCGTCGACGACGACGTCGGTGTTCGGGAAGCCCTGAGCTGGCTGTTGCGAACCCGGCGCCTGCTGAGCGACAGCTATGGCAGCGCAGAGGCTTTTCTCGCCGACGAAGTGGTCTGGAACAAGGAGCCCGAAGCACCCTGCTGCCTCCTGCTGGATGTGCGCATGCCCGGCATGAGCGGGCTGGCCCTGTTCGAGCGCCTGAAAACCCTGCCCTGGCAAGCGGCCATGCCGGTCATCTTCCTCTCGGGCCACGCCGATGTGCCCACCGCCGTCGATGCCGTCAAGCGCGGTGCCTTCGACTTCTGCGAAAAGCCCTTCTCAGACAACGCGCTCGTGGACCGCATCGAGCAGGCGCTGACCCAGTCGGCGCAAGTCATTCACCAGCGGCGAGTGCAGCGCGAGTGGCGCCAGCGCATGGACAGCCTGACCGACCGCGAGCGCGACGTGATGGATCTGGTGGTGGCGGGTCTGCCCAACAAGCTGGTGGCCGATCAACTCGGCATCAGCGTGCGCACCGTCGAAGTGCACCGCTCGCGCGTGTTCGACAAGATGGGCGTCAAATCGGCGGTGGAACTGGCCAATGCCCTGCGTGCGGCGCCCTGAGGCGATCAGTCGCGTGGAGGCGTCGGGTTTTTGGCGTCGCCCTGCTTTTCCTGCTCGACATCGGCAGGCAGCTCGCCCTTCTTGCGGCCCGAGAACATCGTCCACCAGACAATGAAAATCAACAGCACCAGCGCGCCCAGCGCTTCAAGCAACAGCAAGGTCATGGCGTTTCAATCGAGTTCGGCAAACATGGCGTGGATAGACCCGCTGACCCGCTGGGGGTTCCGAGTGGCGGCGGCCGCGATTGTAGGCAGCCTGGTTTCCTGTGCGGTGGGCCCGGTGGTGGACGTGCCCGAACCCGCCGAGCCGGTGGTCACGTCGGACGACAGCGCGCCGCTGCCCGCCGCCCTGCAACGCGGCAAAAGCCGCTGGGTGCCTGTGCGCTACAGCGAGCTGCCCGGTTGGGGCCAAGACCGCCTGCACGAGGCCTGGAACGCCTGGGTGCGCGGTTGTGAACGCCCTGCACCGGGACACGCTGCCCTGTGCACGGAGGTGCGCCAGCTCTCCATCGCCACCGCGGCCGAGCAGCAGGCCTGGGTGATGCGCCGCTTTCAGCCCTATCGCGTCACCGAACCAGACGGCAGCGTGCCGGGGGGCCTGCTCACCGGTTACTACGAGCCCATCATGAGCGCCAGCCGCCAGCCCAGCGCCACCCACCGAGTGCCCCTCTTCGCGCCACCTGCCGGGCTGCGCAGCGGCCAGACCTGGTACACCCGGCAAGAGATCGACACCCTGCCGGCGGCCCAGGCCGCGCTGTCGGGCCGCGCCATCGCCTGGCTGGCCGACCCCATCGACGCGCTCATTCTGCAAATCCAGGGCTCGGGCCGCCTGAAGATCACCGAACCCGACGGGCGCGAGCGCCAGGTGCGCCTGGCCTTTGCCGGCCACAACGGTCACCCTTACCAGAGCGTGGGCCGCTGGCTGCTGGACCAGCGCGCCATTCGCGAGGCCTCATGGGAATCCATCAAGGCCTGGGCGGTGCAGAACCCGGGCCGCCTGAACGAAATGCTGTGGAGCAACCCGCGCACCGTGTTTTTCCGGGAAGAGGCCTTGTCCGATTTCGACGCCCGTTTCGGCCCGCGCGGCGCGCAGGGTGTGCCGCTCACGCCGGGCCGCTCCATCGCGGTCGACCCGCAAAGCATTCCCTACGGCACGCCGGTGTGGCTGGCCACCCAAGGCCCCACCACCAACCTCAACCAACTGGTGCTGGCACAGGACACCGGGGGCGCCATCACCGGCGCGGTCCGCGCTGATCTGTTCACCGGCTGGGGCAGCTGGAGCGATGCGCCCTACACCGTGGCGGCTGCGCTGAAGCAGCCGCTGCAGATGTGGGTGCTGTGGCCGAGGTGACCAGTTTTCAAATCGAGGCAATCTCCATGCGCACTGGCCAGGCACGAGGGGTATCGCCTGGTGCTGCACTGGTGTCGAACCGGTGCTCCAGGTACACGGTGTGCTGTCCTGGCCCATTGCTGCAAAGGCGGTAGCCTTCGCCAGTTGGTTGCAGCCACACGTCATTGCCTGACGCCACTCGCAGTTCCCAGCCAATGGGATCTGTGGCGGCGAGCCGCAAAGCGGCGCAAAAACCTTGTCTGAGGGTGGTCTGAATGACCAGCTTCTGTTTGGCCACGCCGGTGGCCAACTCCAGGGGGTGGATGTCCTCTTGTAGCTTCACCATCGGAGGGATGGTCACCCGCAGGGCCAGGCGGGCGCTGGCGGCCTGACCGCTTGTGGCGGAGATCGATTCGGCCGCTACGGGGCATAGCGTCGCCGCTCCGGCTGCCAACGCCAGTAGGGGGCTTGTCATGCTGATCCACCGCTTCATGCCTGTTGTTTCGGCGTGCCGCCGCCAGCATGAAGTAAGGCAATTTCTAATCGACTTGTCGGTGCCAGCCGTTTATTCTGTCCGTTGAACTGGGAAGTCCACGATGAGACCATCGCGCAGTCCCACGCTCACTCTCATCTGACCATCGCCCACGATGCTCCAAGGCAAGGGTAGCGAGTCGTTGCGGACCGAGACAGTGTGTTGGCCTACGGCGACCAGGGCGAACTCATAGCGCCCATGCGCGTCCGTTCGCGCCACATAGCGGTTGTCTAGGTACACCTGAACCCCGGACGCACCCGCTTCGTCTGCGTCCTGGCGGCCGTTGCGGTTAGCGTCGAGGTAGACCGTGCCTTCAATCCGGCCTCCGCCCTCGCGCGGCCGCCCACCCATAGGTGCCATGGCGCTGCCAGCTTGCCACTCGAAGCGAAGTACCACGAAGAGCGACCAGTTGTCGAGCTTCAGTGCTGGCGGCGGCGGCGGTGCGAGCGGGTCCAGCGATGGCAGAGATATTTTCCCGCTGTATCGCGTGTATTGCGCCTCCAGATGCCAGTCCCGCATCAATCGCCAAGTCAGTCCGAGCGCCAAGTTCAGGTGTCTGCCATTGGTGCCGTTTATGCCACTGTTCAGATTCAGGCAGGCAGACAAGACAACCAAGATCACGCAGAGGCGGGTCTTCGACAAGTCACCGACACGAGCATTTGGTCCGCCGACCTTTTTGCCAACACAAGGTCACAGGCGCTGCGACTGGGGTGGCAAGGCGGCCTGGTGGTCATGGGCGGGCGTGTGCACGCGACCCGCAAGGTCAATGGGAGCTTTGCACTGGTCGAGGTACCCGGCGTCGAGGGTACCCAAGTCGGCCCCTATGGAGACCGGCAGGCCACCACCGACCGCGATGGATTCGCGCTGGTGACCGATCTTGCCCCGATGGTGCCCACCCCCATTCGGCTAGACCCCGAATCCTTGCCACTGGGCGCCGACATTCCCACCCTCGAGCGCATTGCCGTGCCCCGCTGGCGCAGTGGTGTTCGCCTGCGCTTTCCCGTTCGAGCCGGGCGATCTGCCCTGGTGCAGCTGCGCACACCTGATGGTTTTCCTTTGCGCTCAGGAGCTGAGATCAAGGTGGATGAGACGCTTCAAAAGTTCCTGGTGGGCCCACATGGGCCTTGATCGCGTGCATCACCACCCCGTCAGCGCTTGCCGAATCGAAGATCGTCACGGGAACCGCCACTACCTCGGGAGCTGCGGCCAAGCTCAACCTCAAAATCGTCATTCCCGAGTTCATTGCCCTGAAAGTGGGCTCCGGCGCCATCCTCACCAACAACACCGCCGTTGATGAGATCACGCTGGCTGTCCCCGAGGCGGACGCCTCCAACGACACCACGATAGCCAGCTCGCCGGTGGCAGTTCAATTGGTGTCCAACGTGGGCAGCGTCAGCTTCAGTTCCTCTGGCGACGCGCTGACCAGCGACACTGAGACCATTGCGCTGAGCCGGATATCGGTGAACTCATCCAACTCAGCCCTGCCACATCCTGGCTTCGGCGCCACGGCCACTCCTTTGGCGCCCAGTGCCGGCACCAAAGTCATCAATGCCAGTACCAACTGGATCTTCAATTACCACCACCAGGGAAGCACCGCACCTGTAGGAGCCGGCACCTTCACCACCCAGATCACCTACACCGTGGCGAAGCCGTAATGGACTCGTGCGGCGGGCACTGACGCGCCTTTCGACAGCAACAGCGTTGATCGGTGCCATCACGTCGCAACAGGCCTGGAGCCATCATGCCCCGCAGCCCATTGATGCACCGCCTGGCTCGCAGTTGGCTGGTCGCGCAGGCCCTGCTGATGCAATCACCGGAGGTCTTTGCCTGGAGCTTCACCCTTCAGTCGGCATCCCAAAGGGTGTTCATGTATGTCGGCACCGCCACGTACACCTACAACGCGCAAGGGCGCGCCATCGGCGTCAGCAACAACGCAACCACCGACTCCATGACCGTCGACCTGACGCTCAGCCTGTTCGACATCCTTACCCGCGCCTACCTAAGACAAATTTTCAATACAGAGCCCCGCAACCGGGCCTACGGCAGCGAGTGGAACCGATCAACAAAATGTCCGATGGGTTATTCCATGATCGTCGGCGCCGGGTACCAGAACAGCAGCAGTTCGCCAGCCAATGCCTCAGTGACACTCAGTTCACCCGCCCAGCTGACCAACCTGGAGGGCGACGGCATCCCGTTTTCAACGATCACGTGGGAGTCCTACTCGCCCGACACCTTGCAAAAAGACAGTCAG
>Ga0255127_1000452_pt1 | contig 21085 bp, 14 predicted proteins | sample Law_Miss_RepB_8d_FD_188555 | JGI IMG/M metagenome (GOLD analysis project Ga0255127, IMG submission 188555) | Freshwater microbial communities from St. Lawrence River, New York, United States - Law_Miss_RepB_8d | ecosystem: Environmental > Aquatic > Freshwater > River | place: USA: New York...
GGAATTGTCAGCCCCGTCGCGCAATTTGCCTAGTGCAATTATGAATCCATGTCCCAGTGGCTTCAAACGCGCAACCTCTTATAAATTCATAATTTATGGCAATTTCAACGGCTGGTAAACCAATCGTCGCCCGTTAACTTCGTTGCAGACGGCGCAACAGGTGCAATCCGCAGAATCCTCAAAATCCCTCAACTCCCCCCGTCCGGACTTCCGATAGACCCCATACATCCGATTGTCACAGCGAAGGAACGGAGTGGTTCCTTCGATTTGCAAGCCGTATTCGATGCTGGGGGTTAGGTTATGGTCTCGTCGAAAATCCAACGCGCAAGAACCCGAAATAGAGCCTTTTTGATGGCAAGCTTGTCCCTGGGAACCACCCTGGTCGCTTCGTCCTTCGATCTCGCTTCGGCGCACGATTGGAATCGAAACGCTCCCATGCGAGCCCTCGGGATCCAGCCGAAATCGGTTCCAGCATCGTTACCCGCACCGATCGCCTTGCCTGCCCCGGCACCGCTGGCTGCACGTGCACCGCTGGCTGCACCTGCACCGCTGGCTGCCCCGGCACCACTGACTGCCCCGGCACCACTGACTGCACCGGCACCGCTGGCAGCACCGGCACCGCTTGAGACCAACGCTTCAATTCCCAACATCGTCGAGCTTCCTGCTCCGAAATCCTTCCCGACTCCAGCAGCACCTCTCGAGCCCATTCGTTTGGCTTCCGCCGGCGACGAAAGCCAAACACCGGTTATCAACGCAGTGGCTACCAGTGCCGAGCGTCAACCAAGCTTGGTAAAAGTACCCGCGATGAAAGTCGCAACACCTGTTGCTCAGAAACAGACTCCGCAAGACCTTGAAACATCGCGCAGCATCGGCGCTAAAGTCCGCTTGAGCGCAGGCAGCTTTGTTTCCAGCGATTCGATTGCATCGGGCATCGCTAGCCTTCCATCGCATACCAATTCGTCGAATCTGAAAGTAACTCGTTCTGGGGATATCACTGCCGAGACCCCTGTGAAGCTCAGCTTTAGTTCCGATCAAGTCGTCGCGGTTCCTGCGTTTCCAAGTCCTAATAGTCCATATGCACAAACCGGTATCGAGATCCCTGTTCGGGTCGACGATACAGTCGATGCAATGGCGAATAATCTTGCACAAGCTATCGGTTCTACAGCAGCACCGAAGATCGTGCCGTTGCCAAGCCTAGAGCTCGCACAAAGCACCGATACGGTCGCTTCTGTGCCCCCATCGAGTTTGCCTTCACAAGAAACATCTGGTGGAGCAAACGATGGCTCTATCGGCAACACTGTCGAAGAAACAGAGGATGCTCAATCGGGAAGTGACGATGCGAATGGTGCGGATAATGTAGTTCCGCCAAGTCCACCGCAATGGAATTCGCTTCCAAGCATTCCTGCTTCCTTACCGAGTGCACCTGCGACAAGCATACCTTCAACCACGGAAGTGGCAAAAGGTCCGCAGGGGGTAAGCATCCCAACTCCGGCTTTACCGGCCGTTGTGGTCAATGTTCCAATTTCATCGATCACGTCAACGCCAAGCCAGGCACCTCAGAGTGAACAAACTCAGAGTGAACAAACGCCGAGCGAATCAGAGTCGAATGAATCGGCGGCCAAGGCTCCTGTAGCGGCAGTCAAAACCGTTCAACCAGCACCTAAAGCCCTTCAACCTACGACAAACGCGATTCACGCTGCAACCAATACAGTGATCGCTGCTCCGATCATGACTTCGCTGCCATCGGCTGCACCGAAGGACGATGCGGAATCGCAAGTGGCGCAAGGTGCCCAAGCTAGCGTCGCAGGAATCGCGATGACTACCGGGCCACTGGTGATGACATCGGGTAGTTCACAATACGATGTTGATCGCGGCGAGAGAATGCAGATGGAAAGCCAATCGATGCGTGCTTTGCACGTCAGAGGCAGCATCTCGAAAATACACATCGTCGATGGCTCGGTCTGCCGCGTCGTTGCGAATGGTAGCCGACTGTTTGTTGTCGGTGATCAACCTGGAGAGACCATCATCGAGGTTACTTCGGAGAGAAGCAGCAAGCCGACTTATGTAAAGGTTTCTGTGGTCAAGCCTTGGCAAGTTGCCAGCAAGTCGAGTGTTGGCGTCGAAGAGATCCAAGGGGTTATAAGTCACTTGGTTCCAGATGCGGAAATCGAAGTCAAGCCACAAGCTGACGGTACGCTGATCGTTAAGGGTATGGTGGAATCGAACGACCAAGCTCGAAAGATCATCGGTTCGATTCGCAAGATGGTACTTGTTCCGGTCGTCGATGCTTTGGAAGTCCAGTAAGGACGAAGTAGGAAATGCCAAGCTATATCCAGTCGATATTCAACGCGATAGCATCTTTGCTAACTAGACTGTCGCAAGATCGACTGTCGCAAGATCGACTGTCTCGATGTCGACTGTTTCGAGGGGCTACCAAACGCAGAGTCCTTTGGGCTAGCCGAGTGTGTTTGGTCGGGTCGGTGTTGTTTCCTGGCGTGGGTTCCGTACAAGGGCAATCGCCAGTTGTCGGTTCGGCGGTAACGATGCAGCCAAGTGCGCAAGCGCCCGCAGGTGGTCTGACATCGAAAGACTATCTGCGGATGATGGAGCAAGCCAACGAGAGATCGGGGATCTCGGCAACTGGTGGAAACTATCGAGGTGCTCTACCTCGACCGGCAGGAAGTTTAGATCAACCGTTCATTGAGCCTACATCACCTGCGGTATCTACCAGAACCTTTCCGGTAATTCCATCTGCAACTCCGCGTAGTGATCAACTTGCGATTCCTCCGTCGCCGACTACATCCAATGCATTTAGGGCAGTACCTAGCACCACAATTCAACCGGTGCCCAATCTTGCATCGCCTGCACCTTATGCGGGTGTCGAAAGCTATTCAAATGGGAACTACAGTTTCTCAAACCCAAACGTTGTAAATCCGAACGCAGTCAATAACGCCCCGGCAAATTACAACGTGAAACATCGACCGGTCGGTGCGATGCCTGAGCCCACAGCGGCAAGCTTTGACGGTCCGCGATGGACGATGCGGTATGCTCCAGTCTGGATTCATCGCTCGGGAGATGAGAATTTAACTTACACACAAGGCACCACGTTGAGCCCATTTGGGGCCGACTTCGGGACAGACATCACGGTTGGTTTCATGGCTAACCCGATGGATTCTTATGAGTTTTCGTTCCTTGGTTCGCTCCGTTGGAATCGATCGCAAAGCTCCGCTGGGCCTGTCAACGCAAGCCTTGTTTCGGTAATTCCTGAGTGGTTGACGAACTTCACGAACGCCTCGCAGCAGCATCAAGTCCAATCGGCGAGTTATCGATCCTATGGATTGCACAAACGATGGCTTACCGACGAGATCAACAACTACCGTGTCGGATGTGAAGTGATCGAATACTCAGAGACACTCTCATTGGATTCCAAAGGTTCGGCTGGCAATTCGCCGAGCGGTAATCCCGCTGTGGGAACCTTCAGTACCTCGGCAGGTAACTCTCTTTTTGGTTGGTCGGGAGGACTGGAGCATTGGCGTCCAATGGGAGAGAAGTTCTCGATCGGTGGGGCTGCCGATGCTGGTCTGTATCTAAACTCAGCTGAATCGTCTTTCTCGGCTTCGAGCGGTACGGGATTAAATATGAAAGCTATCGACGACGAAATTTCGATCGCTTCGATGTTCGCGCTGCATTTGAGATCGCGATATCAACTTGGGTCGAACTGGACGCTTTACGGTGGCTATCGATGGTGGGTCTTAACCGGTGTTGCAACGGTCGATGATCAAGACCACCGTGATTTGTTGGAGGATCGCCCGATTGCTACGAGCTCCGATGACTCGATTTTGTTTCATGGTGCAGATGCTGGTATTGAATGGAGATTCTGAGTTGGGGGGAGGCGGGCCGGAGCCCCGCCCTACGATTCGCGCGTTGTTTTGAAACACAGAGACACGGAGGCGCAGAGAGACGGTAGCCACTCGTCGCCAGACGGTGGGATATCAGAGCACGGTGAGTCGTATCTAGATCGCGTTGGGAAGTGGGGGGAAGGCGGGCCGGAGCCCCGCCCTACGATTCGCGCGTTGTTTTGAAACACAGAGACACAGAGGCACAGAGAAGAGGGTTTGGGTTCTGGGCTGGAGACTCCGTGAACTCTGCGACTCTGTGTTTCCAAAGTCCGCGCAATGGTTGGCGCGCGGTCTGATACTCTTCTTTGACACACAGAGAATGAAAAAAGGCCGAGGAAAGATTCCCCGGCCTTTTGTAGTTTATAGATTGTTCGGCGAAACGAGTGCGAGACTTGCGTTGCAACTGTGTCGCTGAACTATTGCGGAAATTACTTCGCTGGTGGAAGAATAACCGAATCGATGATGTGGATCACGCCGTTGCCAGCGTCGACGTCGGTTGCAAGAATCTTTGCACCGTTGACGTAAGCTGCACCGTCTTTGACAGTGATTTCTACTTTGCCACCTTGGAGGGTAGCTGCAGACTTGGCCTTGAGCGCGTCTTCAGAGTATACGCGGCCTTCGACTACGTGGTAAAGAAGAATCGCTTTGAGCTTGTCTTTGTTCTCTGGCTTGAGCAACGACTCGACGGTTCCCTTTGGCAACTTGCCGAAAGCTTCGTCGGTAGGAGCGAAGACGGTCAAAGCCTTATCGCCACTGAGTGCATCGACGAGACCTGCTGCTTTAGCTGCTGCGAGCAAAGTCGAGAATTTGCCTGCTTTGGTTGCAACTGCTGGAATGTTGTCCGATGCTGGGAGGATGACGGAGTCGATCACGTGGATCACACCGTTGGTGCAAGCGATATCGGTTGCGACGACGTTTGCACCGTCAACAGATACCTTGTCGCCATCAACCTTAACATCGATTCGTTGACCGTTGAGCGACTTCGCACCCTTGAGTCCGACAACATCCTTCGCCATGACCTTGCCTGGTACGACGTGGTATGTCAAAACAGCCTTGAGCTTTTCCTTGTTCTCTGGCTTGAGCAACATCTCAAGAGTTTCCTTGGGAACTTTAGCAAACGCATCGTCGGTTGGTGCGAATACAGTGAACGGTCCAGGACCGTTAACTGCATCGATCAAACCTGCTGCGGTCAAAGCCGTTGCAAGCGTCTTGAATTTGCCAGCCTCTACAGCTGTTTCAACAATGTTCTTTTCAAAACCAAACGCAGTGGTCGAGGCAACGCTCAACAGAGCACCCACGATAATCTTCGATAACTTCTTCATAGCAATCACTCAAACCTATGGAAGGAAACTGACGGATACTACCTGAACGGCTCGGGCAGCAAACTTAAACCCGTATGGGTCAAGCCCCACTGAGTTTTCGAGTCGAGCCTGGGCTATCGAATCGCGTCTCGCTTGGGACGTGAGACTGTATGAACGTTGTCAAGCGGTGCAGTCGATATTTAATCAAGATGAATGTCGAAGGTTTATTAATAAATGCTGTTGGGGGTTGACGCACTACTACAATACAAGCCGAGCGCTTTCGGTCAGAGAACTTCAAAGTTGAGGAATAAGATCTCGAATGGGGAATGAGCCACAATTGCCAAGTTCTGATTTGCAAGTTGTTGATGGGGCGGGTGCGAATAAAGCATCGCGATTCAAAGCAGTTGTCGTGGGGGCTTATGGTGGGATAGGTCAAGCGACTTGTAAGGCGATAAAGCAAGCGGGTGGCGAAGCTTTTTTGATCGGTCGAGATACGGAGCGGTTACAAGCTTTGGCTACGGAGTATGGCTGGGGTCACTTTGTTGGGGATGCGAGTGATTGGGAGGGGATGGTTCAAGCGGCGGTTGCTGCCGATGCCCATTTAGGTGGTTACCATTCCGTGATACATCTAGCAGGTTCAGTGCTGCTTAAACCGATTCATTTAACGAGCCGCGCCGAATGGGATAGTGTGATCAACACGAACCTTACTTCTGCTGCTGGGGTTCTTAGGGCCTTTGTGCCGAAGTTCAAGGATGGAGGGTCGGTGGTGCTGATGAGTTCGTCGGCAGCTTCGATCGGTTTGTCGAACCACGAAGCGATTGCGGCAGCGAAGGGTGGAATCGAAGGCTTGGTGCGGTCAGCGGCGATGAGTTATGCTGCGAAGCGAATCCGGGTCAACGCCATCGCGCCAGGGTTGGTGCAAACGGCTTTGACACAGCGAGTTTGGAGCAATCCTCGCAGCGCTGAAGTTTCTCTCGGAATGCATCCCTTGGGTCGTTTCGGGGAACCAGAAGATATCGCCAGAGGGATTTTATTTCTTGCCGATCCCCGCAATGATTGGGTCACCGGCCAAGTTCTGCAGATCGACGGTGGGCTCGGGTCCCTGAAAGCGATGTCGGCCGCCAGCCGTACGGGTTGACCCACCGGCGGGGATCTGTTCCGATACTTTCTGTATCGATCCTTGAGAAGAACAGCCAAACCGTGATTTATTTCGACAATAACGCCACAACACAAATCGACCCAAGGGTTGCTGATCAGCTGTGCGAAGAATATCGGAGCCGACGGGTTAATCCGAGCAGTCAGCATGCAGGGGGCAGGCAAGCTCGCAAGGTGGTTGAAGATGCGCGCGAGAGGATTCTCGGCGGACTTGGGGCTCGCATCATTGGGATGCACAGCGACTCTTTAATTTTTACCAGCGGTGGAACGGAAGCGAACAACTTAGCAGTCTTTGGGATTGCAGCGATGAGGCCGGGGACATTGGTTGTCTCCTCGATCGAGCATCCGAGCGTATTGGCGGCAGCCGAAAGGCTTGGGCAGCTTGGTCGATCCGTTCGCTATTTGCCTTGCGATTCTTTCGGTCGAATTGATCCTGAACCGTTAAAGACATGGTTGCAAGATGGGGAGCAGATAGCGTTGGTATCGCTGATGTTAGCGAACAATGAAACCGGAGTTGTTCAGCCGATTGAAGCGGTTGTTGATATCTGTAAACCGCACGGGATCCCTGTTCACTGCGATGCCGTTCAGATGCTTGGCAAGCTACCTTTGTCTTTTGAGAAGCTTGGGATCGATGCGATGAGCGTCACGGCGCACAAGCTTCATGGGCCGGTTGGGATCGGAGCGTTGTTGGTTCGACATGGGGTTGCGATCGAACCGCTGCTCTACGGAGGCTTCCAGCAGTTAGGAGTCAGGCCTGGAACGGAGAATCCGGCGTTAGCGCGCGGGTTCGCCATCGCCACCGAGTTGGCTTGTGGAGAATTGGCAGAAAGAAGCAGTCGCATGGCAGAGCGACGCAAGATGCTCGAGGGACTGTTGCTCAGTGCGCACAGATCTGGAGTGATCAACGGCCAGGAAGTGCAGCGGCTTCCTCATACCATCAGCATCGGGTTTCCGGGTGTTGACCGACAGGTTCTCCAGTTAGCGCTCGACCGAGTCGGAGTCGCTTGTGGAACCGGTTCCGCTTGTGCTAGCGGTTCGAGTCAACCATCGCACGTATTACAAGCCATGGGTTTGAGCCCCGAAGTGGTTCGAGGCTCGATTCGTATAAGCTTGTCTCACGAAACGAGCGAAGAGGAAGTGGTCGAAGGAGCGGCGCGGATCGTCGAAGCAGTAGAGCGATTGCGCCGCCTTCATTGATTCCATTTAGCCAGCCATCGCAATGGGGCGATCGATTTCGAGTTGGTCGCAGACGCGTTCCAAGAGCCGATCGGTTGTGAATGGCTTTTGCATGAAGTCGTCGGCACCGGCCATTCTCAAATCGGCGATCTTGTCCGATTCGACCATACCCGAGATGCACAAGATCTTCACCGTGTCCATGGTGCGATCCGATCGAACTCGCTGGCATACTTCGCGGCCATTGATATCGGGAAGCATCACGTCAAGGACGACCAAGTCAGGTCGGAATTCTTTGACTTGCATACCGGCATCGAAGCCATTGTTTGCCGTGCGGATGTCGAATCGACCATCTCGTTCGAATGTATCTCGCATCAGATCTACCAGGTCTTGATCGTCATCGACGATCAGCAATTTCTTTTTGCCGCTTTCAAGTGCATCGGTTGGGATGCCGTTGTCTTTCATGAAGACGAACAACTGATCGCGAGGGATTCGACGAAATCGACTTCCTGGTACGCGAAATCCCTTGAGGGTGCCGTTGTCGAAACAACGGATAATTGTTTGCTGGCTGACTTTGCAAATTTTGGCAGCCTCGCCAGTGGTAAAGACTGTTTTTGTAGTGGACATGGGACTCAACCATCCTTGTTGAACGCTCATGACCCGCCGACGCGTTGCCGCAACGGGTCTATCCTGTAATTCCAACCAGGCTCGCCGATCTTACCAAGCTTGCCTTGTACATCGGGGAGGATAGTCAAGTTCCGTAAGACGGGTCAAGACGGATTTAAGACAAGTAAGCCAAACATTTTCGAGAAGATGGGCGGTTCCCAAAGATGGGTAACCGCCGTTAGCTGCATCGGCTTAGGGGGAGTGCGAGGTCTGGAGCCTTCAGCACGAGATTGAGGGCCTTGAGGCACTACTGTGCAAGTACATTTACCTTGCCGTGATCATCGCAGTGACCGTTGTGTTGGTGGTGCAAATGACCATCGACGAGGTAATCGACGTGATCCCCGTGGGGGACAGCAGGGTGGCCGCAATCCGGTCCGTGTACGTGCCCGGCTTCGTGACCACTGCAAACGTGCCCGCCCGTGCAAGCTGCAGGGTTTGCTGCGGTGACTTCGATCGCGTGCTCTTCGATCTTTCCAGCGGATGTCGGATGGTGAAGGTGCCCATCGTGCAAGTAATCCACATGTCCGTTGTGCTCGATGGCGGTATGGCCGCAGCCTTGGCCGTGCACATGGTCGTGGTGGTCATGATGATCGTGGTTTGTAGACATATTGGATGCTCTCCGTTGTGAAAGGAACGACAAAAATCTCTAACTGTGTATTTGGAAGGTTGTGTGCCCGTGAGGCGGTAGTGATCTATGCAGTGGTTAATCGCGCAAGGTGCGAAAGTGTGGGTTTGTGGGTTAGCACGATTCTTCTCCATGGGCTAAACCGTTGGAGATGAGGTTTTTGATGTGCTCATCTGAGAGCGAGTAATAAATGTGTTTCCCCTGCCGACGACTTCGGACAATCTTTTCGATTCGAAGGAGTTTCAGGCGTTGGGAGATTGCCGGTAGGTTATCGCCCAATCTTTCAGTAAGTTCTGTTACGCACATTTCTCGTCGTGCGAGGAGTGCAAGGAGTTGCAATCGGCTTGGGTCTCCCAGAGCGCGAAAGATCGATGCGGCCCGCGAGCATAAATCGATATCGATCAGGGGTTCGTGGGTCGAAGGATGTGCGTGTCCATCGCAGAGCGTTGGGGCAGCTTTTTTTGCAGTAGCTCGTTTCATGGCTCTCTGAGTATTTCCCGTGCGACGCTCGAACAGTTGCTTAGTTGATTGACTGTTTGATTGTAAGCCAGGGTTTTGGGGCGGGCAAGGGGAATTTCGTGGGGTTTTTTGAAACACAGAGGCGCAGAGGCACAGAGAGAAGGGTAGCCACTCGTCGCCAGACGGTGGGATATCAGAGCACGGTGATTTTTATCCAGATCGCGCTGGTAAGTGGGGTGAAGGCGGGCCGGGAGCCCCGCCCTACGATTTGAAGAGGCACAGAGAGAAGTCAGAAGGGTAGCCACTCGTCGCCAGACGGTGGGAACTCAGAGGACGGTGATTTTTATCCAGATCGCGCTGGTAAGTCGGGGTGAAGGCGGGCCGGGAGCCCCGCCCTACGATTTGAAGAGGCGCAGAGAGAGTTGAGTTGTTTGCCGTAGCAACAGGTTGCTGTAGCAACGCTTTAGGGGGTCGCGGGAGTTGGTGGTCGCCGGCGCTGCGCCATCTTGGGCTCCCCCTCGACCAAACGATTCGCACTGCCTGGCTCTTTGTGTAACTCAAATGTATCGTACAGCTCCCCGACGGCTGTCCTGGCTTCATACGTGAGCTTCGTCCCCTCAAGCGTGATGATCTGATACAACTGTGTATCTTCTCCCATCCGAACCATAAACGGTTTGGGGTCGACGTTGTACATCTTCGGTCCACTGACACTCACGACGTAGACTGTCCCATAGTGTTCGTCATACTTCGTCAAACCCTGTGCCTCGTTGGTGACTTCACCTGCCGGCAAGCCTTCTGCTTTGGCGAGATCCACCGGGGTGCTTAATCCTGTGCGTCCATACGAATGGTCGTGTCCTTGTAGTACCAAGTCGACTCGGTATTTGTCCAAGATAGGTTTCCATGTTTTTCTCAAAGCTGCGTTATCGCGATCTTTGGCGGTCGAAAAAATCGGATGATGAAACGACACGATTACCCAGGGGTTGGTATTCTCGCTGAGCTCTTTTTCCAACCATACGGCTTGTTCGGCTTGTTGAAGATTGCTGTTGAGAATGATGAACTTGGCATTTTGATAATCGAAGCTGTAGACGGTTTCCTCTAAACCCGCAGGGGCTTGTTCGGGTAGCGTAAACTGTGGCCTCCAATGCCGGGTCAGCTCCCGCACGCCGTCTTCCCTCTTGTGCTGTTCGTGATTGCCGACTACCGGTACGTTGGGGATTGTCGCATTGATCCAAGCACCTGCGCCGAACCACTCGCCCCATTCCGCATCAGATTCCGCAGTGTTGATCAAATCTCCAGCATGCAACATGAAACGCGCTTTTGGGGCATCGCTGTAAGCTTCCCGGATCACTCTTGACCAGTGGCTTCGCAAGTTGTTTTGCGCATCCCCAAAATAGATGAATGAGAAAGGCTGATCGCTGTGAGTCGACGTCGTAAAGTGAAACCATTCGCTCCAGTTCACTGAGTCTCCAACTCGGTACGCGTACTTGGTCCCCGGCTTGAGATCTTTGAAAACAACGCTGTGGTAATGGGCTGTGTTCAAATCCGTTTTAAGGGGAGCGGTGGTTGCTTCCACCCGAACGGCTTGTTTCTCAAACTCCGGCCCGTGCGTCGCTACCGCAATCTCTGCGAACCCTTTTTCAATTTCGGTGCTCGTACGCCATGTGACCGCTTGGCTCGTGGTTGGATCGGCGGCAAACGTCAATATCACTCGATCGGGAATATTCGATGGGGCAAACATCTCAGCCGGTTTGACTTGCCGTGGCTTGTGCTCGTGGTCCTCTCCATCATGTCCCAAAGCCCAATTGCTACTGAGTAACGTAGCACTCCCAAGCATCAGTTCGCTACCTAGAAGCAGTGCGCTGCCGAGAGGAAGTGCGTTGCGAATCCATAGTCGCTTGATAGATGCGATACCTAAAAGCATCCTCGTAACACTTGTAAGGCTTGGATTGATCATGGTTTTTCACTCTCAAAAGATACATGCTTTGATCGGGTACGAACAAACCACTTCGATTCGCACCAACGAAGTATCTCATGGAGTACCGCGGCTGCAATCCATGTCGTCGCAATACTCAATACGATCATTGCAACGCTAAGCGACTTTCGAGTGTTCTCACCGAGAAGTTTCTTTGCTCCGACCAGAAATATCCCATGCATAAGGTAAAATTCGTACGAATATCGCGCGAAGAGTTTGATAAGGTTCGGGACCTTATCCACGAACTGAGCCGCATAAACCCCTAGAAGTCCGATCGCAGGATAACCCAGAATGCGATTTGGGATCGCCAGTGCAATTAGCAGTCCGATCAAGGGCCAGCGAAGTTGCTCCCAGCGTTTTGATTTGCTGAAACCGACGGAGACGTAAAACGCAAGTGCATGTGCAAAGTAGCTTTCGTACTCGTTGATCATGACGATCCCCAAACATATCAAACTGCACACGGTTACTCCTTCTGTCAATCGGCCTAAGCGTTTGAATAGATAGATGCTGAAATACAACGCGATCAGCAAGCCGATAAACCAAGTTGCAACGTTGACCATGTCGGTCATAAAGTACAGCCCTTGGCCTGTCATCTGCCAGAGAAACTGCATAGGTTCAATCTGTTTGTAACCCGTCAAAGCCGTCGCTGCAAAGGCCACCACGGTGACGATCCAATACGCCGGATAAATCCGCATGAGTCTTGCGAAGAGCCATTCGGAAGGTGTTCGAGAATCTCCCCCGATCAAAGCGCCGCTGATGGCCAAAAAGATCGACACACCTATTTGACCGATATCGAGCCCGTAGATCTTGGTCCAAGCCGAAGAACCCCAGAGCGATTGAAGGTGGCTGGTGAGAACCAACAGCAATGCGAATACACGCAATGCATCAAAACCTTCAATCCTACGCTGCTTGATTGGACGCTCAGCGATATTCTGCTCTTCGAATGGAAGCTCTTTCACCGACACGATTCGTGCCTTTGCATTGAAGGCTAACTGCACATGTTCCACTGCGAATAAATGCAGCTACTACGATTTCGGACGTTTGAACAATAACACGATGCTTCGAGAACGTCCGTAAGCTTCATTCGTATCAAACGCGGAGACCAGTTCCCAGCCAATCTCTCCTAATTCGTTCATGATGCGATCGAGTTCGCTACCCTCGACCTTGCCACCCCATAGCCCCTTGGTCTCGATCTGAACGGATTTGTATTCCCAACGCATTGTGTTTTGCTCCATGAGCGTGAGGTCAAACAAGGAAATCCCAAAGGGTTGTGAAACAAGCTTGTGGGTCGTTACAGCAAGCCTCTGATTAAACCAACGCGCAAATCACAGACATTGGTATGGGTCGGGCCAGTCTCTAAAAGATGCCCGGAGTCTTTAAAGATACCATAGGAATCGAATTGATCCAACGCTGCACGCACCTCTGAAACATTTGACTCGTGGGAGAGCAACCAATTGCGGTCGATCCAAGCACCTGCGCAAGGTGTGTTGCCGTCCTCACCATCGGTCCCTCCGGAGACAATCGCAAAGTCTAGCTCACCGCTTAGGATCCGTTCTACAAAAAAATCTAAATCCTCGCTTGTAGCAGATTCGTTGGTTTGATCCGATTGACTCAGCATCGTTCTTACGATGCTGTAACCTACCGAAAGAATCAAATGCAAATTGCGCCCACCGCGACGAGAAGAATCGCTTGCCGCTTCGCTCAATGGCAACATGACGGTAGGCTCTCCTCCGGATACGATACCGGAACCAACGGGCTTGATCGCTAACCGTCCTAACAGATCGTTCCCGAATCGATCAGCCAATCCATCCCCTGCGATATTCGATTCGCTTTCGACGCGATAGCCTAATTCAGCCGCTCGCTGTGCGGCAGCCGTGACGGCGGTCTGATTGTTAGCCAACACATACACTGGTCGCAATCTTGGGCTACTGCGCTGACTTCCTTTCGCCTCGGATGTGACTGCGTGACAGCCTTCGTTATCCATTCCTGATGCATTTGATTTTGCTTTTTCCTCGACACGGATTCGATCTTCAAGCAGTTTGCGCACCTCGCCAAATTCACCTGGTAGCAATCGATCTAGTACGCTTAAGGCCAAGACCGGGTCGGGGGGTGGGGTCTCGATTGTCGGGCCTGAACCTATCGATTCCAGAGGGTCACCGAGCACGTCGGAGATCATCAGCGTTATCAATGTCTTGGCTTTGCATCGCCGCGATACTCCACCTCCTTTGACTTTGCTCAAACAACGTCGGACTGAATTGAGCTCTTGAATGGTCGCTCCACGCAACGATAACGCTGCGGTGATTTTCGCTTTGGTCTCTAAATCGATCCCTTCGATCGGTGCGCAAAGCAACGCTGAGCCACCGCCGCTTAACAAGAACAACACGACATCGTCCGCTCCGCAGCTTTCAACCCACTTAAGGATCTCTTGAGTACCTGCCACCGCGCGTTCAGTGGGTGCGTTGATCCCCGCCGGACGAGCTTCGAATACCGTCAGCTCTGTCCGAGGAACGCAGCGGTCAATCACTAGTCCCTGCGGTATGGAACCCTCGGGTACATTGATCCAACCACCGATTCGCTTATCAAGATCCGAGGCGGCTTGGGTGTTTATCTTCAAGACATCGACAAGGCCTTGTAGCATCCCTGCACATGCTTTGCCTGCACCGATAATGACGATCCGACGGGCATCGCCAAGATCATAGCGGTCCTCGCGGATCGTCAAGAAACGGCCATCCCACTTGCAAGCGGCTTGCATCACCCGTTCGGCACGCACGGCATCTACCCCGGCATGCCAGATGTTCAGTGCGTCTTGTGCTAACGATCTCAAGGCTTGCTCCGGTTGGTGGTGGGGTTTTGAAACACGAATAACTTTTGAAACACAGAGGCACAGAGGCACAGAGAGGAGGGAGATATAGAGGGGAGGGAGAAAGGGGGGCGGTGAGATAGTAGTTAGCGAGTCTGTTAGTCTTCCGATGGTCTTCCGAGCAGTAGTTGGATCGGCCTGCAATGACCTAGATCCGGCTGTCATGATCTCGATTCGACTTCCATGGTCTCTATTCGACTTTCATGATCTCGATCCCTTTGTTGTTATCTCGATCCTGCTGTCATCATCACAACCCCACGTTGGTTATCTCAATTCCTCTCTCTCAAGATCTCAGCATCTCTCCCAAAACCTCAAAAGAATGTGCACTGGATTTCCCCCTGTGTCTCTGTGTCTCTGCGTCTCCGTGTCTCTGTGTCTCTGTGTTAAAAAAAGACTCTCAGTACTACAACGATAGCAAGTACTTGAATAGCTCGATGCGTTGGCGTTCGTCGAGCGTATCGAGCAATCCGACAGGCATAAACGAGTTTTCCGAGAGTTTGAATTCTTCGATATCGGATTTGGAGACTTCGATCGATTCCGTCGCGGTACGAATCGACAAGCCGCTATCTCCTTCGCTCAGCAGTAAACCGGTGATGATTTGGCCATCGTTGGTTCGTACCACTCGAGCTTGATAGTCCCGGCCGATGACTGCGTTTGGATCGATGACATTTTCGATGACGTACTCGATTCCTTTGGCGCCGGTTCCTTGAAGTTTCGGAGCGTACTCAGATCGGATACCGTTAGCCGCATTGTTTTCGGCGGGCGCGTGACACGCTGCGCAAAGTTTATCGAAGTGTTTCTTACCGGCACCGGCATCGAAAGCCCACAGCGGGGCTCCGCGATAGGCTTGAATGCTCTTGCGTATCTCTTCCTTCATGGCTTCGCTGCCGTTGCGGACTTGTCCCCATTCTCTGGTGATCCTTTCGAGAAGTTTTTCATCACCGAGGAGGGCCATTTGTCGGGCGTAATAAGCCGTCAGGGCTTCGCGTGGAATCTGTTTGTTCGCCATGGCATCGAGCAGGGCATTCGCCCAGTTCACACGGCTTGTGAGCAAGTCCATTGCTGAGCCGAGTGTGTCTGGATTGAGGCTGCTATAGCGTTTGAGGACTTCGCTAGCGATGTTCGGTTTGTCGTATTGACGAAGCAGACTCAAGGCGCGATTCGCAAGCTTCGGTTCGTCGATAGCATCGACGAGTAATGGTATGTTCTGTTCGGAGTTGTCTTTTTGAAGTATCTCCATCGCTTGGGATCGCTCAGCGATCGGCGAACTTTTCTTCAACCGTTCACGAAGTCTTGCGAAGAGCGAAGCGTCACCGAGTTGAGCGCCGACTTTTTCGGCAAGATTGCGGATGTCCGCATCTGGAGACTGGTAGAGTTTTTGAGAGATAGTATTCCAAGCTAGTACAGGGCGAGTGGCTCGTTGTCCACGCATGGCGAGCTCAAAGAGTTCGAGGTTTTTTCGAAGTGCGCTGATGCCACCTTGGTGCATCTCCGCTGCGATAGCTTCCCGACCTGCGTCGGTCGATCGTGCGGCGTACCAAAGGATATTATCGCGGAGCGAAGTGATTGGAGTCGAAGTGGAGAGGCTCAAGGCGCGATATTGATTACCTTCCCACTGCTTACCGATAGCTTGCCATAACAGCACTGGGAGGTCGCGATCGGCTTGATTCTCGGACTGCAAGCTCAGTGTCTCGATGGCTTCCCAAGCTTCCGGGCCTTGGAGGCGTCCTGCTGCGAGAGCTAATTCGCGGCGTACGAGCAAGGAGGTTTCTTTTGCGGCTAAGTTCGGAAGAGCGGAAGCGTCGGCAAGGGAGCGAACTCCCCATGATCGAACCATTTCGTTCGAGTCATTGAGCCATCCGGCGATGTCTTCAGGGGTTGCAGCGCGGAGGGAGACCAACGCCCAAAGTGCGGTTAAGCGTGATCGGACGGGATCGCTGTTGGCTTGGCCGATATTGCGAATCGCTTCGAGCAATTCTTTTGGGACGGCTTTACCGGCATATCGTGTCGAGAGGACATTTCGTGCGGTTCGGACGTGCCAGTCGTTGGGGTGGTTCAGTGCGGCGACTAGCTCTGAATCGCTTGCTGTCGACCAATTGCAGCGAGCCGGCTTAAAGGTCGCATCGTACTTCATTCGGTAAACTCGTCCGTTGCCTCGGTCCCAGACTTCGACACCTGGATTGTGGCAGTGGCGTACATCGACCCAATCGGTCATATACATCGCTCCATCGGGGCCGACAGCAAGATCGACTCCGACGAATGCTGGGTCACTGCATAGAAACACATCTTGGCCAGCATGGATGGTGTTGTACCCACCTTGTTCGCGCCGGAGGATTTGTTGGTTGAGTTGATGACCGTGCAGGTTATGGGTTAGCAAACGGTTTCGGTATTCCGACGGCCAGTTATCTCCGAGGTAGATCGCAGTTCCTACGTGCGAATGTCCGCCGTAGACTTCTCCTGTCCCAGGCTTGCCCGCACCACCTTCACCGGAATCGTATCGGGCGGAGGCTAGCAAGAAATTCTGAAGGTGGGGTGCGGTGGGTACTCCGGTATTCGAGATGAAGTTTGCGTAGCCGCTGTTAACTTGGTTCCAGTAGTGGCCTCCGTGCATGACATGCGTTGTACCCCCTTTGCCCCAAAAGCTTCGGCAGTGCGTCATGAAGAACTGACCATGTTCGTCGTAATCCAGCCCCCACGGATTGCTTGTTCCGTGCGCGAAGACTTCGAAGCGATGCGAAACAGGATCGTAGCGCCAGACACCGGCTGCGAGGTAGGTTCGGTCATCTTCTCTCGCTCCAGGCTTGCCCACCATCGATGAGTTGAAGACACCTTGGGTGCCGTATAGCCAACCGTCGGGGCCCCAGACGAAGCTGTTGAGCGTTTCGTGCGTATCGCCGAATCCAAAGCCATCGAGAAGGATTTCAGGTTCGCCATCAGGGCGATCATCACCATTTCGATCCGGGATAAAAAGCAATTCCGGTGCAGCGCCGACCCATACACCGCCGTGTCCGACTTCGATGCCACTGGCGAGATTGAGTCCTTCATGGAAGACCTTGCGGGTTTCGAACGAGCCGTCCGCATCGCTATCTTCGAGGATCACAATTCGGTCGAGCCCTTCGCCATCCGGGCGTTTTTGCGGGTACGAATGCGCTTCGAGAACCCAAAGCCTGCCTTGGGGGTCAAAAGCGAAGGCGACAGGCTGGTGGATTTGCGGTTCTGCGGCGATCAAGTCTACCGAGAAGCCGTTGGGGACGAACATCTTTTCCAACGCTTCGGCTGCCGCAACGTTTGGTGTGGAGTTCGCGGTAGAGGAAGTCTTGGGGTTAGGAACAAGATGGTTTAGGATGGCGTTAAACGTACTGCGAGGCCCTTGCTCGATCGAAACGGTCGGGGCTGGAGGATTATCGTAGAAACGGAAATCGTCGAAGTTCATGTGACCCCATCCTCCGGCGTTCTCGTCAACCAAGCGAACGGCGATACGTTTCCCGACATGTTCGCGCAGATCGACGGCGATGCGACGCATCTGTTCTTGATCGGTACCGGTAGCTTTCGCGACGACCTTTGATTTCGGTGTGTTCGGGTCTGTTTTATTTGTCGAATCTGGGTTGGTTGGTGAATCTGGGTTCGGCGGTGAATCGGGCTGATCGGGTTCGATCAACAGGACTTCGACGCGCGTGCTGTCGGCTTTTCCACCTCCGAAGAGAAAACCTGCGTAGGGATGGGTTACGAGAAAGGGAGTTGATTCGAGGGTGCCAGTGCCTGCGTCTTGGACGATCTCATAACCGCCGATGAAGTAGTCTCCGACCTTGTTGCTTTTTTGGGTTGGCCATCTCTTGCTGATCCCGTCTTGATTGACAGGTTGTTTATCGAATGCGTTTCCTTTCGCTGTCCAACCTTCGAGGGTGCCAAGTTCAAAACCAAGATTTAAAGTTTTATTGTCTGGGCCAACGGGTGAGAGTCCCTCTGCTAGATCGTCAGATCCATTCTCTTCTGGTTTCGTTTGAGCCAATTCGAAGGGTGCCAGTTTCGAACGATCGTCATCGGACAGAGATTCAAGTGTGATATCGCGGAAGGCTATGCGCGTTTCAGGCCCGGAGTGCAATTGCAATGCGAGGCTTCCGGAGAGATCGCGATCAGAAAGTTGCTGATCGACAAGTGAGGAGAAGAGGGTGCCGTTGACGTAGACATCGATTTGCTCGCCGATGGCGACAATTCGGTAATCGTTCCAAGCGTTCTCGCGGAACAAGACCGGATAGTGATGCAAAGGGGCGAACCGTTCGGACCGCTTCTTTCCATCGGGCAGTAGTTGGACGCGTTCACCACGTTCGACGAGCAACGCACGGCCGTGTTCGTCGTAGATACGGCCTAACCATGTACTTCCCATATCGAGATCGGCTTGGTATCCCGAAACATGATCGACGTTATCGACTTGGCATCGTATCTGAATACCGGAGTTCGCTGCTGGCAAACCGGAGATGTGAAACTGCAAACGCAATTCGAAGTCTTGGAGTTCGGCAGATTGCTTGTCGGTACCTCGGAATACCAACCAAGTGTTCTTATTGAGCGTTTTGCCTTGGGGTATTTCGCCGACGATGCTGCCTTGTTCGACTCGCCAATGGTTGGTATCCCCTTCCCATCCTTCGAGCGATTTTCCATCGAAAATCGGATGTGGTTCTCCTCCGAGTGCGACACTCATCGTCGATAGGTTCGCGATTTGCGCGGTGCTAATGAGAGTAAGCGCCGGGCTAATAAGGGTTAACACCGGGCTAATTAGGGTAAACACCGGGCAGATCAAAGCAAGGAGCTTAGACGTAATCGACGAGTAGCGCAGCGAGCGGAAGGGGAACGGCATGGGAGGATGCCTCCGAGTAAGAGCAACGAGGTAGCGTACTGTTCGAAGGTCGAGCAGTTAACTGTTTGATCCGAACGTCGTTAAGGTAACGGGCAGATCAACAACGACTTGAATTCGGTTTGCGAACCCGGATCATGGCCTTGTAGCATGATGGTTCCGGCTTCGGTACGAAGCCCTTTTCGGGGGTTGTCATTTGCAGCGCGGGTATCGGTCCAAGAAACGACCGGTACACCTTCGACCCACGTTGCAAAGGTTGGGCCATCGGCAACGATCGTGACATGGACTGGTTTGCCTTCGTCGCTGAGGACAGCTTTCGCATTTTGGCGGCGGAAGATTGAGCCGGAACCGGCATCGACCGCGCGTCGTCGATCTTCTTTGAATCCGTGGTGGATTTGGCATTCGTAGCCGTTCATGTCTTCGCCGGGGATGCAGCGAAAGAAGATCCCTGAGTTCACGTTTTCAGTCAAAGTCAGCGCGGTGGCTTGTAAGCACATATTCGCGTGGGGTTGGAGGAGTTCGATATGTCCACGTCCACCTTTGAGTAGAATTGTTCCAGCGTCGCTAAACGTCGCTTCGATCGCTCCTGCGGGTTCGTTCCAATCGCTTTTGTTTGCGTTGGGAAGAACGCTATAACCGATGGGTCGAATGCGGATATTTCGGAATCGGATTTTACCTTCGCGGAATTGCAAACCGATTTTGCCTGCAGTCAGACCAGTTGTGTCGTTGTATTCAACCGATTGTTGGCCGTTGACCCAGCATTGAATATGGCCTTGATCGACCAACGCATGCAGCGAATGCCATTCTTGACTCACCGGTTCATCGACTTGTTCAGAAACTTTTGCGCGAGCGACGAGAGAGCCTGTTGGGAATGGATTGTCGGGGGGAGCGATGTTCAGCTCGTAGCAATCTTTAGCGGGATCTTCCGGGGTATCGGAAGTTCTAAGGAACACTCCGCTGTTAGTGTTGTCTTCTGCAAAGAACTCCAATTCGATTTCGTAATCGCTGAACCGGACTTCGGTCATCAAAAATCCAGCATCTCCCTCGGTCGCTACGATCTCGGAGTTCTCGACTTTCCAGTTTGCATTGCTAGTGGATTTCCAACCCAGAAGCGATTGGCCATCAAATAGTCGGATCCAGCCCAAGTCGAGGTCTTCTGGGCTAAGACGCGCAGCGAGAAGTGCATCGACATCGACTGATTCATCGAGGGGTGCTTCGGCTGGTTTTGCGTCTGCTGCTGGTTTAGCCGCCGGCTTGGCGGCTGGTTTCTTCTCGGTTAGTTTCTTTTCGACTGGGTCTTGGGGCTGTCCATTCGTCGTCTCGGGAGCTTCACCGGTAGCGGTCTCCGCTGCCACGGCAGCGACCAAGTCGACCGGAGCTTTGGTGATCGGCCCAGAGCACCCGATCGATGATAGCCCTATCACGCCTGCCCCGATCGCCAATAACCCGAACGACAGCGAAGTGCCAGCGAAGAAGTTACCAGAGAAGGACTTACCAGCGAAGAAGTTGTTGATCCGAGAAAGACGTTGAGAGATCAAGAAGTTGGATTGGAATCGTTTGGATTGGAATCGTAGATTTCTAGCCATAGGTCGAACCCGGGAGGGGAAGTTTGGGTGGGAAGTTGAATCGATGGCCAGACCACGACGAAGTGGTTTCGTTGGTTTAAGTCATCGGTGATATCCCAATGATAGTCGATTTTCTGAGAATTCTCAGGGGCGATGTGGGATGTTTCGGCAGCAGGACTCTGCGTAGCGTTGGGGTTTTTACTGAGGACGCTGCGGTGAATTAGATCCAAATGCAGGTCGTTGAGGATAACGTGTGCAGGTGGGATGTCGGTGGCCAAACAAAGGATGATTCGGGAATCGGAGCTTAAATTGCTTGGGGTGTGAAAGCTCCTTTCGATACCGACTCCATCGGTAGTCGTTGGGTTTTTGGTCAGGAGAGACCAAGTGCTTGAGAGGCGGATACGGTGGGGGCGGCAATTGCGTGGCCGTGAATCGTGTGGCCGTGAATCGTCTGGCCGTGAATCGTGTGGCTGGGAAGTGTCGCTCATCCGCACTCTTGCTCTTGTTCGTAGAGGCTGCGGTTAGGATACACCCCGGGTGCATCGTTGCTGTACCATTGAT
>Ga0255127_1000454_pt1 | contig 21042 bp, 16 predicted proteins | sample Law_Miss_RepB_8d_FD_188555 | JGI IMG/M metagenome (GOLD analysis project Ga0255127, IMG submission 188555) | Freshwater microbial communities from St. Lawrence River, New York, United States - Law_Miss_RepB_8d | ecosystem: Environmental > Aquatic > Freshwater > River | place: USA: New York...
CCACGAGGGTGGGGGACATGGGGCGTCTTCCAATGGCCGGGCAGCCCACGCCTGGCAGGCAGGCCAGGAGGCGGGCACGCGGCATCGCGCGGCGTGTGGCCCGGCGATGGAAGTTGCGCTGAAAGGGAAGGGGTATCGCCGGGCTCAGGAATCTGCGGCCGGCTGGCGCAGGCCCGCGCTGAACCGGGCACACCAGCGCCGCTCGCCGGTCTGAACGACCGGCCAGAGGCGTGGTTGGAAGGTGTGTGCGCGGGAGGCCATAGCCCTCGACTCTAGGCGATGTGGCGGTTTGCTGTCAAATCGCTGACGCCGATGCTGACGCTGATGGCCCCGCCCGATCAGGCGCCGCCCGCGGCCTGCAGCTCGGCCAGCAAGGCCTGCTTGAGCTTGTATTTCTCGATCTTGTTGGTGGGCGTCACCGGCAGCGCAGTCACCACGCGAATGTGCGCCGGCTGCATGTACTTGGGCATCTTGGCGGCGGCGTGGGCGCGCAGCTCGGCCTCGCTCACCTGCTCGCCGTCTTTGAGTTCCAGGAACACGGCGATGTCGTCTTCGTCGCCTTCGCGGGCGGGCAGGGGCAGGGCGGCGCAGGCGCGCACCTTGGGGTGGCTGGCCATGAGGGCCTCCACCTCGAAGGACGACACGTTTTCGCCGCGCACGCGGAAGAAGCCGCCCATGCGGTCCACGAACAGGTAGGTGCCCGAGCCGTCGGGGTTCTCGCGGCAGGCGTCGCCGGTGTGGAACCAGCAGTTGCGCAGCACCTTCACGGTGGCCTCGGGCTTGCGGAAGTATTCCTTGAGCAGCAGGCCGGGGTAGCGCGGGCGGAAGGCCAGTTGCCCCACCACGCCGGGGGCGCAGCGGTTGTCGTCTTCGTCCAGGATGGCCACTTCCAGCAGCGGGTTGGGCAGGCCCATGAAGCCCTTGGGCAGGGGCTGGCTGCCGTCCACCACCAGGCGCCCGGCGTCGCGGCACGCGGCCAGGTAGGCGGCCTTGGGCAGGCCTTTCCAAAGCTCGGGTGGTGTGCCGTGCTCGGCGCCCCACTGGTCGATCATGCCGGTGAAGCCCACGCCCGATTCGGTCTGGCCGAAGCCGCAGCTCACGAAGTCAATGCCGAAGCGGCGCGCCACCTCGTGGTGGTTGGCGGGCAGGGGCTGCATGTGCACCTTGTTGAGGGTGTTGTGGCGGTCGCTCTCGCGCGGCTCGGCGCTGAGCAGCCAGGTGATCATCACGTCAAGCAAGATGCAGCAGCTCGCGCCCACCTCGGCAATGCGCTCCCAGAAGCGGTTGGGGCTGAAGCGGTCCCACAGGCCCACGGTGTTGCCCACCCACACGGCGCGGGTCACCAGGGCGAAGGCGCCGCCCACGTGGTACATGGGCAGGTCGCAATACAGCACATCGTCGGCCGTGGTGGCGGTGCGCAGCGGCAGGCTGTAGTGGTTCATCCAGCGAAAGGGCTGCACCACGCCCTTGGACGGGCCGGTGGTGCCCGAGGTGTAGACGATGTTGGCGGTGTCAAACGGGGTGCGCGGGATCACCGGCGTGGGGTCGCCGCATTGCTCCAGCGTGCTCAGCGGCGTGATGGCGAACAGGCCCCGCACCGGGGCCATGGTTTCTTCTGGGTTGTGGTCGTGCTCGCCCGGGCGCGGCTGGTGCATCACCACCTGCTTGAGGGTGAGGTCGGCGGCGATGTCGGCCAGGATGGGCGCGAACGACGGGTCGGTGATGAGGGCGAAGGGCTGCGTGTCGTTGAGCTGGTACTTCAGCAGGTCGCCCTTGAAGTTGAAGTTCACCGGCGCGAACACGCCCCCTGCGCGCCAGATGGCGAACATGGCCAGCACGCTCACCAGCGAGTTGCGCGTGAGCACGCTCACCGGCTGGCCGGGCTGCAGGCCCAGGGCCACCAGGCCGGCGGCCAGGCGGTCGGTGCGGCGCTTGAACTCGGCGTAGCTCAGGCGGATGCCGTCTTCGCCGTAGTGCAGGTAGATCTTGTCGGGCATGTCCTGCGCGCGCTGGTCCAGCACGTCGAGGATCACGTCGCCTTCGGCGACCAGGGTGTCGAACAGGGCGTCGGGTGTCATGGCGGCTCCAGGGCGGCGGTGGGGTGGACTCAGGCGTCGATCCAGGCCAGCAACTGGCCTTCGCTCACCGTGTCACCCTCGGCCACGCACCACTCGCGCAGCACACCGGCGCGCGGCGCCTCCACCGGAATTTCCATCTTCATCGACTCCAGCAGCATCAGGGTGCCGCCCTTGTCCAGCGCCTGGCCGGCCTGGGCCTCGATCTTGAACACGGTTCCGGCCACGTCACACACAACTTTCACGGCAGGCATGGGGTTTCTCCAAAGAAAAGGTCAGAGGCGTTGGTTGGTGGGGTCGAGCTCTTTGCGCAGCGACTCGCCCACGCTGTTGAAGGCCAGGGCCGTGAGCAGGATGGCGATGCCCGGGGCGTACATCTGCTCGGGCGCGATCTCCATGCTCTGGTAGGCCCGCGCCAGCATGGCGCCCCAGCTCGGGTCGGGCGGCTGAATGCCCAGGCCCAGGAAGCTCAGGCTGGCCTCGGCCAGCAGCGCGCCGGCCAGCAAGATCGTCACTTGTACCAGCACCGGCTGAATGGCGTTGGGCAGCACGTGGCGCCACAGAATGTGGCCGGTGCTGGCGCCAAAGCAGCGCGCCGCGTCCACGTACAGCTCTTGGCGCACCACCAGGGTGCGGGCCCGCGCCAGGCGGGCGAGCTGGGGCGCGAACACAATGCCCACGGCGATCATTCCGTTGGTCAGGCCAATGCCCAGCGCGCCGGTCACGGCAATGGCCAGCACGATGGCCGGGAAGGAGAGCAGGGTGTCGATCACGCGGCCCACGGCCTCGTCAAACCAGCCACCCAGAAAGCCCGCCAGCACGCCCACCGGCACGCCCAGCAGCACCGCGATGCCCACCGCCAGGAAGCTGGAGTAGATGGCCACGCGCGCGCCGTAGAGCAGGCGGCTGAACACGTCGCGGCCCAGGTCGTCGGTGCCCAGCCAGTGCGCGGCCGAGGGCGGCGCCAGGGTGTTCACCAGGTCTTGGTCAGACGGGGTGTGCGGGCTGATCCACGGCGCCAGCAGCGCCACCAGCACCAGCAAGACCAGAAAGGCCATGCTCACGGCGGCGCGCTTGTCGCGGCGCAGCCAGTCGAGCACGGCGGCCCATCCGCGATGGGCGGTGTTGGCTTGGCTCATGTCAGCGAACCCTCGGGTCGATGCGGCCGTACAGCATGTCGGCCGTGAGGTTGAGCAGCAGCACGATGCCCACCATGACCAGGATCACGCCCTGCACCACGGGGAAGTCGCGCTGCAGCGCGGCATTGACGATCAGGCTGCCCATGCCGGGCACGGCGAACACCGCCTCGATCACCACCGTGGCCGCCAGCATGCGGTTGGCCAGCAGGGTGATGACGGTGAGCAGGTTGATGCCGACGTTGCGCAGCCCGTGCTTCCACAGAATCGCCATGGGCGAGAGGCCCTTGGCGTGCAGCGTGCGCACCTGCTGCGACGACAGCAGCTCAATGAGTGCGCCGCGCAACTGGCGTGAGATTTCGGCCACGCCGCCGGCGGCCAGGGCCAGCGCCGGCAGCACCGCGTGGTGGATGGCGCGCAGCGGGTCTTGCGATAAGGCCACCGAGCCCGTGACCGGGAACCAGCCGCGCTCCAGCGCCAGCGTGGCGATCAGCAACATGGCCAGCCAGAAGTTGGGAATGGCCACCCCCAGTGAGCCCACCGACATCACCGCGCTGTCGATCCAGCTGCCCTGGCGGCTGGCCGCCAGCACCCCCAGCGGCGCGCCAATGAGCACCGAGAACACCATGGCCAGCACCACGATGAGCAGCGTGGCAGGCAGGCAGCGCTCGATGCTCACCAGCACCGCCTCGCCCGTGAGCAGCGAGCGCGACAAGTCGCCCTGCACCACCTTCCACAGCCACTCGGCGTATTGGGTGAGGAAGGCCTTGTCCAGCCCGTAGAGCTGCCGGATTTCGGCGATGCGCTGGTCCGAGGCGTTGTCGCCCGCCAGCGTCACCGCGATGTCGCCCGGCACCAGCTTGAGCAGGCCGAAGGCCAGCAGCGTGGCCAGCAGCATCACGGGCAAGGCTTGCGCCAGCCGCCGGCCGAACAGGCCGACGGCGCTCTCCCTGAGGGTTGCCATGGGTGTCCTCTCCTGTGGCTCAGGCCTGCGAGATGTCGGTGAACTTCGGCTTGCCCAGCAGGTTGGGCTTGAAGCCCTTGATCTTGGGGCCGGCCGCGGCCACCTCGAACTGGAAGCCCAGCGGGGCGGAGTAGGCGCCTTCCATGATCAGTCGCTGCAGTTTGCTGAACACGGCGCGGCGCTCTTCAACCGACGACTTCTGGCGGCTCTCCACCAGCAGCGCGCTGACCTCGGGCGAGACCTCGGCGCGCCCGGCGTTGTAGTAGGCGTCTTTGGCGTACATCAGCGCGTAGGTCATGCTGGGGTCGGGGCGGCCGGTCCAGGCCGAGAGCAGGGCGTCGAACTTCTTTTCGTTGCCGAAAAACTGGCCCGAGATTTCGGGGATGGTGCCGGTGGTGAACTTGCAGCGAATGCCGATCTTGCCGAGCTGCTCCATCACGATCTCGTTGCGGCGCACGTTGTCCTGGTCGTTGTAGCCACCGAAGGTGATCTCCACGTTGTTGCCCAGGCCGGCCTCGGCCATGAGCTTGCGGGCGCGCTCCAGGTCGTGCGGGTACAGCTCGGCCACGGCCTTGTCGTAGGCCCAGTGGGTGGACGGCAGTTGCATGCCCGCGGCCTCGCCCAGCCCGCCCATGCCAGCGGCGATAAAGGCCTTGCGGTCGAGCGCGAAGTTGATGGCCTGGCGCACCTTGGCGTTGGCCAGCGGGCCACGCGACCAGTTGAAGTAAAGCTGGATCACGTACAGCGTGGGCGCGGTGATGAAGGTGAGCTCTTTGGCGCGCTCGATGAGCGGCTTGTAGCGGGCCGAGAGGGCGTACACAAAGTCGTTCTGGCCGGCCACCACCGAGCGAAGCGCGGTGGCCTGGTCGGTGATCACCGAGAACTCGATGCCGTCCAGGTTCGGCTGGCCGGCGCGCCAGTACTTGTCGTTGCGGGTGACCACCACCTTCTGGTTGTCGGCCCAGCTCACGAATTTCCAGGGACCCGCGCCCACTGGCTTGCGGTCGTGCTCATTGCCCAGGGCCTGCACCGCCTTGGGCGAGACCATCATGCCGGCGCGGTCGGACAGCACGGCGGGCAGGGCCACGTCGGGCGCCTTGAGCTTGAGCGTGACCTGCTGCGGGCCGGTCACGTCCACCGCTTCGATGGAGCCCAGGTCGGCCTTGAGGTTAGAGCGCGCGTCCTGGCGGTTGCGGTCCAGGTTGAACTTCACGGCCGCCGCGTCGCAGGCGGTGCCGTCGTGGAAGGTGATGCCAGGCTTGATGTCCAGCACCAGGGTCTTGGGGTCGGTGAAGCGGAAATCGGCCATGCCGGGGCGGGTGCGCAGGGTGTCGTAGTCCCACTCGACCAGGGTGTCGTACACCGTCCAGAGGTAAGAGTGGTCGGTGCCGGCGCCGCCGGTGGCCGGGTCCATGCTGGAGGGGTTGTGCAGCGAGGCGATGCGCAGCACGCCGCCGCGCTTCACGGCGCCTTGCGCCCAGGCCGGCATGGCCATCTGCGAGCCCAGGGCCAGGCCGCCCAGCCAGGCCAGGGCCTGGCGCCGCGGCAGGGCGGGCATCAACACGTCGAAGGAAGGCTTTTCAATCTGACTCATGCTTGTCTCCTGTGGTTATGGGTGGGGTCTCTTCGTCAGGCTTGGGCGTGGTGGCAGGCCACCCAGTGCCCGGGCCGGCGTTCTTGCCAGGCCGGTCGGCCGGCGGCGCAGGTGTCGGTGGCTTGTGGACACCGGGTGCGGAAGGGGCAGCCCGATGGCGGGTCCACCGGGCTGGGAATCTCGCCGCGCAGTTCGATGGGGCGCTCGTGGCGCATCGAGCGGGGCAGGGCAACAGGCTCGGCCGAGAGCAGGGCCTGGGTGTAGGGGTGCAGGGGGCGATCGGCCAGGGCCTCGGCCGGGCCGAGTTCCATGAGGCAGCCCAGGTACATCACGGCGATGCGGTCGCTGATGTGCGACACCACCGACAGGTCGTGCGTGATGAACACATAGGTCAGGCCGAACTCGCGCTGCAGGTCGGCAAAGAGGTTGAGCACCTCGCCACGGATCGACACGTCCAGCGCGGCCACCACCTCGTCGCACACGATCAGCCGTGGCTTGAGGGTGAGGGCGCGCGCAATGATCACGCGCTGCTTCTGCCCGCCCGAGAGCTGGTGCGGGTAGCGGTCGGCGAAGGCGGCCGGCAGGCCCACGCGGGCCATGGCCTGCAGCGCGGCCTCGCGGTTGGCGCGCGCGTCGCGGTGGCCGGCCACCTCCAGCGGCTCCATCACCGAATCGACGATGCGCACGCGCGGGTTCAGCGCGGCGTTCGGGTCTTGGAACATGATCTGGAAATCGCGCCGGTGCTCGCGCATGGCGGCGCGGCTCAGCGTGCCCGGGTCCACACCGTCTTGCAGCAACTGCCCGCCGGTGGGGCGGATCAGCGAGACCAGGGCGCGGCCCAGCGTGGTCTTGCCCGAGCCGGATTCGCCAATCACGCCGAAGGTCTCGCCGGGGTACACGTCAAAGCTCACGCCGTTCACCGCCTTGAGCGTGCGGCGCCGCGGCAGGGGGAATTCCACGCACAGGTCGCGGGCCTGCAGCAGTGGCTGGGGGGTCTGGGGTTCAGCCATGGGTGGGCACTCCGGGCAGTTCCAGCTCGGGCGCGCGGCCGCAGCGCACCCGGCGGTGTTGGGTGTCGATGGCCTGCAGCACTTGCGGGGCCTGGCAGCTCTCGTTGGCGTGGGCGCAGCGCGGCTGGAAGCGGCAGCCCTCGGGCAGGGTGCCGGGCGCGGGCACGCGCCCGGGGATGAAGGCCAGCGGCGCGCGGCGCGGGCTGAAGCGCGGCAGCGAGCGCAGCAGGCCCGAGGTGTAGGGGTGGCGCGGCTCAATCAGTGCGTCGTCCACCGGCGCGTCTTCCACCACCTCGCCGGCGTACATGGTGACCATGCGGGTGCAGGTCTCGGCCACCACGCCCAGGTCGTGCGTGATGAACAGCAGCGCGGTGCCGGTGCGCTCGCTCAGCTCGCGCAGCAGCCGCAGAATCTGCGCCTGCACCGTCACGTCCAGTGCGGTGGTGGGCTCGTCGGCGATCAGCAGCTTGGGCTCGCAGATCAGGGCCATGGCGATCATCACGCGCTGGCGCATGCCGCCCGAGAGCTGGTGCGGGTACTCGTGGTAGCGCTGCTGTGGCAGCGGAATGCCCACCTGCTCCAGCACCTGCAGCGTGCGGTCGCGCGCCTCCTGGGCGCGGTCGGGAAAGTGCACGCGGTAGGCCTCGGCGATCTGCTCGCCCACGGTGAACACCGGGTCGAGCGCGCTCATGGGCTCTTGAAAGATCATGGCCACGTCGCGCCCGCGCACCGCGCGCATCTGCCGCTCGGGCAGCTGCAGCAGGTCGGTGCCTTGCAGCAGCACCTGGCCGCTCACGCGGGCCACGTCGGCCGGCAGCAGGCGCATGAGCGACAGGCCGGTGACGGTCTTGCCGCAGCCGCTCTCGCCCACCAGGGCAATGCGCTCGCCCGGCATCACCGTGAAGCTCACGTCGCGCGTGATGGGCAGCAGGCCCTGGCGGGTCTGGAAGGCCACTTGCAGTTGGCGCACGTCCAGCAGCGGCGCAGGCGAAGTCAGGGGCAGGGTGTTCATCCGGGGGCGTGGGCTCAGGGACGTGGACTCAGGGACGGAATTGCACGCGGGTGGGCACCGGGCGCAGCAGGCGGTAGGCGTGTTCGGCGAATTCGCACAGCAGCGGGCGGGTCTGGCGCGGGTCGATGATTTCCTCCACGCCAAAGGCCTCGGCGGTGCGAAACGGCGAGCGCAGCGCCTCCAGGCGGGCGGTGATCTCGGCCAGCGCGGCCTGCGGGTCGGGCGCGGCCGCGAGGTCGGCGCGGTAGGCCGCCTCCACCCCACCTTCCAGCGGGATCGAGCCCCAGTCGCCCGAGGGCCAGGCGTAGCGGTAGCGCAGGCGCGAGGCGTTGCAGTGCGCCGCGCCGGCCACGCCAAAGGTCTTGCGCACCAGCACCGAGCACCAGGGCACCGTGGCCTGGTAGATGGCGCTCAGGGCCCGCGAGCCATGGCGGATGGTGGCGGCCTGCTCGGCCTCCAGGCCGATCAGAAAGCCCGGAATGTCCACCAGGTTCACCACCGGGAGGTGGAAGGTCTCGGCCATGTCCACGAAGCGCGTGACCTTCTGCGCCGTGTCGGCCGACCAGGCGCCGCCGTACACATAGGGGTCGCTGGCCATCACCGCCACCGGGCGACCATTGAGCCGCGCCAGGCCAGTGATGACCGAGCGGCCGTAGTGGCGCGTGATCTCGAAGAAGCTGTCGCGGTCGAACACGTCGGCCAGGATCTCGCGCATCTTGTAGACCTTGCGCCGGTCGGTGGGCACGGCCTCGATCAGGCGCTGCTCGCAGCGGTCGGTGGGGTCGTCGCAGGGCAGGCAGGGCGGCAGCTCGTCCACCGACGAAGGCAGGTACGAGAGAAAACGCGCCGCGCGCTCGAAGGCGTCTTGTTCGCTGTCGGCGATGTCGTCGATGGCGCCGGCCTTGGCGTGCAGCTCGGGCGAGCCCAGTTCGTCCTTGGTGAACTGGCGCCCGGTGCGCGCCACCACCGGCGGGCCGGCGATGAACATGTGCGAGGTGTCGGCCACCATCACCGAGTAGTGGCTGGCCACCGCGCGGGCCGAGGCAAAGCCCGCCACCGAGCCCAGCACCAGCGAGACCACCGGCACCGTGGTGAGGTTGTTGACCACCAGGTCCCACGCGGGGTTCGCCGGCACGTAGGTGCGGCCCAGGTGCTCGATGGTGCGAATGGAGCCACCCGAGGCGTCGATCAGGCGCACCAGCGGCACGCGCAGCGAGCCGGCCATTTGTTCCGAGGCGGTGATCTTCTCCATCGACGCGCCGTCAGACGCGCCGCCGCGCACGGTGAAATCGTCGCCCGCCACCGTGACCGGGCGCCCACCGATGCGGCCACGCCCGAACACGAAGCCACTGGCGGCCAGGTCCACCAGGCGGCCTTGTTCGTCGTATTTTGCGGTGCCGGTGGTGGAGCCGATTTCGGTGAAGCTGCCATCGTCGAGCAAGGCGTCAATGCGCTCGCGCACCGTGAGCTTGCCGCCGTCGCGCTGGCGCTGCACCTTCTCGGGGCTGCCCATGCGGCGCACGAGCGCGCGGCGGCGCTCCAGTTCGTCCACTGCGAATTGCCAGCTCATGCCTTGTCTGCCTTCTCGGTTTTGCGGGGGCGCGGCTTGCGCGCGCTGGTGGTGGTGGCCTTGGTCGACTGGGCAGACATGGCCCGGGCCGGTGCCTTGCGGCGCGCGCGCAAGCCGATCACGCGGCAGGCCGCCTCGGTCAGTTCCTTCACGATCTCTTCGGGCGGCAGGCGCCCATTGGGCCGGTACCAGTTGTAGAGAAAACCGGCCAGGCTGCAGGCGGCCAGCGCGGTGATCTTGGTCTCGCGGAACTCCAGCATGCCCTCGTCACGGGCCTGCTCCAGCAGGGGGCAGAGCTGGTCGTAGAAGTGGTTGGCCAGTTGCTTCTGCGCGGCCATGTACTCGGGTCGGTAGACCTGCGGTTCGCGGTAGGGGAAGAAGGCCGAGGGGTAGTGCGCCAGCGTGGCGCGAATGAGTTTTTCCAGCCCTTCAACCACCTTCACGTGGGCGGGGCGGTGGTCGTCGGGCGGGAAATCCATGGTCGAGAAACAGGCCACCGTGGGCGTCCACGACAGGGTCTCGAAGATCTCCAGCTTGCTGCGGAAATAGTAGTAGACGTAAGGCTTGGTCACGCCCAGCGCGTCCACGATCTGTTCCATCGTGGTGTTGGCGTAGCCCTGCTTGGCGAACAGCCGTTCGGCCACCTTGAGGATGCGCTCGCGCTTCTCTTCGTGGGTCATGACCTCACGTGCCTGGCGCGGTGCCGGTGCCTGTTTGGGGGTTGGGGTTTTCGCTTGTCTCATGCGTTATACCGATTGGTAGCTATGTTCTACCAGCGGGTATATATTGGCAAGACACCTGCGGCGGCCGCGGGTTAGGACAAACCCCCAGAGGAGACACGATGGAGACAAGCAGCCGAGCCCTGAACGACATTCCCTTGCACGAGGCCTTGCGACAGCGCGCCCGTGACACCCCCGACAAGGCCGCCTACTTCTGGTACGGCCGTGCCGTCACCTTCGCCGAGCTGGACCGCGCCAGCGACGCCTTCGCCGCCCGCCTGGCCGCGCTGGGCGTGAAGAAGGGCGAGCCGGTGGCGCTGTACATGAACAACTGCCCGCAGTACGCCATGGCGCATTACGGCATTCAGAAGCTCGGCGCCATCGTCTGCCCCTGCAGCCCTCTGAACAAGGAGCACGAGCTGAGCTACCAGCTCAATGACCTGAAGGCCCGCGTGATCGTGGCGGCCGACCACCTGCTGCCCACGGTGGACAAGGTGATCGCCACCACCTCGCTGCAGCACGTGTTCGCCGTGCGCTACGGCGACCTGCTGCCCGAGCAGCCCACGCTGAACGTGCCCGACGAACTCAAGGCCCCGGCGCAGCCCTTCCCGGCCGGGGTGGAAGAATTTTTGGCGGCGGTGAATAGCGGCGCGGCGGCGCCAGAGGTGGCCATCGACATCGACGAGGACGTGGCCCTCATGACCTACACCTCGGGCACCACCGGCCTGCCCAAGGGCGCCATGCTCACCTACCGCAACGCGGTCTACAAGACCGGTGTGTCGGTGGACGTGAACGGCATCACCCCCGGTGACGTGCTGCTGTCGATTGCGCCGCTGTACCACATCGCCGGCATGTTGATGGGCGTGAACATCCCCGTGCTCTCGGGCGCCACCACCGTGCTGCTGCACCGCTTTGACCCGGTGGCGGTGCTGCAGGCCATCGACCGCTACCGCGTGACCTGGTGGTACAGCATCGCGCCGATGAACGTGGCGGTGATGGCCGTGCCCAATGCGCGCGAGTACCGGCTGGACAGCCTGCGCCAGAACGCGGTGACCAGCTTCGGCATCGCCTTCACCGAGGCCCTGGCCCAGCAGTGGAAAACCTTTGCACCCAACTGCATTGCGTGCGAGGCGGCTTACGGCCTGAGCGAGACCCACACCATGGACACCTGCATGCCGCCCGACGCGATTCGCTGGGGCACGCACGGCAAGCCGGTGCAGGGCAACGAGATCCGCATCCTTGACCCGGACACCGGGCGCGAGCTGCCCACCGGCGAGGTGGGCGAAATCGTGCTGCGCAGCGCCGGCGTGTTCAAGGGCTACTGGAACAAGCCCGAGGCCACCGCCAAGACCCTGCGCGAGGGCTGGGTCTACACCGGCGACATGGGCAAGATGGACGCCGAGGGCTACCTCACCTTCATTGGCCGCTTCAAGGAAATGATCAAGGTCTCGGGGTACAGCGTGTTCCCCGAAGAGGTGGAGACCATCCTCATCAAACACCCCGCCGTGGCGCAGGCCGCCGTGATCCCCATGCCCGACGCCGAGAAGGGCGAGGTGGTCAAGGCCTTCATCGTGCGCAAGCCGGGTGCCGAACTCGACGAGGCCGCGCTGGTGGCCTGGTGCCGCGACAACATGGCCGCCTACAAGGTGCCGCGCGCGGTGCGATTCCTTGACGCCTTGCCCGCCACCGGCGCCGGCAAGCTGCTGCGTCGCCTCTTGAAGGAGCTGGACTGAATGTTCAAGAAAATTCTGGTGGCCAACCGGGGCGAAATCGCCCTGCGCTTGGTGCGTGCCGCGCGCGACCTGGGCGTGGCCAGCGTGGCGGTGTACGCCGACGACGACGCCCGCCTGCCGCACGTGCTGTGCGCCGACGAGGCCGTGGCCCTGGGCGGCATGGGGCCCAGTGCCTACCTCGACATTGACCGGCTCATCGGCATTGCGCGAGAGCGCGGCTGCGACGCGGTGCACCCGGGCTATGGCTTTCTGAGCGAGCGGGCCGACTTTGCCCAGGCCTGCGCCGACGCGGGCATTACTTTCATCGGGCCCGACCCGGCGCACCTGCGCCTGTTTGGCGACAAGGCCGCCGCGCGCGCCCTGGCCGAGCGCTGCGGCGTGCCGCTGATGCCGGGCAGCCAGTCGGCCGTGACGCTGGACGAGGCCCTGGCCTTCTTCGACGCGCAACGCGGCGCGGGCGTGATGGTGAAGGCCATTGGCGGCGGTGGCGGGCGCGGCATGCGCGCCGTGCTTAGCCGCGCCGAGCTGCCCGCTGCCTACGAGCGCTGCGTGTCCGAGGCGCGCGCCGCCTTTGGCGTGGACGGCGTGTACGTGGAGCGCCTCATGACCCGCGCGCGCCACATCGAAATTCAGGTGCTGGGCGACGGCCAGCAGGCCATGAGCCTGGGCGAGCGCGAGTGCTCGCTGCAGCGGCGCTTCCAGAAGCTGGTGGAAATGGCCCCCAGCCCCAGCCTGAAGCCCGCGCTGCGCGAGGCCATCACGCAGGCCGCGCTGGCCATGGCGCGCGAGGTGGGCTACCGCAGCCTGGGCACCTTCGAGTTTTTGGTGGACGACGCCAGCGACGAGCTGCCCTGGGTCTTCATCGAGGCCAACCCGCGCCTGCAGGTGGAACACACCGTGACCGAAGAGGTGACGGGCCTGGACCTGGTGCAGGCCCAGATCACCGTGGCCGCTGGCGGCACCCTGGCCAGCCTGGGGCTTGACCCGGCGCGCCCCGTGCCGCAGCGCGGCTTTGCGCTGCAGTGGCGCATCAACGCCGAAACCCTGGGGGCAGACGGTCAGGCCCGCGCCAGCAGCGGCGCGCTCACCCGCTTCGATTTGCCCTCTGGCCCCGGCGTGCGCGTGGACACCCACGGCAGCGGTGGCGCGGTGCTCTCGCCGCACTACGACACCCTGCTGGCCAAGCTCATCGTCAGCTCGCGAAGCGACCGCTTTGACGACGTGGTGCGCCGCGCCCGGCGTGCCCTGGCCGAATGCCGCATTGAAGGCGTGGGCACCAACCTGGGCCTGCTGCGCGCGCTGGCCGAGCGCGACGAGTTTGACCACCAGGACGTGCACACCCGCTTTGTGGAAGAGCACCTGGGCGCCCTGGTGGCGCGCGCCGAAGCGCTGACCCCGGCCGTGGCCGCCACCGCTGAAGCGGTGAAGGCCACGCACGGCGTGGCCGAGCCGGTGCTGGCCCCGGGCCAGTTCGCGGTGCGCGCGCCCATGGCGTCCAAGCTGGTGCTGCTCAAGGCCGAGCCCGGCCAGTTGCTGCCCCTGGGCAGCGAGCTGGCCGTGGTGGAGGCCATGAAGATGGAGCACGTGCTGGTCGCCGAGACCGCCTGCCGCGTCGTCTCGGTGGGCCCGGCCGTGGGCAGCTACCTGGCCGAGGGCGAGGTGCTGCTGGTGATGGAGCCGGCCGACCTGGACGCCAGCCTCACCCAGGAAGAGGCCGGGCACGACCTGGACCGCATTCGCCCCGACCTGCAGGCCATGCTTGACCGCACCGCCTTCACGCTGGACAGCAACCGCCCCGCCGCCGTGGCCAAGCGCCACGCCCAGGGCGGGCGCACGGCGCGCGAGAACATCGCCGACCTGTGCGACGAGGGCAGCTTCATCGAATACGGCGCGCTGGCCATTGCCGCGCAGTCGCGCCGGCGCAGCCTGCAAGACCTGATGGCCAACACCCCGGCCGATGGCATGGTCACCGGCATCGGCACGGTGAACGCCGAGCACTTCGGGCCGCGGCGCTCGCGCTGCGTGGTCATGTCTTACGACTACACCGTGCTGGCCGGCACCCAGGGCATGCGCAACCACCAGAAGACCGACCGCATGCTCAGCGTGGCGCACCAGCTCGGCCTGCCGGTGGTGCTGTTCGCTGAGGGGGGCGGGGGCCGCCCGGGCGATGTGGACAGCCACAACCTTGCCGGCCTGAACAACCACACCTTCAGCCAGTTCGCCGCGCTCTCGGGCAAGGTGCCGGTGGTGGGCATCGTGCACGGGCGCTGCTTCGCGGGCAACGCCGCGCTGGTGGGCTGTGCCGACGTGATCATCGCCACCGAGGCCAGCAACATCGGCATGAGCGGCCCCGCCATGATCGAAGGCGGCGGCCTGGGCACCTTCCGCCCGGAAGAGATTGGCCCCAGCGGCGTGCAGACGCGCAACGGCGTGATCGACGTGCTGGTGAAAGACGAGGCCGAGGCGGTGCGCGTGGCGCAGCAATACCTCTCGTACTTCCAGGGCCCGGTGGCCGACTGGCAATGCGCCGACCAGCGCCTGCTGCGCCACGCCGTGCCCGAGAACCGCCTGCGCGTGTACGACGTGCGCCACGTGATGCGCACCCTGGTGGACGAGGGCTCGCTGCTGGAGCTGCGCGCCCACTTCGGCCTGGGCATGGTCACCGCGCTGGCGCGCATCGAAGGCCGCGCGGTGGGCCTGATCGCCAACAACCCGCACCACCTGGGCGGCGCCATCGACGCCGAGGCCGCTGACAAGTGCGCCCGCTTCATGCAACTGTGCGAGGCGCACGGCCTGCCCATCGTCTCGCTCACCGACACCCCCGGCTTCATGGTCGGCCCCGAGGTGGAGGCCCAGGCCCAGGTGCGCCACGTGTGCCGCATGTTCGTGGTGGCCGCGCACCTGAGCGTGCCCTTCCTGGCCGTGGTGCTGCGCAAGGGCTACGGCCTGGGCGCGCAGGCCATGACGGCCGGCGGCTTCGATGCGCCGGTGTTCACCGTCTCATGGCCCACCGGCGAGTTTGGCCCCATGGGCCTGGAAGGCGCGGTGCGCCTGGGTTTCCGCAAAGAGCTGGAGGCCGTGCCCGCCGGCCCCGAGCGCGACGCCCTGTTCCAGCGCCTGGTGGACGAGCAATACGCCAACGGCACCGCCGTGAACATGGCCCAGCACCTGGAGATCGACGCCGTGATCGACCCCATGGACACCCGCGCCTGGCTCTTGCGCGGCCTGGACTCGGCCCACGCCAAGCCGCGCGCCCCAGGCCCGCGCTTCGTGGACACCTGGTAAGGCCCGCCCCGTTTCAAGTTCCGACCACAACACCACCCCAAGAGGAGACATTCCTTTGAAACGCCGTGTTTTTTCCGCCCTCGCCGCCGCCGTGCTGGCCCTGGGCAGCAGCGCCGCCCTGGCGCAGGCTTCTTCCTTCCCCACCAAGCCCGCCCGCTGGATCGTGCCGTACCCGGCCGGTGGTGGCTCCGACTACATGGCGCGCAGCGTGTCGCAGGCCATGCAGGCCGACACCCCGCAGCCCATCACGGTGGACAACCGCCCCGGTGGCAATGGCGCCATCGCCGTGGCCGAGCTGATGCGCGCGCCGCGCGACGGCCACACCTTCATCAACGTGGACAACGGCGTGATGGTGTTCAACCCGGCGCTCTACAAGTCGCTCTCGTACGACCCGGCGCGTGACCTGGTGCCGGTGACGCTGCTGGGCCGCCTGCCCATGATCCTGGTGACCTCGCCGGCCTCGGGCATCACCGACGCGCGCGACTTCATCGCCAAGGCCAAGGCGCAACCCGGCCGCCTGAGCTACGGCTCGGCCGGCGCGGGCAGCCCACAGCACATGGCCATGGAGCTGCTGAAGAAAGTCACCGGCACCTTCATGGTCCACATCCCCTACCGCGGCTCGGCCCCGGCCCTGGCCGACCTGGCCGGTGGCCAGGTGGTGGCCCTCATGTCCGACTACGCCGCTGCTCGCCCCTTCATCACCAGCGGCAAGGCCCGCCCCCTGGCCGTGGCCCACAGCAGTCGCTTGCCCTACCTGCCCGACGTGCCCACGCTGGCCGAGCTGGGCATCCAGGGCGCCGAGACCTCGGCCTGGGTGGGCGTGGCCGTGGCCTCGGGCACGCCGCCCGAGGCGATCCAGGCGCTGCAGAAATCGCTCTCGGCCGGTCTGGCCCAGCCGGCGGCCACCAAGCGCTACCGCGACGCCGGCATCGACCCGGTGAACATCACCGCGCAAGAGTTCCAGGCCCAGGTCAAGGCCGAGACCGTGCGCTGGCACAAGCTCATCAAAGAGCAGGGCATCACGCTGGACTGAGCGACTGGCCTTGGAACCATTGAGTTCAATCAATGGCTTCAGGGCCCGGTGTGCGGCAGACTCGGCACTGTCACGCACCAAGGAACCCGAATGCTGCACCCCGCTGGCCTGCGCACCGCCGCCGCGCTCTTGAGCGCGGCGTTCTTGTCTCCGGCCCTGGCGGCCGATGCCTTCACCGACGCCATGGTGGCGGCCTACGGGCCTTACCGCGAGGCGCTGTTTCGCACCAACGGCCAGTCGCAGCTTGAGTCGGCACAGGCCATCGCCCGCGCCCAGCAGGCCTGGGCCGAGGTGCTGGCCCGCTTCGGGCAGCGCGCCCCGGCCCCCTACGACCGCGACCCGGCCTTTGCCGATTCGCTGGGCCGCGTGAAGGTGGTGTACGACACGGCCGCCAAAGAGATCGCCGCCGGGCAACTGGCCCAGGCGCACGAGACGCTGGAGGCCGCGCGCGACATTCAGGCCGAACTGCGCCAGCGCAACGGCGTGGTGGTGTTCAGCGACCACATGAACGCCTACCACCTGGAAATGGAGCGCGCCCTGATCGACGGGCCGAAGTGGCTGCAACAAGACGGTCACACCCTGCGCCTGGTGGCCCAGGCCGGTGTGCTGGCTTACCTGGTGGCCCGCCTGCGCGAGCAGGCGCCGGCCAGCCTGAAGGCCGACGCCGACTTTGAGCGTGCCCTGGCCGCGGTGGAGGCGTCGGTGAACCAGTTGCGCGAGGCGGCCCAATCGCAAGACCTGGCCCGCACCAAGGCCGCGCTGGGCCAGGTGAAGGCGCCCTACAGCCGCCTGTTCCTGCGCTTCGGCTGATCGGCGCCGATTCAGCCCCGAGGCTTGGCGCCGCGCGCGGCACGGGCCTTGGCCGCTGGTGGGCGGGGCGGCGACATGGCGCGCTCCAGCCAGCCCAGGCTTTCCACCTGCGCCAGAAAGTGACGCAGGTAATCGGGCGAGGTGTGGCGCAACTGGCTCAGGGCGTTGAGCACCAGCATGTGTGGGTTCAGCGGGCCGGCGTTGGCCGGTGCCCGGCTCTCGGCGGCGCGCACCTGCGCCTCGGCGCGCAGCCGCGCCCAGGTGCCCCGAAAACGGGTGATGCTTTTCAGCTCGGGCCGGGCGCTTGGCGTGTCGCTGGCCGTGGGCGCGCCGGCTGCCACCGCGGCGTGCTCACCCTGGGTGCGCAGTTGGCGGTTCAGCGCCACCAGCGCCTGCAGGCCGGGGCGCTCGGTGGCTGGCGCGGTGGGCACAGAGGCGGCGGCGTCGATGGCGTCCAGCAGGCGCGCCAGGCGTGCGGCCAGCACGCGCTGCACCGCGGGTGGCTGGCCGTCCAGCCGGGCGGCCAATGCCTGGGCCTGGCGCCAGCGCACTGGCTCGCGCCGGGGCGCACCGGCCGCCTCGGTGGCGGCCAGGCGCTGCCGCACGGGCAGGGCGGGCTCAGTCACGGGGCGTCTGCGCCGGTGGCGCAGCCTTGGGCACGGGGGCCATTTCCACGCGGCGGTTCAGGGCACGGCCGCGCTCGTCGGCGTTGGAGGCCACCGGCTGCTCGGGGCCGAAGGCGGCGCTGAACACCAGGTTGGCCGGCATGCCCTCGTCGATCAGGGCACGGGTCACGGTGAGCGCGCGCTGGGCCGAGAGTTCCAGGTTGTCGGCAAAGCGGGCGTTGCCTTCCTGAATGGGGCGGTCGTCGGTGAAGCCGCTGACCATCAGCATTTCGTCGCGCTCGCCCAGGTACACCCGCAGCGCCGGCACCAGGCCCTTGAGCAGTTGCCGGCCCTCGGGGCGCAGGCGGTCGGAGTTCAGGTCAAACAGCACGCTGCCGCTGATGCCGATGCGCCCGTTGTTCAAGGTGATGCGGCCACTGGCCAGCGGCACCGCCAGGGCCTGCTCCAGCGCCATGCGGCGTTGTTCTTCGTGCTGGCGCTTGTCCACCTCGGCTTGCAGGCTGGAGACCAGGTCAAGCTGCACCGCCAGCACGCCCACCAGCACCAGCACGAAAGCGCCCAGCAGGCCCGACATCAGGTCGCCGAACACCGCCCACACCGGGGCGGTGGCCTCCACGCCGCTGTCGGCGTCGTCCAGCTCTCTCATGCGCTGGCCCCTTGGGCATCGCCCTGGCCGCGCGGCTGCAGGCGGCGCAGGTCGTCCAGGATGCCTTGCTGCGCGCCGATGCTCAGGTCAATCACCTCGCGGGCCTGGCCCACGTAATAGGCCAGTTGCTCGTCGCTGCGCGCCATCGACTGCTGCAGCGCCGCCTCGATGCGGCCCAGTTGTTCGATGAGCTGCTGGCTGCTCTCGCCAAAGCCTTGCACGCCCTGCGCGAAGGCATCGCCCAGCGCGGCCAGCTCCACCGCGCTGCCGGCCACCTGCGCGGCGGCCTCTTGCGTGTGGCTGGCTTGCGCCTGCAGGGCCGCGCCCAGGTGCTCGCCGGTGTGCTGCAGCGAGGCGCTGGCGCTGCTCACCAGTTGTTCGATGGCGCCGCGCTGTGCCTCGGTGGTCTGCGCCAGTTGTTGCAGCAGGGCCTGGATCTGCGCCATCAGCTCGGCGCGCTCTTGCAGCGCCAGGTTGTCGCGCTCGGCCACCTGGCCCATTTCGCGGCGCAACTGGGCGATCACATCGGCCGCAGCCTCGGGCACCTCGGCGGCGGTCTGCAGCAGGCGGTTGAGCGGGGCTTCCAGGGCGGTGCCCAGGGTGGCCAAGTGCTGCGCCACGGCGGCCTGCAAGCCGTCCAGCCGCGCCAGCGCGGCCTGTGCGCGCTGGGCCTCGTCGTCGCGCAGGGCGCTCAGGCCCTGCTGCCACTGCTGGGCCATGGCGCCCAGGCGCTCGTCTTGCGTGGCGATCCAGCGGGTTTCGGCCTCCACCCGCGCGGTGGCCAGGGCCTCGGCGCTGGCCAGCAGGGTGGTGATCTGCTCCAGCGTCTGCGCGGCCTGTTCGCGGGCCTGCTCGGCCACGGCGCGGGCGCTGTCTTGCAGCGCCTGGCCCAGCGCCTGCTGGCGGCCCAGGGCCTCGTCGCTCACGCGCTGCCACGCGGCTTGCTGGTCTTGGGTCAGGACGGCCAGGGCGCTGGTGAGGGCCTGCTGGCGCGCCGCTTCGGCCTGCGCCTGCTGCTCGCGGTGGGCGGCGCTGGCTTGCTCGGCCTGTGCCAGCCACTGCGTGGCGCGCTGTTGCAGGGCCTCGGCGGTGCCGTTCAGGGTGCTGTCCAGGCGCTGCACCAGGGCGTCTTGCGCCTGGGCCTGCTGGGCCAGCGCGGCCTGCCAGCCCTGGGCGATGCCCTCGCTGGTGGCGCTCAGGCGGGTGCTCAGGCCATCGAGCTGGGCCTGCACCTGCTGGCCCACCTGGGCGTGCAGGTCGGCGCTGCTGCGGGTCACCTGGCCCAGGGTCTGGTCTAGGCGCTGCACCAGGGCGTCTTGCGCTTGCGCCTGCTGGGCCAGCGCGGCCTGCCAGCCCTGGGCGATGCCCTCGCTGGTGGCGCTCAGGCGGGTGCTCAAGCCATCGAGCTGGGCCTGCACCTGCTGGCCCACCTGGGCGTGCAGGCGGCTGGTTTCGGTGGCCATGTGGGCCACGGCTTGTTCCAGCGCGGGGCGCAGGGTGTCGCTGGCGGCGCGCGCGCTGGCGCTCAGGCTGTCTTGCAGCGAGCGCTCCACCGATTGCGCCAGGGCCTGGTAGCTGGCGCTGGCCTCGCGGTGGAACTGCGCCTGCTGTTCGGTCAGCGCGGTTTGCTGTTGCTCGTGGCGCTGGTCCAGCCGCTCGATCAGGGCCTGCAGGCCATTGACCACGGCGGGCAGGGCCTGGGCCTGCTGTTGCAGCGCTTCTTCGGTGCGCTCGCGGCGGTGGGCTGGCGAGAAGGGGCGCAGTTCGGTGGCGATGCGGGCGTCCAGCAGGCGAACGGCGGCCACGCGTTCGCGCCGCACGATGGCCGCCAGCAGGCCCAGCATGGCCGAGCCGGCCACACCGGCCACCGAGGTGCCGAAGGCCAGGCCCAGGCCCTTGATGGGCGCGGCCAGCGCGGCGCGCATGGCCTGCAGGTCGGTGGAGCCTTCGAGCGCGAACACCGCGCCCTGGAAGGTGTGCACCATGCCGCCAAAAGTGCCCAGCATGCCCAGCATCACCAGCAGGCCCACCAGGTAGGGGGTGAGCGCCAGGCCGGGCAAGGGCGTGGCCTGGCCCTCGATGCGCTGGCGCACGGCGGCCTGCAGCGCAGCGGGCAGGGTGGCCAGCCAGGCGCCCAGGTCGGCCGGGCTGTTCAGGGGCGTGGTGCCCTCGCCCAGTGCGCCCAGGGCCTTTTGCAGCGATTGCGTCTCGCTGCGAAAGCGCCGCAACTCGGCGCCGCCGGCCAGGTAGGCGGCGGCAATCAGCGCGGTCATGCCCAGGGCCAGCAGGCTGGCGCCCGAGAAGCCCACGCCCACCCAGGCGATGGACACCAGGCCCACGAGGAAAGCGATGGTCAGGACGATGTGGTTCATGTGGTCTGTTCGTTGGGTTCGCACAGGGCGGCCAGCAGGCCGTCCGTGGCTTGCAGGCGCCAGTCGAGTTCGGCCAGCAGGGCGGTGCGCCACTCGTGGGCGTAGGCCGCCAGCCAGCCGGGGTTGATCAGCGCGCCGGTGGGGTCGGTGGCGCTGCGCCGCCAGTGGGCGAAGCGCTTGTCCAGCAGGCCCGGCAGCCAGGCCAGCACGCGCTGCACCCGCACCCGAAGGGCGTCTTCCATCAGTGCGTCCAGCCGCGCGAGGCTGGCCTGGGCGGGGCCGCGCTGCACCAGCAGTTGGCGCAGGTGGCCGCGCCAGGCGTCCAGGCGCAGGTCCATCTGGCGTTGCAGTTCCAGGTGGCGCTGGTGGTAGAGGGCGTAGAGGCCGTCGGCCTCGGCCGGGTCGGCCACGGGGGGCGTGGCCACGCGCGCGCCACGGGGCGCGGGCGCGGTGGGGG